>Ga0316603_10001118_pt1 | contig 14062 bp, 13 predicted proteins | sample OWC_soil_day10_n_FD_207649 | JGI IMG/M metagenome (GOLD analysis project Ga0316603, IMG submission 207649) | Wetland soil microbial communities from Old Woman Creek delta, Ohio, United States - OWC_soil_day10_noCT | ecosystem: Environmental > Terrestrial > Soil > Wetlands | place: USA: Ohio...
TTACGGTGAAGCCTAACTCTTCATGGATCCGATTTTTTATTTCGGCAGCCACCTCCACCGGATCTTTGGCTGATCCGCCGGTATTCCGATAATCCAAAAAGCATTCATCGATGCTGTATCTTTGGACTAGGGGGCTATATTCCCGGAGAATGTCATACATGGCGTTGCTGCAAAGAAGGAATAAATCATAGTTGGGGGGATAGACCACTAGTTCCGGACATCTTTTGCGGGCTTCCATCAAAGATTCACCGGTTTGAATCTTGTATTTCTTGGCGGGGCCGGATTTGGCCAGAATAATGCCGTGGCGGTTTTTGGGATCGCCGGCAATGCAAGAGGGGATGTCCCTGATGTCGATGGGATATCCTTTTTCCAACATATGGACGGCCGTCCAGCTTAAATAGGCCGAATTGGCATCAATGTGCATGATGGTCATGTCTGTTACTCCTATTGGGAATTCTATTATAAAGAACATATGTTCGCAAATCAAGGGGAAATTTGGTACAGTAATGTTTTTTTGTCTTCATAAAATCTTCATAGCCAATGGGTATGGTAGACACATAACAGAAATGAACGAGAGGACAAGCGATGAGGCAAACCAGCATACAATTGAAAGCAAAAGAGAATCCCGGGCAAGGCCCAATCAAAAGGGAGAACTTTTTCGTGGAAGGAATGACTTGCAACGGTTGCGAAGGCCGAATCCAAAGGATTTTGGAAAGGCAGGAGGGCGTGATTGCAGTCCAGGTCGATTACGGCAAAGCCACCCTGACCGTTGCGTATGACGAAAGCAAAATCGACCAAAAGGCTATGAGGGACGTGCTGGCAAAGCAAGAATATCAGTTAAGCGCGATGATCGATGAAAAAAGCCTGGAAAAGGAACTGGGAAAAGGTGGAGCAATCAACGAAAAAAACAACTCCAACCTATCTCTGTTCCAATTCGCCGCCATTAGTATCCTGATTGTTGCTCTTTATATCATCATCAAGTATACGGTCGGATTCAATATCCTGCCGGAAGTTCAATCTTCCATGGGATTCGCAGCCCTTTTCGTCGTAGGACTTTTGACTTCTCTGCATTGCGTGGCAATGTGCGGGGGCCTGGCGGTTTCCCAGTGTGTGGTCGCCGCCGATACCCAAAGATCACTGCCGGGAAAACAAAATAAAGGACTGACTGCGCTTCGGACAAGCCTTTTATATAATGGAGGCCGTGTGATTTCTTACACTATTATAGGCGGGCTTGTAGGTGCCCTGGGTTCAGCCGTCAGTTTTTCGGGCTGGGCCAGAGGTGCTGTGGCTATTGCCTCCGGTGTGTTTATGATTATCATGGCAATCAACTTATTGGGCATTGCGCCTGTGATGCGCAAGTGGATGCCCAAAATGCCGGCTCCGTTCCGAAGCTTCTCTATAAATTTTGGGAGGGGAAAAAGCCCGCTGGTTGTAGGACTTTTGAACGGGCTGATGCCTTGTGGCCCATTGCAGGGCATGCAAATATATGCCCTGGGCACAGGTAGCGCCCTGGTAGGCGCCGCATCCATGTTTTTTTTCAGTCTGGGCACAGCCCCGCTACTGATTGGACTGGGAAGCGCCACATCATTGATAGGCGGCAAGCTGACCGCCAAAATGATGAAAGTCAGCGCACTTGTAATCTTGGCTTTGGGCTTTGTAATGATTAGCAGAGGGTTTGCCCTTTCCGGCATTCCCTGGATATAAACTTTAAACCGAATATAAATTTTAAAACTTTGAGGAGGAAATAGAAATGAAAAAATCAAATGGAAACAAAATATTGGTGGTAGTGGTTCTTCTGGCCGTGGTGGCTGCAGGCGCGGTACTGGCAATGAATAAAGGGTTGTTCTCAGCGGATAGTGCAAACGCGGCAGACAAGGCCGTGTTGGAGGGAAATGTTCAGACCATCACTTCCGAGCTGACGGACAACGGTTATCCTGATCTGGTTGTGCAAGAAGGCGTACCTGTAAGATGGAACCTGCACGCGGCAGCCGGCACCATAAACAGCTGTAACAATGCCCTGGTGATTCCAGCGTATGGTGTCGAAGTTGAACTCCAAGAAGGGGACAACATCATCGAATTCACACCGGACAAAACCGGAACCATTCCATATTCCTGTTGGATGGGAATGATCAACGCAGATGTCCTGGTGGTGGATGACTTGTCATCGGCAGACACCAAAGCATTGGCTGCACGAAGCGAAACCGGCGATTCCAATGGAACTGCCGGAATTCCAAGCTGTTGCGGCGTACAAAACTAATCCTGCAAAAGAAAATACGATAAGATTACGATAAAAATGAAAGAGGGGCTTTTCATGAATGAAATAGCTACAAAACTAAAAAGGGTAGAATTGGACATTGATGGAATGTCCTGCTCGGCCTGCTCGGCTGCAGTGGAACGGGTCACCAAAAAATTGCCCGGCATGGTATCGGCCGGTGTCAACCTGGCCACCAACCGGGGTGTCTTTGAATATGATCCCAGACTGGTTAAACTGACTGAAATCAAGGCCGCAATCGAAAAGGCCGGATATGTTCCCAGAGAAGCCCATAGTGAAACCCGGGATGAAGAACAAGAAAAAAGAGAAAAGGCCCTGCGGATGATGCGGATTCGTCTTGTCATTGCTGCGGTGTTTTCTCTACCTGTGCTGTATATCGCCATGGCCCATATGTTCCCCAAGCTGGGGGTACCCCTGCCCGGGTTCATGAGTTCCCATGACTTCCCCTTGGTTTTTGCATTGGTGCAACTTTTCCTGACCGTGCCGGTGATGCTGGCGGGCAGTAAGTTTTTTACCGTAGGGCTAAGAACCTTGGTGAAAGGTTCTCCGAATATGGACACTTTGGTGGCCATTGGAACCGGCAGCGCCTTCTTATATGGCATCTTTGCCACTGTGAAAATATACCTGGGTGATTTTGCATTTGCACAATCCTTGTATTTTGAATCTGCGGCGGTGGTAATTACCTTGGTTATGCTGGGCAAATATCTGGAAGCCGTCAGCAAAGGGAAAACCTCAGAAGCCATCAAAAAACTGCTCAACCTGCGGCCAAAAACCGCAGTGCTGTTAAAGAACGGCATAGAACTGGAAATTCCGGTTGATGAAGTGGCAGTCGGAGATTTGGTGCTGGTGCGTCCCGGCGGAATTATTCCGGTGGACGGCGTTGTGTCAGAAGGATTGACCACGGTGGATGAATCCATGCTGACAGGAGAAAGCCTGCCGGTGGAAAAACAACCGGGCAACAAAGTCACAGGCGGCAGCATCAACCATGAAGGCCTGGTCAAAATCACGGTGGCTTATGTTGGCGAAGACACAGCCCTTTCCAAAATCATCAAGTTGGTGGAAGATGCCCAGGGCAAGAAAGCCCCCATCGCCAAACTGGCGGATGTGATTTCGGGATATTTCGTTCCTGTGGTTTTGGTCATTGCGTTTCTGGCAGCAGGAGTCTGGGCCATCTCGGGTCAGGATTTCAACTTTGTGCTGACCATTTTTGTATCGGTTTTGGTCATTGCCTGCCCCTGCGCGCTGGGTCTTGCCACACCAACCGCCATTATGACGGGAACCGGCAAAGGCGCCGAACTGGGTGTGCTGATCAAAGGCGGAGAAGCTCTGGAATCCACACAAAAAATCACTACGGTGGTGCTGGACAAAACCGGTACAATCACAGAAGGAAAACCCGAGATAACCGACATGTTCATTTTTATTGAGCGGGATTCAAAAGACATTCTTGCCATGACAGCATCGGCTGAACGGGGATCGGAGCATCCCATCGCCAAAGCTATAGTGAATGAAGCCATAAAACAAAACCTGACCCTATCAGAGCCCACGGACTTTCAAGCCATACCGGGACGGGGCATCCAAGCCACAGTGCAAGGAGCAAAGATTCTGGCAGGCAACCGAAAACTTATGGAAGAAAAGGGGATTGCGCTTGATGTTGCCCTAACAGATGAAAAGGAATTGGCATCTAGGGGAAAGACTTTAATGTTTATTGCCATAAACGGTCAGATGACAGCCCTTTTGGCAGCGGCAGACAAGGTGAAACCCAGCAGCAAAGAGGCCATTGCACAACTTAAGAAAATGGGCATCAAAGTGGTGATGATAACCGGGGACCACAAAGAAACAGCCTTGGCAATCGGCAGGGAAGTCGGCATCGACGAAGTGCTTGCCAATGTATTGCCAGAGCACAAAGCCCAGGAGATTCAAAGACTTCAGGATCAGGGCGAAAAAGTCGCCATGGTTGGAGACGGAATCAACGATGCACCGGCACTTGTACAAGCCCATATCGGCATGGCCATAGGAACCGGAACAGACGTAGCCGTGGAATCGGCGGATATTGTGCTGATGAGAGGCGAGTTAACAGAGGTGTCATCCGCCATTGCTCTGAGCCGCGCCACCATGCGGAACATCAAGCAAAATCTGTTTTGGGCCTTTATCTACAACATCATCGGCATTCCAATTGCAGCAGGGGGGTTGTTCCTGTTTGGCGGTCCATTGCTAAGCCCGATTTTGGCAGGCGGGGCCATGGCCATGAGCTCAGTTTCTGTTGTAAGCAACGCTCTTCGACTCAAACGTTTCCGACTAAAATAATATTCGTGATAACCCTTTGATGATGATATAATTAGGAGAAAGTTTATGAAAAAGAAATATTTTGCAGTACCCACACTTTTGGTAGCCCTGACCGTCTTCCTGGCGTCATGCGGCAGCACCGATGTGGTGTTGAACTACAGCCCGGGATCTTTGAACGATATTTTAGATGCTAATCCAAAATTGGTTGTAGATAATACAGAAGAAACCCACTATTATGACTTGACGGTAGATGGCCAAACAACCCTGCGCATCAGCCATGATTACAGCATCACAGGTCAAGAAGATCTAGCGATTGTAACCCCTCTGTCGCCATTTGTGGCAGCCGGACTTGATGTTTCGAACCTCAGCGAAGGTTATCGGGTGGACGAGAATATGTTTTATGCCACTGGATCCTATGGAGATGGCACCGGACTGAAAGACAATGCTACTGATTCACTTTTTGAAAGCGTCGCCTTTGACCGATCCAACCTGACCTACCATGAAGAACTTGACCACTACGGCATTGTGCTGCAAAACGGCAAGTTCGAATACGCAAAGGATGCCGACACCAACGACAAAGACATCGTGTTTGTATTAGCCGCGGATCCCCTGGTTGCACTGGGTGTTGATGTAAACAACGTGGAGGGCTGGATTTTTAAGACCATGGATAATCCGGACGGAACTAACATCGATGTATTGCTCAAGCCATATGATTTATAAGGAGTGAGAGTCATGACAAAACCAAAGACCATCGCCATCATTGATGATGAAGAAAACATTGTAGATGTGGTGAAGTCCTACCTTGAAAAAAGTGGATACAAAGTTGTGTATGCTTATTCCGGTGGGGAAGCGATGGCTTTGATTGACAAATATGTACCGTCTTTGATTATTTTGGACCTGATGTTGCCCGATATCAGCGGGGAAGACCTGTGCAGGGCAATCCGTAAAAAATCGCGGGTGCCCATTATCATGCTTACTGCGAAGATTCAGGAAGAAGAAGTAGTATCAGGGCTGGCCATTGGCGCAGACGACTATGTGACCAAACCTTTCAGCCCACGGCAACTGATGGCGCGTGTAGATGCGCTGCTAAGGCGGGTTTCTGAAGAGCCGGTTCCTCTGTTCAGCGAACTATCCATGAACGACGGAGAGCTGGTGGCGGACATACTACGTCATGAAATCCGAAAAAACGGCAAACCGGTGGCGTTGACCCCGGACGAATACAACATTTTGATGGTGATGCTCAAGTATCCCACCAAGGTGTTCACAAGAGATGAACTGATTGCTTTTGCGCTGGATGACGAGTTTGACGGCTTCGACCGTATTATCGACACCCACATCAAAAACATCAGACAAAAGATAGAAAACGATCCCAAAACGCCCAGATACGTTCAAACGGTTCATGGAGTGGGATACAAATTTGGTGGTGAACTGGATGAAAATTAGACTTCGAACAAAATTAATGCTTGCCTTTGTGGCTGTGACCGTAATCCTATTCGGTCTAATTAGTCTGTTTGCCAATGTGCTTTTGGATAAGCAATTCAAAGAATACGTCATTGATCAGCAGGAAAAAGAAAACCAGGCTGTGGTTGCGGTGCTTAGCAAAGGCTATCAAGACTGGGGAAACACCTGGGATGCCAACGGTATTGAAATTGTTGGCGCCAATGCGCTGGAACGCGGACTGATGCTTCGGATTGAAGGCAAAGACGGCACCGTGCTTTGGGATGCCATGGTGCATAACAGCGGCCAATGCGCCGCCATTATCCAAAACATGTCCCAGATTATGAAGAGGCACTATGACAATTTCAAAGGTGGTTATGTAGAAAAAGACTATCCAATTACCATCGACGGACAAGTGGTTGGCACCACAGTCGTCGGATACTACGGACCGTATTTTTATACGGAAAGCGACATCCAATTCCTCAATACACTGAACAGACTACTTTGGGTTGGTGCCGGCATCGCCATGCTTTTGTCTTTGGGACTGGGCTTTATCATCGCAAGGCAACTTTCCACCCCAATTAAGAGGGTAACAGACGCAGCTCGTCAGATTGCAGACGGGAACCTAATAGAACGGGTAACAGAAAAATCCACCACCACAGAAATCGTTGAATTGACCGATACGGTAAACAGTTTGGCGGATTCTTTGGAAAAACAGGAAATCCTGCGCAAGCGTCTCACCGCAGATGTCGCCCACGAGCTTAGAACCCCATTGGCCACATTGCAAAGTCATATTGAAGCCATGCAGGACGGCGTCTGGGAAATGGATATTCAAAGGTTGAACCTGTGTCACGAAGAAACAGTGCGGCTTGCCAAAATTGTCCAAAGCCTGGAAGAGCTGACAAGGTACGACCAGGAAAACATCCAGCTGAACAAAAGGCCGATGAATCTAAATGGCTTGATAGAAAAGGTTGCGAAAACATTTGAAGCCGAATTCCTCCGAAAAGGCGTCGACATATCTTTAGATTTGCCGGCAAAGCTGTCAACCCTTGCGGTGGATGAAGACAAAATGACCCAGGCACTTATCAACCTGGTTTCCAACAGCCTGAAGTTCACCCCTGAAGGAGGCAATGTCACCATGACCCTCCGTGATGAGGGAAAGGACTATTGCATTACAGTTGCAGATACTGGAGTGGGCATTTCGAAAGAGGATATGCCATACATCTTTGAACGCTTTTTTAGAGCGGATCAGTCCAGAAACAAAAAAACCGGCGGATCCGGCATCGGACTGGCCATCGTCAAGTCCATCGTGGAAGCGCATAGCGGCAGGGTGGAGGTCCAAAGCCAAAGAGACATTGGAAGTGTCTTCAAACTGTATCTGCCAAAGGCATAAAATTCAAAAAGGCGAACCTGCAGGTTCGCCTTTTTTATTTCATATATTTATTTTGGGGTTGTTTCATTCACTTATCCGGATTACAGAACAAGTGAAGGTGGGGCATACATGCGTGCTGCCATTTCGCCATTGAGTGCATAAAGACCCTTGGCGTCGGAACCGTAAAGTTCATATTTCTTGATATTGTCTTCTGCGTTCTTTTCTTCTTCGCCTTGTTCTTTCACAAACCAATCTAGGAACTGCATGGTACGGTAGTCTTTTTGCTCGCTTGCAACACCGTAAATGTTATGAATGGAGGCGGTGACCAATTTTTCGTGAGCGAGAGCGCCTTTCAGGGGATCCATATGGTTCTTTAAGGGAACATCCGGCTTGGCCAGCGCTTCCAAGGTAACCTTATCTGCATTGTTGTGGAGATATTGATTCATCAACATGGCGTGATCCTGTTCTTCTTTGGCTTGTACCGTAAACCAATTGGCAAACCCGTCAAGGCCTGCGTCGGTAAAGTAGTTGGCAAAATCCAAATAAAGATACGCTGAGTAAAACTCTTTGTTGATTTGTTCATTCAATAATTTTGAAATAGCTTTATCTAACATATTCTTGTTCCTCCGTTTCTTAAAGAATTCAATACAATTCGCTTTTGCTTGAAATGCTTATACTTCATTCTACCTCAAAAAAGACCTGTGAAACAAGTTTATTTTGCCAAGAAGTGACATCACAAAAAAAATACTTGACAACTATATCGTTAGCCGATATAATTCAATGTGTCGGAAGCCGATATATCGAGATGCGTAATAATAAGCATCCGGCAAAGGTCGACGAAAGTTCAAATATCAATTTAAGGAGATAATCATGGGAGAGCAAAACCAGCAGACAGCATTAACGGAGGCGGTATATTATATCCTTCTTTCTCTCAATACCCCGCTGCACGGATACGGGATTATGCAACAGGTCCGGGAAATGAGCGGGGAAAGAGTATCACTTGGCGCAGGGACTTTGTACGGCGCCATCAATACCCTGGTAGAAAAGGGCTGGATTATTCCTCTCACAGGTCCGGCAGATGCCAGGAAAAAAGAATATCAGATCACAGACAAGGGCAAGCAAGTGGTTCATAACGAATTAATTCGATTACAGGAATTGGTGGAGAGTGGCAAACGCGTGTTAAGCATAGAGAATAGATCCAGCAGAGAATAAAAATTTGAGACAGAAAGGGAAGACCGATGAAACATATTGTAAGAAGAGCATTTTTGGATTATGAAAAAGAAGAAAAATGGCTGAATGAGATGGCAGCAAAAGGGCTGGCCATGACGGATTACTCCTGGTGCAGATATGTATTTGAAGATACAACACCGGGCGAATACACCTATCGATTGGAACTCCTCGAAAACGTAGCGGTGCATCCTGAAAGCCGGAAATATATTGGGTTCCTGGAAGAAACCGGAGTGGAGCAGGTAGCGGCCTATATGAGATGGGTGTACTTTCGTAAAAAAACCAAAGACGGTCCGTTTAATCTATACTCAGACATTGATTCCAAACTGGGGCATTATCAAAGAGTGTACCAACTCTGGCTGGTGCTTACCATTGCGGAGCTTTTGATCGGGTTTTCCAACACAATGCTGGGGATCAACCAAAATTTGAGCGGAGAAACGAGTTTCAACGTATGGATGGGGGTGCCGCTTTTGGCACTGGGACTGGTTTTGTTGTTTGGTCTGGTGCTTCCACTGCAACGCAAAATCAAGCGTCTAAAGGCTGAAAAAGAGATTATGGAATAATTGGAATGAACAAGCGACACCTGAAATGGTGTCGTTTTAGATTTGCCAAAAATGTGCTTGACTACAAAATAACGCAGTACTATACTTAACCTGTTAGGTATAGTAAACAATTATTTATTATATTCAATTGAAAAGGTGGTGAAACAATGATTGTTTTATTGAGTAGGTTACAGTTTGCATTTACTGTATCCTTCCACTTCCTCTTTGTACCGCTAACCATCGGACTCATACTATTAACCGCAATTTTTCAAACGTTAGCTGTGGTAAAGAAGGATCAGATGTACAGGCGAATAGCTGATTTCTGGGGAGAACTCTTCGTCATCAACTTCGCGGTGGGCATCGTCACAGGCCTTATTATGCCAATTCAATTTGGTACTAACTGGTCTGCATATTCAATTTTTATGGGAGATGTGTTTGGCTCCCCGCTGGCACTGGAAGCGCTTCTAGCATTTTTTCTAGAATCGACCTTTGCCGGAATTTGGATTTTCAAACGCCACAAACTTTCGGACAAATTCCGAATGGTAGTGGTCTGGCTGATTACTTTAGGCACAACCATTTCTGCCATTTGGATCATTACAGCCAATGGATTCATGCAACACCCGGTCGGCTATGAGATGGCTGCGGATGGTTCTAAAGTGCTTCTTACCAATTTTGCTGAAGTGGTTGCGAATCCTTATTCGCTGTTTATGCTGGCACATACTTTGCTGTCAGCCTTCCTGTTGGGTGCTTTCTTTGTGGTTTGCGTCAGTGCGTTCCACTTTATGAAAGACTTGAAGGCCCCCAATGCGGAAAGAACCGCTTTCTTTAAGAAATCAATGACTGTTGCCGTCATTGTCGGATTGATGGCAAGCATTCTGATTCCAATTGAAGGAAATGCCTATGCCAAGTATCTTGGGCAGAATGACGTTCAGCCCCTTAAGGGAGCGATTCTTCGGGACCAGGTGGATGCCAACGGCCAGATGACTTCGGGCGAAGTCAAGGAAACTTCAAAAGAGGCGGACATCGATGCCAAATCGGAGGCCACCCTCAAAGCCGCTGCCGATAATCTGAGCAATCTTGACAGAAAACCGCCGGTGAAGTTTGTATATTACTCTTTCCTGATCATGCAGGTGTTGGGATACTTCTTCCTTGGATTTTTCCTGTTCCTTCTGCTGTTGCCAAAACTACTGCAAAAAAACCGGCTGGTTCAGAAGATTGCAATCTATGCAATTCCATTGCCATACATCGCCATCACCCTTGGGTGGATCGTAGCGGAAGTAGGCAGACAGCCGTGGCTGGTTTATAACCTAATGACTGTGGAAGACGGAGTTTCAACGGTAGCAGAAAGCGCTGTTTGGTTCTCCCTGTTCACCCTCATAGTGTTTTACATTATATTGTTCGCCATGGATCTTTATCTTCTAATGAAGAAGGCAAGAAAAGGTCCTGCGCTGGAAGATAAGGGAGGTGTTGTCAATGAGTCATGATGTACTGGCAATCATATGGTTTGCAATTTTATTGACAGCCTGGAGCGTATATCTGGCGTTTGAATCCTTCGTGGTGGGAAGCGGCATGCTCCAGCCCTTCATCACCAAGGATAAAGATGCCCAACAGGCAATTTCAAGGCCTGCAGGCCTACATTGGGACGGCATAGAAGTATGGCTGATTACGGCGATCGGTGGCACGTTTGCCGCATTTCCCGCGGTGTTCGCAAAAACCCTGGAAAGTCTTTATGTGGCGTTTTTCCTACTACTGATTCTGTTGATGATTCGCGGCGTCACCATTGAGCTGGCATACAGGGACGAAAATCCACTTTGGCGCAAAATCATGACAAGGGCATGGAATATTTCCAGCTTATTGATTCCACTGGTGTTTGGTGTTTATTTCTCCAATCTCTTTGGTGGATTGAAGCTTGGCGCTAACGGAAATGAAGGGAAATTCTTTGAAATTTTCAATTTGAATTCCATTGTTATGGGTGTGTTGTTCGTGGCCGTTTGTGCCATTACCGGTTCCGCGTGGATTGTGCTGACAGGGGGCAAGAACAAAGATGCATTCAAAGAAAAAGCATACGGAATTGCCTTCAAGGCGTCCATTGTAGTTGCTTTGGCAGTGCTCTATGAAATGATGGCATTCAATACAGGAGAAGGCATCTTCGGGAGAAGCCAATTATTTAACGATGCCCCGATTCTTTGGGCGGTTCCGGTGTTGCTGGTGCTTGTCACTCTGGCCAATATCCTTTTTACACGAAAAAAATCCGCTTGGCTTAGCCTGATATTCGGCATGCTGACCCTGCCGCTTTTGGTCATTATCGGTTATCTTGCCAATTATCCGTATATGTTGCCGTCCAGTATAGATGCCAAATTCGGCATCAACCTGTTTGATGCGGCCAGCAGCCAATATACCTTGACGGTTATGTTCTATGCTGCTTTAATATTTGTACCAATCGTATTGGTTTATCAAGGATGGAAATTCTGGTATTTCGCCAAAAGATAGGTAGAACCATCTATAACCCAGCGTAAGTAAAGCAAATCGCCTTGATTCATGTGTTTGAACCAAGGCGATTTGCTTTATTTTCCTTTTTCTTTGGAACGCTTGTCGTTGATCTGGGTCATGTGGTTCTCGTCGATCAATGTCACGTTGTTTTCTTTGGCCCAGTCCACACAGCCTTTCAGAGCGGTCTTTAGAAATACCCGGGGTACCCGGACCAGCATTTTGCATGCATCTTCAGTGAATTGCACTGACGGATCGGTGCGATTGGCGGCATAAACAACACTTTGTAGATCCGCTTCCTTACCAGCGGGAATGGGAACGCTAATGGGACGCCTAAACCTTGTGAACCAAAACTTGGTCGAGTCTCTGTATCCGTAATCCACCGGAACCCGGGGAAAGTCGGAGGCTTTCACCCCGTTGATGATTGCCGAGTGGTATTTTTCTTTCATGAGTATTTTGTCTATCCTGAGGATGAAATGACATCCGAATTTGCTGGTGATGCCGTTAAAGTCTCGATAAGGGGGATCAACACCTTCCAATTGGCCGACGCGGGCCATATCTTCAAAGGCGTTTTCCAGTTGGCTGTCCCAGGTGCATTCAAATACCTGGTAAGCGTCCTTCAGAATCAGCGGACGCTCTCCGTCGCACTGGCCTTTTTCCATTGGGAATTTGCAGTTGGCCATTTTTTCAGCGCTGGTTTCTCCCGGAAAACCCAGGCGCACCGCTTCTTTGAATGCTGGTTTGCTGTCTTCTATGAAGTTTAATGCGCATTTGCCCCGTTGCAGTAGGTGTTGTGCCGTGTTGGACGAGTTACGGCATTCCAATAGCATGGCGTAGTAATCCTTGCCGGCGATGTAATAGGGGAAACACAGGGAATACGAGCCTAGGGAGGTGCTGCCATCGTCGGCGATGGTGCTGACCATCAGGGTTGGCATGGGAAAAAACGCAGATGTCTGGTAGAAGTTGTCGACTATTCTCAATTCCTTGTATGAACTCATATCTTACCTCCTTTGGTATTCCTAAAAAGTATATCATGGGGCACTTGTGGGCGCAATGTGACAGATTCAAGGTTTTGAGCTTTTTTGTACCCAGCATGGATAGAAAATGGTACACTCTAATGAGTGAGGTGACTTATGAGCAGAATCAGTGAATCAATTTTTGGCGCACTTGGCGCAATCCGGTTCAAGAACCGGGTGAATTTCATGAAACCAAAAAGATCCGAAAAACACAAAATACCAACCATGTCAACGAAGCAATATATGACGACAACTTTATTTGTCCGCAAACGACCGGTATGCACCATCGAACCTGTGGATACTGAAGCGAAGGTCCATATTGTCTATTTTCATGGCGGCGGCTATTCCATGGAGGCGACCGGACTTCATTTCCAACTGATGAAAAACCTGGTCAAGCAAACCGGTTGCGCGTTGACGTACATCGATTACCCGCTTGCCCCGGAGCATACAGTGACTGAGGCCATGGACATGAGTCTTTTGGCATATAAGAAATTAAAGGCGGGGTATCCGAAGCATCGTTTTATTCTGATGGGAGATTCAGCCGGCGGGGGATTGGCTCTGGCGCTGGCAATGCGGATTCGGGACGAGGAGATTGCCGGACCGGAGCAGATCATTGTTTTTTCTCCCTGGCTTGACATCGCCCTGACCAATAAAAGGATTCCTGATTATGAAAAGCGGGATGTGATTTTGGATGCGAAGGCGTTGCGGGAAATCGGGGAGAAATATCGGGGTGACGTGCCGGCGGACAATTATATGGTTTCACCAAAATTTGGCGATTTGTCCGGGTTGGGCGCAATTTCTGTTTTTTATGGAACGGAAGAAATATTTTTTCCTGACTGTGAGGAATTTTGTGATGAAACCCAAAACGGCGGCATTTCGGTGACCGGATATGAATACGACGGCATGCAGCATGATTGGGTCATCCTTCCCATTGAAGAGGCAAAACGGGCCGTTGGAGAAATTTGTGCATTGGTTGCTTTAAGAGACATGACCGTTTAGTATGCATTTTATGGTATACTAAAAATGGTACACTGGAAACAGTGAAAGGTGGTGTCAAAATGCCCAAACAGGCCAAACAAAAATTGAAGCTGTTGTATATCATGAGGATTCTCCTAGAAGAAACCGACGAAAACCATACCATCACTGTCAATGAGATCATTAAGAAACTGGAAGCTCAGGGAATTGCAGCGGAGCGCCGCAGCATTTATGACGACCTGGAGCTTTTGCGTGATTGTTATGGATTGGATATCGAAAAAAGGAAGACCAAGACCCATGATTACTATGTGGCTTCCCGGGAGTTTGAACTGCCGGAAATCAAATTATTGGTGGATACCGTGGAGGCATCCCGGTTTATCACCCACAAAAAAAGCATGGAGCTGATCAAAAAACTCACAGCCCTGACCAGCCATCACAACGAATCGCTGCT
>Ga0316603_10001121_pt1 | contig 14053 bp, 13 predicted proteins | sample OWC_soil_day10_n_FD_207649 | JGI IMG/M metagenome (GOLD analysis project Ga0316603, IMG submission 207649) | Wetland soil microbial communities from Old Woman Creek delta, Ohio, United States - OWC_soil_day10_noCT | ecosystem: Environmental > Terrestrial > Soil > Wetlands | place: USA: Ohio...
GACTACTTCCAGCCCACCGCTGCGCTGCTGAAGGAGTTGTCGGAGAAGATGCGCGTGGCGCGGAGAACCCCGGCACCCGGCCCAGGCGGCGATTCCCCGCCCGGCGACGCGAAATGAACCGGTTCCGGAGGCCGTTGCTGCGTCTCCCCTCCGCACGTTCACGCAGGGGGCGTACAAGGGGCCGGCGCGGATTCACGCTGATCGAGCTCACGATCGTCGTCGCCCTCATCGGTATCCTGGCGGGTTTGGCGGTGTACACCTACCGGACAATGATCAACAAAGCGCGGATGACCCAGGCAAAGTCGGTACTCAGCCACCTCACCAAGACGGAGGCCACCTACTTCAGCGATCATGACAGGTACACGGACAACATCATCCTCCTCGATTTCGACCCGGTGAAGTACAACTACTACGAGGTTTCGGTGGTGCTCGACAACGACGCGATGAATTATACGGGGATCGCCACCGGGGTCGGCCCGATGGCGGGTGACCGCTGGTATGTCACGAAGGACAGGGACCCGTACCAGGACAACACCTCGCCGTTCAAATGAGCCCGATGGCGGCAGCGAACAGATAAGACCCGATCGGGATCGACGTTTTCATCTCCTCCCCGCCTTTCCGATTCGCGAAAATTCCCCCGAGGAGGATTTCGTGCCGGCCATGTAGAGGATATCCCCTTGACCTAGCCGCCCGACCACCCTCTCGACCACCTTGTGAATCGTTCGCAAAGGGACAAGGAACGGGGTGGTCCGGATCCGGTCCACCTTCTCCGAGAGATCCACCATCTCCTCGATGGAGACGTTCGCCCCCCTAAGGTCCCGGTAGATCTGGATCGGATTGAAGCCACGCGTATCCGTCGCGAGGACCTCAAACCCTGCAGTCTCAATGAGTCGCCTCAAACTTCCCGCGTCGAAGTAGTTCAGGTGCTCCACGCCGACGTAGCGGTTTCTTCTCCCGAGAACAATTTGGGTTAGGGATGCGAAGCTCGGTACGGTGACGAAGATGCGCCCCCCTTCCCGGAGGAGGGCGTGCGACGCTTCCAGGAACCGCCGGGGCTCCGGGACGTGCTCCAGACTGGCCCACAGCGTCACGTTCCGGAAATGCCCCTCCGGGAAAGGCCACGTCAGGAAATCCCCCTGCACGGCGTCGAGCCCCCGGGATCGGCAGAACTCCACCGACGGCCCGGCGATGTCGATCCCGGTCGCCTGCATCCCCTGCTCCTGCAGCGCGGCCAGGAAAGAACCGGTGGCGCACCCGATGTCCAGCGTTGGGCCCGGCACGGAATACCGCAGGAAGAAGGCCATCTCCTTTTCGTATTTCAGGGGGGAGAAATCGATGGCGAGCTTCCGGGGGGAAGTGAAGTACCCGGAGCCGTAGTGATCGTATATCGCCGCCAGTTCCTCCGCGGAGGGGCGTGGGTTCACGTGGACTAGCCCGCACACGGAGCACAGAGCGTAATCGTACCGGTCTTTCCGGAACAGGAAACGGACCGCCTCCGCTCCGCAGGCGGGGCACGGTTCGTGGAAGCCGCCTCCGGCGGTCACGCCTTTCCCTCCCGGAGAGCGCGTTCATATTCCCGTTCCACGTCGTCTACGTACCGCTCCACGGGACGCTCCCGCACCGGGAAATTCTCCCGGAGCGACCGGAAACCGTCCGGATGATCGAGAATCTGCCGGATCCGCAACCCCAGCGCTTCCGGGTCCCCCGCGGAAAACGAGTATCCGTTCCTCCCCTCGTCGATCACCTCCGTCATCCCCCCCAGGCGGCTGACGAGCGCCGGCGTCCCGGCGGCCAGCGCCGAGCACAGGACGAGGGGCGTGCTCTCGTACCAGAGGGACGGCACGACCAGCAGGTGCAGGCCTCGAAGGATCTCCCCGATCCGCTCGTGCGGGAAGGTCCCGCGGAAGCGTACCGAAGCCCCCAGCCTCGACGCCTTTTCGCGGAGGAAACGAAAGTACGGATCCGTTTCCTCGGCATTGCCGTAGATCTCCAGCAGCACCCTTCGCGGATCGGGAAGAAGCGAGACGGATTCGAGCGGCACATGCGGACCCTTCAACTTCGAGAGGGTCCCGATGAATCCGATCCGCAAAGGGGAGGCCTCGTCGAACCGGTCCGGGATCGGGACGGGCGGCGGCAGGGCGCCCAAACGCACGCCGTACCCCAAGACCCGGATCTTTCCGGGAACCACGCCGTGGCGAACGAGAACGTCGCTCAGATATTGCGTCGCCGGGAGGATCGCCGAGGCGGCGTTCACGCGGCGGGACATCTCCTCCGCACGGCGCCCCAGCGCCTCCAGCGCGGCCATGCGGCCCCCGAGGTGCCGCAACGGCGTGCGCCCGGCGAGGAGCAGGACGCGCGCCAGGGCCCGTGGAACCGGCCGCAGGCACTCCAGGCACAGCGCGGGATCCGAGGGGCCGTCGCAGTTTTTCCCGTCCCGGCGCACCAGCATCGTCGTCGGGCACACCGTCCAGTAGTCCGTGGGGGTAAAGAGCACCGGGAACCCGCCCCCGGCGAGAACCGGTATCGCCTCCGCGGAAAAAGGCTTCAGGTGCAGGAAATGAACGATGTCGGGTCTCTCCTCCTCCGCGACTCCTTGCAGCAGCCGAACCCGCTCCGGCGCGCGGAAGTCAGGCGTCACGGTGTCGCCTCCCCGGGCGGAGCCGAAGTGGAGCCGTCGGACCTGGAAGCCGTCGTACTCGTCGGTCGTCCACCGCGGGGGGTGGTCCACCCGCCAGGTCGGGTCGGCGGCGCCCGACACGATGCGGACCTCGTTCCCCCGCTCCCTAAGCCCCCTGGCCAGCTCCAGGGTCAGCACCTCCGTTCCCGTCCCGTGGCACGGGAAGAACTGGTGCACCCCGAGGAGCACGCGAAGACGGCGGCCCGGAACGGCGGGGGACGTCACAGGACCCCCAGGCTGCGGAGGAACCGCACGGCCGGACGGACCCGGAGGGCGGCGACCGCCCGCTGAAGCGCACCCCTTGCCTGTTCCCGGGCCTCCTCCCATCTTCCCGCGAGGGCGAGCTCGGCGAAGAGGGCACGCCGGAGTTCCTCCATCCGCTGATCCACCCGCAAACGGTGTCTGCGGTGGAATTCGGGGTAGTCGGAAAGGAGCGACTCGTTCGCCCTCAGGACCGCTCGGTGGATCGCCACGAGGTCCCGGGACTTGGATCCTGGATGCCAACGGATCCAGCACCCCGGCTCCGGGCAGTAGATCCCGCGGTTGGCCATGGCGACCCGCTGGAGGAACTCGGAGTCCTCGTTGTGAAGGAGATCCTCCCGGAACCGCCTCCCGCGCACCGCCTCCGCACGGTAGAGGATCGCCGAGGTTTTCGCCTCGTTCGTCAGGAAATGTTCGAGGGAGAAATCCCCCGGGCGGCCCGCGGCGGCGGCGGGGTGCCGCGACTCCCTCCCCGTTTCCTCGTGGTACAGGATTGCATCGCCGTAGACGAATCCCTCGTCCGGGGCGGCATCGAGGAGCTCCACCTCCCTGCGGATCTTCCCGGGCAGCAGCCGGTCGTCGTCGTCGAGGAAGCAGACGTAGGCCGTTTCTTCCCCCATCCGCTCCAGACCGCGGTTCCGGGCCGCGGCGCAGCCGGCCCCTTCCGCGCGCAGGACGAGGATCCTCCCCGGGTGCGCCTCCGCGTACCTCCCGCAGACGGCGGGGGTCCCGTCGGAGGAACCGTCGTCGACCAGGACGATCCGGACCTCCGGGTACTCCTGCGCGAGGACGCTGTCGACCGCCTCCGGCAGCAGGCGCTCCCGGTTCCGGGTCGGGATGACGACGAGCACCTCCGCCGGCCTCTTCACGACTTGCCTCCCGCGGCGGGCTTCCGCACCACGGCCAGGTAGTGCGTGCGAAGGAACGGGACCCCGGAAAGGAGCTGCCCCGGGACAGGATGCTTCCCGGCCAGGGAGGCGAGGCGATAATCGAGGGATACCGGCTCGCATCGCAGGACGCCGCCAGGGAAGAGGTCCCGGATCTCCCGGAGATCTATGGATCTCGTGGGCGTCACGGGGGGAACTTCCCCCGCCCCTTCTCCTCGATTCTTTTCCGCGGTGCGTCCATGGAAGACAGCGGCCAGCCGGCGAAGCGCGTAATACCCCAGGAAGAACGCCCGTGAGCCTGCCGTCGCCGGCCGCAGGTCGTAGGAGAGCAGAAGCCCTCCGGGGCGAAGCACCCTCCACATCTCCCGCCCGACACAACGCCGCATCGAGTCATCCAGGATGGAGCTCAGGCACAGGAACTGGGCAACGAGGTCGAACGATCCGTCCGCGAACGGAAGCTCCGCTCCGTCCGCACGGACCAGCCGCAGCAAGGGGTACTGCCCCTTCGCCTCGGCGAGCCGCCACGGCGCCAAGTCGACTCCCGTTGCCGACCTCGCGCCGAATTCCAGGAACCTCGCCAATACGTGCCCCGTTCCGCACCCCACTTCGAGGATGGAGGCCGACCCGATTGGAAATCCTTCCTCCCGGAGCGCCCGAAGGAAGGCCCTCTCCCGCTCCTGGATGTGGAAGAGGAACGCGGGGTCCGAGAGCCGGAACTTCGATGATACCCCCGCCTCGTCCCTCCTCCCGTAGGCTTCGATGATCCTCTCCCGCTCCGAATGTGTGGAGCCGCTCATCCCGCCAGCTCCCGATAGATCGCGGCAAGCCGCTCCCCTTGGCGCACGACGTCGTACTCCGCCTCGATATGCAGGCGCGCTGTGCGCGCGATCCGTTCCCATTCCGCGGGGTGCGCGACCAGCCACCGCAGATTCTCCACCAGCGCACCCGCGTCCCTCTCGGGGGCGAGGAAGCCGGTCTCCCCATGTCGCACGATCTCCGGGATGTCGCAGTGCCGCGTCGCGACCACAGGCATCCCCGTCGCCGCCATCTCGATCAGCGTCACCGGCGCCCCGCCCTCCGTGTCCCCGTCCCCGGCGGTGACACTCGGCGAGAGGAACACGTGGTGACGGAACGCCTCCTCGAACAGGGCCGCGTGCGTGCGGTATCCCGGCATGCGAGTCAGCGTCTTCATCACGTGCCGCTCGAGGGCATCCAGGATCCTTCCCTTCTCCGCCCGGCTTCGTTCTTCCTCATTCGCGTCCCCCACGATGGTGAGCTCGACAGGGAACTCGCGCGATAGCCTTCCCAACGCCTCGATAGCGTACGGGATCCCCTTCTTCTCCTGGAACGAGGCTGCGATCAACACCCGCAGCGGTTCCCCGGGTCTGAGGACCCGCGGCACGAACGGGATTTCGTCGAGCCGGACCCCCAGGTGGTGGACCCGAGCCTTTTCGGCCGGGCACCCGAGGGACTCGACGCTCCGACCCATGTGCGGCCCCTCGCAAAGGATCCGGTCGACGCGGGCGAAGAGCTCCCGGTACCGGCCTCTCCACTCCGGGTCCCGCGCCGGGAGGTAGCTGGCGTCGTAGCCGTAAAACGAAACGACGTGCCGCGCCCCGGCGGCCCGGGCGGCGCCAATGTCCTGCCACCCCACGTTGCCGAAGTGGGAGTGGAGGATCCGCGCCCCCACGCTCCGCGCCTGCCGCGCAAGGAAACCGGAGTGCCGTCGTGCACCGCACCGTCGGAGGCGGTAGTCGACCGACCGCCGCCAGCGGGGCTCCGCGGAGAGGCTGTGGATTCGCGGGAGACCGAACTGGTCCAGGTTCTCCGTGGAGTCGCACACCACGTGCGCCTCGATGTTTTCCGGCAGGTACCGCACCTGGTTGAACATCCAGGTCTGCGTCTGTGGGAGCCAGACCGGAAAGCTGTGGACAACCACCAGTCGGTCAGCGCCCAAGGAGGAGACCCACCGTTTCCCTGAACTGTTCGCGATTGAGCATCCAGGTCGCCGCACCGTACGCGACCGCCCCGGCGGGTACCAGGATCAACAGCACCCACTTCCCCGAGAGGTCGGGTGGGAGCAGGAAACGCCCCGCGAGTACCAGGGCGAGCATGATCACGCCCGCCGCCAACGGGCGGGCCAGCGCCGCGAGGAACTCCCCCATCCCGAGCCCGATCAGCCGGAAGGGGATGGCGAAATTCGGGTACGCCAGCAGGAGGGAAGCCACGGCGTACGAAGCCGCGACACCGACGACGCCCCAGCGCAATCCCACCGCGAAGGAGAAAACCGCCAGCGCGCCGGCGCCGATCCCCCAGCGAAGCATCAGGTCCGTGCGCCCTTTCACCTGGTAGATCGTGCCGACCGTAGAACCCACGGACTGCAGCATGCCGATGGGGGCCAGGATCAGGACGAGCGGCACGACCGGCGCCCAGCGGGGGCCGAAGAGGAGAAGGACCGCCGGCTCCGCGAGAGCCCAGAGCCCGAGCATCATCGGAACTACCGCAAGGGCGATACCGCAATTCGCCTTCACATAGCCGGAGCGAAAAGCGCCGTCGTCCTCCTGGATCCGGGAAAAGAGCGGCAGAGCGACCCTTCCGACCACTGTAGAGATGTTCTGCAACGGATAGAACATGATCCGGTAGGCCAGGGTGTAATACCCCAGGGGGACGGCCCCCAGGAACCTCCCGATAAGGATGTAATCGGCGTTCCGCGCGAAATAGTTCAGGACGTTGAACCCCGTCAGGTGCAGGGAATAGCTGGAAACCGAGCGCACCTCGGGCCACCGGAAGATCCATCCCGGCCTCCACCTCGTCCCGAACCAGAACAGGGCCGTCGTCGCGGCGGCGGTCGCGACGGACTGCCACGCCAGGCTCCACACGCCGGCTCCCGAGAGGGCGAGCCAGATCCCGACGACGGCTCCCGCGGCCGTCGCCGCCGTTTCCAGGTACGCCAACCTGCGGAAGGCAAGGTCCCTCTCCATGACCGCCTTCTGGACGCTCCCCAAGCCTCCCGCCAGGAACCCCAGGGAAAGGACCTGAAGGATCGAGGCGACCCGTGGATCCCCGAAGAACGCGGCCGCCAACGGCGCAAGGGCCGCCACGACCGCCGTCACGACGATCCCGAACAGGACGTTGCCCCAGAAGATGCTGGAGAGGAAATCCCTGGAAACGTGCTTCCGCTGGATTACCGCCGAAGCGGTTCCGAGGTCGCCGAAAACCTGCACGAACGCGATCACCACCGCGGCCATGCTCACCAGGCCAAAGTCCGAAGGAGAGAGGAGCCGCGCCAGGAGGATGGTGGTCAGAACCTGCACACCCTGCCGGAAGAACTGTGACGCCGTGGACCATTGCAGCCCGAACGCGGCGGAGCGTCGGAGGTCGGTCACGGTTTCCTCGCCGAGACGGCGTAGCTTGCCGTGCATCCCGGGTTCGGGTCATGGCGATCGAGCCAGGGCGCGACCCGCTGCCCCGCCCACCATATCGGGGAGAGGACGAACCGGAACCATCCCCGTGCGTGGCGCACGGTGTGGTAATTGAAGAGCAGAACCCAGGTCTGCCAGAAACCGGTGGTCTCGGATACCACCGTATCCGTGAACCCCGCGGTGGAAAGGAGACGCTCGAGCCCGTGGCGGGTGTAACGGGCATAGTCGTGCGGTGCTTCGTGGATGTGCCAGAGATACGGGACGGTGATGAGGATCCGCCCCCCGGAGCGCAGGATCCGGTGGCATTCCGAAAGGAAAAACGACGGATCGGGGATGTGCTCCATAACCTGGAATGCTGTTACCGTGTCCGCGTATCCGTCCGGCATTGGAAGGGTCTTCGTCAGATCCGCGAAGCGATCCACCGACGCGGTATCGTGGAAGCTGTTCTCCCAGTCCACACCTATATACTCGTTCGCGATCTTCAGAATATCGTGCTTGTAGGGCGCGGTACCGCAACCAAGATCCACGACGCGGCCTTTGATTACATGGCTGTATCTTGCGAATGACGTGTTGTTTATCTGCATGGCCAGCCAATTGAAGGAGGATCTTTCCACCTTAAGCATCCGGTCGGAACCGTGGTTTTCCGCTTGCGGCAGGATCACCCGAGATGATCGTATTTTCCGAATATTTCCCTCGCCCGACCACGCTGTTTATCGCCACAAAGCAGTTCCTGGGAATGGAAACCCCTGGAAGTATCACCACATTCAAGGCCATACCGGTGTTTTCTCCGATTTGAACCGCCCCTTGGATCAGACATTGCTCCTCTTGCGGACACATGGGGGTGAAGTGAATCATGCGGTTTTCGGGATTATTCACGGATCGATAGTGGTGGCTGAACGCATAGATTTTACAATTTGCCGAGAGGCCGCAGAAATCCGAAATATAAACTCCTCCGGAAACTCCCGAAATTATGCAATTAGGTGAAACGTGAACGTATTTCCCTATGTGAACACCCCCGGAGTCTCCTTTGTAGTTATCGTTCTTCAGGACAATTTTTTCCCTGGTGGACGTATCGATCCCGGCGAGGATGATCACACCCCGATCGATCCAGGCATGGTCATCGATCGATATGTATTCCGGATTCTGGAAATAGACGCCGGGGTCGATGATTGCTCCGTCTCCAAGTTTTTTCAGTCTGGCCTTCCAATATCGATGCCGCAAGCCATAACCGATCTGACCCGGCAAATGGGAAATGACCATCAACCATACGGCGGTCGGGAACTTTACGAGCAGGCGTATTCTATTGAACATGGCTCATCCGATCCTTCTTTCTCCTCCGCATCCCCATCATGTTCCTCCCGGAAGGCACGGGAAATTGACGCACCGTCGTACCGCCTCGTCCGCGTTCGGACAATCATCCACGACCGACGGCGCGGGATGGAGGGGGCTGGTAAACCAGACCCCGGGGGATACGCCGAGGGAGGACTCCGCCCACGAGAGGTCCCGCTTCATCTCCGGGGAAACCATCACGGGATACCGGAGGAACACCGGGACGGACCCTTCCAGGACCACGGGACGCCGGTATCCGCCCTCATCGCACCAACGGTCCCAGCGCAACGCGGCCTGGCGCCTGAGTTCATTGTACCGGTCTACCTTGGCCAGCTGGTTCCGGCCGAGAGCGGCGATCGGAGAGGGCATACGCTGTCCGTAATCCGCCGGGCGCGTTCCCTGCTCTTCCTCCTGCGACGTGGATACGATCCGTTGCTTCCCGTGGAGGAGATGCGCCACATCGCCGAAGAACCACCGTTTCGGGTGCTTGAGCTGGTAATAATCGAGCAGGGCAGTACGCAGGATCGACTCGACCCGTTCCGGCGCAGGAGTGGGAGCCCTCTCCTGATATTCCCGCAGGCGTGCCGCCAGCCGGTCGTCCCCTGTCACCGCCATGCCCCCGAGGATTGTCGTCATCACCTTCGACTCCTCGAAGCTGTAGAACCCCATCTCACCCCGGTTCCCCACCTTCTCTCCCTGCCAGACGGCGCCCGTCGCCTGGGCACAATCCTCGATGACCGGCAAACCGTGACGACGGGCCAGGTCGAGAAGGGCCTCGTAGTCCCGGCAGACCAATCCGTACAGGTGATGCAACAGCAGCGCACGGGTTCGCGGCGTGATCCGCCGCGCGGCCGAACCCGCGTCCAGTCCATAGGTTTCGAGCTCGATGTCGGCGAAAACCGGTACGACCCCGGCGAAACGGAAAGCATTGGCCACCACCACGCACGTATAGCCCGGCAGGATGACTTCGTCCCCAGGGCGGAGGCCCAGCGCGTACACGCAGGCGCTGAGCGCCACCCGGCCTCCGAGGAACGCCGCCGCGTGCCGGGAACCGTTCCACCGGGAGAACTCCTCCTCGAATCGGGCCGTGGTCGACCCTTCCGCCCAATCATCCCGGCGGGCGAGGGCTTCGCGGACGACCCGCACGTCGTCGACGTCCAGGGTCGCACCCGCGAGGGGTGGAAAGAGCCTGATTCCTTCCGCGAGGAGGGCCCGGGTGTTCCGCGCCTGGCGCCCAACGAACCAGCGGATTGCGTCGACCTTGCTCATCGCCCGAAGATCTTCCGCACCGCCCGGATCACGTCCTCCACATCCCCTTCCGTGAGCTTCGCGGAGAGGGGCAGGCTCACCGTCCGGCGGCCGACGCGCATCGCGTTCGGGTACGCCTCGGGATTCCACCCGAACCGGCCCGCGTAGTAGGGGTGCTCGGGGATGCTCAGATAATGGACGCCGACGCCGATGTTTTCCGCCGTCATCGCGTTCAGGAAGCCGTCGCGTGAGATTCCCGCCTCCTCCTCGTCGACGAGGACCGTGTAAAGGTGGAAGGCATGGAGGGTCTCCGGCTCGGGGGGCGCGGGCAAGGTCAGCGGCAGGTCGGCGAACGCCTCGTCGTAGCGCCGCCAGACCTCCCGGCGGCGCTCCCAGTTCCGCTCGACCCGCGCGAGTTGGTGGATCCCCAGCGCGGCCTGCATATCCATCATGTTGTACTTGAACCCGCACTCGACCACCTGGTAGTGGCGGTACCCCTCGTCCCCGAACCGTTTCCACGCGTCCTTGGTCATGCCGTGGAGCGCCAGCACCTTGATCCGCGCCGCGTCCTCCTCCCGCCGGGTCAGGATCATCCCGCCCTCCCCGGTGGCGACGTTCTTGGTCACGTAGAAACTGAAGCAGCCGAAATCCCCGAAGGTGCCGGCCTTGCCTCCCCGGTACTCCGTCTCGATCGCGTGGGCGCAGTCCTCGATGACCCGGAGGCCGTGACGGCGCGAGATCCCGAGGAGGGCGTCCATGTCGCATGGGCGGCCGGCGAAGTGGACCGGGAGCAGTGCGCGGGTCCTGGGAGTAATCTTGCGCTCCACGTCCGCGGGATCGAGGTTCATGGTGCGGGGATCGATGTCGGCGAGAACCGGCGTCGCCCCCGCGTGCAGGATCGAATTGACGGTGGCGCAAAAGGTAAGGGCGGTGGTGATCACTTCGTCCCCTGCGGACAGCCCCGCAGCCAGCATGCTCAGGTGCAGCGCGGCTGTGCAGGAGTTCACGGCGACGGCGTGGCCGGCGCCCTTGTATCGGCGGAAATCCTCCTCGAACCGGGCGACCTTGGGGCCGGTGCCCAGCCAACCGCTTTCGAGGCTTGCCACAACCTCACGGATCTCGGCGTCCTCGATCGCGGGAGCGCCGAAGACGAGGAACCGCTCTTTCGGGCGTACCGGCGTCATCCCCTTCCTTCCGTCGCGCCTTCGGGCCTATTATCCCGCATCCGTTGCTCGAACACCGCAAGATATGCGCCGGCCGCCCTTTCCGGGGAAAAACGCGTAGCCGCGGCCTTGCCCCGTAGCCCGCACTCGTTCCGGAGTTCGGGTGAACCGCAAAGGAGGGTGATCTTCTCATCCCACTCCTCTTCCGAGGAAGCGAATAAAATCCCGTTCCCCTCCGGGGCCAAATCGCGGTTGGCACCCACCAGGGAGATCACCGCCGGAATGCCGTGAACCATGTACTCGATCGCCTTGAAGGCGCACTTGCCCCGGGTCCATTCGTCGTCCGATAGAGGCATGATCCCGATGTCGATCGTATCGAAAAACCGCCGCTCCTCATCGATCGACCACTTCCGGTGCTCGTGGGGGATACCGGCGGGCATTCGAAGCGGCTCGTCGGAAACGGTAAGAAAAGTTACGGGAAGGCGTTCGGCCAACCGCAGCAGCGCTCCTTCTACAATCCGGAGATACGGGATATTTGGGGCCGTCCCGATCCATCCGATGACGACGGAATCCTCTGTTCGTGGTTCTCTCCGGGCGGTGGCCGCCGGGGGAACGGTAGGGATCACCGTCACATTGGAATTATATCCCCTTGCGTACTCCGCGAGATATCCGTTCCCGCACACAACCGCGTCAGCGAATCCGAGGATTCGCGGAATGTCCTTGTATCGACCCCCCGGCGCGCGGTTATGGGTGAAGATGGCGTCATCGAAATCGAAGATCGTCTTGCCGGCCAGCTTCGATGCCAGCGACTCGAGGAACGGGAATCCCCGGGTCGGAAGCAGGTTCCGCTGCAGGAACACTATATCGGCAAATGGTGCGCGTGTTAGGATCTGGATCAGTCGATGCACCGCCATGACCGCGACGGCGGCGGCCGATATCGGGTAGAACAGTACGGGGCGGTTCCGTATCTTCCGGAAAAACGGGGACGCCGCAAAATATTTCTTCGGGAATGAGCATGCCGCGACACATCGCCACCCGGCCTCTTCGTAGTAAGGGATCAACTGGTGGACCCGGAACCGGGCGGCAGGAGAGTGACCTCTCTTTTCCGATCCTTCCACCAGGAACAGGATTCTTCCTTTCATCAAGGTCCAATGATACACGCCCGGTAACGGTATGAACATCTGCGTTGTCATCCTCCACTACCGCGACCTTCCGGGAACCCAGGCCTGCCTATCTTCTTTGGAGCGGATCGCCTCTCCCCCCTTCACCCTCCTCCTTATCGACAACGGATCGGGCGACGGTTCCGGGGAAGTCCTGCGGGAGTGGGTCGCCGGCGGACATCCACGGATCGGCCGCCCAGTTTGGCCCGCGCCGAAGCATCTCCCCCTCGACGGCCTGCCTCCCGGCGTTTCATCCGCCCATTCTCCGTGTGGCAGGGTCCTTTTTCTTTCGTCCCCCGTCAACCTGGGGTTCGCAGGAGGGAACAACCTGGGGATCCAGATCGCGGCGGGAGGCGGCGCAGATTACGTATGGTTGCTGAACAGCGACACGGTTGTCACCAGGGAAGCTCTGTCGTACCTCGTCCGGACCGCCCGGACGAGGGAGCGAGTCGGAGCCGTCCAGTCCCTCCTCCTCAAGTGGGGAAACCGTAGAGGCGTCGACGCCTCAGGGCAGAAGATCACGGCCGAAGGGGTGCGCAACGATGCATCCCCACCCCCCCCCGGAGCGGATCCCGAAATGGGCATCCCGGTATTCGGGGCGTGCGCGGCTTCGGCACTTTATGACGTTTCCGCACTGCGAGACGTCGGGCCGTTCGACAAGGAGTTCTTCATCATCTGCGAAGATGTGGACCTCTCCTTCCGGCTGCGGCTGTCCGGCTACGAAATCCTGCTCAGCCCGAAATCGGTCGTCTTCCACAAAGTCGGGATTACGACGGCCGCGTTCCAGGACGACCCGGTGAAGTTCTACTACGGGTACCGGAACGAATGGGTCGTCGCACTTCGGTTCCTGTCGTGGCGCCACCTTCTCTCCCCCCGGGCCTTCTTCCATGCGTTGCAGGCGACCACGGCGGGACGCAGGATCGGGAAACGGTTCCTGCCGTTCGTCCTGCGAAATGTCCCGGAGGCGTTCCGAAATATCGGCAAGAAGCGGATGCTGAGAAAACGATGGGCCGAGCGATGACCGAGGATTTCTCCCGGAGGAATCCGAAGTGACCGCGGTTGTCCGGGGACAGATATGCATCGCCTACGTCCTCCCTTATCTTGTAGCGGGGGGGGCGGAGCGGCACGTCCTTTCCCTCGTCCGCGGGATCGACCGGGAGCGCTATTCTCCCGTCGTGATCGCCCTGGCGGGCGGGGGCGAGCTCGAGGCCGATTTCCGTAGCGAGGGCATCCCCGTGCACGTCCTCGGTCGGGACGGGCTGTCACCGCAGAGGGGTCGCGGCTGGAAATCCCTCGCGGACGCATCGACCGCCCTCCTGTCCCTGTACGGCATCCTGCGGAGGAATCGCGCCCGCTTCGTGCACGCCTACCTCCCCGCCGCCAACGTCCTCGGCCCGGTGGCCGCCCGCCTGGCGGGTGTCCCCCGCGTCATCGTCAGCAAGAGGTCGGGGACCTTCTACCAGGAAGCGTTCCCTCTCCTCCGGCACCTGGAGAGGATCGGGAGCCTGCTGGCGGACGTGGTCATGGTGAATTCCGACGCCGTCCACCGGGAAGTCGAGCGAACGGAACGAAACCGGGAGGGGAAGTTCCGGCGGATCTACAACGGGGTAGGGCCGATCCCCCCCTGGTCGCCGGAGGAGATCGCGTCCTTCCGCACGCGCGAAGGGCTCCCTCCAAGGGCTCCCGTGGCGGTGTGCGTCTCCAACTTCTTCGACTACAAGGGGCACGATGATCTCGTTGAGGCCCTGGCGAGGATCGCGGGCGAGTTTCCCGACGCGACTTGCGTGCTCATCGGGCGGGACGCGGGTTCCCTCGAGGCCACCCGGGCGCTGGCGGGGGATCTCGGGGTCCTTCCGCGCCTCCGTTTCGCCGGGCTCCGCAACGACGTTCCGGACTTCCTCCGGGC
>Ga0316603_10001123_pt1 | contig 14043 bp, 8 predicted proteins | sample OWC_soil_day10_n_FD_207649 | JGI IMG/M metagenome (GOLD analysis project Ga0316603, IMG submission 207649) | Wetland soil microbial communities from Old Woman Creek delta, Ohio, United States - OWC_soil_day10_noCT | ecosystem: Environmental > Terrestrial > Soil > Wetlands | place: USA: Ohio...
AAAGGTGTAAATTACTCTGACAATAATTCCTTTGCCAATGAAAGAGTGGGTGCCCAATAGCACGCCCATTGGAATCCCAACACATGCGGATATAATTACTGCAATCGTGGAAACATAAAGGGACAATCCAACAATCTCGAAGATTTCAGGATCTCCGGAGAAAATCAGGGCGATGCCTTCTTTGATGCCATCTAAAATAATATCCATTTTACCTCTAAGTTTGGTGCTGTGTCTTGAATCAGACTAGGCTTCATTATATTACAGAACCCATGGTTCTTCAAATAATTTTTCATCCACGGATGGCTGTGGCAGGATAATATGATATAATTTACAAAACAAAAGTCAAAAATGAATACAAAGCTATGACAAACAAAGGAGCAAACCCGTGAGGCTATTAAAGGTAGATTCCCTCGATGAGGCAAGAGAAAAAATAATTCGGGCTGCGGTCGCTATTAAACCCGAAAAGACCGACAGAACGCTTCAGAATGCATTTGGGATGATTCTGGCAGAAGATTTGAGGGCCAGCGAATCCATTCCGGCATTCCGAAAATCCACGGTGGATGGCTATGCGGTGGTGGCCAAGGATACTTCAGGAGCTAGTGAGACCATTCCCGCATTTTTGCAATGCATCGGTGAAGTGGAGATGGGCAAGGCCGCAACGACTCCCATTGGCTCAGGCCAATGCGTCTATGTGCCAACCGGTGGCATGTTGCCGGAAGGCGCCAATGCGATGGTCATGGTGGAACATAGCGAGCCGTTCGGAGGGGGGCAGGTAGCCATCTATGATTCTGTTTCCCCGGGCCGTAGTGTCATTGAAATTGGAGACGATGTTATGGCAGGGGCAACCTATATGACCAAAGGCAAACGGCTTCGCGCTCAGGAAATTGGGGTGCTAGCATCTATGGGCGTTGTGGACGTACCGGTTTTTAAGCCTTGGCGTGTGACGATATTATCCACCGGCGACGAATTGATTCCTGTGGATCAAACGCTTATGCCAGGTGAAATCCGGGACAGCAATTCCTATACCGCCGCTGCTCAGTGCGAGAAATATGGACTGGAAGTGGTAACAAAATTGATTTTACCCGATGACGAGGAAGCCATTCGGAATGCGATTCTAACTGCGAAAGGAAACAGCGACTTGCTGATGATATCCGGAGGCAGTTCCCAGGGGAAAAAAGACATGACTGCGGTTCTGTTGGATGAGTTGTCAACCCCCGGGGTGTTTACCCACGGCATCGCCGTAAAACCAGGCAAACCGACAATTCTGGGAATCGATGAGGTTTCAAAAACCCTGATGATAGGACTGCCCGGACACCCTGTGGCAGCCATGGTAATCTTCGAGCTTTTGGTTGGTTGGCTTTGGCAAACAATGACAGGCAGCTCAAGACCGCTCACAATCCCCGCAACTATGGAATCCAACGTGGCAGGTGGTTCAGGTCGATCGATGTGTCTTTTGCTCCAGCTATCCGGCGGATCCGAAGGTTGGGTAGCCACGCCGATTCTGGGCAATTCCGGCTTGATGAGCACTTTGACCCATGCGGATGGATATACGATGCTGGGAATCAACCAAGAAGGACTCAACAGTGGTGAAACGGTGCAAGTCACCTTATTATAGGAGGATCTGATGAACAACAGAAATCTATATCTGGACATGAAACCGGTGGAAGAAGCAAAAAATATTTTCCTGTCTGCCCTCAATCTTGAGCGAATCAGACAGGTTGAAGCCATCGCCTCAAAAGATGCGTCAGGCAGGGTGACCGCTGAGGCGGTTTTTGCCAAATTCAGTTCTCCGATGTTTAATGCCTCCGCCATGGACGGAATTGCCGTGATATCAGCCCATACAGCCCAGGCATCCACTACCAGGCCGGTAGTCTTAAAGGAAGGCGTTGACTTTATCGTGGTTGACACCGGTGATCCGGTTCATGCTCCATACGATGCAGTGATTATGGCAGAAGACACGGTGGAAACCCCTGATGGCATTCGGATTGTGGATTCCATCGCCCCGTGGGAAAACATCCGCCCGATTGGCGAGGATATCGTTGCGGGAGAAATGATTTTGACCGGGCATCATCAAATCAGACCGGTGGATGTTGGGGTATTGCTATCAGCGGGCATCACGGAAGTGGTCGTGCGAAAAAAACCGACTGTGGCGATTTTCCCCACAGGTACAGAAATAATCGAACCGACTGACACACCGGCGGAAGGTAGCATCCTGGAATCCAATTCCAGAATGTTTGAGTCCATGGTAAACAACCAGGGCGGTATTGCCGTCCGGTATCCGATTTTGAAGGACGAATATGAAGTCATTCGCGATGCGGTAGCCAATGCGGCGCTGAATCACGATATGGTCATCATCAATGCCGGATCCAGCGCGGGGCGGGAAGACTTTACAGTCCACGTGCTGCGGGAGCTGGGACAGGTGCTGGTTCATGGCGTGGCCATCAAACCGGGCAAGCCGGTGATTCTAGCAATCGTACAAGGCAAACCCGTCATCGGTCTGCCCGGATATCCGGTTTCGGCTTATGTGGGATTCATCAATTTTGTATCCCCGGTGCTTTCGTTGCTTTCGGATGTACAGATCCAAAGCCAGACTATGGTGGATGCCATCATGACAAGAAGATTGGTTTCCAGCTTGAAACACAAAGAATATGTTCGTGTAAAAGTTGGAGAAGTAGGTGGTAGAATCATTGCCGCGCCACTGACTAGAGGTGCCGGCGCAGCTATGTCCCTGGTCCGTGCAGATGGTTTTTGCATCATTGACCAAAACAGCGAGGGTGTGGAAGCGGGTGAAACGGTATCAGTACTTTTGACCGGCGATCCTGCGGCAATTACAAGAACCCTGGTTGTAATCGGCAGCCATGATATGATGTTGGACATTCTGGCGGATATGATGCCTGTCCAATACAAAAATATGCATTTGTCCAGTACCCATGTGGGCAGTTTGGGTGGAATCATGGCACTCCAGCGTGGAGAAACCCATCTGGCGCCCATCCACCTATTGGATGAGGAAACAGGACATTACAACATTCCTTTTATACAAAAGCATTTCAAAGAACCCATGGCACTGATCAAAGGAGTTGGAAGGATTCAAGGCATTCTGGTCAAAAAAGGAAATCCGTTGAATGTATCGACCATCGAAGATCTCAAAGGCCTGCGGTATGTGAACCGTCAAAGGGGAGCCGGCACTCGGATGCTTTTGGATTATGAACTGAAGAAGAGGAATATTTCGCCTGAGGAAATCAAAGGTTACGAATTGGAAGCCACAACACACATGGCGGTTGCCGCGCTTGTAGGCAGTGATGGCGCAGATGCCGGACTTGGGATTCTGGCAGCAGCCAGTGCGATGAATCTGGACTTTATTCCGGTTGGTCAGGAAGAATATGACTTCGCTTTGCCGGTTGAGTATCTGGAACTGCCTTATGTGAAAGCATTTATCGAACTCATAAAAAGCGTCGCTTTCCAACAAAAAATGGATCAACTGGGAGGGTATTCTTTCAAAAATATTGGTGAGGTATATCGTTTTTAGCATAGCGATTGATCATCAAAACCCCGTATTTTCAATGAAAAATGCCATAGTCCATCTTGACACAAATGGCCTTACATGATATAAGTGTAATGAATTTATTCCGAGGCAACAGACCTAAACAATTGCAAGGTCCGCTGCCCGACAGGCTTTGAGGGAAACCTCTGAGCCTCCCGCATTTGGAAAGGAATGACCTGTTGAATTCATTGCTTTCTGCTGTAATAAGTAGGGAGCATTTTTTGACAGACCTTCCTCCATTATCAGCTATATTTAAGGAGGAAAAAATGAAAAGAAAACTATTGTCACTGGTTATTGTCACAGCGATGATTCTAACCATGGGGGTGGGACTTGTGTCCTGCGGAACACCCGAGAATCCCAACATCACACTGGCCACCACCACCAGCACCAAGGATAGCGGACTACTTGATTATCTGCTTCCGATATTTGAAGAAGAAACCGGCTACATAGTTGAGGTCATTTCAGTCGGATCCGGAGAAGCCATCGCCCTTGGAGAACAAGGTGAAGCGGATGTACTTCTGGTACATTCACCTGCTTCGGAGAAAGAATTTGTTGAAGCGGGCCATGCGGATGCGGACGGCAGAATTGAAGTCATGTACAACGACTTTTTAATCGTTGGACCTGCAGCTGATGAGGCAAAAGTCGGCACCACAGCAAGTGGCGATGCGGTTGCCGCATTCAAGGCAATTTATGAGTCAAAATCCGTATTTATCTCAAGAGCAGATGACTCCGGCACCCACAAAAAAGAACTTGCCATCTGGGAAGCCACAGCACTGACGCCCTCCGGCGATTGGTATGTTGAGGCTGCCGCAGGAATGGGTGATGTCATCGCCATGGCAAACGAAAAACTGGGATATACCATGAGCGATCGGGCAACCTGGCTGAATCTGGCGGATACAACTGAATTGAAGATTCTATGTGAAAAAGATGCGACGGGTATTTTGAACAACCAATATTCCGTTATTTGCGTCAATCCCGAAAAGAACGACAACATCAACGTAGAAGGTGCAAAAGCATTCCAGGAATGGTTGCTAAGCGACGAGGTTCAAACTTTGATCGGCGAATATGGCGTTGAAGAATACGGCGAGCAATTATTTGTTCCCAACGCAAAATAACATTGCAACAGCAATACAAAACCCCGGCTCATTGAGTCGGGGTTTTTCATTTCTCATTGGTTGTTGTAGTTAGTCCTGTTTGTTTGTGTGGGTTCTACGGGCTTTTGGCGCTTTGGATGCAGGTTTTGCTTTGGGGCTTTTGCCATTTCCGTTGCCGTTGCCATTGCCGTTTGTGGTGGCAACGATGTGTTCTTTCCGAGCCTTGAGCTCTACAAACTCCCGATGGGGAAGAACATTGACATAAGCTGGCCTAATGAGTCGTTTGCCTGCAATCAGTTCTTCCATTCTGTGCGCTGCCCAACCGGATAGTCTGGCTACCGCAAAGAGTGGTGTGGCGATATCCATGGGGATATCAAGCGCATTGTAGACAAATCCTGAATACAGGTCAACATTGGCGGAAAGAGGTTTGTCAACGCCGGTAACCTTGGCATAAAGTCTTGGGGTCATTTCTGCGATGTATTCGCAAAGCTGGAAATCTGCTTCCAATCCTTTATTTTTGGCCAACTCCTTTGCCATTCCGCGGAGCAACACGGCTCTGGGGTCTGACAGGGTGTAGATGGCATGTCCCATGCCGTATACAAGACCGGTGCCGTCATTGGCTTCTCCCTTGAGGACCTTGGTCAGGTACTCTTCCACCTCATTGGGATTGGTGATATCCTTGACATGTTTCTTCAAATCATCCAACATGCTGATAACAGCCAGGTTGGCGCCGCCGTGCTTGGGTCCTTTGAGGGAACCTACCGCTGCCGAGATGGTGGAATAGGTATCTGAACCGGAGGAAGAGATAACGTGGGTGGTAAAGGTTGAATTATTACCGCCGCCATGCTCTGCGTGCAGGACCAGACAGATGTCCAGAACCTTGGCTTCCATATCTGTATATTCTCCTGTCGGCCGAATCATACGCAGAATGTTTTCTGCGGTGCTCAGGGTGGACAGGGGATTGTGAAGATGCAGGCTTTGATTGTCAAAAAACGAACTCTTTGCCTGATATGCGTACGCAATCAGTGCAGGGAAGTATCCCATCAGATCGATGGACTGCCGCAACACGTTTTCGATGGATGTGTTGTCGGGATCCTCATCATAGCAATATAAAGCAAGGACGCTTCTGGCAAGCTTGTTCATAATGCTTCTGGAAGGCGTCGTCAGAATCATATCCCGTGCAAAACCCGGAGGCAACTCCCGCTTGGCTGAGATCAGTTCGATGAATTCGTTCAATTCCGCTGGGGTGGGCAGTTCGCCAAAAAGCAGCAAATAAGTTACTTCCTCAAACCCAAACCGGTTGTCGGCAACATAACTTGCCACCAAATCATCAATATTGTATCCACGATAAAATAGCGAGCCCTGCTCCGGAATCTTTTCGCCTTGGTCATTGACCCGGTAGCCGTTGACTTCACTGATTTGTGTCAGACCAACGATGACACCGGTGCCGTTGGCATTCCGAAGCCCTCGCTTGACGTTATATTTGGTGTAAAATTCTGCCGCAATTTCATTTTTTTCAACTAGTGTTGAAGACATTTTGTGCAAGTATGTCTCGGGTATCCCGGAGGCTGTGAGCTCGCCGGCTGTTATTTTTTTCCAAAAGTTAAACATGTCTTCTTCCTCCCTCTTTCTTTTGTGACAGTTGATGTATTATATCACAGTCAAACGAGAAATAGCAAGATAGTTCTGACCCGGATTGTTAAATACATAACGAAATCTAAAGCCGGGCAAAGAAACAAAAAAAGAACATATGTACGCCATTTCGGATTGCACAATTTCGACGATTCATGTATAATTCTATGTGTTATGGGTGATTTCAAAATTAAATCAGATTTTCATATGACAGGTGACCAACCCCGTGCAGTAAATACCCTTGTACAGGGTCTTTCTGATGGCAAAAAACACCAGACACTTATGGGAGTAACAGGATCCGGCAAGACCTTTACCATGGCAAACGTCATAGAGAAGGCACAGCGGCCAACTTTGGTCATATCCCACAACAAAACCCTGGCAGCCCAGCTTCATGGCGAATTCAAGGAGTTTTTCCCCGAGAATGCTGTGGAGTACTTTGTCAGTTACTATGATTATTATCAACCTGAAGCATATATGCCCACCACAGACACATATATCGAAAAAGACTCCGAGATCAATGCCGAAATCGAAAAACTGAGGCATTCAGCCACTGCCGCACTGGCGGAGCGCCGGGATGTGATCATTGTAGCCAGTGTATCTTGCATTTACGGATTGGGAAGCCCTTTTGATTACGAAAATCAAATGCTATCACTTCGTCCGGGCATGGAGAAACCCAGAAACGAAATTCTACGCAAATTAGTGGATATCCAGTATGACAGGAATGACCTGGCTTTTGAGCGAGGCGCATTTCGTGTCCGGGGGGATATTGTCGATATTTTTCCGGCTGGCTCTGAGGTGGCGTTGCGGGTAGAAATGTTTGGGGACGAAATCGAAACCATCAAAGAAATCAACCCGGTGACAGGAGAAATTCTTGGGCTGCGAAATCATGTAGCCATTTATCCCGCCTCCCATTACGTAACTACCGACGAAAACATCGAGCGTGCGCTGGCATCCATAGAAAGCGAACTGGACGAAAGAATCACCTGGTTCAAAGATCGTGGCAAGCTGCTGGAAGCCCAGAGAATAGAGCAGCGTACCCGATATGATCTTGAGATGCTTCGCGAAATTGGCAGGTGCAAAGGGATTGAAAATTATTCAAGACACCTGAACGGATTGTCTGCAGGGAACCGCCCCTATACATTGATGGATTATTTTCCGGATGATTACATGATTATCATCGATGAATCCCATGTCATGGTGCCACAGCTGCGGGCCATGTACGCCGGAGACCGTTCTCGGAAGGAATCTTTAGTGGAGTTTGGCTTTAGACTGCCCTCAGCGCTGGATAACAGACCGCTGAAGTTTGACGAGTTCAATCAGCTCGCCGGTCCCATTGTCTATGTCAGTGCGACGCCGACAGATTATGAAAAGGGCAAAAGCGGTGGAGTCACTGCGGAGCAACTAATCCGGCCCACCGGACTCATTGACCCACCTATCGAAATTCATGGATCGGAAGGTCAAATCGACCACTTGATTGGCGAAATCAACAAAGTAACCGCAGAAGGTTATCGGGTTTTGGTCACCACACTAACCAAAAAAATGTCCGAAAATCTGACAGACTATCTTAAAAACACAGGCATCAAAGTACAATACCTGCATTCGGATATAGATACATTGGAACGGCTCCAAATCATACGGGATTTGCGACTTGGCGTATTCGATGTCCTGGTTGGCATCAACTTGCTCCGGGAAGGCTTGGACTTGCCGGAAGTAGCGCTTGTAGCCATTTTGGATGCGGACCGTCAGGGGTTCCTTCGAACCGAAACCTCGCTGATTCAAACAGTTGGCCGTGCCGCGCGTAACCTGAGTGGTCGGGTTGTCATGTATGCGGACAGCATCAGCCCTGCTATGGAGCGAACGCTGGAAGAAACGGACCGGAGGCGGAAAATCCAGGAAACCTATAACAAGGAGCATGGCATCACCCCCAAATCGGTGGAGAAGTCCGTACGTGCCATCATGGAAGCCACCATAGTGCCCGACGATACAGATCAGTTCAAGGGTAAAAATCCGCTGGAACTAACCAAAAAAGAGCTGCATGATTTTGTCAAAGCGCTTGAAAAGGAAATGAAGCAGGCAGCCTACGACTTGCAATTTGAAAGGGCAGCCATACTTCGAGATCAAGTGTTCGAATACAAAGCACGGTTATAAAGAAAAGGGAATCAAATGACAACTCAACTCATCATCAAAGGTGCAAAAGAAAACAACCTAAAAAATATCAACGTTACCATTCCAAGAGACAAAATGGTGGTGCTGACCGGCCTTTCCGGATCCGGCAAATCATCTTTGGCTTTTGATACCATTTATGCAGAGGGTCAAAGACGCTATGTCGAAAGTCTGTCCTCCTATGCCAGACAATTTTTGGGACAGATGGAAAAACCCAATGTCGAGTCCATTGAAGGGCTATCACCTGCAATTTCCATCGACCAAAAGACCACCAGCAAAAACCCGCGTTCCACCGTGGGCACAGTAACCGAAATCTATGATTACATGCGACTGATGTTTGCCAGAATAGGCATTCCACATTGTCCTATCTGTGGACGGGTCATCGAGAGCCAGTCCATCGACCAGATTGTAGACAGCATCATGGAACTGCCCGAGGGAACCAAAGTGATGATTTTGGCTCCGGTAATCCGGGAACGGAAGGGCAGCTACGAAAAAATCATGGAACGGATAGTCCGTGAAGGGTTTACCCGTGCAAGAATCGACGGAGAGGTCCACAATCTGACAGAGGAAAAAGTCGTACTCGAAAAAACCCACAAACACACCATCGAAATTGTGGTGGACCGGATTATCATCAAAGAAGGCGTCGAAAGCCGGCTGACAGAAGCCTGCGAACTGGCCATCCATCAGGGAGAAGGCTTGGTTATGGCCAATGACCGCACCTACAGCACTAAATTGGCTTGCCCTGAACACGGCATCGGCATCGAAGAGATGGAACCTAGGATGTTTTCCTTCAACAGTCCTTTCGGCGCATGTCCCGCCTGCAACGGATTAGGTTTCCTGCAGCGGATCGACCCTGATCTGATCATCGAGGACAAAGAACTGAGTATCATTGGAGGCGCGTTGAGCAATGTCTTTGCTTCCATGGAAGTGGAGGGGTATTACAGGCAGACCATTGAAGCCCTGGCCAAAGAGCACAACACCAGCCTTTCAATTCCCTACAAGGATTTGCCGGCAGTGTTTGTCAAAGAATTGCTTTATGGCACCGGGGACCGGACCATCAACTTCCTTTACAAAAGCAGGACACGTGGTACGCAAAGCATGCTGAAGCATCCGTTTGAAGGAGTTATCAAAAATCTGGAGCGAAGATACAGGGAGACCACCTCCGACTATATCAAAGATAAAATGCAAAAATATATGAGCATCACCCCCTGTGAAACCTGTGGGGGCAAGCGGCTCAAACCCGAAGTGCTTGCAGTTACCGTAGGGGGACTGAACATTTCTCAAATGGCAGACATGCCTGTGGGGGAAGCTATCAAATATTTGACTCAAAGGAAACTGACCCAAAAGGAAGAACTGATTGCAGCCCAAATCTTAAAAGAAATCTACGAAAGGCTCAACTTTCTGGTGAATGTGGGGCTTGACTATTTGACTTTATCCAGAGCCGCAGGAAGTTTGTCCGGCGGTGAGTCCCAACGAATTAGATTGGCCACCCAGATTGGTTCAAGTTTGGTGGGTGTCCTATATATTCTGGACGAACCCAGCATCGGCCTTCATCAGAAGGACAACAGCAAATTATTGGCCACATTGCGGGAACTGACGGATTTGGGAAATACCCTATTGATCGTGGAACACGACGAAGAAACCATGTATGCGGCAGACCACTTGATAGACATCGGACCCGGCGCAGGGATTCATGGCGGCGAACTGGTAGCCCAGGGTACGGTAGAAGACATCAAAAACTGCGAGGCGTCCATCACTGGCCAATTCCTAAGCGGAAAGCGAAGGGTGGAAGTACCGGAGCAAAGAAGAACCGGCACCGGTGAAACCATGAGAATTCTGGGAGCTTCCGAAAACAACCTGCAGCATATTGATGTGGATATTCCTTTGGGCAAGTTTGTTTGTGTCACCGGCGTATCCGGTTCAGGAAAGAGCACGCTCATCAACGAAATCCTGTACAAGAGCCTGGCTGCCAAAATCAACAGGGCCAAGACCAAGGCGGGAGAACACCAAGATATTACTGGCATAGAGTATATCGATAAAGTCATCGATATTGACCAATCACCAATCGGCAGGACCCCCAGATCCAATCCGGCCACATATACCGGTATGTTTGGGGCCATCCGGGATTTGTTCGCAAGTTTGCCTGAATCCAAAATTCGTGGTTACGAAAAAGGGCGGTTTAGTTTTAATGTCAAAGGTGGACGGTGCGAGGCCTGCAATGGGGATGGCATCATCAAAATAGAAATGCATTTCCTCCCCGATGTTTATGTGCCTTGTGAGGTCTGCAAAGGGAAACGTTACAACCGGGAAACGCTGGAAGTCAAATACAAAGGCAAAAACATCTATCAGGTGCTGGACATGAATGTCAGCGAAGCGGTGGAATTTTTCAAACATCTTCCGTCGATTTCCCGTCAACTCAATACCCTTGAAGAGGTGGGGCTCGGCTATATCAAGCTTGGACAGCCATCCACTCAGCTTTCCGGCGGAGAAGCACAGCGTGTCAAACTGGCCACTGAATTGTCCAAAAGAAGCACAGGGAAGACACTTTATATATTGGATGAGCCAACTACAGGTCTACATTTCGCTGATGTGGATAAACTTCTTCAGGTGCTGGACAAACTGACGGATGCAGGGAATACCGTGGTTGTGATTGAACACAACCTGGACGTCATCAAGCGGGCGGACCATATTATTGATTTGGGCCCGGATGGGGGAAACAGAGGCGGGCAGATCATTGCCACAGGCACACCGGAGGAAGTTGCCTTAGTCGAAAACTCGTATACAGGGGAATACTTGCGAAAAGTATTAAAGTGAATAAATGAAACAGAAAGTTGAAAAACTCGAAACTCAAACCGGCACCACCATCAAAAAAATGAACCGCAAACTGGCTCACATTTTGATGGTTTTTACCGTGACTTCCTGGGGATTTGAATATGCCCTGGCCAAAGATGCCATGCTGGCAATCGAACCGATTACATTGGTTTGTTTCAAGTACACTGTGGCATTGTTTGTGATTGCAATTGTCAAGTTCAAGCTGGAAGGAAAGTCTGGGATGAAGCGGGCGGATATCCTGTTGTTTATGCTTTGCGCAGCTACTGGAGAAGTCCTGTATTTTTATATGGAATATGAAGCCATGAATTATATGCCGGTCTCCCTGATTACCATTTTGTTGACTTTTGTACCTGTGGTTTCCATTTTTGTGGAGTGGATGGCATTCAAAATAAAACCTTCCGTTGCATTGATGGCTGGCGTGCTGGTCAGTTTGTGCGGTCTTGTGATGATTGTCGGAGTGGATGCAGGCACAATCCTTGAGGGAAGACTGACAGGTTATCTTTTATGCTTTGGGGCGGTTATATCATGGAATATTTATAACTTTATCACTTCCCATTTAGGGGGGCGATATCAACCATTGACGCTGACGTTTAATCAACTGACCTGCACCGTCCTATTGTCCTGGCCCCTGGCTTTAGCCAATATGCCGGATCCTGCCGGAATTACCTGGCTTGTCGTAGGGGAAGTCCTTTATCTTGGAGTTGTCAGCGGGGGCGTCGGATTTGTTATTTATGTGTCTGCCCTATACACGTTGGGCCCAACAACTGTATCGGTATACGCCAACTTCATGCCGATTACCGCAACATTTTTTGGATGGATCTTATTGCATGAGCTGATTACCGGAACACAAATGATTGGCGGGGTAATTGTCATCGCCGCCGGATATTTTGTCATCCGGGAAAAAGGGAGATTGGAGGAAAGGTACCGTGTTTGAAAAAACGAACCTCACGATGCTGACCGACTTTTACGAGGTCACCATGGCAAACGGCTACTTTGAAGCAGGCATGACCGATGATATTGGGTACTTTGATATGTTTTTTCGGAAGATTCCCGATGGCGGTGGCTTTGCGATTATGGCTGGAGTGGAACAGTTGATGGAATACATGGAAGGCTTGTCCTTTACCCCGGAAGACATTGCGTTTCTAAAAGAAAAGATGAACTTTGATCAGCGGTTTTTGGACTACCTGCGGGACTTTGTGTTTACTTGTGATGTCTGGGCAGTACCGGAAGGCACCCCGATTTTTCCCGGTGAACCTGTGGTGACAGTCCGTGGACCGGTTATCCAGGCTCAATTCGTTGAAACCATGGTACTTCTGATTATCAATCATCAGAGCCTGATTGCAACCAAGGCCAACCGGATTGTCAGGTCGGCGAAAGGCAGACCTGTGATGGAATTCGGCACAAGGCGGGCACATGGGGTTTCCGCTGCGGTTTATGGGGCAAGAGCGGCTTATATCGGTGGTTGCGCGGGCACTGCATGTACAGTATCAGAACGTGATTTTGGCATCAAAGCCATGGGCACCATGGCTCATAGCTGGGTGCAGATGTTTGACAGCGAAATCGAGGCATTCCAAAAATATGCAGAAATTTATCCTGAAAACTGCGTGCTGCTGGTGGATACCTATGATGTCCTTAAATCTGGGGTTCCTGCGGCCATCGAAGTATTTTTGCACCAAAAACCCAAAAGCATGGGTATCCGTATCGACAGCGGAGATGTTACCTATCTGACGAAACATGCCCGACAAATGCTGGACGAAGCGGGTCTTTCGGACTGCAAGATTGTGGTGTCCAATTCATTGGACGAATATATTATCAGGGATGTGATCTCCGAAGGGGCTTGCATTGATTCTTTTGGCGTGGGCGAACGATTGATCACGGCAAAATCAGAGCCGGTATTCGGCGGCGTCTATAAGCTGGCTGCGTTGGAAAAAGAAGGCGTTATGATACCAAAAATGAAACTCAGCGAGAACATCGAAAAAATCACCAATCCCGGGTTCAAAACCCTTTACCGTTTTTACGACAAAAAAACCGGGCGGTGCCTGGCTGATCTGATTGGACTGGACGACGAGCCTATGCCATCCGGGGAACACTACGTCATTTTTGATGAAATCGCCCCTTGGAAAACAAAAATCATCAAGGACTATACAGTTGAGAATCTGCGGGTACAGCTGTTTGAAAAGGGTAGGCGGGTGTATGACTCTCCACCGATAGAAGAAATAAAAGAGCATTGCGCCTCACAGGTTCATACACTATGGGACGAAATGCTCCGATTTGAGAATCCTCAAACATATTATGTGGATTTATCCCAAAAGCTTTGGGATATGAAGAATCAACTGATTATCGGGATCCGGAAGCGTTCAGCACATTCTTGATTTTGTGCTGCACCATAGCCTGAATCGCATCTCTAGCAGGACCCAGATATTTTCGAGGGTCGAACTCGGCAGGATGCTCCGTCAGATACTTACGGATTTCAGCGGTCATGGCCAGACGAAGGTCGGTGTCGATGTTGACTTTGCAAACGCCATGTTTGGCAGCTTCCAGAATCATTTCTTCAGGGACACCCTGGGCTCCGGGGATATTGCCGCCATACTGATTGCAGATGGCTACGAATTCCGGCAATACGGTAGAAGCGCCATGAAGCACCAACGGCGTATTGGGAATCAGGGAATGTATTTTTTTGAGCCGGTCAAAATCCAGATACGGGTCGCCTTTGAACTTGTAGGCGCCGTGGCTGGTGCCGATTGCGATGGCCAATGAATCCACGCCGGTTTTCGCAACGAA
>Ga0316603_10001126_pt1 | contig 14021 bp, 12 predicted proteins | sample OWC_soil_day10_n_FD_207649 | JGI IMG/M metagenome (GOLD analysis project Ga0316603, IMG submission 207649) | Wetland soil microbial communities from Old Woman Creek delta, Ohio, United States - OWC_soil_day10_noCT | ecosystem: Environmental > Terrestrial > Soil > Wetlands | place: USA: Ohio...
AAGCCCGCGGCGCCGCGCGAGTAGTCGCCCGTCACGCCGTTGACGCCCTGCCCCATCAGCTCCGTGACCAGAAGCCCGCGATCCATGAGCGCGAGCATGGCCTCGAAGTCACGGCCGCGCCCGCGCACGAGCAGGTTGTGCGTGCCGCCCGCGTTGCCGGTGGTGCGCAACCCGAGCTTGCGCGCCGAGTAGGTGCCGAGCACGTAGCCGAGCAGCACGCCGCCCGCCACGAGCTCGCGGTCACGGGTCGCCACGCCCTCCTGGTCGAACGGCGCGCTCGCGAGCGCCTGCGGCAGGTGCGGACGCTCGGAGATCGCGAACCAGTCCGGGAACACCGGCTGCCCCGCCGCGCCGAGCAGGAAGGAGGCACGACGGTACTGGCTGCCACCGCGCACCGCGCCGACGAAGTGGCTCACGAGCCCGCGTGCCACCTCGGGCGCGAACAGCACCGGCACGCGCATGGTGCCGAGCTGGCGGGCGCCGAGCCGCTGCACGGCGCGCTCGCCGCTGTGCCGACCGACGGCCTCGGCGGTCTCGAGCTGACGCCAGTCGCGCGCCGTCGTGTACCAGTAGTCGCGCTCCATGTCCTCGCCGTCGGTGCCGATCACGGCGCAGCTCAGGCTGTGCACCGTGCCCGGGTAGGCGCCGAGGAAGCCGAGCGAATTGCCGTAGGCGCGCACGCCGCGATGCGTGCTGACGCCCGCGCCCTCGGAGTTCGTGATGCGTGGATCGACCGCCCGGGCCGCGGCTTCGCACTCCAGCGCAAGCTCGCAGGCGCGCTCGGGGGTGATGTCCCAGGGGTGGGCGAGGTCGAGCTCCGGAAATGACGTCGCGAGCGTGTCCGGATCGGCGAGCCCCGCGCAGGGATCGGCGGCGGTGAAGCGCGCGATGCTGCAGGCCTTCGCCACCGTCTCTCGCAGAGCCTCCGCGCCGAGGTCCGCGGTGCTCGCCGTGCCCTTGCGCGTGTCGAAATAGACCGTGACCGCCATGCCGCGGTCGCGCTGGTACTCGATGGTCTCGACCTCGCCGAGGCGCACCGAGACCGACAGGCCCACGTCCATGCTGATGGCCGCCTCGGCCTGCGACGCGCCGAGAACGCGCGCCTCCTCGAGCGCGAGCTCCACCAGCGCCAGCAGTTCGGCACCCTCGGCGGCGACAGCGGTGGATCGATCGATGGCCATGATGGTGCCCGGGGGTGTAAAGGCCGGCATTCTAGCAGCGGCGGGCCGTCGGCCCGCCCGTGCTAGCATCCGCGCCGATGAGCGACCGGCCGGATTTCGAAGCGGAACCCCCGAGCAAGAGCGAGCTCAAGCGCCAGAGTCGCGACCTCCAGGACCTCGGCTGGGAACTCGTCGAGCTGCCCTTGACGGAGCTCGAAGCGCTCGACCTCCCCGACGACCTGCGCGACGCCGTGATGGCCGGTCGTCGCATCACCAGCCACGGCGCCCGGGTCCGCCAGCGTCTCTACATCGGCAAGCTGCTGCGTCACATCGACGTCGAGCCGATCCGCCAGTCGCTAGCGCGCCGCGCCGAGACCGACCGGCAGCGCATCCAGAAGGAACACGTGATCGAGCGGTGGCGCGAGCGCCTGCTCGTGGACGAACCGGCTGCGTGGACCGAGCTCGCCGCGAGCATCGGTCCCGAGGAACTGCAGCCCTTGCGCGCCCTCGCCCGCCAGGCCCGCGCCGAGAGCCAGGGCTCGCGCCCGCCGGCCGCGGCACGGCAATTGTTCCGCCGCCTGCGCGAGCTGCTGGCCGCCGCCGCGGACTGAGCCCGCGGCGGCCGGTGCTACAATGCCGCGATGAATCCGCTCGTCGGCATCATCATGGGCTCGACCTCCGACTGGGAGACGATGCGGTCCGCCTCCGAGACGCTCGAGAAACTCGGCGTCCCGCACGAGGTGCACGTGGTGTCCGCGCACCGCACACCCGACCTGCTGTTCGAATACGCAGCCTCGGCTCGTGAGCGCGGGCTCGAGGTACTGATCGCCGGCGCTGGCGGGGCCGCGCACCTGCCCGGCATGGCGGCGGCGAAGACCACGCTGCCGGTGCTCGGCGTACCGGTGCAGTCGAAGACCCTGAACGGCCTCGACTCGCTGCTCTCGATCGTGCAGATGCCGGCCGGCATTCCCGTCGGAACGCTCGCCATTGGCGCCGCAGGTGCCACCAACGCCGCGCTGCTGGCCGCGGCGATCCTCGGCAACACCCGGCCCGCGATCCGCGCGGCGCTCGAGGCGTTCCGGGCCGCGCAGACCGACAAGGTGCTCGCGCAGCCGGACCCGCGCGTCCCGCCGCCTGCCTCATGAAGATCGGCATCGTCGGCGCCGGCCAGCTCGGTCAGATGCTGGCACTGGCAGGCTTCCCCCTCGCGTTCGACTTCCGCTTCCTCGACTCGAGCGCCGACTCGCCGGGCGCGCGCGTCGCACCGATCGTCACCGGCGCGTTCGACGACGCGGCCAGCCTGCGGGAACTCGCCCGCAGCGTGGACCTCGTCACCTACGAGTTCGAGAACGTGCCCGTGGCCGCGCTCAAGGAAGTGGCCGCGCTGCGCCCCTGCCATCCGCCGGTGGACGCGCTGCGCGTGTCGCAGGACCGCGTGCTCGAGAAGCAGATGTTCGGTGCACTCGGCATCCCGACGCCGCCGTTCCGTACCGTGGACTCCCTCGCCGATCTCGAGGCCGCGATCGCCGCGGTCGGACTGCCCGCCGTGCTCAAGACGCGCCGCCTCGGCTACGACGGTCGCGGTCAGCGCGTGCTCAAGCGGCGCGCGGACGTCGCACCCGCCTGGGAAGCACTCGGCAGCGTGCCGCTCATCCTCGAGGGCTTCGTCGCCTTCGATCGCGAGGTGTCGATCATTGGCGCGCGCGGCACGAACGGCGACACCCGGTCCTACCCGCTCGCGCTCAACACGCACCGCGAAGGCATCCTGCGGGTGACGGTCGCGCCGCACCATAACGCGCGGCTGCAGCGCGCGGCCGAGGGCCACCTGCGCCGCGTCATGGATCACTTCGGCTACACCGGCGTGCTCACCCTCGAGTTCTTCGTCGAGCGGGGCCGGCTGGTCGCGAACGAGATGGCGCCGCGGGTGCACAACTCCGGGCACTGGACCATCGAGGGCGCGGTCACCTCGCAGTTCGAGAACCACCTGCGCGCGATCACGGGCCTGCCGCTAGGCGACACGAGCGCCGTCGGCCACTCGGCGATGGTGAACTTCATCGGCACCCTGCCGGACCGCGCGCGGGTGCTCGCGGTCACCGGCGCCCACCACCACGACTACGGCAAGGCGCCGCGGCCCGGCCGCAAGCTCGGCCACGCCACCGTGGTGGCGCGCAGCGTCGCCGAACGCGACCTCCAGCTCAGGAAGCTGCTGCGCCTCGTGCCGCGCTGACCCGGCCCGCCGGGGTCCGCCCGCCGCCGGGACTGTGACGGACCGCGTTGTTGTGCCCCGTGGAGTGCCCCGTATAGTACGGGCCGGAGCATTGCCCGCATGTACCTCGAACACTTCCAGCTCAAAGAACTGCCGTTCCGCCTGAGCCCGGACCCGGGTTTCCTGTACCTGAGCCAGATCCACTCCCGCGCCAAAGCGTACATGGAGTCCACGATCTGGTTCACGGACGGGTTCGTCGTGATCACCGGCGAGATCGGCTCGGGCAAGACGACGCTGATCGAGAGCTTCCTCAAGGAAATCCAGCAGGACGTGGTGGTCGCGCAGATCAACCAGACCCAGATCTCGCCGACCGAGTTCCTGCAGACCCTGCTCGCGCAGTTCGGGTTCAGCCCGTTCAAGATGCGCAAGGCCGAGCTGCTCGCCACGCTCAACCAGTTCCTGATCGAGCAGTACGCCAGCGGCCGCAAGGTGCTGCTGATCCTCGACGAGGCGCAGAATCTCAGCAACAAGGTGCTCGAGGAAGTGCGGCTGCTGTCCGGGGTGGAGACCACCAAGGAAAAGGTCCTGCGCATCATCCTCGCGGGCCAGCCGGAGCTGAGCGACAAGCTCGACTCGCCGGACCTCGTGCAGCTGCGGCAGCGCGTGCGGCTGCGCTTCCACCTGACGGCACTCAGCGAGACCGACGCGGCCGAGTACATACGCCACCGGCTGCGCATCGCGGGCGCCGGCGACCGGGAGATCTTCGAGCCCGATACGATTCCCGTCATCTACCGCTACACGGGCGGCATCCCGCGCCTGACGAACACGCTCTGCGACACGGCGCTGCTGTCCGCCTTCGCCCAGGACCACACGACGGTGTCCATGGAGGACCTCAAGTCCGCCATCGCCGAGCTGCAGTGGATCGAGTACGCCTCGCGCACATCGTCGCAGCTGCACCCGGGCATCGACGACACCGCACCGCAGGAGATGCCGCCCGTCGGCCGACTGGTGCTGTCGCTGAAGGGCGAGGTGGTCACCGAGGCCTACCTCGTGCCAGGCCGCTACATCATCGGCCGCACCTCGGACAATGACCTGCAGGTGGACAGCCGCTTCGTCAGCCGCCACCACGCCCAGGTCGTGACCACCACCGAGGGCAGCTGGATCGAGGACCTCAACAGCACCAACGGCATCTACGTGCGCGGCAAGCGCATCCGCCGCCATCGTCTCGCCGAGGGCGACGTGGTGCAGATCGGCCAGCACTCGCTCACGTATTCCCGAGCCGACGTCGGCGGCAGCACGGTGGCGATGGATCCGGACGCGGATGCGGACGAGGCTGAGGCCGAGGGCGACGAAAGCGTCGCGGCCGAGGACGAGCACGACCGCTGAGCCTGGACGGCCGGGTTGACAGCGCCTTCGCCAGGCGCATCCTTCGCCCCCATGGCCAGCACACTCTGGGTCGGGACACGCAAGGGCGCCTGGGCACTGCGCGCGGACGCGCGCCGCCGCAGATGGAAGCTGGCGGGACCGCAGTTCCTGGGTCACATCATCCACCACGTCGTGCAGGATCCGCGCGAGCCGAAGGTCGTGCTGATCGCGGCCAAGACCGGCAACCTCGGTCCCACGGTGTTCCGCTGGACGAACGGCGGCCGCACGTGGAAAGAGGCCGCTCTGCCTCCCGCGTTCCGCAAGGCGGCCGAGGGCGAAGTGGCGCGCGCGGTCGATGCGGTGTTCTGGCTCACGTCCGGGCTCGCCGATCGGCCAGCTGCTGCACTCGATCCTCGTGGACCCGCGCGACCCGCGGCACCTCTATCCCGGCATCTCGAGCCGAGGCGTGTTCGAATCCACCGACGGCGGCCGCGACTGGCGGCCGCTGAACGCGGGCTGCGCAGCGGACTTCATGCCCGGGCCCGACCCGGAATACGGCCACGATGCGCACTGCGTGGCTCAGCACCCGCTGCAGCCCGACCGCCTCTACCAGCAGGACCACTGCGGCATCTACCGCCTCGACCGCCCCGCCACGCGCTGGGTGCGCATCGGCGAGGCCATGCCGCGCCGGATCGGCGACATCGGCTTCCCCGTGGTGCTGCATCCGCGCGACCCGGACAAGTCCTGGGTGTTCCCGATGGACGGCACCACGGTGTGGCCACGCATTTCGGTGGGCGGCAAGCCGGCGGTGTACGGCACGCGCAACGCCGGCAAGTCGTGGCAACGACTCGATGGCAGGCTGCCGCGCACGCAGGGCTGGTTCACGGTGCTGCGCCAGGCGATGTGCGCAGATGCGCACGAGCGGCTCGGCCTGTACTTCGGCACGACCGCCGGCGAGGTGTGGGCGAGCACCAACGAGGGCGAGTCGTGGCGCTGCATCGCGCGGCACCTGCCGCAGATCTACTCGCTGACCCACGCGACCTAGCCGGGGCGACTGTGAGCTGCCCCGTGCGCGTCGCGAGTCCCCTGCGGTCGTACACCGGCGGCGTCGCGACTGTGACGGCCGACGGCGCCACCGTGAGCGAGCTGCTCGCCGACCTCGACCGCCGCCATCCCGGCATGCGCTTTCGCATGATCGACGAGCAGGACCGCATCCGCCCGCACATCCGGCTGTTCGTGAACACCACGGCGGTCGAGTCGCTCGGCATGCCGGTGCGGCCCGGCGACACGCTGCACTTCATCTGCGCGCTGAGCGGCGGCTGAAGCGTGGCACTCTCGGCGGACGAACGCGCGCGTTGCCAGCGGCACCTGTCGCTCGAGGAAGTCGGCGTAGCCGGCCAGGAGAAGCTCAAGGCCGCGCGCGTGCTCGTGATCGGCGCCGGTGGGCTCGGCTCGCCCTCGGCGCTGTACCTCGCCGCCTCCGGCATCGGCACGCTCGGAATCGTCGATTGCGACCGCGTCGAGGTCTCGAACCTGCAGCGCCAGGTGCTGTTCGACAGCGACGACGTCGCGCGGCCGAAGGCCGCGGTGGCACGTGAGCGATTGCTCGCGCTCAATCCCGCGATCGAGGTCGTCGCCCACGACCTCGAACTGCGCGCCTCCAACGTGCGCGAGGTGCTCGACGGATACGACGTGATCCTCGACGGCACCGACCGCCTCGCCACGCGCCACCTCGTCAACGACGCCTGCGTGCTGCTCGGCAAGCCGCTGGTGTCGGCCGCAATCCACCGCTTCGAGGGACAGGTGATGACCTACGTCCCCGGCCGCGGGCCGTGCTACCGCTGCCTGTACGCGGACGTGCCCGAGGGGCTGGTGCCCAACTGCGCCGACGCAGGCGTGCTCGGCGTACTGCCCGGCGTGCTCGGCGCCGTGCAGGCGACCGAGGCCATCAAGCTCGTGCTCGGCGTGGGCGAGCCGCTCGTCGGTCGCTTGATGGTGTACGACGCGCTCGAGCTGCGCTTCCACGAGTTCGCGTTCTCGCGGCGCAAGGACTGCGCGGTATGCGGGGATCGGCCGACCATCACCGAGCCGCGCGATCCGCCGCAAGCCTGTGATGCGGCGACGCTGGCACGTGTGCGGAGGCTTGCGCCCGGCGAGTTGCGTTCGATGCTCGACGCAGGACCCGTGCTAGTGATCGACGTACGTGAGCCGCGGGAGTTCGCGGTGGATCACTTGCCGGGGGCGGTGAATATCCCGCTCGGAGAATTACGCGAGCGGCTGGGTGAAATTACTGCTGGCGCAGAGCCCGCATTTGTTTGCCGCAGCGGCGCGAGGAGCCTCCGGGCCTGCGGTTTGGCGCTGGAGGCAGGCATCGCAGATGCGGTGACCCTGGAAGGCGGAATGCTTGCCTGGTCAGCAGCTTCATAGACGCTGCGCCCCCTCGAGCTTCCCCAGCGCGCGGTCGAACGTGCCGAGCGGCAGATGGCCCGCCTTGCGGGCGATTTCGAGAACCAGGCGATCCGAGAAGCCGAGCACGGGCCGGGACCGGAACTGCTCGAGCGCCTGACTCACGACCTCGGCATCCTGGATGGACAGCTGCTCGTGATTGAGCAGCATCTCGATCGCCGCGGCGAGCTGCGCCGCAGTCCGCTCGTGCACCGCATCGAGTACCCAGATCGTCTCGGCGAGCACCAGATGTGACACCCAGGCACCACCCGCGACAAACGCTTCGGCCGCCGCCACCTGGGCCGCATCGTCCCGGACGATCAACCGCACCAGCAGGTTGGTATCAACGGCGCGCATGCTTCCGTTGGATGTACGTGCGTACCCCCGCCTTCACGTCGGTCGGCTTCGCCCTGACCGGATTCGCGGCGCCAAACAGTGCCGCTTGGATGTCCGCCGACGAGAACTTGCTCGCCCGCCGCACGACGAACTCCCCGTCGCGCCACTCCCAGACCAGAACCGAGCCCGGACCCACCGCGAGCTGCCGCCGCACCTCCGCGGGCACCGAGATCTGCCCCTGAGCCGTGACTTTCGATTTTATGGTCGTCATGAGCTGCGGTTAGCTTGGTAATGCGACTCGGTCAATCCAGCCTCTCGAACGCCTGAGGGCCGCTTCGTAGCTCCGAGCCCGCCAGCTCACTCATCCAGCGAATGCGTGTCGTACTCCGAGCGCGTCTTGCGGTAGTCGCGACGCCGCATCCACAGCACGAGGCCTGCGGTCAGCCCGGCAGCGCCCGCCGCGAGCAACCACCCGCGCGGCCCCTTCTCCATCAGGTACGCCGCGACGAGCAGCGCGCCGCCGCCCGCCATGTACAAGTACGGGATGGCTTCGTAGACCGGACGCGGGATCCACATTGCCATCGCGCGCTCTGCCTCAGGCCGTGCCGCCGACCGTGAGCCCGTCCACGCGCAGCGTGGGCTGGCCGACGCCGACGGGCACGTCCTGTCCTTCCTTGCCGCAGGTGCCGACGCCGTCGTCGAGCCGCAGGTCGTTGCCCACCATCGACACGCGGGTCATCACGTCCGGACCGTTGCCGATCAACGTCGCGCCCTTCACCGGGGCGCCGAGCTTGCCGTTCTCGATGAGGTACGCCTCGCTCGCCGAGAACACGAACTTGCCCGAGGTGATGTCCACCTGCCCGCCGCCGAAGTTGCGGCAGTAGAGGCCCTTCTGCACCGAGGCGATGATCTCGCCAGGGTCGTGCGCGCCGGGCAGCATGTAGGTGTTGGTCATGCGCGGCATGGTGAGGTGCGCGAACGACTCGCGCCGCCCGTTGCCGGTGGGCGCCACGCCCATGAGCCGCGCGTTCAGCTTGTCCTGCAGGTAGCCCTTGAGGACGCCGTCCTCGATGAGCGTCGTGCACTGCGTGGGCGTGCCCTCGTCGTCCACGTTGAGCGAACCGCGCCGCGAGGCGAGCGTGCCGTCGTCCACGATCGTGACGCCGGGCGCCGCCACGCGCTGTCCCATGCGCCCGCTGAACGCCGAGGTGCCCTTGCGATTGAAGTCGCCCTCGAGCCCGTGCCCCACCGCCTCGTGCAGCAGCACGCCGGGCCAGCCGGAGCCGAGCACGACGGTCATGGTGCCCGCCGGCGCCGGCACGGCCTCGAGGTTCACGCGCGCCGTGCGCACCGCCTCGCGCACCAGCTCGCGCCAGCGCCCGGACTCGAGGAACTCGCCGTAGCCGAAGCGTCCGCCGCCGCCCGCGTAGCCCTGCTCGCGCCGTCCCTCGTGTTCGATGATCACCGACACGTTGAGCCTCACCAGGGGCCGCACGTCGGCCGCCAGCGTTCCGTCGCTCGCGAGCACCAGGATCGTGTCGTGCGAGGCGGCGAGGCTCGCCATCACCTGGCTGATGCGCGGGTCGAGCGCGCGCGCCTCGCGGTCGATGGCCTCGAGCAGCTTCACCTTGTCGGTGTCGCCGAGACTCTCGACCGGGTCCATGGGCTGGTACAGGGCGCGGCGGCCCGGCGAATGCCAGGCCTGCAGTGCGCCCGAGCCGCCCGAGCGCGCGATCGCCCGCGCCGCTCGGGCCGCCTCCAGCAGCGCGGGCAGCACGACCTCGTCCGAGTAGGCGAAGCCCGCCTTCTCGCCCGACAGCGCACGCACGCCGACGCCGTGGTCGATGCTGTGGGCGCCGTCCTTGACGATGCTGTCCTCCATCGACCACGACTCCTCGCGGGTCAGCTGGAAGTACACGTCGGCGTAGTCCACCGCGTGGCCCATGACGTCGCCGAGCACGCTCGCCACCCGGTCCTCGTCGAGGCCGGCCGGCAGCAGCAGGCCCGCACGCGCGAGGTCGATCGGATCGGCCGGCGTCGCGGCCGTCGCGGCGGCCGACTGGGGCGAGAACAGGGCCGGAGGAATCGAGATCTGCATGGAACTCACTGGGCCAGGCGGCGGTGGTCGAGGGAGGGGAAATTCTGCCTGACCTCGCGCTGCCGGACGAGGTCGATCTCGGCCACGACCACCCCGCTGCCCCGCGGCTGTCGCGCGAGCACCCGGCCCCAGCAGTCCACGATCATGGAATCCCCGTGGGTTTCCCGACCGTTCTCGTGGAAACCGGACTGCGCCGGGGCCACGACGTGGCAGAAGTTCTCGATCGCCCGCGCGCGCAGCAGCGTCTCCCAGTGCGCCCGGCCGGTGGGCGCCGTGAAGGCCGACGGCAGGCAGAACCACTCGGCGCCGAGGTCCACGAGGCGCCGGAACAGCTCCGGGAAGCGCAGGTCGTAGCACACCGCGAGCCCGAGCCGGCCGGCGGGCGTCGCCACGCACACCGGCTCCTGGCCCGGCCGGACGGAGGCCGACTCCTGGTAGCGCTCCTCGCGGCCCGGGATCGCCACGTCGAAGAGGTGGATCTTGTCGTAGCGCGCAACGCGCCGCCCCTCGGTGTCGAAGACGAGGCAGGCGGCCGCCACGCGCGGCTCACCCGGCACGCGCAGCGGCACCGTGCCGGCAACGATCCACAGCCCGAGCTCGCGCGCGAGACCTGCGATTTCCGACTGGATCGGACCGCCGGCGTCGTCCTCCGCGATGGCGAGCTTGTCGGCCTCGTCGTGCCCCATGAACGCGAAGTTCTCGGGCAGCGCGGCGATCACGGCGCCGCGCTCGCGAGCCTCGCGCAGCAGCCGGCCGGCCGTGGCGAGATTGCGCCCGACGTCGGCGCTCGAGGTCATCTGCAGGGCGGCAACGCGGGTCATGGCTTGGGATCCTCGGGCGGTGAAACGGGCGGAACGGGTGCGGTCGGGCTCGCGCCGACGCTGGCCGAGATGCGTTCCACCACCGGCTGTGACCAGGGCCCAGTCACCCGGTAGTAAGCACGTGCGAGTCCTTGCAACTGGCCCTTGAAGAGCTGCGAGAAAAGCAGCGCGCCCGCCGCACCCACGGGTCCGCCGGCGAGCGCCCCGGCGATCGTGATCGGGCCGCTGGGGTTGCCGCTCACGATGAGCGTCTGGTCGTAGTCCTGCGCCGCGAGGCCGGTGCGGCCGACCACGCCGATGTCCACCGCCGCGCCCTCGAGCAACAGGTTCTGCGTGTAGGCGCTGCCGGCGCGCAGCTCGAAGTCGCCGGTCACGCTGTCGAACGCGAGCCCCTCGTCGGTGACGTCGCGGAAGTCGAGCGAGAGGCGGCGCGGCAGTTCGATGATGCTGGTGAGCCCGAGGATGCGGCCGGCACCGGGCTTCACGCTGCGCAGCTGGCCCCGGCCGAGATCGAGATGCAGCGTGCCATCCATGCGGGCGAGCACGTCCGCATCGGGACCGCCGCTCCAGCTGACGCCGGCGTTCAGGCGGGCGCGCTCGGCTTCCACGGCGTCGCGGTAGCCAAGCGCACGCGAGGCCGCGGCGAGGTCCTCGCTCTCGAACTCGAGCGTGAGATGGGTGCGCGAGCCCTGCGCCTCCGCGAACCAGTTGCCGTTGGCCCGCAGCTTGAAGTCGCCGGACTCGGTCACGAGATTCGCGAGTCGCAGGCCGCGCGGATCCCGTGCGAGGTCCGCCTCGAGCCGCCCGAAGCGCCGCCCCTGCCAGGCGAAATCCTGTGCGCGCAGGACGATCCCCGGCAGGTCGCGCGGATCGGTCTCCTCGCGGGCCGCCGCCGCGCCGCGCTCCGCCGGCGCCTCGAGCCGCAGTCGCTGCATCTTGAGCTCGATGGGATCGCCACCCGCGAGGTCCGCGGGAATGGTCACCAGCCCCTCGGCCATCGGCCCGCTCACCTCGATGCGCCAACCCCCGCCGGCGGGTCGCAGGCCGGCGGTGACATCGAGGAACTCGAACCCGACGACGCGCGCGCGATCGAGATGCACGTCCACGGGTCCGAGCCAGTCGCCGAGCCGCGTGCTGCCCGGCGTGGCCGGACGCAGTGCCAGCCATTCGGCGAGGTCGAATTCCGGCCAGTCGCCGCCGACGTGCAGGCCCGGCCGGGTCGGCCGCGCGGGCACCTGTCCATCGAAACGCGCCGCCCCCCGCTCCAGCCTCCAGCGCTCGTTGTCACCGCGCGCGAACTCCAGCAGTGCGCGAGCGGCGCCGGACTCGATCCGCAGGTTATTCTGGCCTGGACGCGGCAGATCGAGGACGACGCGCGTCGGGCGCAGTTCGCCGGGCCGCTTCGCGAACGGCCGGGGCGCGGCGACGTCGAGGCCGCCGAGATCGCTCGTGACCTCGATCTGCGTGGTCCAATCGTTGCGTGCGGCTGCGCGCTCGACCCGCCCCCGCAGCTTCCAGGGCGTGGTGCCCGACATCCGGATGGTATCGGGCAGGCCGATCACGGCCGGCAGCTTCGCGCCGGCTGCACGTCCCTCGCCCTCGAACAGGATCGAGGCCGACACGCCTGCGCGTGTCGGTCCGGGCCGCACCGAGATCTCGAACGGGCCGTCGAGGTACGTGCCCTTGAGTCCTTGACCGCGCGCGCTGCGTTCGCCGATCTCGAGTTCGCCGGTAATCCGCGTTACCGGCTCGCGCAGCACCGGCCAGCGCGCCGTTGCCGAGCGCAGTCGCGTGCGCACCGAATACTTGCGCGCAGCGACGTTGCCGGTCGGCAGCTTCATGTCGAAGGCGAAATCCGCCGGCCCCTGCGCGGACAGTGACATGAACTGCGCGCCGAGCTGCGGTCCGAGCGGGCTCTTCTGCAGCAGCTCGAGCGCCTGCCCGACATCGCCCGTGGCCGTGGCCTCGAGTTCGAGCACCGGCTCGCGATAGTCCTCGATCGCAAACGAAGTGGCGCCGACCCGCAGGCCGCCGACCTTGCCCTCGCGCAGTCGGGCGCGGGTCGATGCATTGCGGAACTCGACGCTGCCGATCGCCTCGGTGAGCGAAGGGAAACCGTCGAAGTACTTGAGCGTGGTGCCTTGAACTTCGGCGGTCGCGACGAACTCGCCCTCGCCCTGGCGGAACGGGAAACGCCGCACCGGCCCGCGGTAACTGAAGCGGCCCGCAGTGACCTCGCCTCCCTCGAAGGCCTCGTCCAGCCAGATCAGTGTCGTGGGCTTGAGTCGCCCGACCGGCAGGAACTGGCGCACAGCGGCGACGTCGAAGCGCCCCACGCGCGCCTCGGCTGCGAGGAACGGCAGTCCGGGACCGCGGCCGAACCGCAGTTCGAAGCTGCCCTCCGCCGTCCCGACCGCATGCGTGAGTTCGACCTGCGGCGAACCCACGACCCACGCCGCACCGTCGCGCCACCAGTCCACCTCGGACTCGACGCGCCGGATCTCGATCGGCTTGCGGAACATGCGCGGCCACTCGAAGGTCGGTGCCAACCCGGGCAACGCCACGCGGCCCCGCTGCTCCGTGCCGGACAGACTCGCAGTCAGCCCGGTCACTCCGGGCCAGCGGCCGGCGGGCCGCACCGACAGGTCCGCGACTACGGCGCTCGCGGCAAAGCGCGGCTGCGAGCCGGCGCGTTCGCGCAGCACGTCGGCGTGCAGGCTGCGGATCTCGCCCGAGGGATCGAGGCCGGCCCAGCGATCGAAGCCGGCGGGCGCGGTCGCGAGCACCAGTGGCCACAAGTCCTCGGCCCGCAACCACTCGGCATCGAGCCGCAGGGCGAACGCGCTCGCCGGATGCCCGCGCCACGACCCGACGAGCGACAGCGGGCTGCCGGATGCCGCGCTTTCACGCTGCAGGACGAGATCGGTGGTGCGGAACGTCCAGGTGTCACCCTCGCGACGCAGCTTCAGGGTCCCGGCGATGCGCGCGTAGCGCGCCGCGCCCGGCAGTGCGGGCGCCTCGCGAAGGATCGCCTTCTTGTCCGCCGTCCGCATGCTGAGCGGCGAGGCGCCTTCGGCGCGATACGGTTCGGACAGCTCGATCGCTTCGATCGGCGGGACCTCGCGCTGTGGCAGGGTCAGCGACACATCGGCGAGGTCCAGCTCCGCACGCATCTGGCGCAGCCGGCCCTGCGCGACGTTGACGATGGCACGCACGCGGCCCGCACCGGAGCCCGGTTGCACGACGCGTTCGGGCAGGAAGCCCGCGAGTCCGGCGAGCGCGAGGCGGTCGGCGCGCACCTCGAGGCGTGCATCGAGTTCGGCCGGACGCTCCAGCGAGCCGCGCAGCTCACCGTCGAACTCGAGGCGCTCACCGAGCTCGGCCGGCAGCCGTGCGCTGCCCGTCACGTCCACCGCGTCCTGCGTACGCCGCAGCGACAGCTGCACGCGGCCGAGTTGCCAGGGGCCCCGCCCGGTCAGCCGGTCCTCGTAGCGCACGGTGGCCTCGACGATGTCGAGCCGTCCGGCTGGCAGGCGGTCGAGGTCGAACACGGGACGGTCGGCGGGACGCTCGCGCTGGCCGAGCAGGCG
>Ga0316603_10001127_pt1 | contig 14014 bp, 10 predicted proteins | sample OWC_soil_day10_n_FD_207649 | JGI IMG/M metagenome (GOLD analysis project Ga0316603, IMG submission 207649) | Wetland soil microbial communities from Old Woman Creek delta, Ohio, United States - OWC_soil_day10_noCT | ecosystem: Environmental > Terrestrial > Soil > Wetlands | place: USA: Ohio...
TCTCCCTCCAGGAGAAGGGCTGATCGACCTCAAGGGGTTGTTTGAAGCGCTGCGTCGGATTCCTTATGATCGCACAGTGACCCTGGAGTTGAAGCCCCACGAAATCAGGAGATGCTTGGCCTATGTTTCCGAGCTTGTCTCAGGGCCTTCCCATGGTGCCCCTTCTCGTTGACACAACTCTTATTGTTCATTTTCAACCTCTTTTATTGCAAGGGGTCTGGAGAAGTTCGTATACCCGGATATCCCCGAGAACCTTCTGAGAGGAGGGGAGATACTGCTCACTGCTCTTCACCTCCTGGTCTACGGCTATTGGGCTAGAAATCTAGAATTGTGGCGACGCCCTAGAAAACATTTCCGTGGGACGTCAATGTGAAATGGAAAGGATTGTTCTTCACATAGACATGGATGCCTTTTACGCATCCGTGGAGCAACTGGATCATCCCGAGTTGCGAGGGAAACCGGTAATCGTGGGAGGCAGTTCCAACCGCGGCGTTGTTTCGGCAGCGAGCTATGAGGCAAGAAAGTTCGGCGTTCGATCTGCAATGCCGATTTTCCAGGCGAAAAGGAGATGCCCCCATGGCATTTTTGTTCCTGTGCGTATGAGCCGGTACAAGGAAATGTCCAATCAGGTTATGGGAATTCTGGAGAGGTATTCCCCCACGGTCGAGCAGGTGTCGATCGATGAAGCGTACCTCGATCTCACGGGGGTGGAGCACCTTCATGGATCGCTGGAGCAAATCGCCCGACGGATCAAGGAGGAGATCAGAAGCGTGACTTCGCTAAGCTGCTCTGTTGGGATCGCGCGTAATAAGTTTCTCGCAAAAGTGGCTTCAGAATCGAACAAACCCGACGGTTTGACCATTATCCCAAGCCGGGAAACTGCAAAGATTGCACAGAGCCTCCCTGTAGGAAAAGTTCCCGGGGTCGGGAAGAAAACCGTCGATCGGTTGGCAAACTTGAATGTGATCACCCTTGGCGATCTGCTGGCGCTCCCGGAGCCCGCGCTTCTCAAAGCGCTAGGGAAATTTGCTTATACCTTGCTGGAGTTTGCAAAAGGAACGGATGACTCGCCCGTCGTCTCCCACACGGATGCAAAATCCATCAGCAGCGAGGAGACCTTTGAAGAGAATACGAATGATTTCGAAGTGCTCAGGAAAACACTCCTTGTGCAGGCTGAGGAAGTGGGCCGACGGTTGAGGAGGACTGAGCTGAAAGGGAGTACGGTGACGCTTAAGCTCAGAAGGGCGGATTTCGTTCGAATCACCCGGAGCATCAGCTTCAGCGAACCCTCGAATTCCACCAACACCCTCTATGCCTGGGCACTCAAGCTTCTGGAAGCGGTGGACCTGTCGGAGAAATTCCGGCTCATCGGCATTGCGGTTTCCGGGTTCGCGAAAACTCAGAGTGCGGCGACGCAGTTGAATCTATTCGCTGGAGAGAGCCGGCGCGAGGATTCATGGCGGGAAGTCGAAAAAGCCATGGACTCGATAACAGAGAAGTTCGGTCACGAAGCCATCAGGAGAGGAACTCTCATTGAAGACGAATAGCGTCGTCCCTATTGGCATCAAGATACATAGAGCTTCTCGCCCATATCCATCACACCTCAGGATGGGCTTCCAGAAAACGAATGACTTCGTGGAGGGTTGGGATTCCTGCTCTCGCGCCGATGGCCCTGCATTTAAGAGCGGATGTGGCGGATGCAAATCGCATGCATGTTTTCATGTCCCACCCTTTGAGCAGACCGTAGATATACGCTCCGTGGTAAGCGTCCCCTGCACCTGTCGTGTCCACAACATCCACGGGGAAAGGGGCCTGCGTGACAAACTCCCCTCTGTTCTTTCCCACGCTTCCCTTGCTGCCGAGGGTGATCACGATTTCTTCCGGGCCGACGCGCGACAGGGCTTCAAGCGCTTTTTCGGCCGGAGAATCCTCACCCACCAGCGGCACAGCGAACCGCGCTGAGGCAATCAGCACGTCGACCTGCGACACCAGTTCCAAAGATCCATCACGCATGGTTCCTGCATCCAAAACCACCTTCAGACCCCTCGCCCTTGCTTGTCGCGCCGCCTCCACAGAGGCTTGGATCATCAAGCCGTCCAGGTGCAGCACTTTGGCGCCGGAGAACCCGGAAAGATCGACCTCTTCTTTCTTGAGCGGAGGGGCGCTCCCTCTGTGCCAGAAAATGGTTCGGTTGCCGCTTTCTCTGCTGACCGCGATAAAAGCAAACTGTGAGGTGTGAGCCGGAGTGATTTTCAGAAACGAGGAATCGACCTGATCCGCTTTGAGCCCCTTGACGATCTCGACCCCCATGGGGTCATCGGAAATCGAACCGATAAAGGAGGTCTTGATGCCAAGTCGGGAAAGGGTGACCAGCGCAGTGGATGCGGGGCCGCCGCACTGGCTCTGGAGTTCCAGCAGTTCCATCTTCCCGTCCTCCCGCGGGTATGAGGGAACCCTCCCCAGGTAATCGACGCACGCTTGCCCAAGGCCCACAACCTCGATGTCTTCGAGAAGCGTCAACCTTCTCCTTTCTTTAGTTTCGCGAGCTCTTTTGTGACTTGAAGCATGTGATCATACACTTTAGGGATCAGGGGCGAAGAGGGGTATTTGTCAGCCACCGTCTTCAGAGTGTTGTAGGAGGAATTCAGGAGCTCCTCTTTCTTGGCAGGGTTTTTGGTGTTGCGGGCCGTGAGGAAGAGCTTCGCCGCTTTGTCCCGCTCTCGGTTGATGATTTTTTCCACCGTCGAGTTCTTCAGTTCCCTCACCTCCGGATCGGCCGGCGGCAGTTCATCGAGCTTCTTCAGTGCCTCCTCGTATTTCTCGCTACGGATAAGGTTGAGGGCGACCTTCAGCCCATCCTGCGTTTCCGCCTCGTGCCGGAGCTCCTTCTGTACGTCCGCTGATGAAGGGCCTTTTGCCGCGATCCCGGTTTTTTCCTGTTGCCGCGCCTTTTCCTCTTCCGCTTCAACTTTTTTCAACGCCCGGTCGATCAACTCCGCCTCAGCCCCTTCCTCCAGCCGGATTCTTTGCTGGAAAAGAATGAACTTCGCTCTTCCGAAATCCCCCTTTCGCACTGATTCATCCGCCTTTGCCAGAGCCTCTTTCAGATCCCGTTCCACATCCGCGTTTGTGAGCGCTTCCCTGCTTGGGGCGGCATCGGGTGCACTCACTCTGGAGGCCTCAGAAGCGACCTTTTGTTCCATTGCCTTGACCAGGGTCTCTCGTTCGCTGAGCTTGCTCTGCAGCCTGTCATAGATTTCTTTGGCTTCCTTGTCGTTGCCAAGAGCAAGCTGCCAATCAATCATCTGTGCGCGCAATTGAAGGAGATCGGGTTTCCCTTCGAGCTGGCTTGCCGCATCCTGCCCCACGCTCAAGGCTGTGGTGAAGGTCCCCTTTTTCCCAAGGGAAAGGGCGAGCAGAAGATACAGGTCAGGGGTGAGGGAATCAGGGCCAAAGGTCTTTTCCAAATCCAGGATCCTGTCAATGACCGCCTGATTCTCGCCCGCCGAATAGGCCTCAAGGATTTTCTTTCTTTTGGTTGCAAGCTGACGAACCCCCTCTGAAGAAAGCCTTGGAGCTTCGAACAGTTTTGCGAAGTACCTACTTTCCATTTGCTCCAGGTTTTTCAGCAGGAGGTTGATCATGGGAGAATAATTCTGGCTCAAAGAGCCGGTCTGGGAAGTAGTTTTGAGACCCCTGTAGGCTGTCAAAAGGTCCAGCGCAAGTTCCCTGTCATCTGCTGACAGGTCCTTCGTTTCCAGGACGCGGTTCAAATTGAGAATACGCCTGTCAAGCGCTTCAACCGATACGGAAAGGGGAGCCGTCATTTCCTTTTTTGAACTCACGGGCTCTTTCCGAAGCGCGGGCTGGCATGCGCCTAGGAGGGTCAGCAGAAAGAGAACGCCTAAGGCGGACACGATACGATGTCTATTTTTCACCATGCCGGACTCCTTGAGGAGGCTCAAAAACTCTTTTCAATGCGAAGGGGTTGTCCTGCGACTCGATCTGCGAGAGCGCCCTGGGAAAATTCCCGGGCACAGGTTCATTGCCCGGTGTTGCAGGAAGCCCGCTCCTGGGTAGAATGGGCACCTTTCGAAAGGGTTCCCGGTTGAGGGTCGTTTGCTCCGAGCGGGTCTCAAAAACCAGGTCCGCCATTTGGAGGCTCTTTCGATAATTAGGGCTGTTTACGATCACGTTGACCGTGTCGATCCAGAGCGGCAAGGCGCCGGCAGAACCGTAGATGGAAATGTGTTTTGACTTCATGGGGCGATTGTCATCATATCCCACATAACTTGCAACCACATATCCGTTTTGAAGCCCCATCTCCCCGGAGGTTTTGTCAGGACCTGGAACAAAACCCACAAAGCTGGAGTTGGTGAACCGATTCGCCGTCCCAGTTTTGCCGTAGGTTTGGATATTGACGCTCAGCTTCGCCTCTTCAGGATCCACCTTGAACTGGATCGCCTCTTTCGCAGTTCTGCCGGTGCCGTTGTCCATGACGGCCCTCAGGATGTCGGTCACCAGCGCGGAGACCCTTTCGGAAAGGACTTTTTTGGGTTGCGGATTGTGTTCCCAGACCGTGTTGCCCTGCCGGTCCACGATCTTGGTGATAATCGGCGCCATGCCAGTGGAGAGCCTGTCCCCGATGGGATAAACCTTCCCTGTCATGATGGTTTCGTAGGCCAGGGCGGCTTCAAGGATGCTGATCGAATTCGCCCCCAAAGGAAAGGAGAGGACCGGTTCCAGTTTTGTAGAGATACCCATCTGCTCCGAAAGCCTGGTGACATACAGAAGGTTCACCAGCCTTCTGAAGTCACTGAACTTGTAGAGAACCTCCGCGTCATACTTTCTCTTTGAGGCCCATCGGTCGTAGATCGCTCTGGAATGGCTATCGAGCAAGTCGATAGTTCTTGAGGAAATGGTCCCGTCGATCCACACGTCCTGTTCGGTGATCCCCTCCATCGCTTCGAACACCCTCTCAAAAGAAATGGGCTCACACGAAGAATGGCTGCTCCGCTGCAGATCCGGCGTGAAGAGCACGTGGGCGCCGCCTTCCTCCTGCTGCTGGAGACAAAAGTGGGGGAGCTCGGAGCGGATCATCGCCTCGAGAGCGGGATCCTGGCTGTTCTTGTAAAGCGAGATGAGTTCTTTAAGGTGCACGAACCTCTTTTTAAGGTCGCTGTTGAGAGACTGAAGCCGTGAGTAGTTTAGACGATTGATTCGATACTCCTGATAGATTCGAATCTCCTCAGGGGTCTGCAAATTGAGTTCACTCGTGTCCAGGTTGTAGTGAAGGCGACGGAGAAATTCGATGGCCTTTTCATGGCCGCTGAAAATAAGGTCCGACTCGATTTTTTTCTTGGCTTCCTGAAAAGCCGATTCAAGGAGGGATTCCTTCTCTATCATGATGCCGTAGGTATCCCGAATTCTTGCTACATATTGCTCGTACGTTTCGTTATCTCGCCGCGCAAGACCAAGGCCTTCAACGACGTCATTGAATTCTCCTGGGCTGAGCTGGTCCGTGAGGTGGTAGAGCAACCAGACCGTGGCCAGGTTTTCGGATTTGGCTCCTGCCCAGGTAATGGAAACCCGGTTGGATTCAGGCTGATGGTCGGGCCTGGGCAGGTAAAAGGTTCTCTGATAGCGGAAGAGGTCATGCTCATTGACCAAGGGGTCCATGGTGTTCCATTTGAGTTGCAAGGCGGCGGCAAAGACCAGGGGCTTGAAGATAGATCCCAACTGGCGCTTCGCGTCTGCCGCGCGGTTGAAAAAGCGATCAAAAAAACCGCCCACCATGGCTCTCACCATTCCCCCCTGGACCACGATGATTCCGCCTTCCAGTTCAGGGACCTCGGACAAAAAAAGTTTTCTCCGACCCGGTGAGAGGGGACTCTCCAGGAATTGTACCGGGACCGTATCCCCCACGCGAAGTTGCTTGAAGAAGTCAGGGACATGGCGCTTTTCGAACCTCGTCCACACGCCGCTCTTCGCCTTTATCCACGCATCCCCAACAGGCTGAAGGCCTTCGTAATCGATGGTTTCTTCGGTGTCTCCGCAGGCGACCGCCACATGGGGGTCCTGCTCTTTGTCCGCGGAAATCGCCGTGATCCTGCAGAGAAAGGGCAGGTCGCTTTTCACTTTTCCTGAGAGATCTTCGGCGAACTCTTCATATCGTTTCATGGAAAGCTCGTCCCTATATCCGGACAGCTTCACGTCGAGAAGGGGCAAATGTTTGCGAATGCTTCGCAGAGCGCCTTCCTGCATTTCCTTGTTGACCGAGGTGTAGATTCTGATACCGGAAGTGGCGATGTTGTCCACTCCCTGATCCTGGAGAATCTCCTTGAAGTAGTCTGACTCGAGCTGTTCACGAATGTAATCCAGAATGACGTTGAGCCGGTAGCCCAGCTTCCCCTGTTTGAAGGGCACGTCCTTCTGCTTAGCCTCCCCGTATTCCTGCGCCGTGATGAAGTTCATCTCGAGCATGTTGTTGAGCACGTGGTCCTTGCGCTGTTTTGACAGCCGCAGCGCCTCCCGTTTCTCAGACTGTGTTGGCTTGGTGAAGGGGTTGAAGCGGTTGGGGCTTTTGATGGAGCCTGCGATGAACGCGCACTCCACCAGATTCAGGTCTTCGGCGTCCTTATCAAAAAAGTACTGCGCTGCGATCCTGAGCCCTCTTCCAATCCCCGTGACGAAGAACTGGTTAATGTACATCTCCAGGATTTGTTCCTTCGTGTACTGCCGCTCGATCAACAACGCTTCCATCAGCTCTTTGAGCTTGGCCTGATAGGATCTTTTTTCCCTGGTGAAAATGTTCTTCGCTGTTTGCTGGGTGAGGGTGCTGCCGCCTTGGGCGATGCGACCTGCTCTGTAGTTGGCGATCATGGCCCTCAAAATGGCTTTGACGTCAAAGCCCGGATGGGTGAAGAAGGTTTTGTCCTCTGTGGCCACCAAGGCCTTGACGAAATAGGAAGGAATGCTGGCGTATTCGATATATCGGCGATGCGTCTTGTCGAAAAAAACACCGAGCACGGTCTCTCCATCGTCGTAAAAGACAGGGCTCTCCGAGAAAACCACGCTGTCGATGGCGCCGCCCTTGATCTTTTCCTTGGCTTCTTCGGCGACCTCATTGTAAATGCCGTAAAGAACGACAGCGCCTCCTAGGAAGCAGAGGAACGCCAGAATGAGAAGCGCGAGAAGAATTCTCTTGACCGTCTTCATGAGTCACGCCCCTGAAGCGGCCTGGTTTGCTGCCGCAACGAAACCTTGCGAGCTCACGGGGGGCATCAGGTTGCCTGAGAGGAGTTTTTCCCTGAGAATCTGTTTCAAATCCATCCCTTTGATGCGCAGGCCTTCCCGCCCATACTCCATGTTCGCTTCGATCACGTACCATTTCCCTCCGCAGGGAATCAGGTCCAAGCCGACATCGTTGAATCTGCAGCGAAACGCTGTGTCTCGGGCAAGGGAGACGGCTTCACCCGGGATTTCAAGAAACTGAGGGGTCGCGCCCTGGTGCAGGTTTGCCCTGAAGTTACTCGGGTCTCTCTGACGCCAGTAGGAGAGGATCGGCTCATAGTTGACCAAAATGATGCGCAGGTCGCGATCGTGAGGAAGATATTCTTGAATGTAGGCGATCGAAGTCAAGCGGAGGTACCTCTCGAGCTGCTCCGGATTTTCAATTTTGTAAACTCCTCTTCCTTGACTCGAGGCTCTCGGTAGCTTTGCGACAAAAGGAAAAGCAAAATCACTCAGGATGTCCCGGTGATGGAGGTGGTAGTAGACCCTAGTCCTCGGGTGGGGAATTCTCAGCATGGAGAACAGAGTGGTCTGTTTGATCTTTTCGTCCGCATAGAGACAGGTCTCGAGGCTCGGGAAAAAGGGTCTGCCCAGGGTGGTGAAAAACTGGGCATAGTTGGCGGTGGGGTAAAGAATCATGGCAGCGCTGAAGATAAGCTTCTTTTCTTCCTCACTATAGTCCGTGAAATTAGGTCTCACCCCAAGGGTCAAAACCTCAGGCACCCCCTTGAGCCTGCTGCCTAAGGCCACAAATAATTTTTCTTTTTCATCCACCTGACGTCCAAAGTTTGCTCATTCGTGAACATTAAAACCAACTGCCAGTTATTCAATGAGAAAATGGCTTCAATGTCAACACCTCTGTTCATGGAGGCGGCGAGACCCAGGAGAGCACTTTTTTTGACACTTCCATAGCTTTGCGAAGCACTTCCTGGACATCCAAGGTCAAGTGTTTCCTGTTTTCCATGACAAGCCTGCCGTTGATGACACAGTGGCTCACATCGCTTCCTTTTGCCGCATAAACAAGGTGGGAGTAGGGGTTGTACATGGGCGTGAGGTGGGGTTTATGGGTGTCCACCACAATCACGTCCGCCTTTTTGCCTGCTTCGAGGGAGCCGATACGATCCGCCATTCCCAGCGCTTTAGCCCCTGACAAGGTGGCCATCTTGAATACGGTAAAAGCGTCCAGCACCGTTGGGTCCATGGCGCCGACCTTGTGGACTTTGGCGCTGGTGTCCATCTCCTCGAAGAGATCCAGGTTATTGTTGGACGCGCAACCGTCTGTTCCCAAACCCACGGTAATTCCCTCAGCCATGAGTCGCGGAACAGGGGAGATCCCAGAGGCAAGCTTCATGTTGCTCTCCGGTATGTTGATCGCTTTCACATCATGATTCACCATTCTGCGGATTTCCCCATCATCCAGGTGCACGCAGTGATCCGCAATGAGGTGAGGCCCGAGAATGCCCAGAAAGTCGAGGTGTTCAAAGGGTTTCTTGCCGTATTTTCTCTTCACCTCCTCAATCTCGCTTGCGCTTTCGGCAACATGAATGATGAGTGGAACGGCGTATCGCTTCGACAATTCATTCGCGCGAGCCAACAGGTCCGGGCTGCAGGTGTAGATCGCGTGGGGTTCCACAGCAATGGAGACCAGAGGGTGGCCCTGCCAATTTCTGATCAGGGATTCCGTGTACTTCAGGCCCTCGTCAACAGGTCCGTAATTCGGCGAAGGGAAATCATACAGGACTTCGCCCACAAGGCAGCGCATTCCTGCTTCATGAGCGGCTTGAGCGACTTCATCTTCGAAAAGGTACATGTCACAGAAAGTGGTCGTACCTGACAGGATCATCTCGGCGCACGCAAGCAGGGTTCCGGTGCGCACGAATTCACGGTCCATGCGGCTCTCCACAGGGAAGATATAGTGATTGAGCCATTCCATGAGAGGCACGTCATCAGCAAGCCCCCTGAACAGGGTCATGGCTGCATGAGTGTGGCCGTTGACGAGGCCCGGAAGAATAAGGCCGCCGTTTGCATCGATCGTTTTAGCGGCGCGAAACCCATCCGGATAGCCCTTTCCGACAAGGGAAATGGAATCTCCCTGGATGCAGAGGAATCCTTTTTCGATCATGGTCTGGCGCGGGTCCATCGTGAGGATAGTGCCGTTCTTGATAAGGATATCCGCTTCTTTCACAGTCAAACTCCTCTCGTGCATGAATACGGAAACCTAAAATCCCCCCCGTCCCCTGAGTCACCCCTCTTTCGTAAAGAGGGGCAGGCGAGATCTTTCCTGTCCCGCTACAAGCTCCCGATGACTCCTTCCAGAATCGGCGCGAGTTTTGCCCCAGCCTTGCCGGCAGTGGCGATGACCTTTTCAAGGGAGATCGACTGCATGCGATCCGGAATGTTCACATTCGTGATGGCAACGATGGCCAGCACGCGAAGGCCAGAGTGTACCGCAGCGATCACTTCGAGCACGGTGGACATTCCAACCGCATCTGCGCCGACCATTCGAAGAAAGCGCGTTTCAGCGGGCGTCTCCAGACTCGGCCCCAGGATTCCAGCGTAGACCCCCTGCCTCAGGGGGATCCCCAGCTCCGAGGCCTTCTGTGTGGCCAACCTGATCAGGGCAGGATCATAGACCCGCGACATATCCGGGAACCGCGGACCGAGAGAATCCAGGTTGGGGCCGATGAGAGGGTTTCTTCCGGTCAAGTTGATGTGATCCGTAACCACCATGACGTCCGCGGGTTCGAACAAAGGGTTGAGGCCCCCCGCAGCGCTCGAGATAAACAGGAACCCAGCACCGATTCTGGCCATGACCCGCACAGGAAAGGTCACCTCCTCAGGAGAATAGCCCTCATAGAGATGAAATCTTCCCTCCATGGCCATGACGGCCTCTTTGCCAAGACGACCGATGGCCAAAGTGCCTTTGTGGCCCATAATGGTCGAGACGGGGAAATGGGGGATCTCCTGATAGGGGATGCGGATGTGGACCTCCACATTCTTGGTAAGATCTCCAAGCCCGGTTCCCGTGATCAATCCGATTCTGGGGGGAAAGGGGGTTTTCTCCATCAGGTAGTCTACAGCCTCTCGGATCTTCTCCATCATGATCGTCCTCTCCAGGTCTCCTGCCCGTTGCAGGAGATTTTGGATGAGCCCTAATTATCACAAAACACTTGCAGTTAAAAGAGATTGTAGGCTATTTACTTTCTACCTGAAACCTGGAGGTGACTTATGCTTAAATCCTTGATCGAAGACCTGATGAGACCGGAGGCGCTCCCTGATCCTGCCAAGCAGATCCTGCTGGTTCAGACGCACATCTCGCTCGTGTTCGTGGCGGATGAATTCGTGTACAAGGTGAAAAAGCCGGTCAATTTCGGCTTCCTTGATTTTACCACTTTTGAAAAGAGGGCCTTTTATTGCCGGCAAGAATTGAACCTGAACCGGCGCCTTGCAAAAGACGTGTATCTCAATGTTCTTCCTATCCGTTTCGATGGAAAAAAGCACAGCATGCGATCCAGAAAAGGCAAGATCGTCGAGCATGCGGTCAAGATGAAGCGAATTTCGGAGCAGAGACTGATGAAATCCCTTTACGAGGGAGGATCCCTCACTGAAACCCATCTGCGCCGATTGGCTCGAAGGTTGGCGACGTTTCATCTTCACGCCTTGAAAAACCCGCAAATCGACGTGTTTGGACAAGCCAACCGATTCAGGATCAACACGGAGGAAAACTTCTCCCAGATCCGTCCATACCTGGGAATCGGCATCGAGAAGGCGCAGTTCAAAGCTCTTCAGGAGTGGACCGATCGGTTCTACAGGACAAGGCGAGACCTTTTCGACCAGAGAATTCGACAGGGGAGGATCAGGGACTGTCACGGCGACCTGCACATGGAGCATGTGTGCTTTTCAAGGAGTCTTTCGATTATCGACTGCATTGAATTCAACGACCGGTTCCGCTACAGTGATACGGTGGCCGATATTGCTTTTCTCCTGATGGACCTCGAATATCATGGGGGGAAGAACTATTCGGCCTTGTTATGGAAGCATTACAGCGAGTTTGCCGGGGAGGAGGAGGCTGTGGAGCCCCTCCTTGATTTCTACAAGGTCTATCGAGCCGTGGTTCGCGGAAAAGTGAACAGCTTTCAGAGAGACGACCCGACGATCAGCGCTGAAGACAAGGACAAGGCGGTTCAGAGGGCGAGAAAGTACTTCACTCTGGCATGCTCTTATATCGCGTGACGATAGGCGATTTGTTGCTCCCTGTGCCTTGGAATCAAGCCGGCCCACGGTACAAGGTGCACGGTAAAATCCAGTTCGGAGGGGGGGTTGGCTTATCCCGTGCACCTTGGGCCGTGTACCGTAATTCACTCGCGGAGAAAACAAAATGAGAGAGCCGTTTATTGATTTCATGAAGAAAGAACTGGGACCGGATACCGTGCTCATAGCGTGCGGCCTCCCGGCCTCCTACAAGACAGAAACCACCGAGGTGATCGCCAAGCTCAAGGGGTACGCTGTTCTTCGCACCGACATGATCCGGCTCGAGGTGTTGAAGGGCGAAGATATTTTTGACGAAAAAGTCGCGTCCAATATGGACAAGAGAAGGCTCGTTTACGACGAGATGTTCCGACTGGGGGAAGAGCTCTCGGCTAAGGGCGAAAGCATTCTTTTCGACGCGACCTTCGTGAGCCAGTCTTTGAGGCGGCGGGCTGCGGAGGTAGCGGCTAAAAATCAGAAGCGTTTCGTGATTCAGCAGACCCAGTGTCCCCAGGAAGTGTCCCTGCGCCGGATATCCGAAAGAAGCAAGGAGAACTACGAGTCCAATGCCTTGACCGAACAGGCATACCTTAACAACAAGAAGAAATTCGAGCCTGTGGATCTCGACGATCTGAAGCGCCTCCTTCCGTCCCTGAGCATTCTCCACCTCCTGGTGGACACGACGTCGGACCTTGAAACGGAGTGGTGGGTGGTCAGCAAGGTCACCCGTTAACCGTTCAGCTTTTTGGGGTTTCAGCGCGGATTTCGTCAAAAGGGCAAGCAACGCGCATGAGCGAGAACGCGAGCATTCAGCTTTTACAGCAGAGGATCAGGGCGGCGCGGGGACAGACCCCCGCTGATCTGGTCCTCAAGAGGGGCAGGGTGGTAAATGTCTTTTCGGGAGAGATCCTGGAAAGGGACGTCGCCATCCATCAGGGGATGATCGTCGGCGTAGGAGAAGGGTACGCCGGCCGGCAAGAGGTGGATGCCCAGGGGCGCTTCATCGCGCCGGGGCTGATCGACGGCCACATGCATGTCGAGAGCACCATGCTCCTGCCTTCAAAGCTCGCCGCCTCGCTGCTGGTGCACGGGACAACCGCCATCGTTTCCGACCCCCATGAAATTGCGAATGTGATGGGCCTTGAGGGTATTCGGTTCATGTTGAAGGAAAGCGAGGGGCTTCCGTTTGACCTCTTTTTTATGGCACCGTCGTGTGTTCCTGCAACCCCCCTCGAGACCTCCGGAGCCTCTCTGGAGCAGGAAGATCTTCTCTCCCTGAGAGAGGAACCACGAATCCTGGGGCTTGCGGAGATGATGAACTACCCCGGCGTGCTTGGCGGGGATGAGAAAGTCCTCGCAAAGCTGCAGCTCTTCAGAGCCCGCGTGATCGACGGCCATGCCCCTTCGCTTGCCGGCCACGACCTCCAGGCTTACTGCTCTGTAGGGATTCGGTCGGACCACGAGACGGGCGGGGTGAAGGAAGCCGAGGAGAAGCTGCGCGCGGGCATGATGATCATGATCCGCGAAGGGACCTCTGCGAAGAATCTTGAGGCACTGATCCCCCTCGTGAACCAGAAGAACAGCAGGAGATTCTGTTTGGTTACCGACGATCTTCACCCGGGGGATTTGCTCGAAAAAGGCCACCTGGATCATGTGCTCAGAAAGGCGGTTCGACTGGGCCTGGATCCCTTGACAGCGATTCAAATGGTCACGGTTCATCCGGCGGAATTTTTCCGGCTCCGCGACAGGGGCGCGATCACGCCGGGCTATCGGGCCGACCTAGTGGTGTTGGAGGACCTCGAGAGCTTCTTGCCGGAGAAAGTCTACAAGGACGGTCGCCTGGTGGCCTTGCACGGGAAAACCTTGGGTTTCCCTCAGAAGGAGGAGAAGAATCTTCCTGCCAGGCCCATCATGATCCCTTCCCTCTGCGCGGAGAGCTTCAGAATCCGCAAGGAGGGATCAAGGGCAAGAGTCATTGAAGTGATCCCAGGCCAGATCCTTACCTGGGAACGGATCGTGGAAGTCCCCTCGGTCAACGGATGGGTGAGCTCGGATATCCATAAAGACATTCTCAAGCTGGTGGTACTGGAGCGACACAAGGGAACAGGAAGGATAGGTCGCGGTCTTGTTCGGGGTTTCGGCCTGCAACGAGGGGCTCTCGCTTCCTCAGTGGCTCACGATTCACACAACGTCATTGCCGTTGGCGTGGAAGATCTCGATCTGCTCACTGCCGTCGAAGAAGTGCGGCGTATGGGGGGCGGGCTGGTTGCCGCAGAGGGCGGGAGGATTCTCGCAAAGGCGGCTCTTGGAATCGGAGGTCTGATGTCCAAAGAGCCCCTCGAATCTCTGAGCGCTCAGATCAAGGCGCTTTCCCTTGCGGCAAAATCCATGGGCTGCACTCTGTCTGAGCCGTTCATGGCCCTTTCTTTTCTCAGCCTAGCCGTGATACCGGAGCTCAAACTCACGGACAGAG
>Ga0316603_10001129_pt1 | contig 13982 bp, 11 predicted proteins | sample OWC_soil_day10_n_FD_207649 | JGI IMG/M metagenome (GOLD analysis project Ga0316603, IMG submission 207649) | Wetland soil microbial communities from Old Woman Creek delta, Ohio, United States - OWC_soil_day10_noCT | ecosystem: Environmental > Terrestrial > Soil > Wetlands | place: USA: Ohio...
CGCGCTCGCCCGTCGCCGGGTGCACGAAGCCGAGCCGCGCGGCATGGAGCGCGAGCCGCGGTGCGCGCGGCACGAACGTCCGGCTCGTCTCACCGCCGTGCTGCGCATCGCCCGCGATCGGCGTGCCCTCGCCCGCGAGGTGGAGCCGGATCTGGTGCGTGCGCCCGGTCTCGAGCCGCGCCGAGACCAGGGTCGCGCCCGCGAGCTCCTCGACCACGCCGATGTGGGTGACCGCGCGCTTGCCGTCGACGGGGCGATCGATCGTGTGCGCGGCGACCGCGCCGATCGCCACGGCGCGGTACTCGCGATCAATGTCGTGGACCTTGAACGCGTCGCCGAGCCGCTTGTTCGCGTCGCGCGTGCGCGCGAACACGAGCAGGCCGCTCGTCGGGAGATCGATCCGGTGGACGAGGTAGACCTCGCCGAACTGCTTCGCGAGCTGGTCGAGCAGATCGCCGCGGTCGCTCTCCGGGGTCGGCGCGGTGACGAGGCCGGCGGGCTTGTCGGCGATGATCACGTGATCGTCCGCGAACACGACCGTCGGCACCGGCGGCGCCGACGCGGTCAGCGCGCCCCCGACGTTGACCTCGATCACCTGCCCCGCCTTGACGAACCGGCTCGCGACCTTGATCCGCGTGCGATCGACGAACACGCCACCGAGATCGATCACCGCGCGCGCCTTGCGCCGCGACAGCCCCGGCACGTGCTTGGGGATCACTTGGTCGAGGCGGAGCCCCTCGTCGTCGGCGGCGACCGTGAACCGCTCCTTGGACATGGCTACGCGAGGCCGGCGACGTCGAGGATCGCGTCCGCGAGCTGCTCGGGGACCTCCTCCTGGAGGAAGTGGCCCGCCTCGGTGCGCACGACCTTGGCATCGGGTCGCACGCGCTCGAGGTGATTGATCACGCGACCGAGGATCGGATCGCGGGTGCCCCACACGAGGGAGATCGGGACCTGCGCGGTGGAGAACAGCTCGTGCGAGATCGCGAGCTGCGCGAGCGAGCGGTGACCGGTGATCCGATCCGGCACCATCCGCGCGAGCGCGAGCGGAGCCGCGCGATCCGCGCGCCGCCGCAGCGGCCAGCGGTACGCCCTCGCGACCTCGCCGCGGATCGTCGAGCGATCACCTTGCGACGCGTGCAGCACCCCGAGCGGAAAGCCGAGCCAGCGGAACAGCAGCGTGCTCGCGACCGGGAGCTGCGACAGGCGATGGAACAGCGTCGGCTTGAAGTTCGGCGCCGGCGGACTGATGGCGGTGTTGCCGAGGACGATCCCGCGCAGGCGGTCGCGCCGGGTCGCCATCGCGACGAGGCTGATCGGCCCACCCCAGTCCTGCCCGACGACGACGAGCGGCCCGGGGATGATCCGATCGATCACCTCGCCGAGCCACGCCGCGTGCTGCGCCAGCGTGTGCGCCTCGAGCTCGGGCTTGGTCGACAGCCCGAGCCCGATCAGATCGGGCGCGATCAGGCGCAGCTCGTCACCCCCGGGGCGCGCGCGGATCGCCGCGACGACCTTGCGCCACAGGAAGCTCCACGTCGGGTTGCCGTGCTGGAGCAGAACCGCGGGACCCTCCGCAGGTCCCCATTCGAGGACGTGCATGCGCTCGTTGCCCGCCGCATGCATCGCCGAGCGATAACCGGGCGGCAGCTGCGCCGCGATCCAGTCGGGGATCTCTACCAATCGTCGCTGTCGATGGCGCGCTTGCGGCCACCCTTCTTGCGATCGTCGGCACCGCCGCCGTCGCGCTCCTTCTCCTTCTCCTTGCCTCGGGGCTTGGTCCCCGCGGGAGGCGCGTTGGCGCCGAACCGCGGAGCGGGCCCGCCGCTACCACTGAAGCCGCCACTCGGCGGCCCGCCCGGAGGACGATAGCCGCCACCGCTCGGAGGACCACCGGGTCCGCCGCCGCTGTAGCCGCCAGGACGAGGGGTGTACGGGCGCGGGGGACCGCCGGCACCTGCGGGGCCGCGCGAGTCGCGCTCGCGGGCCTCGTTGATGCGTAGCAAGCGTCCCTCGAGCTCCTGCCCATCGAGCTCCGCGAGAGCCGCTTGCGCGCCCTCCGGCGTCGCCATCTCGACGAAGGCGAAGCCACGGGATCGGCCGGTCTCACGGTCCATGATGACGGACACACTCGTCACCTCACGACCATTCCTCCCGAATGCTTCTCTGAGGGAGGCCTCGTTGGTGTTGTAGTTCAGGTTGCCCACGTAGAGCTTCGTTCCCACAGACGGTCTCCTAGCCGATTCTCAACTGCGACGGGATGCTTCGGGACAGCGACAGGTGCCGTTCTGTGACACCCCACACTGGGGATCGAGCCTAGCACGGACCGTTGCGGCCCAGGTCACAAGTTGGATGCTCGGAACTTCTCGACCCGATCGAACGGGGCTAGAGTTGCGGCGCTAGGGGGACACCTTGAAACAACTCGCCTTCCTCGGGGTTGGTGCGGCGGTGGCCCTGGGCCTCCTGCTCGCTGGGAGCGGCCATGCGGCCGACCATATCGACTCCGACACGCTCGCCACCGGGCCCCTGGCCATGGGCGACATCAATGACGTCTACGCTTGGATGTCCTCGGATGGCAGCAAGGTGAACCTGGTGATGACCGTCTCGCCCGCCGATCCGGGCGGGCGCGCGTTCGGCCCCGGCGTCCAGTACGTGTTCCACGTGACGAGCAAGGTGGGGATGCCCGAGGACGTCATCGCGAAGCCGGCGAGCGGCGTGACGACGACGGTGATCTGCACGTTCCCCGCGGCCACGACCGCGCAGTGCTGGGTCTCGGGACCAAGCGGCGTCAAGGACTACGTCTCGGGCGACGCGAGCAACACCGCGGGCACCACGAGCAGCTCGGGCAAGCTGCGGCTGTTCGCCGGCCGGCGCTCCGATCCGTTCTTCTTCAACCTGCAGGGCTTCCGCGCCGGCATGACCCAGCTCGACACGTTTCGCGGCGCGGTCACCCCGAACGCGGCGAACTGCCCGCCGATCACGAGCGTCAACGCCGGCCTCGTGCGCGGCGCGCTCGCGGCGACGCAGGCGATCGCGACCACGCCGTGTCCCGCGAACCAGGCCGACTGCTTCGCCAACCTCAACGTGATGGCGCTCGTGGTGCAGGTCGACAAGTCCCTGCTCAACGCGCCGAACAACACGATCCTCAGTGTGTGGGGCTCGACCCACATGGTGCCGTGATGAAGCCGCTCGCCGTCCTCATCGCCGCCCTCCTCGCCACCTCGTGCGGCGGCGACAACCAGCAAGGGTCCGATGCATCCGCGTCCGACGGGCCCGAGCTCGATGCACAGGGCTTTCCGCCGGTGCCCACGCTCGGCGCGCCGATCGATCGGATGGGGCGCCCGGCGATCAACACCGTCCTCAACTCGCTGTTCGAGCCGAACGCGCTGAAGAAGGCTGCCAAGCGCGACGCGTACAACCACGCGCTCGACCCCGCGGGCTGGGAGATGACGACACTCGACACGACGGCGATCCCCGCGACCCGGGTGCTCGGCGAGTTCTCCGCGTACCTCGCGATCCTCGACGCGGTCGACACCGGCCACCCCGACGTTCCCGGCGTCACGGTGACCGGCTGCGGCAACCTGCCCGCCTACGCCGCGCCCCCGTCGCCGACCTCCTACGCCGGGCTCGCCGGGATCCTCGCCGACGATCAGCTGTATATCGACACGGCGCGCTCGCAGTGCGATCGCTACCTCGCCGTCGAGCTCAACGCGGCGCTCGGCATCCCGTACACGAGCTGCGGGGGCCGCACGTTGACCCACGACGTGATCGACACGAGCTACTCGCTGCTGTTCGCCGGCGCCGGCGGATTCACGACCGCGATCGCGCCGCGGATCGGCGACGGCGTCGGTGCGCACGCGGACGTCAACAACCTGATGTTCCCGTTCCTCGGCGCTCCGCACTGATGTGGCGCGGCGTGGTCGCGGCTGCGCTCGTGATCGGGTGCCGCGGCGAGCCCGCGCCACGCACGGGCGAGCCACCGTCACCGAAGCCGCCAGCGCCGTCGATCGTGCCCGCCCTGCCGCAGAGCCCCGACGGCGCGCAGGAGCTGGTCGCGCTCGATCTCCAGATCGAGCAGGGGCGCGCGGCGCCTGATCCCGAGGCGCTGCTCGGCGCGCTGTCGCGGCGCGCGATGCTGCGCGGCCGGCACGAGGACTTCCGGGAGGCGCTGGAGCGGTCCGGGGCGTGGACGGCCGAGGACGCGAACAACCCGCGCGCGTGGGGGATGCGGATCGCGATCCTGATCCAGACGCACCAGTTCACCGAGGCCGAGCTGCGCCTGGACGACTTCAAGCGGCTGGCGCGGGATCCCTCGGAGTGGGAGCCACCCGCCGCGACGCTCGGCGAGGCACGCGGGAACCCGGAGGGTGCGCGGGCGTACCGCGAGCGCGCGGCCGAGCTGCACCCGACCGCCGCGAATCTCACCAACCTGGCGGCGAACCTCGCGATGCGTGGCCAGCTCGACGACGCGATCGCGCTGATCCCACGCGCCGCGGCTGCGCTGCGCGATCCCTCGCCGGTGCTCGTCGCGTGGTTGCTCGTGCAGTGGGGGCGCCTCTACGTGCAGAACGGTGAGCCCGCTGCCGCCCGCCAGTTGTTCGAACAAGCCCATGCGCGGATGCCCGGCTACGTCGACGCGACCGTTCAGCTCGCGACCGCGATCCGCGCGACCGGAGGTGATCCGGCCGCGCTCGCGGCGGGCGCACTCGCCGCCGAGCCGCACCACCCCGAGTTGCTCGCCCTCGCGGGCCGGACCGCCGAGGCCGCCGAGGCGTGGACGGTCTACCTGCAGCCCCCCCTCGACCACGCCTTCGCCGATCACGCGGCGCGGTTCTATCTCGGCCCCGGGAGTGCCCCGGCCAAGGCCCTCGCACTCGCCACGAGCAACTTCACGAACCGGCAGACACTCGACGCCCGCGCGCTCCTCGTCGAGGCCGAGCTCGCGAACACCCTGGCGAAGTCCGCTTGCGACCGCGCCGAGCCGCTCGCGACTGGCACCCGCGCGCACCAGTTCCTCGCCTGGCGCGCGTTCACCGCGTGCGGCCAGACCGCCGAGGCGGACCGGCTCGCGCAGGCGCTCGGCATTCGATGAACCGATCCGCCCGGCGGGGCCAGCTTCTGCCGTATCCTCGCCTCGGGTCATGGGACCGCTGCCGTATCCGCATCGCGCGACGTTCCTCGCGAGCACGCTCCACGTGCCCGCCGAGCTCGACGTGGCGAAGCCGTACCTGGCGCGGCTGATCTCGCTGATCGTCTACGACCAGATGGCCCGCCACCGCGTGGTCACGCTCGGCGATCACGATGACGAGCGCCTCGTCGACGAGCACGGCCTGCTACTCGACGCGCGGCACCCGCAGGTCGAGGACAGCATCGACTGGTTCTTCCGCGTGTCGCGCCGACACGAGGTGCTGTGGTTCGAGCTGTCCCTCGATCCGCGGCGGCCCTCCTCCCCGGTGCTGCGCTCGCGCAGGCCCTACGGCCCGATCGAGGAGTGGGGCTCGAGCCCCGAGCTCGCGCTGTCGCAGCAGCTCGGGCAGTGCATCGCCGGCTGGCTGTCGACGCGCCGGTTGCCGCTGGTGCCCGGCTTCACCGACTTCACCCTCGAGGATCTGCGCACGGCAGCGGAGCGGCTCGCGAAGCTCGACGGGCTGCTCCGGCAAGGCACCGCGCTCGGCCAGCTCTCCGGTGGCCTGACCCAGCCGCCGCCGCGCCTCGCGGTCCCGTTCCTCCGCGTCCTCGCCGAGCTCGCGCGCGAGGAGGCGCGGATGCTCGACGGTGCGATCCTCCGCATCGATCCGACCCACCCGGTCGCGCGCCGCAACCGCTACGTCGCGGGGCTGCTCAGCGGCGATACGGATCGCCGCGCGATCCTGCCGCTCGTCGAGGAAGCGCCGATGTACGCGAAGCCGCACCTCTCGATCTGGGGCGAGCCGTTCGCCGAGGACCGCGTGCTCGAGAACATGGGCGTGCGGCACCAGGGCATCGCGGCGAGCCTGATGCCCGCGAACCCGTACGCGTGCCACAACTACTCGCTGCAGCTCGCCGATCAGGAGCGGCGCGAGGAGAGCTATCGCTGGGCGGATCGCGCGACCGTCGCCGCGCCGCAGTTCGGTGCCGCCCACCTCGACTGCGTCCGCCGGCTCCGCCAGGTCGGCCGCCCCGGTCAGGCGTTCGCCGAGGCGCAGTATCGTTGCCGCGAGATCCTCGATCGAGCGGCCAGCGGCAAGCTGTCGAGCGCGGACTGGCAGGCACCGCACCACGCGGCGCTGTTGATCGCGTTCGCGCACCTCGACGTCGGCCGGATCGCCGAGGCGATCGAGCTCGCCGACGAGGCGATGGCGCGCCTCCCCGACGACGGACCGACGCAGGAAGCGTTCGCCTGGGCGCTGAAGCGGATCGCGCACTGGAAGAGCGACGCCGGGCTGCTCGCGCGCGCGTACGCCTGGGAGGGCCACCACCGCGGCGATCCGGGCCGCGTGATCATCGGCCTCACCCGCGGGCGGATCACCGACGACGATGACGCCGGCATGCTGATCGAGGCGCTGATCGCGACCGGCCGGTTCGATCACGCGGAGATCGCGTACTGGCAGTGCGCCGGCCTCGACGGCACCGGCGTGCTCGGCGACGGCAAGGCGCGGCTTTCGGCGGCGAAGGCGCTGATCCTCAACGGCGAGCTCGACGAGGCCCTCGACCAGATCCAGATCGTGCAGCTCCGGCGCAGCCAGAGCCGACTCGAGGCCGAGATCAACCGCATGCTGCGGCTCGCCGCGACGCGGCCCGCGGTGGAGTGGGAGCGCGTGATCGAGCGCCGGCTCGATCGTGGCGCGACGCGTCTCGCGCAGCTCGCCGCGCGTGACCTCGCGGACTTCGTGCCCGGGCTCGACACGCCGCTCGTGCGGCGCGCGCTCGGCGAGCGCACGCGGCTCGCGCTCGACCCGATGGGGGTCGCGGAGCTGCTCGGCGCGCTGCCCGCAGCGCAGGCGACGTCGACGACGATCCTCAACCGCCTGTCCTTCCCCAAGGAGGACACGCTGCGCGCCGCGGATCAGCTCGCGCAGGAGTGGTGGACGGTGCTCGTGCCGCCCGCGCGCGACCGGGATGCGCACGCCGCCGGTGCGATCCTCGCGCTCGGCGTCTCGCTCGCGAACTACTTCGTCGCGACCTCGGGGCCACCGTCGCCGATCGCCGGCGCCTACCGCCACATCGCGACCGAGGCGCTCCACCTCGTGCGGCGCTCGCGCTACCAGATCGAGGCCGGCGCGATCCAGGCCCTCCTGCGGATCATCGACTCGTTCGGCGCGGCGCCCGAGTGGCTGCTCGACACCTGGCTGCTCAGGATCGAGCGGTGCCTCGATCTCGAGGCCGAGCACGGCGCGTACCTCGAGGGGATGATCGCCGGCATGCCCACCGTGCAGCGCCTGCTCCGCGGCGACGAGCGCGTCGGCTGGGAGCTGCGGCTCGCGTACGATCTCGCGGTCGATCCATCGCAGTACGAACCCGCGGCGATGATGTTCGCGCGCTGCGCCCGCGCCGTCGAGGCCGGCAGCGTGACGCTCGCGTGGTCCGAGGCGGCGGCCGCCGGCGCATCGCCGGAGGCGGCGCTCGACGTGCACTGGCTCGCCGCGATGAGCAACCCGACCGGACGCGCAGCGCCGTGGATGCGCGTCGCTCACGGACTGCTCGCCATCGGTCGACCGATCGACGGCTTCACCGCGGCGTGTCGCGGGATGACCGCAGCGACCGTCCAGGAGCGCGCCGGTGCGCTCGCCGAGCTCGCTCCCCACTGGCGCGCGGCGGGCATCGACACCCCGCTCGCCGGCGACACCGCGTTCGATGCGGGCCTGCTCGCGGCGTCGGAGGATCGCCTCGACGTCGCGGTCCAGCACCTGCGGTGGGCCGCCGCCACCGAGCCCGGGAACGCGAAGCGCGCGCAGAGCCTCGCCGTGGCGCTCGGGCGCACGGGCCGCGGGCTCGAGGCGATCCGGGTCCTGTCGCAGCACGAGCGGATCGACGCGCCGCGGCTGATCGGACGCGTACTGTTCGACGCCGGGCGCGACGTCGATGCGGTGCCGATCCTGCGCTACGCGTCGCGCCGGTTCCGCACCGTCGAGGACTGGGCCGCGCTCGCGCTCGCCGCGAGCGGCGCCGACAACGACACGGTCACCGTCGAAGCGGGTCGCCGCGCCCTCGCCCTCGGCGCCAAGGATCCCGGCCTGCTCGTCGTGCTCGCGACGAGCCTGTACCGCGTCGGCGAGTTCGTCGAGTGCGAGCAGCTCGCCCGGCAGCTGATCGCCGAGGGGGGCGCGCGCGAGGCCCGGCTCGCCGGGCTCCACGCGATGGCGCGCGCGCTCGCGGGCCAGGGCCGCCACGTCGACGCGCATCCCTACGCCAAGGCCGCGGCCGAGCTCGGCCCGAACGGCGACCTCGCCGCCGAGCTGATCGAGACCATGGATCGGATCGTCGCGCAGCAGGATCCGCCCGTGCGCCCGAGCACCGAGTCCTCGATGGAGCGTCGCGCGTGCATCGACCTCGAGAACGGCAAGTTCGACGAGCTGTCGCCCGCGATCTCGAGCCCGTCGTGGGGCATCGCGCGGGTCGCACTCGCCGCCTGCGAGTTCCGCAAGGAGGACGAGAGCGGGATCCCGGTCTCGCCGCGCGCACTCGATGCCGCCGTCGCGATGCTCGCCCGCACCGAGGGCACCACCCACCCCGAGGCGACGCTCGCCCGGATCCGCGCGCTGCGGATCCGCGACAACGCGTTCATCCAGATCGATCCACCGCCGCCGCTCGGGCTCCGGTATTCGAGCGAGGAGTTCGAGCGCGCCTACGCCGAACGCGATCGCCGACCGCATCGCCCGAGTGCGATCATGAGCTTCGCGCGCTGACCGTCAGGATGTACCGCTTCCTGTACTGGCTCGTGCTGCAGCGCCTCCCCGCGGAGGGCACGCACCGCGTGTCGTTCGCGCTGCTGCGCGTGCTGGTCGCCATCCCGGGGCTCGGCGCGCTCGTGCGCCGGGTGTGCGCGGTGCGCGCGCCGGAGCTGCGGGTGCATGCCTTCGGCCGCGAGCTCCCCGGGCCTCTCGGCCTCGCCGCCGGGTTCGACAAGGACGCCAAGGGCGTCGGTGCGCTCCTCGCGCTCGGCTTCGGCTTCGTCGAGATCGGTACGGTCACCGCCGAGGCGCAGCCCGGCAACCCGAAGCCGCGGATGTTCCGCCTCGCGCGCGATCGCGCCCTCGTCAATCGCATGGGCTTCAACAACGACGGCGCGTCCGCCGCGGCGCGCCGCCTCGCCCATCGCCCGCCCGGCATCGTCGGCGTCAACATCGGCAAGACCAAGCGCGTCGCCGAGGCCGAGGCGCTCGCCGACTTCACCGCGAGTGCCGAGCGCCTCGCGCCGCTCGCCGACTACCTGGTCGTCAACGTCAGCTCGCCGAACACGCCGGGCCTCCGCGATCTCCAGGCCGTCGACAAGCTGCGGCCGCTCCTCACCGCCGTGCGGGCTGCCTGCGACCTCGCCTCGCCGCTGCGCCGGGTCCCACTGTTCGTCAAGATCGCGCCCGACCTCGCGGACGACGACATCGACGCCGTCGCGGATCTCGCGCTCGAGCTCGGCCTCGACGGCATCATCGCGACGAACACGACGATCGCGCGCACCGGGCTCGCGACCCCCGCGGCCGCGGTGACCGCGCTCGGCGCCGGCGGCCTGTCGGGCGCGCCGCTCAAGGAGCGCTCGCTCGCAGTGCTCCGCCGCCTCCGCGCGCGCGTCGGGACGAAGGTCATGCTGATCGCCGTCGGCGGGATCGAGACCGCCGACGACGCCTGGCTACGGATCCGCGCCGGTGCGCGCCTCGTTCAGGCGTACACCGGCTTCATCTATGGCGGGCCGCTGTGGCCGCGCCGGCTGCACGTGCAGCTCGCCGCGAAGGTCCGCGCCGCTGGGCTGTCCTCGATCGAGGACGCGATCGGCGCGGACGTCGATCAAGCTACATCACGCGGCACTGCTGAATCGTCGCATTGCACGTGAGGCCGGTCGGGCACGCGTTGTTCGCACCGCACGTGATTCCGCAGGCGTACTGGACCGTATAGGTCGTGTTCGGCATCAGCATGGTGTGCGCGGGCGTGAGGCCGAACGGAGAGTTGCACGCGGCGGTACCGATCGTGCCCGTATAGGCCGCCGTGCACACCGCGTCCTGCGTCGATGGGTTCGGCGTGATGGCTCCGCCCACGCTCTGGGCGTCGGTCATGAAGGTGGCGTTCATGATGCACTGTGTGGTGCACATGCCATTGTTCGTGGTGCTGCCGACCGGCCCCAAGCAGCCGAGGGTGTTGGGGCAGTCTGCGCCTCCCATCGAGGGAGTGCACCGCTTGCCGAGGCCCGTGAGCTCGGGAGGCGCATCCGGCGGCGCATCGATCACGATGGGCGCATCGACATTTCCGCCGCCGCCGCCGCCACCATCATCACCACACGCGGCGGACATCGAAACAGCGAACAGGGACACAACAAACAGGTGAGCGAGACGCATGGCGGGAACCCTCCTAAGAATGGCGCGACAATACACAAAGATCCGGTCGGGGGAAGAACTCACGTCCTGGCAGCCACCCACCCGCGATGTAACGCCCCGTTCGCGGCCTGCTAGGATCGGGGACGATGGCCCTCCGCAAGATCGCCCAGATCGGGCACCCGGTGCTGCGACGGATCGCACGTGACGTGAGTCGCGAGGAGCTCGCGACCCCCGCGATGCAGGCCTTCATCGACGACCTCGTGGAAACCATGAGAGATGCCGACGGGGCCGGCCTGGCCGCGATCCAGGTCTACGAGCCCGTCCGGATCTGCGCGATCGAGGTGCGCAACAACCCTCGGTATCCGTACAAGCCGCCGATCCCGCTGACCATCCTGGTGAACCCGGTCCTGACCCCGGTCGGGGACGAGCAGTTCGAGAACAACGAGGGCTGCCTCTCGGTGCCCAACCTCCGGGGCACCGTCCGCCGGTTCGTCCACCTCCGCTGCGAAGCCTGGGACCGCCACGGCAACCCGATCGACGAGGTCGTCCACGGCCTCAAGGCCGGGACCTACCAGCACGAGGTCGATCACCTGCTCGGCACGATCTTCGTCGACCGTGCCGACCCGACCACGTTCTCGACCTGGGCCGAGTTCGACCGCCACCACAAGGCCGCCTTCGTGGAACAGGCGCAGGCGCTGGTCGCGCGCGTCGGTTCCTAGCGCCGGATCCTTGCCCCCGGGTCGGGGGCCGGTGTCTCCTCCCACGTCATGGCGCGCAAGCGCACCCCACGGAAGACCGCCTCGCCCGCCGCACCCCCGGCGGAGGTCGTGCGCTCGCGGGTCGTGCCCAAGACGAGCAAGGCCAAGAAGAAGCCGCCCGGGCCCGTGATGAACGTGCGGCACATGAACCGCCGCGACATCAACGACGTCTGGGACTTCCTCAAGGTCAGCTTTCGCGACGTCAACGCGGAGACCGTCGAGTACCAGCGCCCGCGCTCCAAGCACCGGTTCGAGGAGATCTACGAGGAGGAGGGCATCGAGCAGCTCCTGTTCGAGGTCGACGGCGACATCGTCGCGTACGCCGAGTGCAGCTACGAGGTCACCGGCTCGGACAACTGGATCAACCCGCGCTACTTCGAGAAGCGCGACATGCGCCCGCTGTTCGTCGACGAGCTCGCGGTCCATCCCCAGTGGCACGGCCGCGGCGTCGGGTCGTTCGTGCTCGAGCAGCTCCACCACCTCGCGCGAGTCCACGGCCTCAACCACCTCGTGCTCGAGGTCGCCGAGAACAACGAGCGCGCGCTCGACTGGTACAAGAAGCGCCAGTTCAAGAAGCTCGACGCCGCGATCTTCATGGCCGTCAGCGTCGACACCGAGCCCGAGCTGCTGCCGCCGCGCGAGCTACCCGGGCCGCGCGAGTCCGAGTCGTCGACGTCGTCCGATGACGGCGAAGCCTCGGGCTAACGCGCGCCGCGCCGCTCGCACGCACGCGCGCGCGCTGCTCGCGCGACCGGCCCAGCAAAGACCACGAACGGGCCCAGGAGCTCCGGACTCGCGGAGACCTGCGCGACGCGTCCACGGGCGAAGCGTCGGGCGAGCGCACGCCGCGCCGAACGCTACGACGCCAGGCCCCCTTGCACGCGCTCCGCTCGAACGGCGGCGCACGGAGGCGCCACCGGAGATCGACCATGGTCGCCCCCCTTCACGCGGTCTGCTCGTGCCGCCGGCCCAGCTAAGAACACGGACCGGCCCGAGAGGCTCCGGAGGCTGAGCAACGCATCCACGGGCGCCGCGTTCGAGACTCTCACTCCCCGACCGAGCGCGCTGCTCGCACGGCAGGCGCCGCGTTCGAACCGGCCCGCCCCAGCGCGCTGCTCGCGCGACCGGCCCAGCAAAGACCACGAACCGGCCCAAGAGCTCCGGACGAGCCGTGGTGCAGCCCCGGCGCTCGCGGCACTCGTTGCTCGTCCGCTCGGACCTTCTGTCCGAACACCGGACAGCATGTCCACGCCCCACGCGTGCTGGCGCCGTGCGGGGCGCGTACGCGGGCCTCCCATCGAGGGGCCAGCGCGATCTCGTGTTCGCGCTGCGATCTTTTCTCGAACGAGTTGCTTGACAGCAGTCTCGGCGCACATCCATCCACTGTGCGCGCACCCGGCGATTTCCTCGTCGAGGAATCGATCTCCTGACGTCTCCGCGCGGTTCTTGTTCGCAACGTGATCTGCGCGGGTCGCAGCCGATCGGCACACGCACAGCTCGAACCAGAGAGCCGTCAAAACGCGTGCTACACAGGTCATGCGCGTGCGCGTCGGAGACGGCTGGAGCACGCCAGGAGGAAGCCATGTTCAGTGCGGCGGTTGCGATCAAGTGCGAGGAGACGAACCAGGCCATCCAGCGCGAGTACTGCCGGGTGCTGCACGAGCGGTTAACCGCGCGGGCGAAGCAACGCGTCGCGCTCGAAGCAGACGAGGCACGCGACCTCGTGTACGCCGAGGAGGCCGGGCTCTGGCGGCACTTCGGCTACGTCTCGATGTTGGAATACATGGAACGCGCGCTGCACTACGGGCCGCACGCCGCGAAGGAGCGGCTGCGCGTCGCCAGCGAGCTGTTCGAGCTGCCCAAGCTCGCGGAGAAGTTCCGCGCCGGCGTGCTGCCGTTCTCCGTCCTGCGCGAGGTGACTCGGGTCGCGGTGCCCGAGAACGAGGACGAGTGGCTCGCGAGCGTCGAGGGCAAGACCGCGCGCGAGGTCGAGCGGATGGTGTCGGGGCTCGCCAAGGGCGCCTCGCCCGAGACGCGACCCGATCCGAAGCTCGCGCGCCACCGGATCGTCCTCGACGTCGATGGCGAGCGCTATGCGAAGTGGCGCGCGATGCGCACCGCATGTGACGACGAGCGTGGCGAGCGCCTCAGCGATGACGACCTCGTCGATGTGATCGTGCACGAGCCGAGTGGCGACGGCACGAGCCGGCCTTGTACCCATGCCGTGACCACCTGTCGGATCTGCAAGCGGAGCAGCCTCGTCGCCGGGGGCATGGAGGTGCCGCTCACCCAGGCGGCGTGCGAGCGCCTGCTGTGCGACGCGGAGAGCGCCGGCGACCTCGAGAGCGAGGAGGTCGAGGCGCTGAAGGCGACCATCCCGCACCCGACGCGGCGGCGGGTGTTCATCCGCGATCGGTTCGCGTGCGTGGTGCCGGGCTGTCGCTCGGGCCGCAACCTCGACCTCCATCACGTCGTGTTCCGCTCACGCGGCGGCACCCACGCCATGAGCAACCTCGTGGTCCTGTGCTCGGGTCACCACACGACCCTGCACGACGGGCAGCTCGCGATCACCGGCGTCGCGCCGGACCGCCTGGGGTTCGTGTTCCGTCGAGCGGGCGACGACGAACCGCACCTCGTGTTGACCAGCGAGCCGGTGAGGTTCGAGCCGCTCGACGACGCAGACGAAGCAACCTCAGTCCCACGTGGGACTGAATCCGATCCG
>Ga0316603_10001131_pt1 | contig 13974 bp, 14 predicted proteins | sample OWC_soil_day10_n_FD_207649 | JGI IMG/M metagenome (GOLD analysis project Ga0316603, IMG submission 207649) | Wetland soil microbial communities from Old Woman Creek delta, Ohio, United States - OWC_soil_day10_noCT | ecosystem: Environmental > Terrestrial > Soil > Wetlands | place: USA: Ohio...
ATGTCTGGGCCGTTGGCCTCGGCCTGGAGTACCGTTTCTTCTAATTTAAAAACGGGGGCGGGTTGGACCCGCCCCCGTTTTTAAACTCCATGCGGTTGCAAGAACTTCCCCGGCAGGGGCCGATACTCCCGGGTGGCCGCTCTTTCTGCTTGCCCCACATGCGAACCATCGATGAGAGTTCAACCTTCCGGTTGAGCTGGGATATTTTCATCCTCCTGTGGATCATCGCGGGCTGCCTTTTGATCCCGTTCCAGCTTTCCTTCCGGCACGTGGCATTGCCGCTCGGCTCCGGGCTCGTCTATCTCATCGACCTCTTTTTCGGGGTGGATATCGTCCTGAACTTTTTCACCTCGTTCCGGCGCCACGGCGAAAAAATAAACGATGCCGGCCAGGCCGCAAGGCATTACCTGAAGACGCTCTTCTTCGTCGATCTGGCGGCGAACGTCCCGCTGGATGCCTTCTTCCTGGGCGGCGAGGAGATCCGCGTGGCCGGCATCGCGCTGGTGCTGGTCCTGCGGCAACTGCGGCTCCTGCGCGTGGTGCGGCTTTTCGTCATCTTTCGCCGCTGGCAGGGCCTGAGCTGGACCAACTCCGGCTACCTGCGCATCGGCAAGTATTTCACGATCTTCATGCTGCTCGTCCACTGGATCGCCTGCGCCTGGTTCCTGGTACCCTATCTCGAGGGGTTTCCCGAGAATTGCTGGGTGGTTCAGCAGGGCATCGAGCATGCGGGCCCGGCCACCCAGTACATCCGCGCGCTTTACTGGGTGATCCAGACCATGGCCACCGTGGGGTATGGCGATATCACGCCGCATCGCGACTTCGAGTATGTCTTCAGCATCCTGATCATGCTGATGGGGGCATCGACCTATGCCTTCATCATCGGCAACATCGCTTCTCTCGCCAGCAATCTCGACGCGGCCCGGGCCTCTTTTTTCAACCGGATTGAAGCGATCAGCCAATATCTACACTCCCGACATGTGCCGCCGCAGCTCAACGAACAGGTTCGCAACTACTACGAATACCTGTGGGCCCACCACCGCGGGGTCAAGGAGGAGGCTCTTTTCGAGGACCTTCCGCCCTCTTTCCGGCTCAATCTCCTACTCTATTTGACCAAGGACCTCACGCAGAAAGTCCCCCTGTTCAAATATTGCTCGCCGGTTCTGCGCAACGTGCTCCTGTTGGCGCTCAAACCCCAGACTTACGCCCCCGGCGTTTTGATTGCCCGAGCCGGGGAACTCGGAAAAGAGATTTTCTTTTTGAGCCACGGGAAAGTGGAGATTCTATCGGAGGACGGGCGTGAAAATTACGGGACCCTGGAGGACGGCGATTATTTCGGGGATCTCTCCCTGATTCTCAAGGAGAAGCGCACCGCCTCGGTGAAAGCCCTGACCTACTGCGAAGTCTTCATTCTGACGGCAACGGAGTTCAACCGCATCAGGAACGAATACCCCGAGTTCAGGGAGGTCCTCAAGAAGGTCTCTTCGGAGAAAACGGAGAAGGTGATCACCCTCTTGTTGAAGGGGGTCACCCTTTGAATTTTTTCTGTCGAAAAAATTCGATTGGGGGAGTGTCGGCGTAAAACCACCTGCCTATCGCCACTCAGCCAGGTTCTTTTCAATGAACTCCACCACGCGGCTGTGTTCCTCTTTCCCGCTTCCCTGGACCGTCATGGGCTCGCCGAAGTGGATGTGGACTGTTTTTTCAGGGCAAATCCTGCCGAAGTCCTTCAACCGCCGGCCCAGGCCCCAGGCGTCGGTCTTCAGGGCGAAAGGGACCACCGGCACGCTGCAGCGCTTGGCGAGCTTGACCCCGAGACTGTTGAATTTTTTCGCGTCGAACTCGACGCTGCGGGTGGTCTGGGGGAAGATGACGATGGAAATGTCGTCCTCCAGTCGCTTCTGCCCCTCCTCCAGCACCCATCGCAAATCCTCCCTGGGGTTTTCCCGGCCCACCACGACCGGGTTGAGGCTGCGCATCACGTGGCCGAACAGCGGATAGGTGATGAGGCTTTCCTTGATCACGAAGGTCACGTTGCGGTGCGGCACAATGAGGCAGGGCAGGACGAAGGTCTCCAGGATGCTCATGTGGTTGCCGATGAAAACACACGGGGACGAAAGGTTCCGGACGACATCCAGGCCCTGGAACTCGAAGCGGCCGCCCACGGACTCAAGCGCCCGCACGGTGGCGACGCTGCTCTCGATCCAGCGCCGGTGGTCGTAACGGCCTTGCTTCGACCAGCCGGCGGCGCGGTAGACGATCCCGAACGCCTTTGCGTAAAACACCGCGCCGGGGAACCAGGCGGCCACCGGGGGCCCGGTCCGCTCGGGCGTGAGGTAACGGCTCTCGGTGGTCAGGCAGTTCACAGGCATACGATAGGATACCCTCGGTCACCTGCTTTATTGACCGGCAATCAAAGATGCCGGTTCTGGTTCGAGTGAAGGCTCCGCCGCTGCGCGGGCCTTGGAATTCGGCATATTCGACTTTTGAAGTAATAGCTCGTTTTGTAGACGAAGTCGACCCTATTCATCATTTTCGACTCCCTGCTTTACAGGCGCTGCTGGGCCCCTTTCGGCGCCGTTCCGCTGTTCATCAACCTGCCGACGTACCTAAGGAGCGCGAAACGAAAAATCACCGGCCGGCGGTCCGGGCCCGGGGACTGCAACGGCCCGTAGTCAACCCCCTGACAGGTAGTCGACAATGGCCGGCTGCAATTCCGCCACGACCACCTCGAGGCTTTTCCCGTCGGTGTCGTACGTGAGGTCCGCCGCACGGCGGTATTTTTCCTCGGACGCCGACCAGATCGCTCGGAGATCCTCTTCCAAGGTGGCCCCGGCGTTCACCCGCGGCCGGTCCGCCGCGCGGACCCGACGCGCCAGTTCATCGAGAGAGGCCGTCAACAGGATGATGAACCCGGTGCCCCTCAGGACATCCATGTTCCACTCGTAGCGCACCGTGCCGCCCCCCAGGCAGATCAGAGACCTCTCCCGGCGCGCGAAGCGCTTGCAGATCGCGTACTCCAGCTCCCGAAAGGCCACCCAACCCTTCTCCTGGACCAGGCGGTGGAAGGAATAGCCCAGGATGCGGTCCATTTCCTGGTCCAGGTCCAAAAAGGGCAGCTCTATCGCATGGGCCAAGCGCGAGCCGACGGTGGTCTTGCCGGAGCCGATCATCCCGCACAGGTAAATGTTCCCGGATCGTTGCGTCATCAGCGGTCGAATATCTTGAGCTGGCAGTATCGGTCCCCCCGGGCGATGCGCTCCTCGAGCTCCATACGCACGCCGTGGGCATCGGCCCGGCCGCGGTCGCCCTCCATGGCGATGTCGCAGAAGAGGTCGATCTCCTGCGGGGTGCAGCCCATTTCCTTCCAGGCCTCCACCAGCGCGCAAAATTTCATGCGCTGCAGGGCCCCCCGGTCGTTGATCTCGACGTCGGAGTCGAACACCAGCGAGGACCCCTTGGAGACGTGTTTCTCAACCCAGGCCGCCGGGCTGAAGTCCTTGGGGTCGTTTCTGGCCTTCATCCGGCCGAACTCGTAGATGGCCTTGCGCGCCAGGCGCTCGACCTCCTTTTCGGGAAAGGCCTCCTTGAAGGCCCGCACCAGCAGGGCCAACCACGTGGCCCGGTCCTTGATGGCCGCCCGCACCTTGTCGATCATCTCTTTTTGATCCACTTGTTTCGTCATGTGGCCTCTTCGATTCCAGGTTGACGTTTCATTTGAAGGCGGGGGCCGCAGGCTGCGACGAGAAACCTCATTTTCCGCGCGAGGCCGCGACGACGGCGCGCACGATCTCCGGACTCACCCAGGTGTCGATGCTGCAGCCGTTGGCGATGAAAAACCGCCGGCCGCCGCCCAAGGCGACGCCTTCGCGCACATGGTCTTTCAGAAAGGCCGGCGAACGCCGGGTGAGCAGGGTCTGGTCGATGCCGCCCATGACGCAGCCGGGGACGCGCTGCCGGACGTAATCCATCGAGGGGCCGTGCGGGCCGCGGTCCCACCAGCTGAAAACGTTCACGGGGAAATCCAGGCAGTCGTCCATGTAGAGTTCCTCCCCGTGGATGTGGGCCGTGTTCATCCGGCCCAACCCCGAGATGGCTGCGAACACCTTTGCGGCATAGGGCTTTACGAAGGTGAGAAACACCTCCCGACTGACGATCTCCTTCGCGGCCGGCACGGACATGAAGACCCCGGCGGCGCCGATTTCAAGGGCCCTCTCGGAATAGGCGATCAGGTTCTCGGTTACGGCGGCGAGCGCCGCATGCAGCGCCTCGGGTTCGTTTTGGGCGAGATGCTCCATGTTCTCCCCGGCGACACTGCGCCGGATGCTCTGCCAGGGGTCGAAGACCGTGTCGATGAAATATGCCCGGCCCTTGAGCTCCCGGGCGATGATGCGCAGCGCCTTGAACTGCTCCCGCCACTCGCAGCGCTCCACGTCGAAGGTCGTGAACCGCTGCAGGTCCGCTTTCGTGCGCACCGTGTCGAGCCCCTTGGGCGTCGGGTAGTAGTAGTCGTTCATCACCTTGAGAAAATCGAAGTCATAGTGGTGAAAATACTCCAGGCTGATGCGAGCGAACGGCTCCCCCCCGCCGTGCTGAACGCCGAAGTGGTACCAGAGAGAAATGGGGGGATAGTCGACATCCTTGCCTATCAAAACGCCCTCGACTCGTTCGATTTTGTTCATCTCTTTCTCCAGGAAAAAATTTAATCCCGTAGTTAATCACTAATGGTTTATTTTCACAATCTGTATACAATAAAATTTTTGCCCCGTTTTTGGGCAAAAATTTTATGCGACTCCGAGATAGGCCTTCTGCATCAGCGGGTTGTTCTTGAGGTTCTCGGCCGTGTCGTGCAAAACGATCTCGCCGGTTTGCAGCACGTAGCCGCGGCTGGCGATGGAAAGCGCCATGTTGGCGTTCTGCTCGACGAGCAGGACGGCGACGCCGGCCTCGCGGTTGATCACCTGGATGATCTCGAAGACCTTGTCGACGTATAGCGGCGACAACCCCATGGACGGCTCGTCCATGATGAGCAGCTTGGGCCGGGCCATGAGCGCCCGGGCCATGGCCACCATCTGCTGTTCACCGCCGCTCAAGGTCGAGGCGAGCTGCCGGTTTCTCTCCTGCACGACGGGAAACAAGGCATACATGCGCTCCACGTCGGCGCGGATCCCCTCCGTGTCCTTGCGGGTGTAGGCGCCCATCAGCAGGTTCTCGTGCACGCTGAGATAGGGAAACAGGCGCCGGGCCTCCAGCACCGGGGCGATCCCGGCCCGAACGATGTCCGAGGACGGCAGGCGGTCGATGCGCCGGCCGAGGAACTCGACGCGCCCCTGTTTCGGCCGCACCAGGCCGAGGATGGTCTTCATCGTGGTCGACTTGCCGCAGGCGTTGCCGCCCAGAAGCGACACGATCTCCTTCTCGTGGACCGTCAAGGAGACGTTTTTCAGCGCCTGGATGGGCCCGTAGAAAGTGTTCACGTCAGTCAGCTTGAGCACGCCGGCGGCCTCCCATGTAGGCGTGGATGACGGTCGGGTCGGTTGCGATCGCACCGGGGGGGCCCTCGGCGATTTTTTCGCCGTGGTCGAGGACCACGATGCGGTCGGAAACCGTCATGACCACCTTCATCTTGTGCTCGATGACCAAAACGCTGTGGCCGCGGTCGCGAATCAGACGAATGAGGTCCACCACCTGCTGGGTTTCGTGCGGGTTCATGCCGGCCGTGGGCTCGTCGAGCAGGATGAGCTTGGGGCCGGAGGCCAGCGCCCGGGCGATCTCCACCCGGCGGCGGTTGGCGTAGGACAGCTCCCGGGCCGGCTGGTTCAGCCGCGGCAGGAGCCGCTCGCCGAAAAGGGACATGACCTCCACGCAGTGCTTGCGGTTGTCGGCCTCCTCAAGGCCGACCCGCGGCGGGCGCAGCAACGCGCTGAAAATCCCGGTGCGGCCTTTGAAGTCCCGGCCCACCATGACGTTTTCGAGCACCGACATCTGGCCGAACACCCGGATGTGCTGGAAGGTGCGGCTGATGCCGCGGCGCGCCACCTCGTGCGGCGGCAGCCCCACGATCTCCTCGTCCAAGAACCGGACCGAGCCCCGGTTGGGCGGCATGGTGCCCGTGATGCAGTTGAAGAGCGTGGTCTTGCCGGCGCCGTTCGGGCCGATGAGGCTCACGATCTCGCCCTCGTCGAGGTGCATGGACACCTCCCGCAGGGCCTTCAACCCGCCGAACTCCTTGGTGACCTCCGCGATCCGCAGCAGTGCCATCCTCAGCCCTCCGGCAGGAATTTGTCCCCGCGGGCGTAGACCCCGGCCGGCGCCGGGTCGAACCGGGTCAGGCGCAGACGGAAGGATCGTCCTCCCAGCAGCCCCTGGCGCCGCACCAGCATCATGACGATGAGAACCCCTCCGTACACGAACATGCGGTACTCCTGCAGGGGCCGGAAAATCTCCGGGATCAGGATAAGGGCCGCCGCACCGACCACCGGGCCGATCAGGTTGCCCTGGCCTCCGAAGGCGAGCATCGCCAGCAGAATGAAGGACTCGTTGATGGTGAAACTGTCCGGGCTGATGTACTTCACGAAGTGCGCGTAGAAGCTTCCGGCGATCCCGGCATAGAAGGCCGACAGGACGAAGGCCTGGACCTTGTAGCGCGTGGTGTTCACGCCCGTTGCTTCGGCGGCGAGCTCGTTTTCGCGGATGGCGGTGAGCGCCCGGCCGAAGCGGCAGGTCATCAGACGGTGCATGCTGAAGACCGTCGCCAGCACCAGGGCCAGGATCAGGTAGTAGTACTGCAGCCGCGAGCTGACCACGCAGCCGAAGAGCGAGGGCGGCGGGATGTCCATGATCCCGAGCGGGCCGTTGGTGAAACTCATCCAGTTCTGAAGCACCAGGAAGAGGATCATGTTGAAGCCGAGCGTCACGAGGGTCAGATAGATGCCCGACAGCCGCAGCGTGGGCTTGGCGATGAGGTACCCGAAGAGGCCGGAGACGGCCCCGGCCCCGGCCAGGGCCAGCACCCACGGCAGCCCCAGCTCGATGGACAGCTTGGCCGAGGCATAGGCGCCGATGGCGTAGAAGGCGGCATGCCCGATGGACAGAAGACCCACGTAGCCGTTGAGCAGGTTGAGGCTGAGCGCGAGGATGGCGTAGATGCCGATAAACACCAGCACCTGGAGGTGGTACATGTTGGTGAAGAAAGGCGGCACCCCCGCAAAAATCGCAATGATCAAAAGAACCGGCGAATGCGCCAATACGGATTTGACAAAGCTCATTTACAACCTCGCCCAACGCAACCCTCTGGTCATGATTTTTTGGAAAGCCCCGCCTTGCGGGGGCTTTCCAAAAAATCATCGTCAGTCCCCCCGCGTATGCGCCATCTCCTTTCCGCCGAAGAGCCCGCCCGGCCGCAGCAGCAGGATCAGGATCATGAAAACGAAAGAAAAAACGTGGCGGAAATTCGACGCCCCGAACTCGACCGAAAAGGTTTCGACCAGTCCGATCAGCAGTCCGGCCACCACCGCCCCCGGCAGGCTCGTGAGCCCGCCGACCACACTGGCGCTGAAGGCTTTGAGTCCGTAGAGCCCGCCCATGGTGGGGTAGAACATGTTGTAGTACACCCCCACCAGCACGCCGGCAACGCCGCCGAGCATCGATCCCATGGCGAAGGCCGCCATGTAGATCACGTTGACGTTGACCCCCATGGCATACGCCGCCTCGTAATCCTGGGCCGTGGCGCGGATCACCATACCGAGCCTGGTGCGGTTGATGACGAAATAGAGCGCCAGCATGAGCAGAACGGTGACGCCCAGCACCGCGATCTGCAGAAAGGTGATGTAGACCCCGGCGATTTCGATTTCAAAATCGCCGAGCCGGTCGAGGGTCCCGAAGGGGATGGCCTGGGTCTCCGGCCCCCAGATCTTCTGGGCCAGGTTGACGAGCAGGATCGATATGCCGATGGTCACCAGCAGCGAGGTCGCGTGGGGGGCGTTTCGCAGGAAGTGAAAGGCCAGGAGCTCCACCACGATGCCCAGCAGGGCCGTGGCCGCCAGTGCCGCCGCCAGGGCGAGGGGGAAACTGGGGTGGAGCAGCCGGATGATCTCGAAGCCCACGTAGGCCCCGATCATGTAGACCTCGCCGTGGGCGAAGGTCACCATGCGCAGGGTACCGAAAATCAGGGTGAAACCCAGGGCCAGCAGCGCATAGACGCTGCCCTGGGTCAGGCCGTTGATGAATTGCTCGAGCAGGAACGAAGGCATAAGAGTAGAAGGGCTCGAGGGGCCAAGGAGTCAAGCCAAGGGATAGACTATTTTCCCCCTTGAACCCCCGACCCCTTGGCCCCTCGCGACTATAGGCCAACCGACGTCACGCACCCCTGTCCCGGCAAACGGACGCCGGAAGACTTGTTTACGGCTTGTACATCACCCACTGACCGTCCTTGATCATGATCCGCACCAGCTGCTTGGCCGGGTCACGGCCCTCGGCATAGGAGATGGGGCCGGTGGCGCCCTCGTAGCCCTTGAGCCCGATCAGACCCTCGCGCACCTTGGCGCGGCTGTCGGTGCCCACCGCCTTGAGCGCCGCCACCAGCACGCCGGCCGCGTCGTAGGCCAAGGCCGCGAACTGGTTGGGGTCTGCGCCGTATAGCGCCTTGTATTCCCTGGTGAAGGCCTGGGCCGCCGGCCGCGGGTCGCTGCCGAAGTAGTTCACCGGGATCATGGTCCCCTCAACGGCCTTGCCGCCCATCTCCAGGGTCTTGACGGAGAAAAGCGAGCTGTTGGCCAGCACGGTCGGCTTGAAGCGCGCGCGCTCGGCCTGGTTCATGATGGCCGTGAAATCGGCATAGAACGTCGGCATGTACACCAGGTCCGGCTCCAAACGCTTCAGCTTGGAGATGATGGCGTTGAAGTCTTTTTCGCCGGGGGTGAAGGCCTCCTCGGCGACGATCTCCGCGCCGAGCTTCCTGGCTTCGCCGACGAAGTATTTGTTGGCGTCGACGCCCCAGTCGTTGTTGATGTAGATCGTGGCGATCTTTTTCTTCTTGAGGTCGTTCACCGCCCAGCGGGCGTTGTAGGGGCCTTCATAGCCCTGGGTGGCCACGACGCGGAACATAAACTCGCCCTTTTTGGTCCAGTCCTGGTGGGAGGCGGTGGGCGAGATCTGGACCATCTTGGCCTGCTCGTAGACCGGGGCCGCCGCCATGGTGCTGGAGCTGCTGAAATCGCCGATCTGGGCGATGATCGTGGGGTCGGCCACGAATTTCTCGGCGATCAGGACCGACTCCTTGGCGTCGCCGCGGCTGTCGGCGATGACCAACTCGAGCTTCCTGCCGTTGATGCCCCCTTCCTTGTTGACCTTGTCGATCACCATGGTGACCGAACGCTTGAAGTCGTTGCCGTATTCGGCCCAGTCGCCGGTCAGCGGGGCCGACAGGCCGATTTTGACCTCGCCGGCCGCCAGCGCCGGATGCGGACCGGCGATGGCGCCGGCCAAAAGCAACGCCGCCATCGTGCCTGTCACTGCCACTTTCTTAAACATCGCAGCCTCCTTCTTCGCGTGTTCGTGGATGGAAACCAAACCCCTCCAGGAGCGGTTTGTTTCCGGATATAATAGGATCTGTGCCGCCTGCGGTCAAAGCCCGGGAGTGAAATGGCACCCCAGGGGATCACTCGACCTTCCGGACCCCTCGGCCCCTTGCACCCCGCCGCTACCCGATAAAGCGCTTCAGCCGCTCCATGGCCTCGGCCAGCCGCGCGGACGCGTGGGTCAGCGCGATGCGGAAGTAGCCCTCGCCGTGGGCCCCGTACATGGAGCCCGGGATCATCCATACGGAAACGGCGTCCAGGACCTTGAAGCAGAAGTCTCGGGAGGGGCCGGCCCCCTTGGGGACCTCGGCCCACACGTAAAAAGTGGCCTTGGGCCGGTGGGCCGCGACGCCCATGGCCTTCAGGGCGTCCAGGACGACGTCGCGGCGCTCCTGGAAGGCGCGGTTCCGTGCCTGCATGAAATCGGTGGGTCCGTTCAGCGACTCGGTGGCCGCGACCTGCAGCGGGTAGAACATGCCGCGGTCGGAGTGGGACTTGATCTTGTTCATCGCGGCGATGATCTCCCGGTTGCCGAGCATCATGCCCGTGCGCCACCCGCAGCAGTTGTAGGCCTTGGAGAGCGAGTTGAACTCGACCCCGACGTCCCTGGCCCCCTCCATTTGGAGAAAGCTCGGGGGCTGGTAGCCGTCGAAGCAGATTTCCGAATAGGGGTTGTCGGAGATCACCGCCACTCCGTAGCGCCGGGCCCAGTCGATCAGCCGGCGGTAGAAGCCCTCATCGGCCACGGCGGCGGTGGGGTTGTTGGGGTAGTTCACCCAGATCATGCGGGCCTGGCGCGCCGTGTCGGCCGGGATGGCCTCCAAATCGGGCAGGAAGCCGTTCTGCTTGAGCAAGGGCACGGCATGCACCCGGCCGCCGGCGATCTTGACACCGGCCACGTAGGCCGGGTAGCAGGGGTCGGGCACCAGCGCGACGTCGCCGGCGTCCAGCAGGCAGGTGTGGATGTGAAACAGGCCGTCGGCCGAGCCGAGCAGGGTGGTGACCTCGGTGTCCGGGTCGCAGGCGACCCCGAACCGCCGCCGGTACCAGCCGGCGATCGCTTCCTTGAAAGGCTTGGGGGAATAGAAGCTCGGGTAGTGATGGCTGTTCACGTCCAGGCAGGCGTCCGCCAGGGTTTGGCGCTGGCCCTCCGAGGGCTGCACATCCGGGTCGCCCAACCCCAGGTTGATCACGTCCCTGCCCTCCGCCCGCATGCGGGTCAGGCGCATGTTCATCTCGGTGCCAAGGTAGGCGTCGAATTCCTTCAAGCGTTCGGCCAATCGCATGACGGACCCCCTCACACGGTCTCTTTTTCGTAAACGTTACAGATGCAGCACAAAAAGGTGGCGGGTTCGGTTTCGCTCAGGTTGCGCATGCCGTGGGGCTCCATGCTGGGCACCACCACCGTGTCCCCCGCTGCGGCAACGCAGCTCTTCGTCCTCTGATCCGTTTTCGGGTCGAACTGGCAGCACTCGAACTGGCCGCTCAGGATGTACATGGTCTGAATGTAGAAGTGGTTGTGGATCGGGATCTCGCCGCCGGGTTCGGCCGTGAACAGGCGCAGGCCGTATTCCGGGTACCCGTGGCCGTCGTCCCCGAATTTCGACAGCCAGCGCACGCTGATGCCCTTCACGTCGTAGGGTTTGCCTTTGTAGGGGAATTTGGCGATCTTGACGTCTTCGACGTCCTTCCATTTGACAAGGTCCATGGTATGTCCTCCTTGGGATGGCTGCCGTCTTTGGCGGCAGGTGCTTCCGTTGGTCGATGCGCTGCCGAACGGGGGCGCCCATTCACGGTGCCGGCGCCCCTCCGCGCCGCCCCGGTGCGGGAGGGCTTGATATACTCCGTTCAGCCCAGCAAATCCAGCGCCACGCGGCCGTGGGTCTCGACCCCCAGCAGCATGAGCTCTTCGGTGAAGTCGAACCTCGGGTTGTGCAGAGGCGCGGCGCCCTCCCGGCCGACGCCGATGCAATAAAAGCAACCCGGGACGCGCTTCAAAAAAAACGACATGTCCTCGCCGCCCATCGTGAGCTCGGGCTCGACGACCCGCTCTTGACCGACCACCGAAATCGCGCAGCGCCTCACGACGTCGGCGACGGCCGCATCGTTGACGGTGGGCGGGTAGCCGCGGCTGAACTTGAACTCATAGCCGGCGCCCATGGCGTCGCAGACTCCGGCCACCACTTTCTCCACTCGCGACGCCCAAGCGCTCCATGTCTCTTCGTTGAAGGTGCGGGTGGTGCCGCTCAGGACCGCTTCGGCGGGAATGACGTTGAAGGCGGTCCCGGCATGAAAGCTGCCCACCGTGACCACCGCCGGCTCGATCGGGTTTATCTGGCGGCTGACGATGCGCTGCAGCGCCGCCACCACCTGGGTGCCCACTTCGAGGGCGTCCACGCAGAGGTGCGGCTGGGCCGCATGGCCGCCCTTGCCGAGGATCCGGATGTCGAAGCGGTCCATGGCCGCCAGAAACGCCCCGGACCGGACGCCGATCACCCCTTCCGGCCGTTCGGACCACAGGTGGCAGGCGAGGGCGTAATCCACCTTCGGGTTCTCCAGGACCCCGGCTTGGATCATCGGCTCGGCTCCGCCCGGACCCTCCTCGGCCGGCTGAAAGACGAACTTGACGTTGCCCTTGATCCGCTCGCGCAGCCGGTTCAGCACCGCCGCGGCCCCGAGCGCCATGGCCATGTGGGCATCGTGCCCGCAGGCGTGCATGCAGCCGGGGTGGGTCGAGGCAAAGGGCAGGCCGGTCTCCTCGGCAATCGGCAGGGCGTCCATGTCGGCCCGGATCATCAGCGTCGGACCGGGCTTGTCCGTCCTGAGCAGGCCGACCACGCCGTGCGCGGCGACTCCCGTTTGGACCTCAAGCCCGAGGCCCTTCAGCCGCTCGGCCACGTAGGCGGCGGTCTTCACCTCGTTGAAGCCGGTTTCGGGGATGCGGTGCAGGTACCGCCGGTCGGAGATCACAGGGTCTCTTTCCTCCCGAACGAGTTGACGCAGGGCATCCATGGCGGCCTCCTCTCTATCTCCGAATATTCCCCCGGAAATCAACCATGCCGAATTCCAACATTTTACGCACAGAGGCGGAGCGGGGTGCTCGCCGCGGCGGGCACCCCGCTCCGCCTTCACCCGAACAAAATTTCGGTCATTTGATTGCCGGTCTAATAGCAACCCAGGATCTTGAGATACTCGCTTTTCTCGGTGATCTCTTTGCGAACGGCGGCCATCTCCGGAGACTCCAGGTCGGCCTCCAGGTCGATGTAGAACATGTACTTCCAGGGCTCCCCGGGGATGGGCCGGGACTCGAGCTTGATCATGTTGACCTGGTTCTCGGCAAAGACCCTCAGGATCGCGAACAGGGCGCCGGGTTCGTTGCGCACCGTGCAGATGAGCGAGGTCTTGGATGCCTTGCGGTCCTCGATCGGCTCCTTGCCGACGACGACAAAGCGGGTGTAGTTGCGCGGGTTGGTTTCGATGCCCTCGGCAATGACCGCCAGGCCGTAGATGTCGGCGGTGATGAGGCCGGCGATGGCGGCGTCCCCGGCCTCTTTCGACGTGCTGACCCGCTCGGCGGCGCCGGCCGTGTCGCTCACGGCCACCAGTTCCCAGTTGTGCTGGGAGAGAAACTGGCGGCACTGCTCGATCCCCTGGGGGTGGGAGAGCACCCGCCGGATGTCGGACAGCTCCGTGCCGGGCTTGGCCAGCAGGTTCTGCATGATGCGGATTTTCACCTCGCCGATGATGCGCAGGTCGTAGTCCCGCAGCAGGTCGTAGTTTTCGTGGATGCTGCCGGAAAGCGAGTTCTCCAGCGGCACGATCCCGTAATCGATCCCGCCCGCCTTGATCGCCTCGAAGATCGACTGGAAAGTCGGCAGCGGCACCGCCTCGGCGGCATCGCCGAAATACTGCAGGCAGGCCTTGTGGCTGAAAGTCCCGACCCGGCCCATGAAGGCGGCCCGCTGGCGCGCGCTGCCGTTTTTGCGTTTGCGGTCGATGACCTTCACCCGCTCCAGATGGGCGAAGTCGAGCTGCTTGCCGATGACCGGCGCGATCACATAGATGTCCCGCATGAGCTGGCGGAACTGCTGGGGGTAGAGGCTCTGGGCGCCGTCGGACATGGCGTGATCCGGGTCGTGGTGCACTTCGATCATGAGCCCGTCCGCCCCGGCGGCAATGGCGGAGCGCGCCATGGGGCTCACCTTCTCGCGCATTCCCGTGGCGTGGCTGGGATCGACGATGATCGGCAGGTGCGTCAGCTTCTTCAAGACCGGGATCGCGGAAAGGTCGAGCGTGTTGCGGGTGTAGGGTTCGAAGGTGCGGATGCCGCGCTCGCACAGCACCACCTGGGTGTTGCCCTCGGACAAGATGTACTCGGCCGACATGAGCCACTCCT
>Ga0316603_10001135_pt1 | contig 13964 bp, 9 predicted proteins | sample OWC_soil_day10_n_FD_207649 | JGI IMG/M metagenome (GOLD analysis project Ga0316603, IMG submission 207649) | Wetland soil microbial communities from Old Woman Creek delta, Ohio, United States - OWC_soil_day10_noCT | ecosystem: Environmental > Terrestrial > Soil > Wetlands | place: USA: Ohio...
CAAGGGGATCGAGGTGCACCACAATCGGCCGATCCTCTACGGCTGCGGCGATCTGCTCACCGACTACGAAGGCATCCGGGGCAACGAGGTCTACCGCGGCGACCTCGGCCTCATGTACTTCGTGACGTTCGACGACCACGGCGCGCTCGCGAAGCTCGAGATGGTGCCGACCCGCATGCACCGGTTCCGCATCACCGAGGCAGGTCCGAAGGAGACGCGCTGGCTCGCGACCACGCTCGCGCGCTCCGGAGAGAAGCTCGGAACCTCCGTGGCCATCGTAGGACAACGGATGTCCCTGAAGTGGTGATCGCTCGGCGGTCGTTCTTTCGCCGTTCGCACGATCATCCCGCAAGCCGTTCGCGAATCGCGTGCGGTCACGACCGCGGCAGCTCGTGATGCCCGTGCTCGCCGACGCGCGACACCGAGGTCGCCTGCGGCCCCTTGATCCCGGGCTCCTCGTCGAACCGCACCTCGTCGCCGATCGCGAGCGGTTCGGTATCGAGCACGCTGTTGCGATGAAAATAGACCTGCCGTCCGTCGGTCTCGAGGTAACCCCATTCGCCTTGCACGTCGAGGTAGGTGACGCGGCCGTGCTCGGGCTCGACGTGCGTCTTCACGTCCTTCCGCAGGCGCCGGACGTGATCTTCGAGCTGACGGCGCGCCGCACGAAAGGCATCGCGGATCGCCATGTACATGTCCTCGTGCGACTTGTCGAGCGCGTGATCGTGGTTGACCACGATGTCAGGCCCCGGGACGGCGAGCATCACGCGTACGTGAATGCGCTGGCCCTGATGGTGATGCTGATGCGGGCGCTCGACCGTCACGTCGCAGCGCTCGATCCGGCTATAGGCGTGTTCGAGCTTGAGCACCCAGTCGCGAACGAAGTTCTCGAGCGCAGGCGTCGGCTCCAGGTCTCGAAAGCTGAGGTGCAGTGGAACGGGCATGCTTCCCTCCACTGCATGGACCGCGCCCGAGAGAGCGGGGACGATCGGGTAATCACGGAACAGGCGCACGTGCACGGCCGTCTCTTGCTCGCTGCGGCTCACAAGCGCAGTCGCTCGCCCTCGTTCACCGCGGATCGAGCGGCACACCGATTGCTTTCGATTTGTGTATCGGCGGCTCGGATGAGTCGCTCGGATCGAGAGCCTTGCTGGCTAGCCACCAGCGGACCACGAACCTCGAACGGGAAGGATTGCCTTGCACGCATGAAGAGCCGGCATCGATCGAAACGCTGAAGATCACCGCCCGAGCGCGAGCGACGGCGCCAAGATCACGAGCGGACGAGACGCGAGAGCGCCTCGAAGGTGACCGGTGGAACACCCGAAGGAGAACACTCGACGAGAGGAACGCGCGCGCGAATACCGCGTGGCGAACGCGAGTTGAACTACCCGAGACCGGCCTGCAAACGGTCGAGGGGCCTGGTGTCAAGCCAGAGACCAACCCGCGGAGACAACCAATCGCGAGTAGCACAGGCGACCCGAGCGATTCATCCGAACCGCCGACGAGACCTCGAATGACTACGGCGTCAGGTAGACGTCGACGCTGTCGGTCTCGGTGCCGGCTGCATCCGCGGCGACATTGTTACTGTGCGTGACGAAGGTCAGCGTCACGGTCGGCACCAGCGAGAAGATGGCGCCACCTTTTGCGAGGCCAGGACTCGCGACGAGGTTTCCGCCGAGACCGGCGATCGCTTGATTGGCCGTGAACGAGCTGTTCGAGACGACGAGCGTGCCGGTGCGAACGAAGATCGCGCCGCCGAGCCCGGCGCCGCCGCCCCCGCCGCCTTGCGCGCTGGTCCCGCCGAACATGCCGGGCACCGGGTTGGCGCCGCCACCTGCGCCGCCACCGAAGCCACCTGCACCCGCGTCGGGGAACCCGCCGAAGCCACCGCCGCCCGCACCGAACCCACCGGCACCACCATCTTCTTGGACGCCTGCGCCGCCACCACCGCCACCACCGCCATCACCGATCGCGTTCGCGCCGGACGTACCGCCGGTGCCACCGAGCGCGCCGCCCGCTCCGCCCATCCCGCCGGAGCCCACGGTCGTCGACGAGCCATCGTTGCCATCGCCACCGAAGCCGCCGCCGCCACCTCCGTTCGACAAGCCGGAGGAGTTGCCGCCGCCCGCACCGCCGCGCGCGACGCTGTTCGAGATCGCGATGTCCTGCAGCGTGACCGTACCGGCGTTGATGAAGACGGCGCCGCCCATCCCCGCGGCGCCACCACCGCCGCCACCCGCGAGGCCGGCCCCGCCTTTGCCGCCGGCGCCGAGGCCGTGCGTCAGCGTCACTCCGCTCATCGTCAGCTCACCGCCGTCGACGAAGAACAGCCGCCGTTGATCCATGCCCGAGACGGTGAGCTTGTTCGCGCCCGGACCGAGGATGGTGACCTCGCCGGTGCTGACGAGCGTCGCGCCGAGCTCGATCGTCGACGGCTCGGGGAGCGTGAACGTGATCGCCGTGGAGCCGGCCGCCGTATTCGCGACCGTGACGGCGGCCGCCAGCGAGCCGGCCCCGCTGGCGTTCGTGTTGACGACCTCGGCCACGTGGTCGAACACGTCGACGTCGACGGTCGCGGTCGCGGTCGTGCCCGTCTCGCCGGTCACCGTGAGCGTGTACGTGGTCGCGACGGTCGGTGCGACGGAGATCGGCACGCCCGCCAAGATCGTCCCGACGCCTTGATCGATCGTCGCCGACGTACCGGTGAACTTCGCGACCAAGCGGGTCGTGTTGCCGCGCGCGAGCACCGGCTGGTCGACGCGAAAGCTCGTGATGGCCGCCTGGATCGGCGCGGCATCGGGCGCGAGCGCGTTATCTCCGCATGCGGCGAGGGTCAGAACGCACAAGCCTGCAAGACGAATCATCGAGCCACACTACACAAGCCACGACGCGTCGGGGATCCCGGCCAGAACGATTCTGAACCGATCGCCCGCAGCGGCTGCGCCCCGATACTTCGTCGACGCGGCTCGTGCGCGTCCGTGCACGCGCGCGACGCACTGCGGTGGTGCGACAGATGCAACTGCAAGGCGGCCAGGAGGTCATCATGCGCAGCGCCGCGATCGCGACGGATCCCGTTCACGCAACCAGCGGCTCGGTCGCGCCCGGATTCGAGGAAGTCCGCGAGGTCTTCGAACGGAACTTCGAGGAGCGCGGCGAGATCGGCGCCGCAGTCGCCGCGTACTGGCGGGGCGAGAAGGTCGTGGACCTGTGGGGAGGCCGCCGTGCACCCGATCGCGATGCGCCGTGGAACGCAGACACGATGGTCGTCGTCATGTCGACCACGAAGGGCATGTCCGCGATGACCCTCGCACTGGCGAACGCGCGTGGCTGGCTCGACTACGACGCGCCGGTCGCGCGTTACTGGCCCGAGTTCGCGCAGAACGGCAAGGCCGAGGTCACGGTGCGCCAGCTGCTCGGTCACGAGGCCGGACTCGTGCTCCTCGACGAGAGGCCGACGATCGCGATGATGCGCGATCTCGACGCGGTCGCCCGCATCCTCGCGCGGCAGAGACCGGCTTGGCCCCCGGGAACGCGACACGGCTACCACACGATGACGATCGGTCTCTACATGCAGGAGCTCCTCCGCCGCGTCGATCCCGCGCATCGCACGCTCGGCCGATTCTTCCACGACGAGATCGCGGTGCCGCTGCATCTCGACTTCTACATCGGGTTGCCACCCGAGATCCCCGACGAGCGCATCGCCAAGGTCAAGCTGATGTCGCTCGGACGTGCGCTGTTGGCGCTGCCGAAGACGCCGCCGGCGCTGCTCAAGAAGCTCCTCCTGCCGCGCTCGCTGCTTCGCCGATCGATGATCTACTCGGACCTCGACTGGAACGATCGCAGGACGCTCGAGGTGGAGTTTCCCGCGGGCAGTGGTGTCGGCACCGCGCGCGCGATCGCGCGGGCCTATTCCGCCTTCGCCGCGGGCGGCGGCGAGCTCGGCCTCACGCAAGCGACCTTCGACCGGCTCACCGCACCGCCTCCAGACGCACATCCGAAGGACGTCGTGGTGGGCGTGCCGAGTTACTTCTCGCTCGGGTTTCTCCGCCCCGGCCCGACGGTCATGTTCGGTTCGAGCGCGCGCGCGTTCGGTGCGCCGGGCGCCGGCGGCTCGTTCGCGTTCGCCGATCCCGATGCGCGCCTCGGCTTCGCCTACGTGATGAACAAGCTGGACTTCTATCTCGCCGACGATCCGCGCGAGAAGGCGCTGCGCGACGCGGTCTACCGCGCGATCGCGCGTTCGAAGTGAGCCGCACGGGGCAACTCGCATCGCGCCGAGACAGCCATCACGTCGGCCTCGCAGCCCTCGCGACCGGCGGTGGGATCCGCGCCCCTTCGATCGCCTGGAGGTGAGCGGCGGCTTCGATCTCGGCGATCGAGATCGAGCCAACCACCCGGTTCGTACCTCGACGATCGTCGATCACGACGATGTGGGGAGCCCCCGCCTCGATGGCCTGCTCGAGCGCGTCGCCGACATTGGCGTGCCACGGGATGATGACGTGTCGAGGTGGCAGGGTGCGCACGTAGTCCTCGATCGGCACCGCAGCACGGGCCTCGACCGGTACGAACGCGATGTCGCGCGCCTCGATGACGGAGACCGGCGCACCTTCACGATCGATCGCGACGAGGTCGAGGCGGTCGAGCTCGTGCATCCTGGCGAGTGCGTCCGCGAGCGTCGCGTCGACGTCGATCGTGACCGGTGCACGGCGCAGCGCGGGCACGAGATCGCCGATCCGCAGCCCGGCGAGCGCGCCGTGGATGCGTTCGGCCGCCAGCTCGGCACCGGCTCCGACGAAGACGAACGCAGCGACGAGGATCACGAGCCAGTTTCCGGACCACAGCCCGAGCACGCCGATGAGGATGGCGAACGCGCGGCCGATCGCCACCGCGATCACGGTGGCACGCTCGCGACCGAGCACACCCGCGAGCGCGGCACGCAAGATTCGACCGCCGTCCATCGGAAACGCAGGGATCAGGTTGAACAAGCCCAGCGTGAAGTTCATCCACGCGAGGTAGAACAAGCCGAGCTTGACGTCATCGGCGGTGTGTCCGATCGCCACGTCGAGCAGCACGAAGACGAGCCCGAGCCCGATGCTCGTCGCTGGACCGGCGAGCGCCATCACGCCCTCGTACAACGGCCGGCGCGGCATCCGAACGGCTTCCGACACACCGCCGAGCAACATGAGCGTGATCGCGCGTACCTTGCCGCCATAGCGCGTCGCCACGAACGTGTGCGCGAGCTCGTGGATCGCGATCGACGCGAAGAGCCCCAGCGCGAGCAATGCGCCCCACACGAGCGGCGGCAAGTGCAGGCGCACGTGCTGCATCCCGGCGAGACGTTCGAGCGTCGAGAACTGTGCGGACAGGAGGAACGCCAGGTAGGGGATGAAGAGCAGCAACGTCCAGTGGAGTCGGACCGGAATCCCTCGCACCCGAAACGCAGTGAACGAACCGGTGCTTCGTGATGTCGAGGTCGCCATGGTGATGCCCTTTCTGATCTCGATCACGCGCGGTGCAGAACCCATTCCATGCGCGCGTCGCCTACTCCTTCTTCGCCTCGTGATACGCGCGACGAATCTGCGCGAGATCGACGGACGGCTCCGGGTACTTCAGATCCAACCCCTGCAGGTACTCCACCACGATCCGTGCGACCGCGAGATTGCGGAACCACTTCCGATCCGCCGGGATGACAAACCAGGGCGCGTGCGGCGTGCTGCAGAGAGACAGCGCGTCCTCGTACGCCGCGATGTAGTCGTCCCAGCGCTTGCGCTCCGTGTAGTCGGCCTCGCTGATCTTCCATTGCTTCGCCGGATCGTCGAGCCGCTCCGCGAAGCGACGCAGCTGCTCCTCCTTCGAGATGTGGAGGTAGAACTTCAGGATGTGAGTGTCGTTGTTGGCGGCGAGGTTGCGCTCGAACGCGTTGATGAGCTCGTACCTGCCGGACCACACCGGTCTCGGGACGAGGTCGTGCACTCGAACGACGAGCACGTCCTCGTAGTGGGAGCGATTGAAGATGGCGACCTCCCCGCGTCGAGGCACCGCGCGATGGACCCGCCACAAGAAATCGTGAGCGAGCTCCTCGGCGGACGGCTGTCGGAACGGCACGACCCGACAGCCCTGCGGGTTCATCGCTCCGAGGATGTGGTTGATCGTCCCGTCCTTGCCGCCGGTGTCCATCGCTTGCAGGCAGATGAGCATCGACGAGCGGCCGTGTGCGTAGAACCGGTCTTGCAGCGCGCGTAGCTCGACCTGGTAGTGCTCGATCTCGGCGAGCGCAGCCTCGTGATTCTCGTGTCGATCCTTGAACCGCGGATCGATGTCTGCGAGCTTCACCCGACTCCCCGGCGTGACCCTGAACTGATCGAGGTACGTCATCGAAAACACCCCGTGCACGTCGCGATCCGGAGCGCTACGAAAACCTAGCTCGCGGTCGCGACGACCCGGCACGAATGTTGGGTGTCCTCAGCTCAGCTCGTCATGCACGTGATCCTGCCGAAACGGTCGCTCATCCATCGCTTCGACCGACCGGCGATCCGCGTCTCGCCGCTCCTGCTCGAGTGCGCCGCCCTCGCTCCGAGCACCGTCTACACCCGCCTCGCGACCCACGCGGTCGGCTTGACGTCGGCCCGAGCATCCGAGCTCCTCGCGAGCGTCGGCCGGAACGTCCTCGCCCGCGACGAGCGCCCGGGGTTGTCGACGCTGGTGTGGCGCTCGGTGCGGAACCCGCTCGTGATCCTGCTGGCGGTCCTCGCGTCGGCCTCGTTCGCGACCGGTGACGTACCAGCGGCCTCGATCATGGTGCTGATGATCCTGCTCGGCGTCGGGCTGCGGCTGGTTCAGGAGAGCAGGGCCAGCAGCAGCGCCGCCAAGCTGCGCGCCATGATCTCGGTGCATGCGACCGTGCTGCGCGATGGACGTCCGCGCGAGGTCCCGATCTCCGAGCTCGTTCCCGGTGACGTCGTCGAGCTCGCCGCCGGCGACATGATCCCAGCCGATGTCCGGATCGTGCAGGCCAAGGACCTGTTCGTCACCCAAGGCTCGCTGACCGGCGAGAGTCTGCCGGTCGAGAAGCACGCGAGCGAGGTCACCGCGGTGCTCGCACCGCTCGAGCGCTCGACGATCGCGTTCCTCGGCACCAGCGTGGAGAGCGGCTCTGCCACGGCGGTCGTGGTGGCGACCGGAAATGCGACCTACCTGGGCGGCATGGCCTCGTCGTTGCGCGAGCCGCCGCCGACGACCGCCTTCGATCGCGACATCTCGAGATTCACGTGGTTGCTGCTCCGCTTCATGTTCGTGATGGTGCCGGTGGTGTTTCTCGTCAACGGGCTCACCAAGGGCAACTGGAGGGAGGCCTTCTTCTTCGCCCTCGCCGTCGCCGTCGGGCTCACGCCCGAGATGCTCCCGATGATCGTCACCGTGTGTTTATCGAAGGGCGCGGTCGCGATGGGAACCAAGCAGGTGATCGTCAAGCGCCTCAACGCGATCCAGAACCTCGGCTCGATGGACGTGTTGTGCACCGACAAGACCGGAACGCTGACCCAAGACCGCGTCGTGCTCGAGCGCTATTGCGACGTCGCGCTCCGCGAGAGTCAGGCGGTGCTCGACCTCGCGTACGCCAACAGTCACTTCCAGACCGGACTCAGGAACGTGCTCGATCGTGCGGTGCTCACGCACGAGGAGACGCACGCGCACGCGCGCATCCCCGAGACCGTGAAGGTCGACGAGATTCCGTTCGACTTCGAGCGCCGCATCATGTCGGTGGTCGTCAAGATCCCCGGCGGCAACGACCGGATCATCTCCAAGGGCGCGCCGGAGGCGATCTTCGCGAAGTGCACGAGCTTCGACCTCGACGGCACGCGGCGGTCGCTCGACCCCGTTCAGCTCGCGCAACTCGCGCGCGAGCATGCTCGGCTGAGCGCCGACGGCTTTCGCGTGCTCGCGATCGCGACCCGGGAGGTCGAGCCGCGCGCCGCCACCGATCATGCAACGCCCTACAGCACGGCCGACGAGCACGACCTAGTCCTGCAGGGCTACATCGCGTTCCTCGACCCTCCGAAGGAGACCTGCGCATCCGCCCTCGCGGCACTGCACGCGCACGGCGTGAAGGTCAAGGTGATCACCGGCGACAACGAGCTCGTCGCGAAGAAGGTCTGCAAGGATGTCGGCCTCGCCGTCGACGCGACGCTCCTCGGGGCCGACCTGGAGCGCATGACCGACGAACAACTCGCCGACGCCGTGGAACCGACGACGCTGTTCGCGCGCGTGTCGCCTGCGGACAAGCAGCGCATCATCAAGGCCCTGCAGTCGCGCGCACACACCGTCGGCTTCATGGGCGACGGGATCAACGACGCACCCGCACTCCACACCGCGGACGTCGGCATCAGCGTCGACACCGCCGTCGACATCGCGAAGGAAGCCGCCGACATGATCCTCCTCGAGAAGTCACTGCTCGTCCTCGACGAAGGCGTGCTCGAGGGCCGCAAGGTGTTCGCGAACATCACGAAGTACGTCCGCATGGGCGCCTCGAGCAACTTCGGCAACATGTTCAGCGTGCTCGGGGCGAGCATCCTCGTGCCGTTCCTGCCGATGCTCCCGATCCAGATCCTCGCCAACAACCTGCTCTACGACCTCGGCCAGACCGCGATCCCGACGGACAGCGTCGACCCCGAGCAGATCGAGAAGCCTCGCACCTGGAACGTCCACGCGCTGACCCGCTTCATCCTGGTCATCGGACCGTGCTCGTCGATCTTCGACTACACGACCTTCTTCATCTTGCTCTACGTCTTCGGCTGCCGGGACGTCTCGACCGCCACCGTCGCCGCCCACAGCGCGAGCGTGTTCCAGACGGGATGGTTCGTCGAGAGCCTGATCACGCAGGGACTGATCATCCACGTCATCCGCACCAACAAGCTGCCGTTCGTCCAGAGCGTCGCGTCCCGCGCGGTCATCGAGACGGGGATCCTCGTGGTGGTGGTGGGCATCGCACTTCCCTTCACGCCCGTCGGAGGAACGCTCGGCTTCACGGTGTTGCCGTGGAACTTCTGGCCGATCGTGATCGCCACGAGCGCGTGCTACGTGTTGCTGACGCAGTCCGTGAAGACCTGGCTGATACGCCGGCACTGGGTCTGACGCGACTCCGAGGCCGATCGCGCCGATCGTGTCGTTTCGACTCGCGAGTCATAATGATGCACGACGCTGCGGCAGCTCATCCGGTGCGATCGACCGCGAGTTGCGGTGCCGTGTCGTACGCCGGACGAGGACCGTCTTGACGAGATCGTTCAGTCCGAGACAGCACACCGCTGCGTAGGCAAACACGAATGCACTGTCCGCGATCGGAAGTGGCCGCAGCTCGCCGACGCCGAACCATCCGACGGCGACACCGACGAGTGCATCGCCGGCGAGCGCCAGTGCGAGGATCGTGCTCGGACGTGACGCCCAGAAGCCGCGGCGTTCGCGGACCGAGACGATCGAGAACAGCGCGAAGAACAGCAGGATCTGGAACGTGAACGTCGGCAACCGGCCCGGGTCGTCCGCGAGGCCGAACCGATGCCAGCCGAACGCGAGCAGCGCGAGCGCCTCGCCGAGCATCGCGATGCCGAGCACGACCGCGATGCGAACGAGCGGCCCGATGTTCCAGGTCTCGGGACGCGACGACGGGCGCACGCGATCGGTCGCGAGCGTGATCTTGACGAAGTCCGTCATGAACACGAGCAGGACCATCGCGAACGCCGAGATCACGAACCGTCCGGTCGCGAGGAACGCGACGACGACGAAGCCCGCCTTGAGGATCGTGCGGCTGATCTTGTTGACGATCCAGGTCAGCACGCGCTGATAGGTCGCGCGCCCGTGGGTGACCAGGTCGACGATGCCACCGAGCCCCTCCGTGGTCAGCACCGCACTCGCCGCGCCCTTGGCGACGTCCGTCGCATCGCACACGGCGATCCCAACCTCGGCCTGACGCAGGGCGGGCGCGTCGTTGACGCCGTCGCCCGTCATCCCGACGACGTGCCCGGCGTGCTGCAGGCGCTGGACGACGAGGAACTTGTCCTCGGGAAACACCTCGGCGAAGCCATCGGCTCCCGCGGCCACCTCCGCGGCGCGCCGGTCGGATGCGCCGCGCAGCTCCGGCGCGCGGGCGATCTGCGAGAGCCCGAGCCTGCGACCGATCGCGCGCGCGACGGGGAGCGCGTCGCCGGTCAGCATCTTGATCGCGATCCCGAGCGACCGCAGCCGATCGAGGAGCTCGCGTGCGTCGGCCCGCGGCGGATCGAGCAGGAGTGCGAGGCCGACGAGCCGCAGCGGCCCGTCCTCACCGCGCGCGACCGCGAGCACGCGGACGCCGGCTTCGGCTTCGCGATCCGCGCGCTGCTGGAGCTCGGTGATCGCGGCGGTGTCGAGCCCGACGAGCTCGGCGACCGTGCGGAGCGCACCCTTGACGACGCGCACTTCGCGCCCGCCGTGGAGGATCGTCGCCTCGGTGCGACGCGTGGCGGCCGAGAACGGCACGAACGCGACGACCTGCGCCGACACGTCGAGCCCGCGCTCCTTGGCCGCACGCAGAAACGCCAGGTCGATCGGATCGGCGTTCGCCTCGTTCGAGGCAAGCGCACCGGCGAGCACGACGTCATCCTCGCGGAATTCGGGGCGCGCGATCACGCCGGTCAGCGCGAGCCGGTTCTCGGTCAGCGTGCCGGTCTTGTCGGCACACAGCACGTCCATGTTGGCGGCGTCCTCGACCGCGCGCAGCTGCGTGACCAGCACGCCGCGTCGCCCGAGGGCGCGCGCCCCGACCGCCATGCTCACGGTGAACATCACCGGCAGCGCGACGGGGATCGCGCTCATCAACAGCACGAGCGAGATCGGGAGGACGTCGACCAACCGCTGGCCCCCGACGAGCGCCACCGTCGCCGTCACCGCCACGAGGACACCCACGATGATGAGCAGCCAACGCACGACCCGAGTCACGACCTGCTCGACGTGCAGCTTCGGGTGCGCGACCTGCACGAGCTGGGTAGTTCGCCCGAAGAACGAACGCGCGCCGGTCGCGACCACGGTGCCCGTCGCCTCGCCTTGGCGCACGATCGATCCTGCGTGGATCGTGTCCCCGCCGGTGGCTCCCACCGCTCGCGACTCCCCTGTGAGCGCCGACTGATCGACCTCGAGCCCGCCCTCGGCGATCCGGACATCGGCAGGTACGAAGTCGCCGGCACGAAGACGGACGACGTCTCCCACGACCAACGCGCGCGCGGCGATCGTCTGCCAGTGCGCGTCGCGCAGCACACGCGCCGACACCTGGAGCCGATGACGGAGCGCCGCGACCGCCGCCGATGCGCGCTGCTCTTGGACGAACCCGAGGATCGCGTTCACGATCAACAGCGCCAGCGCCACCGCGAGGTCGGCGTACTTGTGCAGCACGAGCGAGAGCACCGCGATCAGCTCGATCATCCACGCCGACACGCCCCAGAACTTCCTGCCCAGTCGTCGCCACGGATGACTGGGCGGCTCGGGCACCTCGTTCGCGCCGTCGCGCCGGAGCCGCGCCTCGGCTTCCTCGCTCGTCAGTCCGTGCGTCGAGTCGCTCGCGAGCGCCGTCTCGACGAGCTCGGTCGTCGCGATCGAGCGCGCGACGGCCGGGTCTCGCTGCGGAGGCAACTGATGGAACATCCCGCTCACGCTCGAACGAATTGCATGCCACATACCGCACGGGGCAATTCGCAGGGCGACTGCGCGTCATCGCAGGATCTGCGCGCCGGCATGTCCAATGCACCAAGCGTGGTCATGCTGAACCCGACGTCGGATCGAGAAGCCTGGGATGTCGTCGACGAAGCGAGCTTCGAATCGTTTCCGGCGAGCGATCCGCCGGGGTGGGGTTCCGCGCACGCCGTCGCGACCGATCAGCGCGCGGCCGACGGAGACTTCCTCGTGCTCGACGATGAAGCGCCGCGCGTCCTCGTCCTCATCGACATGCATCGCAAGACCCAGCGGGTCGCGACTTCGATCCGCACGGCACTCGAGGCGCGTGGACTTCGTGTCGAGCTCGGCGATGTCGCGAGCCACCCTCCCCCGCCGCTCGACTACGACGCTCTCGTGATCGGCTTGATGGCCGACGTGACAGAGGCCGCGCTCGAAGACTACTTGACGTGTTTCCGGTCGACGCTCGTCGAGCTCCCGACCGCGGTGTTCCTCGTCGGCTCGCCGCGCCGATGCGCGCACGCGTCGCGGAGCGTCGCGGCCGTGCTCGGGCGACGGCCGGATACCCTCGCCGCGTTCCCGACCCGTGTGTTCTCCTGGGGCGCGCCGTCGCTCGATCCGCGCACGATCGCCACGTTCACCGACGACGTGACGACGACGCTACGTTCACTCCCGAGCGCGTGACGGCGAGCGATACGCGCGGAGGGTGCCTCGTGTTCGCACTGCGAGCGTGCGAGCGCGCTTCCGCGCAGGGCTGTTGGTACGCCGCCGAGGTGTACAGCGGTGCAGGCGACTCCACCACGCGCTCCGTCGACGACGAGATGCGCGCACTGCGCCGCATGCTCGAGCTCCACGAGCGCGACTGCGCCGCCGGCCACGGCCCCGCGTGCATCGAGACCGCGACCTGGTACGACCAGCCGAATCCCAAAGCCGACTGGCCGCTCCGTGATCCCGAGCGCGCCGCACGCGACCTCGCGCGAGGCCTCGAGCTCGAGCAGAAGAGCTGCGACGGCGGAGACGGCTATGCCTGTGCCTTGCTCGCCCTGGAGATCGGCGGCAACCCCAAAGTCACGAAGGATCGCGCGCGACAGTTCGCGCTGACCCGGCGCGCGTGCGAGCTCGGCCACGCGCCGAGCTGCAGCGATGCGGCCCTGCTCCCCGACGCGAATCGCGACGAGCTGATGAAGCGCGCGTGCACGCTCGGTCTCGCGAGCGCGTGCATGCCCGCGACACCGTGAGCGCCGCGCTGCGGTCGAACGTCGTCACCAGCGTCGGCTCGTGACGCGAACGTCGCCGTGATAGGCATGTCGCGTGGCAGCGCGGCTCGAGCTTCGCGACATGACGGCCCTCCCGTGGCCGACCCCGGCCCAGTGCGCCGAGTTTGTCGACCACCTGTGCTGGGCGCACAGCTGGTACAAGCACCTGCCCTTCGGTGGAGCGCGGTTCGTGGTGTTCGTCCTCGGTGACGCGGGCACCGGGTTCGAGCACCGCCAACGCCTGCACTACGGCTGGAAGACGACCGACGAATACCGCCGCCGCTACGGCGTTCTCGACTACGCGTGGCAGCCGCCCGAGACCACCGCGTGGAGTCGCGACGCGGGTCGCGAGGTCGAACCCTCACCCGAGCTGCTCTCGCTCGCGGGTCTCTCGCTCGGGCCGACGTGCTCGAACGACTTCAACGCGATCGACGTGGTGTGCGCGCGCTTCGCCGACGAGCGGCCCGCCGACGCGGGCATCCACGTGCTCCACGAGCTGCACCGTCGCGCCGAGGATGCGTTTCACGCGCTCGGCGAGCTCGATCGCGACGCCGCCGCGAGCGACGATGTCGACGGGCCCGCGAGCCCGAGCGTCCGCACGTACCGAAACCTGAAGGCGCGCGTCGACGACCACTACCAGGCACTGCGCGCGCCCTAGGTCGCGGCGATCACGCGCGCGATCGAACGGCTCGCCGCCGCACTTCAGATGATGCGCTGAGGAACGGTCGGCGTTCCGGACCGGGGTTGCGTTTCGGCGCAGGCATCCGACCAGAGGTACACGCTCCGAGATCTCGGTCGGTGGGTTATGGTCGTCGTCGATGGCCTCCGAGGACGAGCTCGCGCTGACCGCGACGGCGCCGAGCCCGAGCACGTCCGTCAAGCTGCCGCCCCGCGAGGTCCTCGGTCGGTTCCGGATCGAGCGCAAGCTCGGCGAAGGTGGGATGGGCGTGGTCCACGCCGCCTTCGATCCGGATCTCGAGCGTCGGGTCGCGCTCAAGGTCCTGCGCCACGCGAGCA
>Ga0316603_10001137_pt1 | contig 13958 bp, 14 predicted proteins | sample OWC_soil_day10_n_FD_207649 | JGI IMG/M metagenome (GOLD analysis project Ga0316603, IMG submission 207649) | Wetland soil microbial communities from Old Woman Creek delta, Ohio, United States - OWC_soil_day10_noCT | ecosystem: Environmental > Terrestrial > Soil > Wetlands | place: USA: Ohio...
GAAGATTGCTTCGCTTGATCTGCTGCGTTCTGTGCAAGAAGTAACGTATTTTGAATAGTATCCTCCATTTTTGAAAAATGCTCAATTTTATCCTTTAATACAAATACCTGTTCCTTTAAAGCAGAATTTTCCTTATACAATTCCTCATAATCTTCTGCTATTTTTTCTAGGAACTCATCCACCTCTGATTGGTCATACCCTCTGATAGCTTTTTTAAACTCCTTATTAGTTATATCCATTGATGTTAATAACATAATTTCACCCCAACTCATTTATATTTTTGTATTTTAATTTTTAATCTTCCCTTAGACGTTTCACTAATGATATTACAAAACTTAAACTTGCCATATCCCCTTACGGTAAGAACTGAATTATCTTTTAACATATAATCCTTTTCATAAATTGGCTCATAATTGATTTGTACTATCCCTCGCTTAATAATTTCAGCAGCTGAATTTCTTGAAAGATTACACAACTCACTTACAATGCAATCTACTCTTAAGGATGAACTAATTATGGTCATATCCTCAAGATTCACTGAAGGCATTTCCATGCTTAAATCACTAATAACAGTGACCTCACAGGGATTTTTCCCCACAGATTGCAGATTGAAAATTATATAATCACTTATCTCACTGCATACAGGTACATAGCAATGATTTTCATATAAAACAAAATCTCCAAGTTTCTCCCTCTTTATACCAAGGGCCATTACTGCACCTAAATAATCTTTGTGTTTCAATACACTAAATTGAGATTTGTTTGTAATTCTTAATATATCTATGGGATATTGTTCTATAGAAGAAGATGTGAAAGTTAACATCCTTCTTTCAGCTTCTTTAAAAACTCCATAAGCCTCAATTTCAATATCAAACTCTTGTTTAAACTTTAATATTGAATTCCATATAACCGGTGGTAAAAAATCATTTGTAAATATAGTTTTACCACATTTTTCAGATAAAATTATTTTATCATATATGCTAGAAACTAAGGTCTTGTCTTCATAATTTATGTAATTTATAAAACTTTTCTTATCCATTTATAATTCCTCTATGGAGCATTATTTTGTCCAATTTAACAAACCATTTGCAGTTAATTCATTCTTTAGCTCATTGCTTACCTCTACATTAGATGGTGAAACAATGTATACACCCTTTTCTACTTGCTGGAATTCTCCTGCTAAAGCATATGTAGCTCCTCCTACAAAATCTAGAAGTCTTTGTGCAGTTTTTAATTCTAAGGATGTTGTATTTATAACTACAATCTTCCTGTTTTTTAAATTATCACAAATATTTGTTGCATCATCATAATCATTTGGCTTAATAATAACAACTTTTGCAGAAGCAGCTGTATGTATATTTACAACCTTATTTTGCTTCTTTTGTGCTAAGAATATAGCTTCATTACTACTTTCTGTTTCATTATTTGTAGTAGAATCTTCATTCTCTTCGTATATATCTTCTTCTAGATCTTCTTCAAGTCCTAAAAAACCCATCATTTTATTAACTAACTTTCCTGCCATTTATTGTTCCTCCTGTTTATTATTATAAATTCTTTTTCCAAATATACCTTCTCCAACTCTTATCACATTAGATCCTTCTTCTATAGCTAACTCATAATCACTGCTCATGCCCATAGACAGGTAATCCATTATAATATTTTTATACTGCTTCTTACTTAATTCATCGTATATTCTTTTCATCTCTTTAAAATAATTTCTACAATTTTCTTCATTACCAATAGGAATTATTGCCATAAGACCATTAACTTGTACACTTGAACATTTTTCACATTCCTCTATTAAGCCTTGTAAATCTTCTAATTTAATACCAGTTTTTGAATCTTCTCTTCCTATATTAATTTGAATTAAAACATTTGCTATTGCATTATTCTTAGAATATTGTTTCTCTACTTCTTTTAGTAATTCAATACTATCAAGAGAATGTATCAGCCATACCTTTCCAACAATGTATTTAACCTTATTTCTTTGCAAGTGACCAATTAAATGCCATCTTACATCATTTCCAAAGGCATCATACTTGGCTACTAATTCTTGAACTTTGTTTTCACCAAAATCCCTGACACCTGCTTTATATGCTTCATTTATTTCTTCAACACTTCTAGTTTTAGATACAGCAATTAATTTTACATTGTCTGATAGTCCTTGTTGTATTTCATGGATATTTTCCTCAATTAACATAATCACCGTCTCCTTTTTATTTCAAATGACAAAATAATTGAAGAATACTCATTTAAACTTCTTTATTTTGTAATATATTCTTCACAAACTGAAAATTTCCTTCCTATTAGGACATATTTCTTAAAATTTAATATTAATTACTTTTTAACATTTGAAATATAATTAGCTTTAGGCTGACCCTCATTAGCTTTAATAGTTATATCATCCTGCGCTTCTACTGTAAAAAAGATTTGTCTATGAGGGAGTCCCAATGACTTTAAAAAATTATTCGGATCCTCCATATAAGTTTTTAGAGCATCCTTATTCCCAATTGCTGTGATAGTAAAAGGAGTAGCTATTTTTATCCCATTTATCCCTAAGAAAGACCCTAAACAATAAACTTCCGACCTATCTGTAACTCTTTGACCATTTACTTCAATAGCTTCTGCACCAGCAGCTCTCAAATCATTAATAATATACATGATGTCCGTGTTATGAATTATTCTATACATATATTCGTCTCCTGCACTCATACTCTCGTCATCATTATTACTTTCGTCTTCAATATATATTTTAATTCCCGGGCCGTGAACATCCTTATATCCTGTTTCACTAATGTTTCTATTAATTTCATCTTTTACTTCTTGTAATACCTCTTCACCATTCTTGCTTAAATATATGTATTTATTAAGCTTATCATTGTAATGATTATATTGATCCCTCAGCGCACCAATCTCTGATTGGTACTTTACCTTTAAGTTATAAGCATCCTGATACTGCTTGGCATCTAAGAATATTCTTTCTGTCTTTTTTCCGAAATTTATGTTTAAGGATACTAAAATCCCTATAATAATCGATGCTGCAAACACAAATATAGTAGCTTCATTATTTTTCATTAAAATCACCACTTTCCCTAGTGAGATTTAGCCTTATCTATCAATAACCTTCTTACTATAGCAAAGTTATCAAATATTCTTCCTCCAAAAACTATTACTGCTGCAAGATATATGGGCACTCCCATTTTATCTCCTAGATATGCAAGTCCTGCAGCTAGTACTGCATTACCAAAAAATCCGGAGATGAATATATCCGCTCTAAAGTTTTTTGAAAGTGTAGCTCTTACAGCCCCAAATACTGAATCCAGGCAGGCAAGTATAGCCACAGACATATATGGAGAAAATTGATCTGGTATATTTACCTTAAGAACTAGGCCTAGTAAAATTCCTATTAATAACCCAACAATCGCTATCATAAATTCACCTCATTACTATTTTACAGGTTTTGCATATTCAAATTTAATTGGCATATTTGATTTGGCTATCTTTATCTTATCTGATTTTTCATAATCAACTTTAGAAGCAGGATCCATAAAGCTTAAAGTTCCTTTAAAGCTTAAAGCCCCATTTAATAATTCTTTCTTCCCAATAGCCGTTATAGTAATTGTTTCATCTTGTGAAACTTTTTGCTTGCCATCTAATGTAATATAGGTGTTAACTCCTCCTGTTATTTTAATACCAGTTCTAGAGGTTACTCTATAACCGTTAACAGCAATAGCTTCTGCTCCAGCAAATCTTAGTTCATTTATAATCAAAACCAAATCAAAGTCTGTAATTTTCTTTTTTTGTATGTTACTTCCTAATATATCACTAGTATCTGGTTTTAGATAAATAATTAAACCTGGACCTTCTACATCTGTTGCACCGGTTAACATTCTTGATCTTTCTAACTCCGCTAAGATCTCTTTGCTGCTTTCCGTTCCTTTTACCGCAGCTTCCTCATAGCTTTTTATTTGACCTTGAAGTTCATCAATTTTTTTCTGCATTTCCGTTTTCTCTTTTTTGTACATTTCAATTTCAACTGTAATATCTGTAGCACTTTTAGTAACGTTTTCCTTCTTTTGATATTTTGTTAACATTTTAAATTGATAGGTCAACATAAAGCCTAGTATGCAGCATACGACAGCCACAATGATTTGGGAACCAATCCTTCGCATAAGTTTTCCTCCTATTTCTCTATACAGAATACTGGATTGCCTTCATAGCTAACATCAATATATCCCTTTTTATCTATTAATCCTTGAGTGTCTATAACATTTAATGCTTTATTTAACTTTTTTCTAAGACTATCTGACGTTCCAATTTTTACGCACATATTATTATAAAAAATATTTATATTTAGTAAATTATTCATATTCACTGATGTTATAGAATATTTACTAATATTTAGATTATAAAGCTCCGTTATCTCCCCTATAAGTTCAATAGCCCTTTTATCTTGAACATTAAGTTTTTTACCAACAACCACAGTTTTCACATCTATTCCGTCCAGCTTTATAAGCTTAGTATTTTCAATGGTACCTTTTTCTTCTAGAACAACTCCATCTTTACCAACAATTAAAAACTTACTATCCTTAGGTATATAAAATACAGCATCTCTTTCTTTAACTGTAATAATTATCTTAGATGGAAAATTTCTTTTTATATTAACATCCATTATATTAGAATTATTCAACAAATTAGTACGGCTTTCTTTCAAGTTAACATAAAATATGTTACTGCCTTGTGATATTTTCGAAAGCTTAACTATCTGTTCTTTTGTTAAATTTTTATTATTAACCACTTCAATTTTTTCCACGTTAAAATAACTTAATTTTAAACACAAAGTAATAAGTACAGAAATTAAAACTATAAAAGCCATTAATATCTTAACGAATTTTTTTCTTTTTAACTTTTTTTTATGTAATTCATTTTTCATCTTTATATAATTCTCTGCCATCTGCACCACCAACCATTAATTTTATTACGTACATCTATATAATACCACTTACAAAGATTAATTTCATTAAAATTTTCATTTAAAAAGAAATTTTATGTAAATATTTTTAATATACAAAAATAAAGCATTGCTCATAGCAATGCTTTATTTGTATACTAATTATCAATTTGCCTAGATATATTCAGCAGAACCCCCATTGCAATCATATTGAACAATAAGGACGATCCGCCATAACTAATAAAAGGAAGCGGAACACCTGTAACAGGCATAGATCCTGTTACAACGGCAATATTAACAATAGCCTGAACAGCAATTACAGAGGTTATCCCTGTTGCTAGTAATGTACCAAAGGTATCCTTAGCATTTATTGCAATTCTTATTCCTCTCCAAACAAATAGTAAAAATACTAACATTATAATGGTACATCCTATTAACCCCAATTCTTCTCCAATAATAGAGAAAATAAAGTCAGTATGAGGTTCAGGTATATAATAGCATTTTTGTCTTGATTGTCCCAAACTCATTCCCCAAATGCCGCCAGAGCCTAAAGCCAATAAAGATTGTATGAGCTGATATCCATCTCCTTTAGGATCAATCCAAGGGTTTCTAAAATTCATTAATCTTTTTAATCTGTATGGTTCAACTAGTATAAAAAATACGCCTAAAAATCCTACAGACCCTATTAAAGTAATAATATGTTTTGACTTAACTCCACCAACATAAACTACTATTATGGTAACAATCATTATAACAGAGGCAATACTTAAATTCTTCTCAGCTAACACCATAGCTGCAAAAAAACCAGACACTACAAAATATGGAACTATACCATATAAAAAGGACTTAATATTTTCTCCTTTATGTTCTATACTTTTAGCCATGTATAGCACCACCACATATTTAGCAATCTCAGATGGCTGAAAGGATCCAAAACCGAGGTTAATCCATCTTTTAGCACCATTTATAGCTGGGAAAGCAAAAACTACACATAGTAAAACTACTGTAAATAGCATTAATGGAACAGTTAACCTTTTAAGTTTGTGATAATCAAATTTTATTGTAACAAACATGGCTGCAATACTTAAAACAGCCCACAATGCTTGCTTTTTAAGATAATACATGCTGTCATTAAATTTATGTAAGGAATAGTACGAACTAGCACTAAAAATCATAACTATTCCAATAGCTATTAATGTCATTATTGCCGTAAATAGCACGAAGTCTATAGACCCCATCTTTGCTCTGGGTTCGCTCATTTCCTATCCTCCTAATAGATTACTGATAAAGATAAAAATGCAATTAAGCATAAAATAACTGTAATTATTGAAAACACCGCCACAACCCTAGTTTCATGCCATCCACATAATTCAAAGTGGTGATGTATCGGACTCATCTTAAATACTCTTTTACCAGTTGATTTGAACACTGCTACTTGAATAATTACGGATAATGTCTCCATTACATAAACTCCACCTATTATTATAATAATTAGTGGAAGCTTTAGCATCATAGCAACTGCTGCTATGACTCCTCCTAATGCTAATGATCCAGTATCCCCCATGAAAATTTGAGCTGGAAACACATTATATCTTAAAAATCCTAATAAAGCTCCAGCTACAATAGCAGAGAAAAATGCCAATTCATAATTTCTAAATGCGAAACTAATAAGAGCTAAAAACGTTATTACTAATAAAGAAACAGATGTTGCTAGTCCATCTAAACCGTCTGTTAGATTTACTCCATTAGTAACGGCAGTAAAGTAAAATATAATAAAAGGAATATACCAAAAGCCTAAATCTATAACCTTATTCGCAAAAGGTATAATTATTGATGTTCCTATCTTAGGATTATTAGCAGCATAATAGGCTAATATTCCAGAAACAATAAGAAGTAATAACATCTTTTGATAAGCTTTAAGTCCTTCATTCTTCTTATGAACAATTTTTAATACGTCATCTATAGCGCCAATTACGCCAAAGGCCACAAAGGCATATAATGCAATTATCGCTTCTCCTTCATAGCTTCTAATTATAAACAACATTGCGATAATTGTGGAAAGAATAAATATTATTCCTCCCATAGTCGGTGTACCGGCCTTTTTTTGATGACTTTTTGGCCCTTCTTCCCTTATATTCTGTCCAAATTTTAACTTGTGAAGAATAGGGATTAAAAATGGACCTAGAATCATAGAAATTACAAATGCAACCAATACAGAATAAATTATTTTACTCATGTTTCTATCCCCTCTTTAGCAATTTATATTCTTCAGTTTACCCACGATAGTCTCAAATTTCATTGACCTAGAAGCTTTTATTAATACAACATCATTCTGGTCAATATTTTCTTTTATACACTCAAATGCTTCCTCATTATTTGAGCAGAGCATATGTTTATCCATGTTGTTAAAGCCCTTTTGAAAAGCTTTATTAAATTCTCCCACAGATATTAACAGATCTATACCTTTAGCACTTGCATACTCACCTATTTCTTCATGTGCTTCATATGCCTTTTCCCCTAGTTCTTTCATTGTTCCTAGTATAGCTATTTTTCTTTTTCCACTTAAGTTTGTAAGCACATCAAGTGCTGCTTTCATTGAATCTGGACTTGCATTATAGCAATCATCAACAATAGTAAACTTTTCTCCCCTTGTAATATCTAATCTCATAGATGTGGCTTCTAAATTTTTAATTCCAGCATCTATCTCTTCGTAGGATAAATTGAATTCTCTTCCACAAGCCACAGCTAGTAATGAATTTAACACATTGTGCTTACCTAGTACCTCAGCACTAATATAATTTTTGTTACTTGAGCCCTTTTCCACCACCTTGAAAGAAATATTTTTTTCTCCTAAGAATATTTCCTCTGCAGTATAATCAGAATCATTGTTAATTCCAACCTTCATAACTTTAAAAACTTTTGAATCTACTGTACTAAGGTACTCATCGTCTCCAGTAACTATAAGTGTATTATTTTCATTAAAGAAATCAGTAATTTCTAGCTTTGCTTTTAAAATATTTTCTCTAGTTTTTAAATTTTCAATATGAGAAATACCTATATTAGTAATAATACCCACATCTGGTCTTGCAACTTTTGCTAATCTGTGTATTTCTCTTAGATTGCTCATACCCATTTCTAAAATAGCTATATCATAACTGTTGTCAATCTGAAACATCATTAGTGGTAATCCAATCTCATTATTGAAATTACCTTTGGTTTTAAATACCTTATACTTAGAACCAAGTACTGCAGCTGTTAAATCCTTTGTGGAGGTTTTACCTGTGGAACCGGTTATACCTACTATTCTTACCATTAATTTACTTCTGTAATACATAGCCAACTCTAATAATGCATTTTTTGTGTCTTTAACCAATATTATAGAAGTATAATCTTTAAGTTCCTCATTTTTAAATTTAATTTCGTCTACTATACATATTGAAGCCCCTTTTTCACTAGCTAAAACTGTATACTCATTTCCATTAAAGTTTTCTCCTTTTAATGCTATGAACATATTGCCCTGCTCAAGATTTCTTGTATCTGTGCTTACAGCATTAAATTCAAGAGTATTTCCTTTAATATAAACTTCACCTTTGACAGCCTCAATAATCTCTTCAAAAGTTAATTTTTCCATCTAATACAGCTCCTTTATAATTTCTGCTATTACTTCTCTTTCATCAAAATGTATAGTTTTATCCTTCAATATTTGGTAATCCTCATGTCCTTTACCTGCTACAACTATTACATCCTCTTTTTTAGCTAATTCCATAGCTTTTTTTATAGCATCTCTTCTATTTTCAACTACTACATAGTTGTCCTTCTCAATATCCTTTATTACATCTTCTATAATAGTCATAGGGTCTTCTGTCCTAGGATTATCTGAAGTTATGATAACTATATCACTAAGCTCTGATCCGATTTTCCCCATGATAGGTCTCTTAGTTTTATCTCTATCACCACCACAACCAAAAACACTAATAAGTTTACCCTTAGTAAATTCTCTTGCTGTTTTAAGTATATTATCCAAACCGTCAGGAGTATGAGCATAATCAACAATAATTTCATATCCTAAATTATAATTTTTTGTTACTATTTCGCATCTACCTGGAACAGACACTCTTTCTAATCCTGTTTTTATTACATCAAGTGCTATACCTTCATTTAAACAAGCAGCAGCACAACCTAAAGCATTGTAAACATTGTACATTCCTGGCATCCCCATATCCACTTTGTTTTTTCCTGTCTTTGTTATAATGTCAAACTCAACTCCCCTAGCGTGCATTGTAATATCGCTAGCCATAACATCACTGTTTTCTATTGTGGAAAAGGTTGTTTTATTTCCTTTAATGTCTTCAAATACCTTTTTACCATAAGAATCATCAATATTTACTATTGTATTTATACTATTTTTAAATAATGTAAGCTTTGCTTCATAATAGTTTTCAAAGGTCTTATGAAAATCAAGGTGATCTTGAGTCAAGTTTGTAAAAATCCCTTGGTTAAATTCTATTCCATAAACTCGATCAAGACTTAATGAGTGAGAAGATACTTCCATTACGCAATAATCTACTCCTGCTTCTACCATATCCTTAAATAGTTTATGGAGTTCTATGGACTCTGGTGTTGTTCTATGGGCAGGAAGCTTTGTACTTCCAATATAATTAGCTATAGTTCCAATAATTCCAACCTTATATCCAGCTTCTTCTAATATAGATTTAATCATAAAGGTTGATGTAGTTTTCCCATTTGTTCCCGTGATTCCTATCATCTTTAACTTACTGGATGGATTTCCATAATAATTAGAGGACGCTATTGCCAATGCCTTTCTGCTACTCTTTACTTTAATAATTGTGCAGTCTGGAAGCTCCTCTACATCCTTTGAGCAAATAATTGCCGAGGCTCCTCTATTATAAGCATCCTTTATAAAGCTGTGCCCATCAACTGCAAAACCCTCAACACATAAAAACAAATCATCTTTTCCAACCTGTCTATTATCATTTTGAAGTTTATTTATTTCAACATCTGCATTTCCTTTAATAACCTCGTAATCAATTCCCTTTAGAATTTCTTTCAGCTTCATATTATCAACTCCTCACATCTATAAATAAGCACAATACAAAAGTATTGTGCTTAAAATCAATCGCCAATCTCTTCTAAATTTACTGTTACCACTGTACCTCTTTGAACTTCTGAATTTGGTTCATAGCTTTGTTCCGAAGCTAATCCGTCACCACTAAATACAGCTTTAATGCCCAAACTATTAAGAAGTTCTATTACTCTTTCTCTGCTATAACCTCTTAAATTAGGTACAGCTACCACTTTATTATTATATGTTGGCGTACTACTCCTGTAAAGTGTTATTTTGTCTCCTTCCTTAACGGTAATACCTGGAATAGGCAGTGAATCACTTACATATTCTCCATCACCCTCAAAAGTATAATCAATATGGTTCGCTTTAAGGATTTTAACCGCTTCTTCTTTTTTCATACCTCTTAGATTTGGAATAATTACTTCTTTTCTTAAGCTTCTAGCAACTTCCTCACCGGTAGCATCTGCTTTTAAAGCTAGATAATTGAAAATATCATTAAAAACTATCTTTGCTACTGGAGCTGCAATCTGACCTGCATAATAATTTGATGGATCTGGTTCATCTATTGATACCATCAAGGTAATTCTAGGATCATTTGCTGGAGCCATTCCTGCAAAGGAAGATATATATTTGCCCTCAGCATATCCTTTTGTATTAGTTCCTGGTTTTTTAGCTGTTCCTGTTTTTCCTGCAATATGATATCCTTCTATAAAGGCATTTTTACTTCCGCCTTCTGCACAAACTTTCTCTAAGTATCCTCTTAAAGTTGCTGTGATATTACTATTTAATATTTCTTTCTTTTCTATCTTATATTCTTCTTTATTCGTTAATTTACCATTTTCATCAAAGTACCCTGTTTCCTTCATTAAATGTGGCGTTATTAAATATCCACCATTAGCTACTGCATTAAAAGCAGTAATGTATTGAACACATGACACTGTATTCACATGACCAAAAGACATTGTAGCAAGATCTACCGCAGTAATATCCTTAGTTTTCTTCACTATACCTTTAGCTTCGCCAGGCAAATCTATACCTGTCTTTTGTCCAAAGCCAACCATTGAAATATATCTATTTAATTTATCCGCCCCTAAGGCCTTACCTACTTCAATAAATCCAACATTACATGAATTTTTTAAAATCTCTATAAAGTTTTGAGTTCCGTGTCCTGAAGTTTTCCAGCAATTAATATGACTTTTTAATACAGTGGTGCCCCCACTGCATACAAATTTATCACTTTCTTTTGAGGTCCCTTCGGATAAAGCAGCTAGCGCAGTAACCACCTTAAAAATAGATCCTGGTTCAAAGGTATCATTAACAGCTCTATTCCTCCAAAGCTTGTTTAATTCATCTGAATTTTTACCTTCTTCCCATGGATTGTTAGGATTATAATCAGGTTTATTAACTAAAGCTAATATTTCCCCAGTTTTAGGATCCGTTGCAATAATCGTTACAGCTTTTGCTTTATTATCGATTAAAGCCTGATTTGCTGCTTTTTCACAGATACTTTGTATTGTTTCATCTATAGTAAGCACCAAGTCCTTACCATCCACTGGTTTAGTGTATTGAGATATATTGTATGGTAGTTCTTTTCTATCCCTATCTGATTCTGCAAGTAAAACTCCTGGAGTACCTGCTAGCACCTTATCATATTGTTTTTCAATTCCAGTAAGTCCCACACCATCTGAGTTAGTATGTCCCAAAACGTGAGCTAAAAAGTTACCATTTTTATAATATCTTGTAGTATCTGGAGAAACTAATATTCCTTTAATTCCCAATTGTTTAGATACTTCTCTAACCTTATTCGCATCTTCTTGTTCAATTCTTCTTTTTAATGTAGCAGAAGCAAGAGGTAGTCCACTTGGCAAAGTTTTGTTTAAAACCTTTAATACATCCTGTTGTTCCATTGCTAATGCTTCAGCAAGTTTTGGTGCTAAATCCTCATTTGTGATTCCTTTAAGCTGAAGAGTTTGTCTTAAAGTATTCATATCTAAATCTACTCTATAAACACTAAAGCTATTTGCAAGTTCATTACCATTCCTGTCTAAAATTCTTCCTCTTTTAGCATCTATCTTAACACTATTTGTCCATTGATCCTTTGCAATTCTTTTGTAACGCTCAGATTGAGCCATCATTATGTAAAACGCTCTGCACTCAAGTAGAAAAAATAAAAGAAAAAGTATGCTAAAAATTATTAGCATCCTTTTTTTTATTATAACCTTATCCCTGTATTTTTTTATCCCCATCCATTTACCCCCATTAAAATAACTTGTTAATGATTTTCTGTATAAAGCCTACTTCAGTATCTTCATTATTTTTATTTGAGGTATTTTTGAAATTATCCTTTGTTAAGTCCGCATAAACAACTTGATTTCTATTAGCTCTTACCATATGCAGTTTTTCAGTGGCAGTTTTCTCTACTTCATTAATACTGCTAGCGGAAACTAATATTACCTTCAGATTATCATTTTCTTTATTTACTGCAGCCACTTGGCTTTTTATATTAGATAGGTCTTGTCTTATATTATACATAACAACATATCTATAAATTAATACTAGTCCTATGATAAAAGCCACACCAATGTTAATCATAATTTTCATCTTACTTTTAACTCTTTTTTCTCTATTAGCTTTATTTATAGCCCTGGCTTTTCTTAAGTCTTCCTGCTGTTTTTTTTCTGGATTTGTTGGCTCATATTGAGGAGCCAGTACCGTATTTCCCCTTATTACGTTATCCTTACTCACCATTACCAATTTATTCACCCCATCTCATATTTAGAACTATTTTTTTTCTCCGATTCTAAGCTTAGCACTTCTGCTTCTTGGGTTTTCCTCAAGTTCTTCCTCTGTAGGTTCCATAGGTTTTCTTGTTACAACCTTTAAAACCGACTTTTTATTGCAAATGCATATAGGAAATTCCTTAGGACATATACAAGGATTTTCTAAATCCTTAAATTTAACCTTTACAATTCTGTCCTCTAATGAGTGGAAAGTAATAATCGCAAGTCGCCCTCCACTATTTAATCTTTTTACACTATCCTCGATAGCTTTATTTAATATTTCCAATTCCTTGTTTACTTCAATTCTTATAGCTTGGAAAGTTCTTTTAGCAGGATGTGGTCCTTCTCTCCTTGCCTTTGCAGGTATAGCAGCTTTAATAATATCAACTAATTCTAGGGTAGTATCGATAGGTTTAGCACTTCTCCTATCTACAATAAATTTTGCAATTCTCTTTGCAAATTTTTCTTCACCGTAATCACTGATAATCTTACACAATTGCCCTTCACTATAATCATTAATTATGTTATAGGCAGAAAAATCACTATCTCTGTTCATTCTCATGTCTAATGGTGCATCCTGCATGTAGCTGAAACCTCTTTCTGCTACATCTAGTTGATGGGATGAAACCCCTAAATCCATAAGTATTCCGTCAACCTTTTCGATATTTAATCTTTCTAAAACATCGTCAATATTTACAAAGTTATCATGTACATAAGTTACATTGTTGTAATTTGCAAGTTTCTTCCCCGCAGCCTCTAATGCATTAGTATCTTGATCAATACCTATTAATCTTCCTTTTGGTGAAAGTCTCTTTATAATTTCACTGGAGTGACCTGCTCCACCTAAAGTACAATCTACATATATGCCATCCGGTTTAATATCTAGTGCCTCAATACATTCATTTAATAGTACTGATACGTGTTTAAAGTCCATATTCTCGTCTCCTTCTTATATACCTAGTTCACTCATTTTTTCGGCTATTTCATCAAAATTAACATTGGAATTATTATATTCTTCCCATGTTGCTTTACTCCAAATTTCTATTCTAGCTAATACTCCTATACTTACTATATCCTTTTCTATTTTGGCATATTCTAAAAGATTTTGCGGTATTAAAGCTCTACCTTGCTTATCTACATC
>Ga0316603_10001142_pt1 | contig 13917 bp, 10 predicted proteins | sample OWC_soil_day10_n_FD_207649 | JGI IMG/M metagenome (GOLD analysis project Ga0316603, IMG submission 207649) | Wetland soil microbial communities from Old Woman Creek delta, Ohio, United States - OWC_soil_day10_noCT | ecosystem: Environmental > Terrestrial > Soil > Wetlands | place: USA: Ohio...
CACCGCGTCGCGCGCCTTCTCGAACGCGGCCATCTTGTCGTGCGCGAGCCCGCAGGTCGCACAGTGCGTGCGTGCGGCATCGCGTGCGGTGCCGCACTTGGGACAGCTCGCTTCACCCACGACCCGATCCTGTCACAGGACCGGCCGGAACGGCACCGGCGTCGCGATCAGGACGAAGATCACGAACACGGCGATCGCCGCGCGCCGGCGTTGCGGGGTGAGCGGCGCGTCATCGACGGGCGGGTGGTACTCGCCGGCTTGCCGGCGCATGAGCGCGAGCAGCAACGTCCACATCATCCACGGGATGACGCCGTACTTCGCGTACGAGAGCGCCGCGCCGACGTCGCGTCCTTCGTGCATCGCGACCGCGAACATCACGCCGCCGACGGCGAGCCCGACGACCGGCAGGACGAAGTGTAGTCGGCGCGACCACGCCTCGTGCCGCTGGCCCAGGGCCGCGCGCGCGACGTGACCGCCGTCGAGCTGCCCGATCGGCATCAGGTTGATCATCGTGATGAGCAGCCCGACCCAGCCCGCGAGCGCCATCGGGTGCAGCTGGACGTCGACGCCGTCGCCCGGCAGCCAGCGTCCGAACATCGCGTATTTCAGGAGGGCATAGAGGATCGAGTTGCCCTCGAGCATCGAGTCGGGCTGCACCGGGCCGACCTCGGAGAGGTAGAGCCCGACGCAGAGCAGCGGGATCGCGACGACGAGCCCCGCGATCGGGCCCGCCGCGCCGATATCGAACAGCTTGTTGCGGTCGGAGATGCCGTCTTGATCCATCTGGATGACGGCGCCGAGCGTGCCGAGCGAGATCCCGGGCGGCAGCGGGATGAAGTACGGCAATGACACGGCGACGCCATGGTGCCGGCCGAAGAAGTAGTGGCCGGACTCGTGACAGACGAGGATCGTCATCAGCGTCGCCGCGAAGTACGGACCGCCTTGGATGCCGGTCGTGATGCAGGCGGCGACGAACAGGCCGACGTGGATTGCGAGCTTGCGGCCTGTCACTCGCAGTCAGTCTAGCTCACGGCGCGACGATGAGTTGGTCGCCCGACACTTCGAGGACGCTCGGCGAACGCACGAGCTCGCCGTCCGCACCCATCGCCGCGGGACCACACGCGCCGTCGTCGAGCTTCGCGCGCGCCAGCGCCGCACGGAACGCGGCGCGTGGCTCGGGACTGTTCGCCGTCTCCTTGCGCACGCGGGCCACGAGCCACGCCGCATCGTGCACCTGCGCCGCCGCGGCCGTCGGCGTGCGACTCGTCCGTTGCTGGAAGGCCTGCGCGAACTGCGCGCCGGTATCCGCGCCGAGGTCGCCGGCGAACGCGTCGACGAACAGGGCGCCTTGCATCGCCGCACCACCGCGGATCGGCAGCGACGGGTGATGCCACCCGGCCCCGCCGATCAGCTGCACGACCTGGGGGATGCTCCCGGCGTGCTTGCGCTGGAGCTTCGTCGGGTCCATGAACTCCTGCGTGCGCAGCTCGACGCCGAAATACGGCAAGAACGCGGCGACGATCGCGGCGCGGTCGTAGCGGTCGGGGAGATAGAGCAGCGCGTACGGCACGTCGGGCGAGAACGTCGTCCACGCCTTCTTGCCGTTCCGCCGCAGGTGCTCCGCGAAGCGCGGGTTGGTCGCGGGCACGAGGCCGAGGAACGTCTTGACGTCGGGCTCGAGGTTGCCGCCGGTCGGGTCGTACGTCCCCTGCGCCGTGACTTGCAGCCCGAGCTTCTTCGCCTCGGCGACGAACGCATCCGCCGCCTCCTGCCCCACGTCGTCGCGCGGCGCGAACACGCCCACGGTCGGGAAGCTGTCCTCCGCCGCGATGCGCGCGACCGCTCGCCCTTCATCCGCCGGTGAATCGACGACGCGAAACACGCCGGCGCCCGCATCGGCACCGTCCGCCGGCGCGAGCAGCGCGATCGGCAGCTGCCGGTACGCCGCCGCCCGCGCGGCCGCGATCGCCTCGCGCTCGCCGACGGGACCGAGGATCGCGACCGCGCCTCTCGCGAACGCCTGCTCGACGGCGGCGGCCGCCGCGTCAGGCTCGCCCTTGGTATCGAGGAACAACCACGTCGCGCCTTCTGCGGGCGCGAGCTGGATCGCCGCCTTCAGCTCGACGCCGATCGACGAGAACCGGCCCGATAGCGGCAGCAGCACCGCGATCGTCTTCGTGTCGACGTGTGGCGCCGCGATCGCCTTCGCGATGGCGTCGAGCTCCGCCTTCACGCTCGCTTGATCTGCGGCGCTCGCCGCCCGTGCGACGAACGCACGCGCGACCGCGTCGTCACCGCGATGGTGGGCGAGCCGCGCACCGCGCAGGGAGAGCCGCGCACCGGGCGCCGCATCGTTCAAGCGATCGATCGCGGCGCGCACCGTCGCCTCGTCGAGCTCGTCGATCTGCGCTTCCGTCAGCTTCGCCGGGTCGAACGTGATCGTGACGGGCGTCGCGTTCTCGCCGCCCGACTCGACGTGGGACTCGCCGATCGACGCGCCATGCGATTCGCGCTCGACCCACGTGCCGCTCGGCGGCTTCGAGCCACCGCACGCGGCGAGCACGAGGAGAGCGAGGCGCTTCACTTCCTCAGTGTAGCCGCGACCTCGATGATGGTCGAAATTGCTCGCTCGACATCGCCGGCGGTCGTGTCGAGGCCGAACGACAGCCGGCACATGCCGACGTCCTGCGGCAGCTCGATCGCCGCGAGCACCGCGGACGGCTTCTCGTCGACCGACGCGCACGACGAACCCGTCGACACGTAGACGCCGCGGCTCGACAGCACCGTGCGCAGCGCCGCGGCGGGCACGCCCTTGAAACCGAGCGCGAGGATGTGCGGCGCGCGGCGTTGGTCGGGGACGAGCTGGCGGTATGGCAGGCCGGAGGCGTCGAGCTTCGTCGTGATGATGTTCGCGAGCTCGAGCCAACGCGTGCGCGCCGTTGGGAGTGCGGCGATCGCGCGCTCGGCGGCGAGGCCGAGGCCCGCCGTGCCGGGCGCGTCTTGCGTGCCGCCGCGCAGTCCGCGCTGCTGACCGCCGCCGACCCACAGCGGCTCGACGGTGACGCCGTTCCTCAGCCACAGCGCGCCGGTGCCTTTCGGAGCGTGCAGCTTGTGGCCCGCGATCGCGATCGAGTCGGCGCCGAGTGTGGTGACGTCGATCGGGACCTTGCCGAACGCTTGCGCGGCGTCGACGTGGATGTGGCAGCCCGAGCGCTTGCGGATCGCGCTCGCGATCGCGGCGACCGGCTGCGTGACGCCGAGCTCGTTCTGGACCATGACGATCGCGACGACGGCCGCGCCTTCGGCGGCTTCGGCGGCGACTTCGGGATCGACGAGGCCGTCCTTGCCGACGGGAATCGTCACGACCTTGCGGTTGCCCTCGAGCTTCTTCGCCGCGGCCGAGACCGCCGGGTGCTCGACGGCGGACAGCACGATCGAGCCTTCGCGGACGCGCGCGGCGCCGAGCACGGCGAGCGCGTCGGCTTCGGTGCAGCCGCTCGTCCAGATGATGTCGCCCAGCCCGTTGTCGCCGAGCGCGGCGAGCATGCGCGTGCGGGCGGTGTCGATGTGCGCCCGCGCCGCGGCCCCTTGGGGATGCGCCGCGCTCGGGTTGCCCCACGCGGTGCGCATCACGTCCGTCATCAACGCGATGACCTCGTCGGCGACACGCGTCGAAGCGGCATTGTCGAGGTAGATTGGCGTCATCTCCGATCTAGGCGTCTACCTTCATTTCCCGTGGTGCCGCAAGCTGTGCCCGTACTGTGACTTCGCGGTCGAGGTCGGCGAGCCGCCCCACGAGCGCTATCGCGACGCCATCGTTGCCGAATTCGACCGCCGCGCGGATGCCTTCGCCGGCGAGCTCGCGTCGATCTATCTCGGCGGCGGCACGCCGTCGTTGTGGCGGCCCGCGGCGATCTCGCACGTCATCGAGCACGTCACGCGGCGCTATGGCCGCCCGCGGGAGGTCACGATCGAAGCGAACCCGACCGACATCTCGCGCGCCACCCTCGATGCGTGGCACGACGCCGGCATCGATCGCATCTCGATCGGCGTCCAGTCGTTCGTCGCGGACGAGCTCGTCATGCTCGGCCGCGATCACCGCTTCGGTGATGGCGCGGCGGCGATCGAAGCCTCGTGTGCCGACGGCCGGTTCGTCGTGTCGGCCGACTTCATCTTAGGTGTGCCCGTCGCCACGCGCGAGGCGTGGCTGGATCGCGTCGCCGCCCTGCCCGTCGATCACCTGTCGATCTACGAGCTCACGATCGAAGACCGCACCCAGTTCGGCAAGCGCGTGCGCGAAGGCCGGCTCGTCCCGCTCGACGAAGACACGCTCACCGAGCTCTACACGCAGACCCACGCCACGCTCGTCGCGGCGGGCTTCGAGCACTACGAGATCAGCTCCTACGGCAAGCGGCGCGCCGTGCACAACAGCCTGTACTGGCGCGGCGCGCCCTACCTCGGGCTCGGCGTTGGCGCGGCATCGCTCGCGATCCACCCCGACGGCAGCGCCGTCCGCTCGACGAACCCGCGCCGCGCCGCGGACTACTTCGCGGGCGCGCCGCCCGAACAGACCCAGATCTCGGCGCACGAGATGGCCGCCGATCGCGCCTGGCTCGGCCTCCGCACGAGCGACGGCGTGAGGGAGGATGCGCTCGCTCCTGCCCGGGGCGTCGCCGACTGGTTGGTGACAGAGCTCCTCGCAGAGCGTCGGGACGGCCGGATCTGCCCGACTCTGCGCGGCTTTCTCTATGCAGATCGGGTGGCCGCACGCATCGTGCAAAGCTGGCTTGAGGGCGATACAGTGACGGAGACCCGTCGATGAGTGGCAGCGATCTATCCAGGCGTGCACAGAAGATCTTGCACGCAGTCGTCACCGAGTACCTGCACGGTGGCGATGCCGTCGGCTCGCGCACGGTGACGCGCCGCCACGACCTCGGCCTGTCGCCCGCGACCGTGCGCAACGTGATGGCGGATCTCGAAGAGCTCGGTCTGCTCGAGCAGCGCCACTCGTCCGCGGGCCGCGTGCCGACCGCGTCGGGCCTGCGGTTCTTCATCGACTCGCTCCTCAAGGTGCGCGGGCTGTCCGCGCGTGAGAAAGAAGAGATCCGCGAGCGCGTGATCGCACCGACGCCCGACGAGGTCGTACAGCGCGCGTCGCGCTTGCTCTCCGATCTCACCCAGCACGCCGGCGTGATCATCGCGCCCGATCCGGATCGCCAGCGGCTCGGTCAGATCGAGTTCGTTCCGCTACGTGACGGCAAGCTGATCGCGGTGCTGGTCACGACCGACGGCCGCATCGAGAACCGGCTGATCGTCGACGACGTCGACCCGCGCCGGCTCGAGCGCATCCACAACTACCTCAACGAGCTGCTGTCGGGCATGACGCTCGACGAGGTCCGCGACCGCGTGATCCGCGAGCTCGGCGAGGACAAGAACAAGTACGACGAAGCGATCGCCACCGCGCTGCGCCTCGGCCACGCCGTGTTCGTCGAGCGCAAGGATCGCGCCGCCGAGGTCCTCGTCTCGGGCCAGGCCAACCTGCTCGACGATGAATTGGCCAAGGAGCGGGCGCGCGAGCTGCTCCGCACGCTCGAGGACAAAGAGACCTTGATCCGTCTGCTCGATCGCACGCGCACGGCGGACGGCCTGCAAGTGTTCCTCGGCGCCGAGACCGCGATGTCGGCGCTCGCGTCGAGCTCGGTGGTCGCGGTGTCGTACGGCCCCGAGGAGCAGCCGATCGGCGCGCTCGCGGTGATCGGCCCGATGCGCATGAACTACGGCAAGGTGATGTCGGTCGTCGACGTCACCGCGGAGACCGTCTCGCAGGTGCTGGCCGAGCTGTCGGGCCGCGAGAGCGCTTAGCGCTCCGAAGACTGGTCGCGCCTGCAAAACCTGGTTATGGTCGGCTTGTTATGAGCACGGAGCCAAAGCCTGACGAGCCCGCTTCAGCGGAGGCGGCAAGCGCCAGCAGCGGCGGTAGTGGAGACGACAGCATCAAGGTCGAGGTCGTTCCGCCCGACGCGACGGAGAAGGACCCGGTCAAAGAGCTCGAGGGCAAGGTCGCCGCGCTCGAGAAAGAGAAGAAGGACAACTGGGATCGGTACCTGCGCGCCGCCGCGGACCTCGAGAACATGCGCAAGCGCCAGAAGCGCGAGCTCGAGGATGCGAAGTTCGACGCGAAGAACAAGATCCTGAAAGAGATGCTGCCGGTCGTCGACAACCTCGAGCGCGCGATCGAGCACGCGAGCCAGGCGGGCACGAATCCGATCGTCGAGGGCGTGCAGCTGGTGCTGCGCCAGTTCACGACCGCGTTCGAGCGGCTCGAGGTGATGCCGGTCGAGGCGATGGGTCAGCCGTTCGACCCGAACTTGCACGAGGCGATCTCGCAGCAGGAGAGTGACGCAGCACCGGGCACGGTCGTGCAGGTGCTGCAGCGGGGCTATCGGTCGGGGGAGCGGCTGCTACGTCCCGCACTCGTCGTCGTGGCAAAGGCTCCCGCTCCGAAGGCGGAGTAACCGGGCGTGGCACGCGTCGTCGGAATCGACCTCGGAACCACGAACTCGTGCGTCGCCATCATGGACGGCGATCAGCCGGTCGTGATCGCGAACGCCGAGGGTGCGCGCACGACACCGTCGGTGGTCGGCTTCGCGCAGTCGGGCGAGCGCCTCGTCGGGCAAGCGGCGCGGCGCCAGGCGATGACGAACCCGGAGAACACGATCTACGCCGTGAAGCGGCTGATGGGTCGCAAGTACGAAGACGCCGAGGTGCAGCGTCACCTGCTGACGTGCCCCTACGAGATCGTCGCGGCCGAGAACGGTGATGCGCACGTGCGCGTGCGCGGCCGTGACTTCTCCCCGCCGGAGATCAGCGCGCTGATCCTCCAGAAGATGCGACAGACCGCCGAGGAGTGGGTCGGCGACCAGGTCACCGAAGCGGTCGTCACGGTGCCCGCGTACTTCGACGACGCGCAACGCCAGGCGACGAAGGACGCCGGCCGCATCGCGGGCCTCAACGTGCTGCGGATCGTCAACGAGCCGACGGCGGCGGCGCTCGCGTACGGCGTCGAGGCGCAAGGCGCCGCGCGCGTCGCGGTCTACGACCTCGGCGGCGGCACCTTCGATATCTCGATCCTCGAGCTCGACGAGGGCGTGTTCCGCGTGCGGTCGACCTCGGGCGACACGTTCTTGGGAGGCGAGGACTTCGACAACGCGATCGTCGAGTACCTCCTGCAGACGTTCGCCGATGCGAACCACGGGCTCGATCTGCGAGGCGACCGGATGGCGCTGCAGCGCCTCAAGGAAGCAGCCGAACGCGCGAAGATCGAGCTCTCGAGCGGGTCCTCGACGGAGATCAACCTGCCGTTCATCCACGCGTCGCCCGAGGGCCCGCGCCACCTGCAGACGGTGCTCGAGCGCCATCAGCTCGAGGAGCTCGTCGAGCCGCTCGTGCAGGCATCGCTCGAGCCGTGCCGCCGCGCGCTCTCGGATGCGCAGCTGACGGCGAACGACATCGACGTCGTGATCCTCGTCGGCGGCCAGACGCGCATGCCGCGGATCCAGACGCTGGTCGCCGAGATGTTCGGCAAAGAGGCGAGCCGCAGCGTCAACCCCGACGAGGTCGTCGCCGTCGGCGCCGCGATCCAAGGCGGCGTGCTCACCGGCGAGGTGCAGGAAGTGCTGCTGCTCGACGTCACGCCGCTGTCGCTCGGCGTCGAGACCGCGGGCGGCGTGTTCACGCGCCTGATCCCGCGCAACACGCCCCTGCCCGCGCGCGCGACCGAGATCTTCTCGACGACGATCGACAACCAGCCGTTCGTCAACGTCCACGTACTCCAGGGCGAGCGCGAGATGTCGGCCGACAACAAGTCGCTCGCGAACTTCGAGCTCACGGGGATCCCACCCGCGCCGCGCGGCGTCCCGAAGCTCGAGGTCGCGTTCGACATCGACGCCGACGGCGTGCTGTCGGTCTCCGCGCGCGATCACGGCACCGGCCGAAATACGAAGATCACCGTCACGCCGACGACCGGCCTCTCCGAGAACGACATCGAGCGGCTCGTGAGCGAGGGCATGGAGATGGCGGAGCACGATCAGGTGCGCCGGTTGATCGCGGACGCTCGCAACAAGGCCGATGGCCTGCTCTACTCCTCGGGCAAGGCGATGGAAGAATTCGGCGCACTCCTCCCCGACGACGAACGCGAGTTCTTGATCACCGAGCTCGCCGACTGCCAAGCGCAGCTCGAGAGCGAGGACCTCGCGCTGGTGCAGGACGCTGTCGCGCGCCTCGAAGTGTCGGCGCAGCGCATCGGCGAGGCGATCTACGCCGCGGCCGAGACAGGTTCCAGCGGTGGCGAAGGTGGCGGCTAGTGGCCCGCAGGAAGCGCGACTACTACGTCGTCCTCAACGTCCCGAAGGACGCGACTGAAACCGAGATCAAGCGCGCGTTCCGCGAGCTCGCCCGCCAGCACCACCCCGATGTCGCGGCCGCGAACGACGACGGCGAGCGGTTTCGCGAGATCAACGAGGCGTACGCCGTGCTCTCCGACAAGGACGCGCGGGCTCGCTACGACCGCTGGGGCCACGCCGACGACGGCAACAGCGGGCTGTCGGCCGTCGTCGACGCCGCGCAAGAGATCATCAACGACGTGTTTCGCCGGCGCCGCGGCAAGCAGAAGGGCAAGGACGTCCGCTACACGCTCGAGATCACGTTCGAGGAAGCGGCGTTCGGGGCGAGCAAGTCGATCACGATTCCACCGACCAGCGAAGGTGCCAAGGCGCGCGAGGTCACGGTCGTGGTCGCGCCCGGCGTCAAGGACGGCACGCTGAAGACGTTCCGCGGTGAGGGCGAGCCCGGCAAGGGCGGCGCTGCCGCCGGCGACTTGCTCGTGATGATCCGCGTCGCCGATCACGCGTCGTTCCGGCGCGACAACAACGACGTCCGCAGCGAGCACACGATCGCGTTCAGCCAAGCCGCGCTCGGTGCCGTCATCGACGTGCCGACGCTCGACGGTCCCGTGAAGATGCGAATCCCCGAGGGTACGCAGCCCGGACGCGTGTTCCGCATTCGCGGGCGCGGCATCCCGCAGGCGGCGGGCAAGAACGCACCGCGCGGCGATCACCTCGTCGAGGTGCAGGTCGAAGTGCCGACCGAGCTCACGGCGCGCCAGCGCGAGCTGATCGAAGAGCTCGCGAAGACGATGTCGACCGAGGTCGCGCCGTCGACGCAGCCGCGCAAGGGACTGCTCGACCGCGTGCGCTCGCTGCTGGACGAGTAGCAATCATGACCTCCGCGCGTCCTTGGCCAGACGGCCTCGGACGCCTCCGGGCAATCATGACCTCCGCGCGTCCTTGGCCAGACGGCCTCGGACGCCTCCGGTCAAACACCCTGGAAGACGAGCGTGATGCGCGCGGTGATGCCGGCCGTCGACTCGCGGAACTTCCAGCTGCGGATCGACGAGACGAGGCACTTGCCGAGCGATGTCGTCGAGTGATCTGAGAGCGTGACGCTCGTGACCACGCCGCTCTTGTCCACCGTCAGCGTGACGCCGAGCTTCTTCAAGTCGCTGAGCAAGATCGCTTCCGCGCCGCGCTGCGAGCGTCGCCAGCACGTCTGCGTGCTGCCCGAGTACTTGCCGGCCATCTCCTCGACCTCGTCGGGCCGCAGATCCTTCGCGTTCGGGTTCGGCGGCGGGATCGGGTTGGGGTTCGGATTCGGGTTCGTGCGCGGCCTCGTGCGCGGCACGAATGGGTTCTGCGGCTGCTTGTCGTCGATCGGCGCGACGCCGGCGGTGCCGCTGCGCCGCGGGTCGTCTGGGCGCATCGTGTTGATGTCGTAGGTGACGAGACCGCCGCTGCCCTCGTCGTCATTCGACGTGACGATGTAGATGACGGCGGCGCCGGCCCCACCGAGCAGCACGAGCGCGCCGACGAGCAGCGCGATCATGCCGCGGCGGTGCGAGACCGCGACTTGCGGGGCGAGCGGGATGGGCGCGCCGGTCGTCGGATCCACCTGCTTGCCGTCGGGGCCGATCGTCGGCAGCGGGAGCGACGCCAGACTGTTGGTCCGGTTGAGCCCTTGAATCGCAGCGACGTTGCCCGTGCGATTGGGCGGCGGAATCGAACCGGAGCTCCGGCGCGGGGCGGGCTCTGTGGGCTTGGGCGCCGGTTTGATGATGTCGGCGAGCTTGACGACGCGCGAGACCTCGCCGATGTCGAGGTCTCCGTCGATGTCGTGATCGCCAACGGGCTGCGTGAGGTCGAGCGGCGCCGGTGCCGGCGCCTTCGCGGCGAACGGATCTGCCTTCGCCTGCTGCGGCGTGGTCTGCGCGAACGGGTCTGGCTTGTTCGCGAACGGGTCGGCCCGACCCGCGAACGGGTCTGGCTTCTTTTCGCCGCGGTCGGCCCTGAGTGCGCGCGAGAACGCATCGTTCGCCTGCGCCGCCGAGGCGATCGGCTCGGCGGCGGTGCGGCCCTCGTCTTCGAACGGAAGCCCTTCGACCTGCGTCGCCGACTCGGCGGGATCGAACGCGGGCTTCACGGCGGCGGCGGCCGCGGCGACGCGGCTCGGCGTCACGGATGGAATCGGCGACTGCTTGTGCGCGGCGCTGCCGTTCCGCGCGTTCATCGGCATCGCAGGCTGGCCGCCCAGCGGCGTCCCCCGCGACGACGGCTGCGCCGGTGAACCGATCGGCGGCAGGTTGAAGTTGCCCGAGCCGAGCGGCGGCTGCGTCGCCTTCTCGAGCGACGCCATCGTCGCCGCGAACAGCGGCTTGGGTTCCTCCTCCGCCGCGGGTCTCGTCACGGCGCGGTGCGCGGCGGTCGCGGCGCGCGGAATCGGCGGCGGCGCGGTCGGCGAAGGCGGCTTCTTCCGGATGCCGCGGAAGTGGCTCACCTTGTCGACCGGCAGCCAGTCATCGAAGCCTTCGCTCCAGCAGTGCAGCTCGGCGTCGAACGGCTTGCCCGCGACCCAGCGCTGCGCGTCGGCGAGCGAGAACGGCCCCGCCTGGTCGCCTTCGATCGAGACGTACCACTCCTCCTCGAGGGCGGGTGGCGGCTTCGTCATCGCGGACGCGAACGCCGCACCGAGCGCGCCGTTGGCGCCGCTCAGCTCCTTGCCGGCCTCGATCGCCTGCGTCGGTTGGCCCTTGCGCCGCGGCTCGTCCGCCGCAACTTCCGGCATCCCCTCGCGCACGGTGATGACGTTGTTGCAGTTCTTGCAGCGGATCTTGAGGATCTTGCCGCGGACCCGCTCGTCACCGATCGAGTAGCGGGTCTTGCACCGGTCGCAGAGAAACTTCACGCCACGCTCCCCCAGCGGACGTCACGGGCGCGGTCGGGAAAGGCGCAGCGCGACACGAGTGGTAATTGTGCCGAAAAAATCAGGGACGGCAAAGGGGTACAGCCCGCGACGCTCAGGGGTTTGCCGAGCCGCCAGCATCGGCGCGCCCACCGCTACCCGACGAGATTCCGGAGGAGGCGTCGCCGCCCATGGACTTACCGCCGCTCTTGCGCCCTACACGCACGGGTGAGATCACCGCGACGTCCCGAATCTTCGACCCGGATTGGGTGGTGAGGAGACCTCCGACCTCGATGCCATCGGTCTGGCTCGTCAGCTCGAGATAGAGCTGAACGTCGCGCAGCTCGGCGCCGATCCAGCGGGTGCGCGCGTTCGTCATCTCGTAGATCACCTCGCTGTCGAGCGAGCGCACGAACCGCGTCCCCTCGAGCCGGTACGCGACGATCGACCACCGCCGCTCCTGCGTGTCTTCCACGCTCGTGATCGCCACGATCTCGTCGCGGCCTTCCCCGAGGTGCCGCAGCGGCTCCGCGAACACGAGGTTGGGAATCCTGAGCGTCGCGATCCTGGTCTCGCCGTTCGCCGATCGAACGACCACTTCGTCACCGTCGACCTCGACGAGCTCGCCGGCCTGCGTGAGGCATGCGGGAAACTTGCGGGGCTTGCTCTCGCTCGGCACCGCGGGCCGCACGCACGCGGACTCGGGGATCGTTCGCGGGTTCGTCGCGTCGGAGGTCACCGCGATCGTGGCGATTCGATCGTCGGCGATCACGACGCGCAGGTTGCGCTGTTGGCTCGGGATCAGGAGCCGCGGATCGCGAGCGCGATCCGGATCGTCGACGAACGGGCCGAGCGCCTGCTCGAGCTCCGCGACCGACGAGCCGACATGCACGTTCGACTTTTCGGTGCGCGCGATCTCGGATCCGCCGACGACGGCGACGAACGTGACATTGCTCGCCGTCTCGCCGCCGATCACGATCGCGTCGTCCTCCTCGGCGCGCACGACACTGGTGCGCACGACGCCCGGGATCTCGAACCGCATGATGCGCGGGCCCGACGGCAGCTGCTGCAACAGCCCCGCGACCTTGTCGCCGAGCTTGTACGGACCGACGCCATCACTGCGGATCGCGTGCGGCGGGAGCTGGCGCACGATGCCCGTGGTCGGCGGCTCGATGATCCGCCGCGGCGGCTGCGGATCGCGCGGGGGTGGCGGTGCGGGCCGATCGCGATCGCACGCGGATGCGAACAACGCGACGACGAGCAGCGACTTCACGCCTTGGATATAGCACCCGCGTCGAGCTAACTCATGGCGATGTAGCCGGCGAGTGCGAGCACCGCGACGGCGAGCAATCCCACCAAGATCCACGCCGTCGCGCTCGGTGCCGGCGCCGCCGGTGTCGCCGGTGCCGGCTCCGGGCGCGGTGGCACCGGCGCCGCGGGCCGATCGAGCGTCGGCTCCTCTTCGGTGCGTACGCGGATCGGGCGAGGTGTCGGGCGCGCGGTCGGATCGCGCACGTCCGTCGTCTCGTCTTCGCTCGTCAGCCGCTGGGTGACGGGCTCGGGGTCGCCTTCCTCTTCGGTCGTCTGCGCGCGCCTCGGCGGATCCGTGAGGTCGCTCGGGTCGACGAGCCCGATCGGGTTGGTGACCGACACCTCTTCCTCGGGCGAGGCCGCGTCGCGCTGCTCCGAAGTGCGGGGCGGCTTGCCGGTGATCGGCGACATCCCCGCGGGCACCGTCGGCACCGGCGTGCGCAGCGCGCGCAGCTCGGCCAGCTCCATGCCGAGCGCCGCCGCGATATCCGCTTCGGGCTGATCGGTGTCTTCCCACTCCGGCGCTTGGGCGGGACCGGGCGCCCCCGGTGCCGGCTTGAAGGCCTCGAACATCTGGCTGTCGAAGTCGAGCTCGTCGGCGCCGGGGGCTTGCTCGGGTGCGAGCTCGGGCCGGCGCGGTCCGCCGGCCGCCTGCGTGAGCATGTCGAGGTAGCGCGCGATCCGCACCGGCCCCGAGTGCAGTCGCTCGTCGCGCAGGAACGCTTCGAGGTCGTCGGCGAGGTCGTACGCGCTCTGATAGCGATCTTCGGGGTGCTTCTCGAGTGCGCGCATCACGATCGACTCGAGGCCCGACGGAAAGTTTCGCCGCGCGAACGTCGGCGGCTCGACCTGCGCGTCGATCAGGCGCTTGACGACCTCTTGCGCGGGCCCGCGGAACAGCCGCTTCCCGACGGTGATCTCGTAGAGGACGATGCCGAGCGAGAAGATGTCGCTGCGGTGGTCGACGGCCTTGCGACCCGCTTGCTCCGGCGACATGTAGCCGAGCTTGCCGGGGATGACATCGCTGCGCTGGCGCTGGCCCTTCGCGTTCGCGATGCCGAAATCGATCACCTTGAGGAACCCGTCCTGCGTGACGAGCAGGTTCGTCGGCGAGATGTCCAGGTGCACGATCTCGAGCGGCGTCTCCTGGAGCAGCGTGCCCTCGGGTCCGCGCTTCGCGTGGAAGTAGCCCATCCCCGCCGCCGCTTGTCGCATCAGCTCGACGGCGTGCTCGATCGGCAAGAACCGATCGTGCGCGATGCCGCGCCGGCACAGCTCGTTGAGCTCCTCGCCGACGATGTACTCCATCGCGAT
>Ga0316603_10001143_pt1 | contig 13915 bp, 10 predicted proteins | sample OWC_soil_day10_n_FD_207649 | JGI IMG/M metagenome (GOLD analysis project Ga0316603, IMG submission 207649) | Wetland soil microbial communities from Old Woman Creek delta, Ohio, United States - OWC_soil_day10_noCT | ecosystem: Environmental > Terrestrial > Soil > Wetlands | place: USA: Ohio...
CGCGGTGAACGTCACGCGCGTCATCCCTTTATAGCGCTCGCTGTTCGTGATCCGGATCGTTCCGAGCTGCGACGTGCGATCGCAGTGGGTGCCGCCGCACGGCGAGAAGTCGAAGTCGCCGATCGCGACGACGCGAATATCGGCGCTGACTTTCGGATCGCGCCGCAGCACGAGGCGCGCGAGCTCCTCGGCACTCGGGAACCACGCGCGGATCGCGAGGTCGTCGTCGATCAGATCGTTTGCGAGATCTTCGGCGGCGGCGAGCTCCGCGTCCGGGATGCGATCCCGTGCGACGTCGATCGTCAGCGCGGACTCGCCGAGCCGCGCGGATGCGGTCGGAGCTCGCGCGCGGTCCAGCAGCGTTCCGGACAACAGATGCTGCGCGGTGTGCTGCGCCATGTGTTGGCGGCGCCGTGCCCAGTCGAGCTCGCCGGTCACGCTCGCGCCGACGGCGGGTGCGTCGCCCTCGATGATGTGGACGATCGCGTCGTCGGTCTCCTGCGTGTCGACGACGATGGTGTTGCCGAGCTTGCCGCGATCGCCGAGCTGCCCGCCGGCTTCGGGGTAGAACGCGGTCTGATCGAGGACGACGGCGGGCTTGCCCTTCCAGCTCGCGAGCGCGACGACCCGTGCGTCGAAGCGTCGGAGGTAGGCATCGTCGTGATACAGGCGGCGCGTCATCGCGTCGTGTCTATCACGATGACCCAGCTATCGCAGCCGCCCGGTCCGCTGTCGCCGCCGATGCGGTTGGTGACGGGACAGTCCGCGTCGCGCTCGTCGGTGCGCAGGACCTTCGCACCGACGCGACCGAGCTCTTCGATGACCTCGCGATCCGGCAGCGTCGCCTTGCCGTAGCGTTTCGGGCCGCTCGACACGAGCGCGACGGCAGGCCTCACCGCTTCGAGGAACGCGTGGCGGCTCGAGGTCTTCGATCCGTGGTGGCCGACCTGGAGAATGTCGGAGCGAATCGCGCCGGCGTGGGAGTTGATCAGAAACTCCTCGACATCGCCGGCTGGGTAGCTCGGGTCTTGGCGCGGGCCCGACTCCGCGTCGCCGACGAGCAACAGCCGGATTCCGCCGAGCTCGACGGCGAGCACGACCGAGCTCTGGTTCGGGTCGTCGCCGGTCTTCGCGTCGGCGTGCAGGATCGTGAACTTCGCGCCTTCGCCGAGCCGCACGGTGTCGCCTTCGCTGAAGCGATTCCACTGCGGCATCGTGATCGCGAGCCCCTTGACCGACACGGTGCGATCCGCGGGCACGTCCGCGGCCGTGTGATAGCGCGTCGCGGCCGCGCGCGAGATGCTCGACAGCAGCTCGCGATAGAACACGGTCTCGTTGATGCGCCCCGCGTCCCAGAAGTCGGGCACGTCGTAGCAGTGCATGACGAGATCGAGGGCGGACGCGTGATCGAGGTGCGGGTGACTGAGGACGACGTGATCGATCTTGCGGCGCTGCTCCGATGGCGCGCCGCACAGGTCATCTCCCGACGGGCCGAGCGTCGCCGCGAGGTACGCCGCCACGCGCATCGGCTTCTCGTCGCGATCGTTCGTGCCGGCGTCGTACAGCATCGCGAAGTCGGCACCGCGCACGAGGATCGCGAGCCCCGTGCCGACATCGATCATGTGGATCTGAAACGTGCCTGGCGCGGGCGCGGGCGGCAGATCCGCCGCCGTCTCGATCTTCTTCCACGACAGCTTCGGCGCTCCGGGTCGCGGCGCGCCGCCTTCCGTGATCGGCGTCGTCGGTTTCGGCGGGCGCGCCGCAGGGCACGCCGCGAGGACGGCAAGCAGGACCACCCAACGGACCATCCGAGGATGGTCGCACGACTCGGGTCAGAGCTGCTCGACGGAGCCGGCGGGGACCCAGCCGGTGGTGCCGTTTGCGATCCGGATCCGCGTCCACGCATCGCGTCGCTCGAGCACGGTGACCTCGGCGCCGCGAGGAACGGGCGTCGTGAGCGCTGCGGGGGCGCCGGCGCTGTCGGCAGCGCGGAGCACGACGCCGTCCATCACGACCGCGTCGTCGGTGGTGCGATCCTCGGCGAAGATCGACGCGAGCATCGCGATCCAGATCGCCAGGGGCAGCACGCTGAGGCCGGCGAGCGTTCGCCGGCGGCGGCCGCCCCACGGGACGAACAGCAGGATCGCGATCGCGAAGGCGGCCGCGCCGACGAGCAAGCGCTGCGCGCGTGGCCAGCGATGGAAGAACAGTAGATTGTCGGTCGCGCTCGTCGTCGTGGTCGGGCGGAACGTGTTGTCTTGGCGCGAGCGCAGCCAGGCGAGGTTGTGGCGCGCACGCGCGTTGCTGCCGTCGATCGCGAGGGCGCGGCGGTATGCGAGCGTCGCGGTCGCGACATCACCGGCACCGAGGGCGGCGTTGCCCCAGTCCGCGAGGAGCTCGGGGCGGTTCGAGTTCTGGCGGACCGCTTCGCCGAGCGCGACGGCCGCGCGCGCGAAGGCGTTCTTGCGCGCGGTCGGATCGCCGGCCTGCTCCATCGCTTGCTGGTAGAGCGCGCGACCGTCGCCGAGCGCATCGGCGTGGGCGGCATGTGGAGCGAGCAGCGCGACGAACACGATCGAGGCGATCGCCGCACGCGAGGGCTTGCGCCGCGCGGCTTGCTGCCAGCGCCGCAGCAGGCCCGCCGACTCCGAGCGCAGATCCGTCGAGAGCGGGCGGCCCGCGGCGTCGGGCGCGAAGCTCTCGGTCTCGAGCTTCGCGAGGAGTCCGTTGTCATCGACCTGGCGGCCGAGCACGCGCGCGAGATCGCGTAGCGCCGCCGCCAACGGGCCGGCTACTTCGCGCGCGTGATCGCGGGCGGCGCGATCGAGGATCTCCTCGACGCGCTTGCGCGCGGCGCGGACTTCCGCTGCTTCCTCGCGCTGGCCGCGCGTGCGCAGCTGGTACGTGCGGAAGCCGAGCAGCGCGAGCGGGACCGAATAGAGGAGGGCGATCAGCGCCCACAGCAGGGCGCCGCCGAGCGGCTGGTCGTCGACGGCGCCGGTACTCGAGAGCGCGAGGTCGGCGTTGACGAGCGCGGTGTCGTCGGTCGGTGTCGCCGCCTGCTTCTTCGCCTGCGGCATCGCGACGACGTCGCTCGCACCGATGACGCTGCCGCCCTTCACGGACAGCGCGATCGGCTCCGAGTGGATCGTCTGGTAGGTGCCCTTGCGCGGATCGAAGTACGCGAACGCGATGGCGGGCACCTCCGTCGCGGGCCCCGTCACTTGCGCGATCACCTTGAACGTCTTCGTCTTGCCATCGTCCGACAGCTCGCCGGTCGGCGGCTCGTCGGGAACCGTGAACTTGTCCTTCGGCAGTCGGCCTTCGACGTCGAGCTTGCCGAGCGCGAGCGCATCGAGCCGCTGGTCGCTCTTCACCGTCACGTCGAGCTCGACGGGCTCGCCGAGCTGCACGACCGAGCGGCTCGTGCGCACGTCGATCGAGAACTGCTCGCCGACCGCGCCCGCGAACGACGGCGGCCGCCCCGACTCGGGCAGCGGTTTCACCTCGAGCGCGCGCGCGATGTCGGTCGCGCGAAACATCCGCTTCGGTGCCTCGCCGAAGAAGTTCGGACGCCCGACCGCGAGCGCCACGGCCACCGACGACGGCGGCACCTCGAGCTTGCCGCCCGGCGGAATCGCGCGCGGTGCCGCGAGCAACTCGATCGTGACGCGCTGGAATTCCTGGCCGTTGACCGTGGTCTTGTCGACGGTAAACGGCACCTCGACGCGCTTCGCGCCGATGTCGAGCTCGAGCCCTTTGCCCTGCGGCGCGGGCGGCGTCGTGATCGTGAACGTGTCGAGGCTCGTGAACGGGATCGAGAACTCGGGATCGCCCTGCGGCCCGCGCACGAACATCCACACGATCTTCACGGGCACCGTCTCGCCGACGAACACGGGCCGATCCGGCAGCTGCAGCTCGAGCTTCATGTCGTCGGCCGTCGGGATCACGTCGACCTGCAGCTCCGCACCGCGCACGACCGCGCTCTTGCCTCCTTGCGACACCGTCACGGACGGAATCACGAGACGCCCCGGTTTCGGCGCGACGATCCGCCACCGCATCACCCAGGTCACGCGCGTCGAGTCGATGCGCCGCCCGTTGATGATCTGGATGCTGCGCGAGACGTTGGGCTGCACCGCCACCGGCGTGACCTGCGCGCCCGCGATCTCGAGCTTCGGTTGGGTGAGCGTGGGCGACTCCTCGAGCCCCTCGATCACCGCATCGAGATGAAACGGCACGCCCGCGTGTGGCTCGCCGCGCAGCTGATACTCGGCGCGCGTGCCCTGGGCGTGCGCTACACCGACGAACGCGATCACGAGGGCGAGGACTCCGGCGGCGCGCATCACCAGTCCTTCTCGACGTTGTCGTCGCCGCCTTCGCGCTCGCGACGCTTCTTCTGTTGCGCCGCATCTTGGTCGCGCGCAGCCTGACCTGCGCCCGCAGGCGACTGCTGCTGTTGCTGTTGTTGCTGCTGCTGCTGTTGCTGGTCTTGCTGGTCCTTGTTCTGCTGCTTGGGCGGCTGCAGGTGGCGCAGCGCGTTCTCGAGGTGCTCGATCGCGGTCGCTTGGCTCTTCACGGCCGGCGCGAGGCTCTCGCTCGACTGCTTCGCATCGCGCGCCTTCTCGATCGTCACGCGCGCATCGGTCATCGCGGTCTGCGCGAGCCGGACTTCATCGGCAGCGGCGGAGAACGCCTTGGCATCGGGACCGCCTTGCTGCTGTGCGGCTTGCGGGTTCTTCGCCATCGCGTCCGCCTGCTGCGCGAGCGCTTCGGTGATGGCCTTTGCCATCTGCGTGTGCTCGGTCTCGCGCGTGACGAGGCCGGGCAGCTTCGGAGCACGCGCGAACTCGTCCTCGCCGTCCGTCGCGGAGGTCTGGTCGCGGGTCTCGCCTTGATCGCGAATGAGTTGTTGGAGGTGCTCGATCACGGAGAAGAAGAGCTTCCGCAATTCTTCGATCTTTGTCTTGGCCTCGGCGGCGGGTGCGACCGGATCCGCGGTCCCGGCGAGGGCCTTCTCGAGCTTGCCGAGAGCCGCGAGCGCCTCGGCGCGCAGCGTCTCGGCGCGGGCCATCTGCTGCTTCGCGTGCTCGAGCTGCTGCTTCGCCGCTTCGGCCGCGGCTTCGGCCGCCTTGGGGTCCTTGGGGTCGGCGGGCGGGGGCTGCGCCGCCTTCTGCTCGAGCTGCGCCGCTTCGTCGGCGATCAGACCCTGCAGGCGCCCGAGCCGGCCGAGGTTGCGGGCGAGCGCGTCGCGCGTTTGACTCGCGCGCTCGGGTCCGGGCAGCTGCTTCGCCGCTTCGGGAGAGAGCAGGGCGCCGATCTGGTTCTGGTCGGCGTACGCGAGCTCGATCGTCTGCTTGAGGTCGGCGAACTCTTCGATCGCCTTCGCGAGCGCTTCGAGGGCGAGGCGCTCGTGCTCGAGCGCCTTCTTCAGCTGCTTGTCCGCGAGCGACTGCTTCGCGTGATCCATCTCGCCGCTCGCCGTCGTCACCGACGGCAACGCCGTCTTCACGCGCTCGAGCAGCTTCTCCTGCTGCGGGTCCTGCTTGGCGTCGGGGGCAGGTGGCGCTTCGGCGGCCGCGGCGAGCCGCGCGCGAACTTCTTCGAGCCGGTCGCGCAGGCCGCTCTGGCGATCTGCGAGCACGGAGGGCTCGAGCCATGCGGGCGTGGCCTCCTGCTTCGGCGTCGTCGGATCGAGCGTCAGCTTCGCGTCGCCGCCGGCGGCGACGGTGTCGCGCGCGATCTCGAATTCATCCTGCGCGATCGATCGCAGCACCGTGATCGGATCGAGGAGCTGCTCGCGGGCGCGCTTGAGCGCGACGAGCGCAGCCTCGGCACGGCCGAGCGCGTCCTCGGCGGCGAGCTCTTGCAGCTTGCGGCGCGCCTCGGAGATGCGCGCCCGGGAGTCTTGCAGATACAGCTCGATGTTCTTCAGCTGGATCACGCGCACCTTCTCCTCGTCGGTGCGCTTGTCTTCGGGCTTCTTCGCGATCGTGTCGATCTCGTCGGTGGCGAGGTCGGAGATCGCGCCGACCTCCGCCACGATTCCGCGCTCGGCGTCGGCGAGGTGCGTGAGCGAGCCTTGCTGCGCGAGGGGATCACTGCCGCCCGCCTTCTTGATCGCGAGCCACGCTTCGCGCACGCCATCGAGCACGCCACGCTGGTCACGGATCGCGGTCTCGATGCGGTGCTCGAGCTTGCCCTCGCCCTTGCGCAGCTCGTCGGAGATCGCCTGGACGCGTGCGCGCATGGTCGCCATGGCCTGCTTCGTCGCGGCGTCGTTCGGCCGCTGGCGGCTCGCGTCGGAGAACCACGACAAGCTCTGCTGCGCGAGCTCGAGGGCCTTCGAGAGATCGCCGTTCGGATCGCGCCGGAGCTTCGCCGCCTGCTCCGCATACGCGTAGCCGAGGTCGTACGCCGCGCGGAACCGTAGCTCGGGGTCGACGCCGGCGGCGCTGCGTGCGTCGAGCAGCGCCTTCGTCGCGGCCTCGAGCTCGCCCTTCGCGAGCGCCGCGACACCTTCGTTGTACTTGACGCGCGCTTCGCGGTGCTCGCCGCCGCAGGCGACCACCATCACGAGCACGACGACGAGGACGTTCTTCATACGGCACCTCTGCGGTCGCCCGCGCCGGCACCGACCCACAGCGCCGCGAGCAAGGATACCAGCGAGGCCAGCACGAACCATGGATAGCGCTCGGCGGGGATCACGCGCACCGCCGCATCGGCCGCTTCCTTCACGATCGGCGCGACGTGGCTCTCCATGATCGAGTCGAGATCGATCGCCGACGTGCCGGCCGGGATGTACGCGCCCTCGGTGATCAGCGCGATCTTGCGCAGCTGCTCGCCGTTCAGCTTGCTGATCACGGGCTGGCCCTCGTGCATCAGCGTCGTCTTCGACTTCGTCACCGGATCGGTCAACGTGATCTGGCTGCCGGCCTCGCTGCCGAGGCCGACCGCGACGATCTTCACGCTGGCATCGCGCGCGGCCTTCGCCGCCTCCTCGGAGTACGGATCCTGGTCGTCACCGTCGGTGATGAGCACGATCAGCTTCGCGCCCGGTCCACCGGGGAAGCCGCGCAGCGCGACCTTGATCGCTTCGCCGATCTTCGTGCCGCCGCGACCCGCACTGCGCGTGTCGACGGTCGCGAGCACCGTGCGGAAGAACGAGTGGTCCGGGGTGAGCGGGCACATCGGCGCGGCGCGCCCCGCGAAGGCGACGAGCCCGACGCGGTGACCTTCGAGCCGCGACACCAGCTGCCCGATCTCCGCCTTCGCGCGCGCGAACCGGTTCGGCGCCGTATCCTCCGCCAGCATCGAGCGCGACGTGTCGAGCACGAACATGACGTCGGCGGCGGCGCGCGATGCGGTCACGGTCTCGGTCTCGCCGCGTGCTTGCGGGCGCATCATCGCGCCGACCGCACACAGCATCGACAACAGCACGAGCGACAGCTTCACGATCGTGCGCGTCATCGTCGCCTGCGCGGTCAGCCTGCGCTGCATCACCGGCGACAAGAACGCCGACAGCGCCGTGCGCGATTGCAGCTCGAGCGCGAACAGCCCGCCGACGGCCGCGAGCGCCACCCAGACGAGGTGCACGCGCTCGACGTGGAGGAACGTCCAGTCGATCACGGCAACCTCCTGAGCACCGTGCCGCGTAGCAGCAGCGCGAGCACGACGAGGCCCATCGCGATCGCGACGAACCACACGTAGTACTGGTGGTATTCGGTGAACCGCTCTTCCTCGAACGTCGTGCGCTCGAGCTTGTCGATCTGCGCGTAGATGCGCGCGAGGCTCGCGTTGTCGGTCGCTCGGAAATACTGCCCGCCGGTCTTGTCCGCGATCTTGCGCAGCGTGGTCTCGTCGATCGAGACCTTCGTCTGCATGAGCTCGGTGCGTCCGTCACCGACGGGCACGCGGATCGGCGCGATGCCCTGCGTCCCCGCACCGATCGTGTAGACCTTGATGCCCGAATCGATCGCGTCTTGGATCGCGGTGTCCTCGTCGATCTCGTGGACGTTCGACTCGCCGTCGGTCAGCAGGATCGCGATCCGGCTACGGGACTTGAACTCGGCGAGCCGCTGCACCGCGAGCTCGAGCCCCGCGCCGATCGCCGTCCCGTCCTCGTTCTCCGGTGCGAAGTCGAGCTGGCGGGCGGCGGTCGCGAGGTTGCCGTGATCGAGCGTCAGGGGGCTGCGCGTCTCCGCGTAACGCGCGAACGCGACGAGCCCGATCGCGTCATCGGGCCGCCCGTCGAGCTTGCCGCCACCGAGCACGAACTGCTCGAACACTTGCTTCACCGCATCGAGGCGCGTGAGCTCGCGGTTCCGCTTCGACAGATCGAGCGCGCGCATCGAGCCGGACACGTCGACCGCCATCATCACGGCGATGCCTTCGCGGCGAATGCGCGCGTTCTTGTCGCCCTTGCGCGGCCCGGCGAGCGCGATCGCGAGCGCCACGATCGCGAGCGCCACGAGCGCATCCGGCAGCCACGCGACGCGCGTCCGCCACGTGTGCCCGCCGGCGGGCAGCGCCCGCAGCGACGAGAACACGACGCGTCCCGCACCCCGCGACGACCACCACCACGCGGGCACCGCCGCGAGCACCGCGAACAAGAACCACGGATGCGCGAAGTCGACGTCGAACAGCGTCGTCATGCGGCCCTCGCTTCCGTCATCTTCAGCCGCGTGTCCTCCACGAACCCGCGCGCGGCCGCCAGCGTCGCGAGCGATTCGTCGGCATCGGGCCGATATCCGGCAAACTTCACGCGGTCGCAGCGCTCCAAGAACTGCGTGAGCAGCACGCGATGTTCCTCGCGGAGCTCCGGCCGGGACGTCGCGACGAGCAGGAACTCCTCGGTCGTCAGCTCGGGGGCACGAATCTCGTAGCGCTTCTCCAAGTACGTCCGCACGATCGACGACAGCTCGACGAACCACGCATCGGCCGCCGCCGTATCCGGCGCGCCGCGATGCTCGAGCGCGCGCAAGTGCGCCACCGCCTCGTCATACGCGGACCGCTGCTTCTCGATCCGTCGCTTCGCCCGGAGTCCGCGCACCGCCAGGATCGATCCCGAGCCGACGACGAGCACGATGCTCGCGATCCCCAAGATCAACACCCAGCTCGTTCCCCCGACGTCCGGATCGAGCTCGCCGCGCGCCGGCGCGAGCGCCGCATCGGCCGCTTCGCCCTTCACGGGCGCGACGTCGAGCGACACTTCGTCGGTCAGGATCTCCTGCGGCTTCGCCTGATCCGCCGATCCGCGCGCATCGACCATCTCGAGCCGCAGCGGCGGAATCCGATGCTTGCCGCTCGTCTGCGCCTCGAGCGTGTACGTCTGCTCGTGTAGCTGCCCGCCGCCCGCCTTGTGCTTGGTGTCGCGCACGAAGCCCACCACCTTGAACCGCCCCAGCCGCTGATCGCCCGCCTCCTGGAACGGCGCCTCGATATTCACGCCGGCGGGCGCATCGACCTCGAGCCGCGCGTAGATCGGATCGCCGAGCGACGGCTTCGCGGGCCACACCTTGATCGTCGCCTTCACCGGCCCGTTCTCGACGGTCTTCGCGATCGCGTCCTTCGCCGGCTCGACGACCGTGGATTCTTGCGTCGCGGGCTCCTCCGACTCGCCACAGGCGACGAGCAGCGCGATCAGCACGAGGCGCTTCATCGGCGCAGCCTCCGTTCGCGCTCGCGGAAGAACTTGAGCAGCGGATCGACCATCGAGCCCGACGCATCGAACACGACGAGGTCCATGCCCGTCGCACGCAGCTGATCCTTCAGCTGCTCGCGGCGTGTCGCCGCGCGGGATGCGAGCTCGTCGCGGAACTCGCGCGAGCGCGTGTCGACGAGGCGCGTCTTGCCGGACTCGGCGTCTTCGAGCGTGACGAGGCCGGCGGGCGGCATCGTCTCCTCGCGCGGGTCGGTGATGAGGGCGGCGACGACATCGTGCTTGCGGTTCGAATGGCGGAGGACTTGGAGGTATCCCTCGTCGAGGAAGTCGGAGATCAGGAACAGCACCGCGCGGCGCGGCAGGACTTGGCGGCAGAACTCGAGTGCGGCCGAGATGCTCGTCGAGCGACGCGTGCTGGCCGGCGCGGCCGCGACGTCGTGCTTCATCTTCGTGAACCACCGGCGCACCGTCTGGGAGAGCTCGCGCCACGTGTTGCGCACGCCGACGCCCTCGGCCTCGCTCTGGCCGCGGGCGAGCACTTCGCGTACGACGCGGAGCGCGTGCTTGCCGCCCTTGCGCGGCGGGATGTAGAGGTCGGGGCCGCCGTGGAACAGGAGGAGGCCGACCTTGTCGCCGTTCTCGACGGCGCTCATCGCGAGCAGCGCCGACAGCTCCGTCGCGGCTTCGAGCTTGCTGCGCCGACCACTACCGAAGTCTTGCGACGCGGAGACGTCGACGAGGAGCATCACCGTCAGCTCGCGCTCCTCGACGAAGCGCTTGACGTGCGGCTCGCCGGTGCGCGCCGTGACGTTCCAGTCGATCGCTCGGATGTCGTCGCCGGGGACGTACGGGCGGACCTCGTCGAACTCCATCCCGCGGCCTTTGAAGACGGAGAGGTAGGCGCCCGCCATCACGTCCGAGACTTGTCGGCCGGTGATGAACTGGATGCGCTTGACGGCTTGCGCGATCTCGGCGGGAAGCACGAGCAGGCTCCTTACGGGACGGGGACGTTCTCGAGGATCTGCGCGATCACGTGATCCGTCGTCTTGCCCTGCGCCTCGGCTTCGTAGCTGACGAGGATGCGGTGACGAAGGACGTCGTGCGCGATCGTCTTCACGTCGTGCGGCGAGATGTAGCTGCGGCCCGACAGTAGCGCCTGCGCCTTCGCGACCTTGATGAGCGAGATCGACGCGCGCACTGAAGCGCCGTTGTCGATCAGCGGGGCGAGTGCAGCGAGGTTGTTCGCCTTCGGATCGCGCGTCGCGGAGACGAGGTCGACGGCGTAGCGCTTGACCTTGTCATCGACGAAGACCTGGCGCACGACATCGCGGGCGGCGAGGATCTCGTCGGTCGTCATGACCTTGTTCGCCGAGGGCTCGGCGGCGGCGCCCGCCATGCGATCGATGATCTTGACCTCTTCGTCCTTGGTCGGATAGCCGACCTTGATCTTCAGCATGAAGCGATCGAGTTGCGCTTCGGGGAGCGGGTAGGTGCCCTCTTGCTCGATCGGGTTCTGCGTGGCGAGCACGAGGAACGGCTCGGTCAGCTTGAACGTCTGATCGCCGAGCGTGACCTGCTTCTCCTGCATCGCTTCGAGCAGGGCGGACTGGACCTTCGCGGGCGCGCGGTTGATCTCGTCCGCGAGGATGAAGTTGCCGAACACCGGACCCTTGCGGACCGTGTACGTGCCCTCGCGCGGGTTGTAGATCTGCGTGCCGACGACGTCGCCGGGCAGCATGTCGGGCGTGAACTGGATCCGCGAGAACGTGCCGTCGAGCGAGTCGGCGAGCGTCCGGATCGCGAGCGTCTTCGCGAGGCCGGGCACGCCTTCTAGTAGGACGTGACCGCCGGCCAGGAGGCCGAGCAGCAGGCGGTGGAGCATGTCGTCCTGGCCGACCAGGACCTTGCCGACCTCCGCCTTGAGCGCGGTGAAACTGGATTGGAGCTTGGAGACGTCTTCGGTGAGTCGATCCGACATAGGTTTCTCTCGAAGGGACCGGAGCAAACCGCCCGGCTGGCGGCCTGTCAACCAGCCGACCCGCTTCTCGATTCCCGGATGCGACACCTTCTGATCGACGCATGCGGCGGTCGCACGCGATCGGTCGCACGCGCCGCAGGCGGCGTTTCGGCGAGTTAGTTCACGCCCGGGCTGGCATGCCGCTTGAGTGTTCGTCCGACCTGCGAGCCTGGTGCTGGGAGGCCACCGAGCTCGCGCGCAACACCCAAGGAGTCACTGCCATGAAGCTCGGCCTCTCTCTGCTGCTGTTCACCGTCGCTTGTGCCACCACCGGAACCCCCATGGACACCCGCGAACCCGCCGAACGCTCCAAGGTCCAGCTCGATCTCGCGAGCTCGGCCGACCAGCGCGTCGTGTTCCCGCAAGCGAAGGAGCCACGGCTCCCGCGCGTCGATCGGATCTCGCGTGACGTCCGCGCACAGCTCGGCGACGCAGCCGTCGCATCGATCGAGCTCTGCGTCGCACCGAATGGTCAGGTGACCAAGGTCGCGCTGCTCGAAGGCACGACGTACGAGCCGTTCAATGCGGCCGTCGTTCGCGACATCGAAGAGTGGCAATTTGCCTCGATGCCCGGTCAAACCGCGATGGGCACGAAGTCGCTACAAACCTGCGAACGCGCGACGGTGAAGTACCTCACGCCGCGCTGAAGCGCGCTGAGCACCTCGCGCGCCAACCAAACTGTTCTTGACGATCTGACGGCCGCGCGCGAGAGTGCATTGTCACTCGGAGAAACCCATGAGCATCGCCCACTGCATCTACCAGCCCACGACGAAGATCATGCTCTTCGTCGATCCGGTTGGTGCCCGCGGTGGCGACGCTCGTCGATAACGAACCGAGCTTTCTCTCCGCCGCGGGCTCCCGGTCGAACCTGGGAGCCCGTTTCGCTTTCGGTCATGCCTGCGAAACGCGCCTCCCGTCGAGGACCTCTCTAGCCTCCCGAGGATACGCGTCATGCTTGTCACTGCTTCGTCCTTGCACTGGACCGCCAAGCCCGGCCGCGAGTTGTTGCGTCTCGCCTGGCCGATCACGGTCTCGATGTTGTCGTTCTCGACGATGACGCTCGCGTCGACGGCGTTCGTCGCGCAGATCGGTTCCGACGAGCTCGCCGGTGTCGGTCTCGGCGGTGTCGTCGGCTTCTCGCTCGTGTGCTTCGGCATCGGCCTCTTGCGCGGAGGCAAGACCCTCGTCTCGCAAGCCGTCGGTGCGAATCGCCGGGATCGCATCCCCGAGCTCGTCGGCGCCGCACTCGCGCTCGCCGTCGTGCTCGGCGCGCTCGCGCTCGTCGCCGGTCAGCTCATCGCACCCCTGCTCGCTTCGGTCTCCGCGTCGCCACGCGCGGGTGCGTTCGCGGCCGAGTACCTCGCGATCCGCTCGCTCGGCGCGCCGCTGATCCTCGTCTACGCCGCGCTCCGCGAAGCGAGCTACGGCCAAGGCGACAGCCGCACGCCGATGCGGGCGTCGCTCGCTGGCAACGCCGTGAACATCGCGCTCGATGCCGTGTTCATCCTCGGCTTCGGTTGGGGCGTCGCCGGTGCCGCGCTCGCGACGATCTTCGGCAACGTCACCGAGCTCTCGCTGCTCGCGTGGCCGATGCGCGAGAAGCTGCGCGGGCTGCGCCTGCGCAAGGCGGCGGTGCGCGACGTCTGGGGACAAGGCCTCCCGAACGGCCTCCAGTTCATCATGGAGGTCGGCTCGTTCTTGATCCTCACCGTGCTCGTCGCGCGGATGAGCGCGCTCGACGGTGCCGCGCACCAGATGGTGCTGCACCTCGTGAACGTCTCGTTCTTGCCGGCACACGCGCTCGCGGAAGCGGCCGCGGTGCTCGTCGGTCAGGCCGTCGGTGCGAACAAGGACGCGCTCGTCCCCGCGGTCGCCAAGCGCGCGTTCGCGATCGGCGCCGGCTACGCGACGTTCTGCCTCCTGGCGTACGTCGCCGTCGGCGGGCTGATCACGAGCGCGATGTCGGCCGGCGACGCGGCCCTCGCGGCGCGCGCGACCACGTTGCTCCACGTCAGTCTCGCCTTCATCGTGGCCGACGCGGCGAACGTGATCGCACGCGGCGTGCTCCGTGGCGCGAGTGACGTGCGCTATGCGGCCGTGGTCGGGATCGCGACCGCCTGGCTCACCACCCCGCCCCTGACCTGGCTCCTGGGTGTCCACTGGGGGCTCGGCGCGGTCGGCGGCTGGATCGGGCTCGCGCTCGAAATCGTCGTCGGAGCCAGCGTATTTTGGTACCG
>Ga0316603_10001148_pt1 | contig 13888 bp, 9 predicted proteins | sample OWC_soil_day10_n_FD_207649 | JGI IMG/M metagenome (GOLD analysis project Ga0316603, IMG submission 207649) | Wetland soil microbial communities from Old Woman Creek delta, Ohio, United States - OWC_soil_day10_noCT | ecosystem: Environmental > Terrestrial > Soil > Wetlands | place: USA: Ohio...
TTATCTGAACTAAACACAGGCGAAAGAGGCGTAATTGTAAAGGTTATGGGCCATGGTGGATTCCGCAAAAGAATTGTGGAGATGGGATTCATCAAAGGAAAAGTGGTCGAAGTGCTGTTGAATGCTCCTCTTAAAGATCCTATTAAATATAAAATTCTTGGATATGAAATTTCTCTTCGCAGAAGTGAAGCTGAAATGATTGAAATTATCAGTGAGCAAGAAGCTGAAGAACAAACTGGCGCATCGCCTCATTATCACGGATCAATTAACGAAGAAAGACTTTTAACTGAAGATGAGCTTAAGAAACTTGCTTTAAGAAAGCGTAGAACCATCAATGTAGCATTGGTAGGAAACCCCAATTGCGGTAAGACTTCTTTATTTAATCTGGCATCCGGAGCTCACGAACATGTGGGCAATTACAGTGGTGTAACGGTGGATGCTAAAGAAGGTTTCTTCGATTTCCAGGGCTACCGATTTAAAATTGTAGATCTTCCTGGTACTTATTCTCTGTCGGCATATACTCCCGAAGAGATTTATGTACGCCAACATATCATTGAAGAAACACCGGACGTTATAATCAACGTTGTTGATGCATCCAATTTGGAGCGTAATCTATACCTTACCACTCAGCTTATCGATATGAATGTGCGTATGGTGATAGCACTTAATATGTACGACGAGCTGGAAGCCAGTGGCAACAAACTAAATTACAGGTTATTAAGTAAGTTGTTTGGCGTACCAATGGTTCCAACTGTTTGCAAAAAGAACCTTGGAATAGAACATCTGTTTCACCTGGTAATCAACTTATACGAAGGAGCCGACTTCTTTGGCAAGAATGGTGAGATTCATAAAGAGGTTTTAAAGGAATTGCAAGATTGGCATCGTACCAACGTGAATGAGGCCGAACACGAAGAACACATGGACGATTATGTAGCGCCTGATAAATCTCGTCAGAAGATATACAGACACATTCATATCAACCACGGACCGGATATAGAAAAAGGAATAGAGTATGTAAAAGCTGAAATCTCAAAGAACGAAGAAATAAGGCATCTTTACTCTACACGCTATCTTTCCATAAAACTGCTTGAAAACGATAAAAGCGTAGAAAAAGTTATCCACACACTTCCTAATAGTGATAAAATATTTGCCGCGAAAGAAAAAGCAGCCAGAAAGATTCAGGTTGAAATGAATGAGGATAGTGAATCGGCTATCACTAATGCTAAATATGGATTCATTACAGGAGCGCTCAAAGAAACCTTTATAGATAATCACCTGGAAAAGGATCAGATGACAAAGGTGTTGGACACCATTATTACGCATAAAATATGGGGATACCCTATATTCTTCCTGTTCATGTGGATTATGTTTCAGGGAACGTTCTCTCTGGGAGCATATCCAATGGCAGCTCTTGAATGGCTGGTAGATGTTCTCAGACACTTTGTAGAAAACACTATGGCAGCAGGTCCGCTGAAAGATATGATAGTAGACGGAATAATAGGTGGAGTTGGTGGAGTTATTGTTTTCCTACCCAACATTCTGCTACTTTACTTCTTCATCTCTTTAATGGAAGATTCAGGATACATGGCCCGTGCAGCTTTTATTATGGATAAGATTATGCATAAGATGGGGCTTCACGGAAAATCATTCATTCCTTTGGTTATGGGATTTGGATGTAACGTACCCGCTATTCTTGCATCAAGAACCATTGAGAACAGAAAGAGCCGACTAATCACCATACTGGTAAATCCATTGATGAGCTGTAGTGCACGCTTACCTATATACTTATTACTGGTTGGAACATTCTTCCCAAGCAAAGCCAGTCTGGTTCTGCTATCCATTTATGTAACCGGAATACTTCTGGCTGTATTAATGGCCCGATTGTTCAGCAAAGTACTGGTTAAAGGTGAAGATACTCCTTTTGTAATGGAGCTTCCCCCCTATCGAATGCCTACAATGAAAGCCATCACCCGTCACACATGGGAAAAAGGACAGCAATACCTCAGAAAGATGGGAGGAGTAATCATGATTGCTTCTATCATAATCTGGTATTTAGGCTATTATCCTAATCATAATTCATACAAGACCGTTGCAGAACAGCAGGAGAATTCCTATATCGGTCAGATTGGGAAAGCCATTGAACCAGCAATTAAGCCATTAGGCTTCGACTGGAAACTTGGAATTGGTTTGGTATCGGGTGTTGGAGCAAAGGAATTAGTAGTGAGCACACTTGGTGTTCTATATACCAACGATGCAGGAGTAAGCAAAAAAAGTCTGGCAGAGCGTATACCTATTACTCCGCTAGCAGCTTACAGTCTGATGCTTTTTGTTCTTATCTATTTCCCCTGCATTGCCACACTTGCCGCTATTAAGCAAGAGTCGGGCAGTTGGAAATGGGCTGCATTTGCAGCGTTGTACACCACTTCGCTGGCTTGGATTATTGCCTTTAGTTTTTATCAAATAGGAAATATGTTATTATGAGCTTACAAGAATTAATAGTTTCGGCAATTGTTTTCTTCTGCGTATTCTACGTAGGAAACAGAATTGTACTTTTTTTCAGAAATTCAAATAACAATGAAAACCCATGTGCAAATTGCACAAGTGGCTGTGAATTAAGAGATATGATGGAAAAGAAGAAGCAACAGTGCAGAGATTTGAAGAGGAACGAAAAGAAAAAATGCTGTAGATAGGCAAAATTATAGCGCAAGATGCTTGGATTTTAAGAAATATCTATTACCTTTGCACTCGCAATCACGAAATAAGGTCTCTTGGCCGAGTGGCTAGGCACCGGTCTGCAAAACCGTCTACGGCGGTTCGAATCCGCCAGAGACCTCTTTAAATCCTTGTAACTAACTGAATTTCAGTATATGGTTACAAGGATTTTTGCTTTAAGGATTAAAAAGAAGACTAAAACCACCGATTCTCCAACGATTTAAGGGATTTTCGAGGGTTACATAGTAAAACCGATTTTTTTAAATTACTTTTGAATAGTATATAAGTAATACACCTAAGTAAGCCAAAATATGAAATCGATATTCAACGAAGAACAGCAAAAGAAGGCTTCTTTCATTTTGGAGAATCCTCTATCTAAGTTATCTGAACTTTATTCTAATGAAATAAAGGACTTAGCTGTAGTTTGGTGCTACTATTCGGGCAAGATAGAAGGCAATACTTATACGTACGTTGAAACCGAAGCATTACTGAAAGATGGTATCACTTCTGAAAAAAGATACGAGGATGCCAAGATGCTTAAAAACCTCTACAACACTTTTATTTCCGAATTAGAATATATTCATAAAGAACAAAATCAAGAAATTATTGACGAACGTACTTTTTTCAGAGTACATCAATCTATTTCTACAGGATTGGTATCTAATGAAGAATCGGGCTCATTACGGACACGTGCAGTTCGTATTAGCGGAACGGATTATATTCCACCAAAGAATCAACTAGAAATAAAAAGTAAACTAAATGAAATTCTTTTTCAGCAAGAAGGATATACCAATCCTTTAGAGAAGGCGGTGTATTTGCATTGTAATTTGGCTCGTCTGCAACCTTTCATTGATGGAAATAAGCGGACTGCACGAATGATAGAAAGCATTGCATTGATGAACGCAGACATAATCCCTGTATATTCCGCTAAAGACTCTGATATTCTGAATTACAGAAAAGGATTGATAGCTTTCTACGAAACAGAGGATTACAGCCTATATGCTGATTATTTTCTGAATAGACAGATTGAAAGAATCAAGGATATAGAATAACAATTTATTTTAGCCTTTCCAAAATTACCTCAACAGTACTGTTTATGCTGTCATCTATCCCAAACTATTAATCCCTGTTATTCCTACATTTTTTAGCCCCAAGCTATTAAGCTTGGGGCTCTTGAATTAATTAATAGAGTTATCTTTTATAATCAAAATCGAATTTCCAACTACTTCTAATTACATTTGCCTCACTGCCATGTTCCTGACCTTGAGGTATTATACATGAGACACTTAAATATAGAGGTACCGTATCAACTTCTGCCTTTAAAGTCTTTCCCTTCAATTTAACGACTACATTCTTAGGAGCTCCACGATTGTATTTTAATCTATATAACAGCCCAACATAATATGAGCTATCACTTTTGTCATAATAATTATAACGCAACTCTTCTTTTAAATGATTCATATAATTACCTAAGCTATCTAGATCTCTAACAGAACGAACAGTGCGAGAATCTCTTCCAGCGCACAAAATACCCAACGGAACGTTTTTATACCTATCAACACCCTGGAATACTGAGGATATATTCTTATTCTCAAAATCCATAACCTCGATAGATTCCACTTTTTCTGCAATGCCATGTGCAAAAGGTGGAATTACACCCATCCATCTTCGTTCTGGATTGCATTCCTTACATTTAAGGGTTAAAAGATACGTCTTGCTGTCACAAGCAGAATCATCAAGCACAACTTCTCGCATATCTACACTTTCTATCCTAAAATTGTGATAGTATGTCCAAAAATGGCTATGATACCAGAATCCTATGATTCCACCAATCACAACAATTACAATAAGAACAATTATAATAAGAACTTTTATAATTGACGATATTATTTTTTTCTTATTCATATATTATTATTTTATGAAGGATGCACTACAAAAGTACGTACAATAAAAACAGAACTATAATCTGCATATAATTCCCATTTAACACCATGATAGACCTCTTCAGCCTGATGATCTAGAATAATAGAACCAACAATCTTACCTTTATACCTAACAACAAAAAGATTAATATTCTGAATATCAGTAACCGCATTTTTACGAATGGATAAACACCTTTTATCCATCCGGAATAATTGGTCGTAGCAGATAAGTTATCATTCGGATCATCGTATAGCCTTTCTAATTTATCAATATCAGTAAAAATGCCAGATTCTATTACTAAATAGATAATTACAATTATTTAAGCTACAAAGGTATAATTTAAATCTAAATAAAAGATACAGGTAATATTTTTTTAAGCATCTTTTGTAAATACATTTCTAAAAATAAAGTAAGCTCCAAATATCAAATTTATATTCAATAGTTTATTCAGTATCAAATACTGCAAGATATTCATCACCATCTTTTTGGGCACATTCAACATAGATAAGCCGTTAAGGAAATAAAATAAAAATCTCCCAAGAGTCCAAATAACTTTCATATAGACATTCAATTATACTTATTTAGCACTTTTATTAAACAATCAAAGAAACAAACCAAAATAAAACAAATAAAAATATATCATTTTGATTATTTTTCTATATCTTTGATTAATACAACCTTAATCAAAAAGCCAACAATATGAACAACGAATTAGAGATGAATTCCAACTCATTGGTGAAGTTTCTGCAAAAACGTCCTGCTGAGTTTACCAAAGCAGATATAATCTCTTTTATCAGAGAGAAAGAGATACGAATGATTAACTTTATGTATCCTGCCGGGGATGGCCGACTGAAAACTTTAAACTTTGTAATCAACGATGCTGCTTATCTGAATGCTATTCTTACCTGCGGTGAACGGGTAGATGGATCTAGCCTTTTCTCTTTCATTGAGGCTGGTAGCAGTGATTTGTATGCCATTCCTCGTTTTCGCACTGCGTTTGTTGATCCTTTCGCCGAAATTCCTACGTTAACCATGCTTTGCTCTTTCTTTAATAAAGATGGAGATCCGCTGGAGAGCTCACCGGAATATACATTGCATAAGGCTTGCCGCGCTTTCAACAAGGTTACCGGAATGGAGTTTGAGGCTATGGGCGAACTGGAATATTACGTTATTGCTCCGGATGACGGACTTTTCCCTGCCACAGATCAGCACGGTTATCATGAATCTGGTCCTTACGATAAGTTTAACCAGTTCCGCACTCTGTGCATGAAATACATTTCTCAGGCTAACGGAAAGATAAAGTACGGGCATTCTGAAGTAGGGAATTTTACTCAGGAGGGATTGACTTACGAACAAAATGAGATTGAATTTCTCCCCTCTCCTGCTGAAGATGCTGCCGATCAGCTGATGATTGCTAAATGGGTAATCCGTAATTTAGCCAGCCAATATGGGTATAACATCACTTTTGCTCCGAAAATTACTGTCGGGAAAGCGGGGTCTGGACTGCATATTCACATGCGTATTACAAAGGATGGAAAGAATCAGATGTTGGAGGATGGTAAATTGTCGGATACCGCACGGAAAGCGATAGCCGGAATGATGTGCCTGGCACCTTCCATTACAGCTTTCGGAAACACTACCCCAACCTCTTATTTTCGACTGGTGCCACATCAGGAAGCTCCAACCAATATTTGCTGGGGAGACAGGAATCGCTCCGTACTGGTACGTGTTCCTTTGGGATGGTCGGCGAAGAAAGATATGTGCGCTTTAGCCAATCCGCTGGAAAGTCCAAGTGATTACGATACAACACAGAAACAGACTGTAGAGATGCGCTCACCGGATGGTTCTGCAGACATCTATCAATTATTGGCCAGCCTGGCTGTGGCTTGTCGTCATGGCTTTGAGATAGATGATGCTTTAGGTATTGCCGAAAGAACATACGTAAATGTAGATATCCATAAGGAAGAAAATCAGGAACGGCTAAAAGCTCTCGACCAACTGCCCGACAGTTGTTCAGCTTCTGCCGACCGCTTGCAGCAGCAACGGGCTATCTTTGAGAAATACAATGTATTTAGTCCAAGTATGATTGATGGCGTAATCTGCAAGCTAAAGGCTTACAATGACACTACGCTTCGTGATGATGCACAAAATAATCCTGCAAAAATGAAAGAAGTTGTGAATACTTATTTCCATTGTGGATAATCAAACAATCAATACACAGTCTTTAAAATGTTGTTTAGTTTTTAACTAAAGTATAAAATTTAGAATACAAATTCAGCATTAATAGTAGAATAAGCAATACTAAGTATATATAATAGTTACAAATGAAACCAGAATAGATTCTATCAGAGTTTATCCTGGTTTCTTTTTTGTAGCTTACAAATCACTGTCTGTTTTATATAAAAATAGAATTATACAAAATTCACAATAAAGCGTTAATATATAAAATAGATTAAAAGTACATCTTTTTAAACAAAACATTAAAAATAAAAGCTATATATTTAACTTCAAATTAAACTCTAAAAAACTAGACACAATATGAAAAAGATTATTCTACTATGTTTATTCAGCTTATCTCTATGCAATGTAGGTGCACAGAAAATATTAAAAAGCTTCCCATTTTTTATTGATGGTACTTTTAAAAAAGACTACGAAGAGTACAAAGCTGGCACTCCATTGAAATTTAATCAGTTAGTGCTAACTGAAAGAGGAGCCAATGGAGAAGAAACACTTAAAGCGGCCGTAGTTGTGGACAACACACAATTTGCTATTCCTTATAGCATGCTGAAGGTGATGGATCTCAACCCTACCGACAATAAATCGTTCTGGGAATATAAGGCACTACAGAATGATATCTACGAAAAAATTTGGGATAAAGGATACCAATACGATATTCGTCAGGATTTAAATGATGAAGCTACCGAATATTTAAAGAACCTGAGCAGTTCCAATCTGTTTTATGAAGATCCGTACACAGAAGATTATGTAAACGGACTTTTTGCTTCCGTTATTTATAATAATTTTAATGATAAAAGATTGGGAACCTTAAATGTTTATATTTTAAAGGCTCCTGCTCCCGATAGCTTTATATTGCCTAACGGTTCTTTGGTTTTAAGTACCGGACTGCTTTCCACATTAGATTCTGAAGAAGAGCTGACAGCTATTATGGCTTCGGAAGTAGCACACTTTGTTTTAGACCATGCCATAATAAACGTAAATAAAGAAGTAGCACGCGAAAAGAGAGCTGCATTCTGGGGTGGCGTTGTAGGTGGTGTTCTGGCTGCCGGCGAAGAATACCTGATGAGTAAAAGTGAATATTACATACCGGGGACAGCTACTGCTGCGGTTGCTCTTATCTCATCGGCCATTTTCGATAAGACAAGTCAACGACTGGGTATGACTTATAGCCGCGATCAGGAAAAGGTTGCCGATCAATGTGCCATCGATTTTCTGAAAATGAAAAACATGCAGCCTTCTGCATTGGCTTCTGGTCTTACTAAAATAAAGAACTACTACGAAGATCATCGGGATTATTACACCCTTTCAAAATACGGTCCTTATGCTGAATTCGACAAACGTATAGAACGTTTGGGAGAAAACAAAGAGTGCACAATCAATCATCGTTACAACAAAATCATGTCTACTGTGAATACTTTCAATTCAATATTGATGCTCAACGGTAAACGCTATGACGATGCTGCTTTATTGGTTAACAAGAATATAAAAAACAAAGTAGCTTCGGATGATGATTATGTTTTGCTTGCAAAAACAAACATGGCATTGTACAATACGGAAGAAAAGAATAACGAAAGTTTATCATTGATTCAAAAAGCAAAATCAATAACAGAGGTTCCTAATCTGAATACTGATAAACAAGAAATTCTTGCATTACTACGTTTAAATAAACAGGGTAAAGCAGCTTCTAGCCTTAAGGAATACATCGACCATCTTTCTGCATTCCTGGATCAGACAAGAAGTGCTGATGAATCTACATGGGCTTCTACTGAATTAAACTGGGCAAACAAGCTGTTACAAAGAATAAGCATCTTATAAGATATAAAGATAACGCTGTACAAAAAGCAATATTAAGTCTCTGAATATTTAATATTTAAAACGGTTTCAGACAGATATCTAAAGAAATTGACTAGTCCTAAATAACCGTTACAGGTTTCTGTGACAAAAATATAATTAATAAAGCAGATGAAAGGGGTTGTTCTGATTTTGAAGTTACCCCGAAAAGTTAAACGTTTAATCATTAATTTATATGTGTATGAGCTCGGTATTGTACCGGGCTCATACCTTTTAATCTAAGCCAAACTCTTGTATATTGTTCTTTCTGTTCTATATTACTTATTTCTTTTCAGCATAAGTCTGTCTGAAATAGACCTTGGCAATTCCTTTTCGTAGTGAGTTACGTAAATAATCGTTTTATCCTTTCTTTCACAGAAAGCCTCAACAATAGCTTTTACTCTTTTTCGGTTGGTTGTATCCAGTCCATGGAGAGGTTCATCGAGAATCAGCAGTTCCGGGTCTTTCACAAAGGCACGCGCCAGAAGAACTAGACGCTGCTCACCGGATGATATTTGCAGGAACGGACGATCTTTAATATCCAAAATGCCAAAGATATCCATCCACCATTCACAGATAGACATCTGATCAGGGCGTGGCTTCTTGTACAATCCAATTGAGTCGTGCAATCCGGAAGCTACAATATCTATCGTGGGCAGATTCTTCAAGTAAGCTCGGTGCATCTCGGGAGATACATATCCGATATGCTTCTTTATTTCCCAGATACTTTCGCCCGATCCTCGCTTACGACCGAAAAGACTGATATCACAAGCATAAGATTGCGGATTGTCTGCACATACCAAGCTTAACAATGTTGATTTACCTGCTCCGTTCTCACCGGAGAGTGCCCACTTTTGTCCACGGAGAATCTGCCAGTCGAGTTCTTTCAAGATGGTACGATCGCCATAACGAATGGAAACCTTATTTAGCTTAACCACTTCTTCGGAATCAAACAGATTATCGCCGTATTCAAGATCAATAATGCCTTGTTTCTTTTCCTCAGACAAAACTGTGGCTGTATTAGGCACATAACCTGCCAGATACTCTTCTCTGGTTACCTTCTTACCGCAGGTACGAGCCTTAACCGGCAATACATGAGTAATAAAATCGGGAATATCATCCAACATGGAGAGTACCAGAATAATCTGCAGGGACGATTTAGAAGTTAGCCTTTGCAAAACATCATGCAATAAATCGCGAGTCTTTGCATCGAGTCCGATAAACGGGTTATCCATTACTAGTACCCTTGGATTAGTGAGCAAAGTCTTTGTCAACTGAAACTTCCGGAGCTCACCGCTGGAAAGCAGAATAAGTTTCTTTTCCAGCATCGGTTCAATGGCAAACAGCTCAAACAGTTCATCACGTAGTTGCGTATCTGCTATTTCACCCAGACTATCTTTTACAACCGGGGCATCATCCTGATCGTGCGCATTCCATCGCTGTTGATAGTAGTAGTTGGCATCGGCCGCACCATACGTATCACGAAAAGCAATGTATTTTATATTTTCATAAGCCAGATTACTGACTGAAGGAGAGAAATCATATTCCAGTTTACCTTCTTTCAGAGGAAATTTTCCTGTTATTGTATCTACCAATAAACTCTTCCCACTCGCATTGGGACCAACGATTGCCAGATGTTCTCCGGCTTCCAGACTCATAGTCAGAGGATGGGTAAAGCGGTACATCTCATTGCGGGCCACTCCCCCTTCCAAACGAATAATTGATTGCATTTTGATTGATTTTATTCCAAAAACAGTGCAAAAGTAGTGTTTTATTCTTCAAAAGTTATAAATATAGTAAGTGAATCATTTTTAGTTTAATGTTTTATTACAATTACAGAATATTAATACGTTAAATTTGTATATATTTGTATTTCTGTATTTTAAGTTATTAAACAAATATTATTAATAAAGAGTTATGATAAAAAGATTATTCTTTGGTGCTCTGGCCCTTTCCGCAGCATTGACTATAAGTGCTGACGAAGGCAGACTGCTGAGATTTCCCAACATTCATGGCGATAAGATCGTTTTCTCGTATGCAGGCGATCTTTACTCTGTGAACAAGTCGGGAGGAACAGCACGTAAGTTAACCTCGAACATTGGTTATGAGATGTTTCCTCACTTTTCTCCGGACGGCAAACAGATTGCGTTCACCGGACAGTATGATGGAAATACGGAGGTATTTATTATGCCTGCTGAAGGCGGAGAACCTAAACGACTGACATATACCGCGACTCTGGGTCGTGATGATCTTGGCGACCGCATGGGGCCAAATAATATTGTACTGGACTGGACCCGAGACGGAAAAAGCATTCTGTTTCGTTCTCGTCAGAATACATTCAATGACTTTACCGGTCAGCTGCTTACCATTCCGGCAAACGGTGGTATCCCTTCAGAAATTCCTTTGAAGAACGGTGGATTCTCCACTTATTCACCGGACGGAAAACAACTGGCATACAACTATGTGTTCCGTGAATTCCGTACATGGAAACGTTATCAGGGAGGTATGGCCGATGATATCCGTATCTTCGATTTCAAAACCAAGGAATCAAAGAAGATCACTAACAATGTCAGACAGGACATTTTCCCGATGTGGAGCCAGAACGGAGATGAGATTTACTTCACTTCCGACCGTGATGATGTGATGAATCTTTATGTTTATCAAATCTCTACACAGCAAACCAAACAGCTTACTTTCTATAAGGATTATGATATTAAGTTCCCTAGCATTGGTGGCGACCAGATTGTTTACGAATATGGCGGTTACATTTACCTGTTCGATACAAAGAGTAAAACAGCCAGCAAGGTAACAGTCAACATCAATAACGATCAGGAATATTCTCGTCCGGAATGGAAGGATGTAAGTACACAGATCTCTTCTTACGCCATCTCACCTAATGGAGAACGCGTTATTCTTACCGGTCGCGGAGATATCTTCTCGCTTCCGGGGAAAGAGGGCATTACCTACAATCTTACTAACTCTTCGGATGCAAACGACCAGAATGGACTTTGGTCGCCCGACGGCAAATACATTTCTTATGTATCGGACAAGGACGGAGAATTCCGCATCTATGTACGTAATGCTGTGACAGGAGAAGAAAGTGTGGCAACCAAAGACATCAAGACTTATATTATTGACTATTCATGGTCGCCTGATTCTAAAAAGATTCTTTGGAGCGATAAGAAGAATACGCTCAACATTACCGATTTAGCTACCGGAAAGACAACACTGGTTGAGGAATCGGGAGTATATGTATTCAATGACTTCAACTGGTCGCCCGACAGTCGTTTCATTACCTATACCCGTCCGGAAAAGACAATGAGCAATATCATTGTTTACGAAGTGGCTACGGGAGCTAAACATCTTATTACAGATGGATGGTATGATTCCGACTCTCCTAATTTCAGCTCGGATGGCAAATACCTGATCTTCGAATCGGCACGTACATTCACCCCAACCTACAGTCAAACGGAATGGAATCATGCATACAACAACATGACCAAAGTATACATTCTACCTTTAACCAAGGATGCTAAAATACCATTCGCTCCGGTTAATGATATGGTTAATCCTACTGCGGCGCCTAAAGAAACTGCTCCTGCAAAAGAGAGCAAAGGAAAAAAGAAAGCTCCTGTAAAAGAAGAAGCTTTGGTATACAACTTCGACAATATTGAAAGTCGCGTAGTGGAACTTCCTATTCAGGCTGCTAATTACAGATATCTGCACATGGTAGGGCAAAAAGTTTACTACCAACGCGGGGGAAGTTGTGTGATGTACGACCTTGACAAGAAGAACGAAACAGATTTGGGTGCATATATTATCTTCGGAAGCGGATACAAGAAAGCTTTGGCTATTAAAGACCAGAAGATGCAGGTAATAGATGTTCCTACATCTGCTGTGAGCATCAGCGAACCTATCAGCTTGGGAGACATGAAGAAACTGGTTGATTACCATCAGGAATGGATGCAGATATACAACGAGAGCTGGAGACAGATGCGCGATTTCTTCTATGCAAAGAATATGCATGGTGTAGACTGGAATGAAGTTTACAACAAATATAAGGTTCTTATTCCATACGTAAATCATCGTACCGACCTGACTTACATTTTAGGTGAAATGATTGGCGAGCTGAGCATTGGTCATGCTTATTCTCAGAATGGCGAGCATCCTACTCCTACCCGTATACCTATGGGACTTCTTGGAGCCAGCTTCACGAAAGATGCTTCCGGATTCTTCCAGGTAACTTCTGTTACCGAAGGTGCCAACTGGGACAAGTCTACCCGCAATCCGCTAACCATGCCGGGAGTAGATGTAAATAAGGGCGATTACGTTATTGCTATCAACGGTAAACTGCTCAATGAAGTACAAGACCCTCAGGAGTTATTGATTGGTCAGGCAGGAAAGACTGTAGAACTAACCGTAAACACTGTTGCTTCCGAAAAAGGAGCACGCAAAGTGTTGGTTACTCCACTGAATGATGTTTCTAAACTTAATTATTATAACTGGGTAGAAAACAACACTCGCAAGGTGAACGAAGCTACCAATGGTGAAGTTGGCTATATCCATATTCCGGATATGGGTGTTGAAGGATTGAATGAGTTTGTGAAGCATTACTATCCTCAGTTATTGAAGAAAGCATTGATCATTGACGATCGTGGTAACGGTGGTGGAAACGTATCTCCTATGATTATAGAAAGACTGTTGCGTACCCCTACTTTCTTCACAATGCATACCAATCAGAAGGAAGGTTCTGTGAATCCGGTTGGAACATTTATGGGACCAAAGGTATTGCTTATCAATGAATATTCAGCATCAGATGGCGACCTCTTCCCTTACCGTTTCAAGTTCAATAACCTTGGTACCGTAATTGGTAAAAGAACCTGGGGTGGTGTAGTTGGTTACAGTGGCACAGTTCCTGTTGTTGATGGCGGTTCTATTGTAACTCCATCTTACGCTCCTTTTGCTGCCGATGGCAGTGGCTTCATTATTGAAGGTAGAGGTGTGGAACCAAACATTGAACTGGAAAACGATGCTTATAAGGAATATATGGGCGAAGACCAACAGTTAAACAAAGCAATTGAGGTTGCTTTAGATAAGCTAAAGACAGAAAGAAAGGATATTCCTGCTATCCCGGCTTTCCCGGACAAGAGCAAAAAGAATAAATAAGGGTATTCCTTAACATTAT
>Ga0316603_10001149_pt1 | contig 13888 bp, 9 predicted proteins | sample OWC_soil_day10_n_FD_207649 | JGI IMG/M metagenome (GOLD analysis project Ga0316603, IMG submission 207649) | Wetland soil microbial communities from Old Woman Creek delta, Ohio, United States - OWC_soil_day10_noCT | ecosystem: Environmental > Terrestrial > Soil > Wetlands | place: USA: Ohio...
GGCGTCGTGACCACAATTGTCGCACTCTTCCCGGCCCTGATGATGAAGCTGCTCGATTTCGTTGCACTGTACGGACTCATCCTGATGCCGATGGGCGCCGTGATTTTTGCCGATTACTGGATCGTGCCGAAACTCGGACTTCGTCCGTATTTTGCCGAAGTCAGAAAACTCCTCGTCTCCTGGCCCGCCCTCACTGCATGGGGCGTTTCGCTTGCGGTCTGTTTTGCCCTCCCCGTTGAAATATACTTCAAGGCCCTTCCCGGCTGGTTTATCGCAGTCATCATCTACGTTGCCGCGAGTCACATGCAGCAACGGTCGGCGGAGAAAGGAGTGAGACCATGAAACTGTTCTGGAAGAGCGCTTCGCTGATCGGGCTCGGGCTCACGATCATCCCTGCGATCCTGGTTGCCGCGGGGAACCTATCATGGACCACACACGCGAACCTGATGACGGCAGGAATGATTCTCTGGTTTGTTTCCGCTCCATTCTGGATGAAGAAGAACTGAGAGGATGCTATGATGCGCAGAGTAGCGGCTTGCTTCCTTCTCCTCCTGCTTGCTGCCTCTTCCGGTCTGGGGCAGCCCGCAGCCCAACCGCGCGTGCGGGTGGGTGTATTCGGGATAGGGCTCGATACCTACTGGGAGCAGTTCGCGGGACTGCGGGACCGGCTCGAAGGGTACCTGCACCGGATCGAATCGGGACTCGGGGCGCCTGGTGTGGAAGTGGTATCGGGGGGTCTCGTCGACAACATCGATAAGGCCGGGCAGACTGCTACTCTGATGAAGACCCGCGATGTGCGGATCCTCTTTCTCTATGTGTCAACCTATGCCCTGTCATCCACCGTCCTGCCCGTAGTGCAACGGGCAGGAGTTCCTGTGGTCATCCTGAACCTTCAGCCCGAGAAGGCAATGGACTATGAGAAGTTCAACGCGCTGGGTGACAGGGGTACGATGACGGGCGAGTGGCTGGCCTACTGCCAGGCCTGTGCGGTACCGGAGGTTGCGAACGTCTGTCTCAAGGCAGGCATCCCGTTTTCGCTGGTTACGGGCACGCTCGATGACTCGTCATCATGGAAGGAGATCCATGAATGGGTTGAGGCCGCCGGCGTTGCGGAGGAGATGCGCCGGAACCGGCTGGGTATCCTCGGCCACTATTATAACGGCATGCTCGATGTCTACGCGGATGCGGCACTGCAATCCGTAGTGTTCGGGACCCACATAGAACATCTCGAAATAGGGGCACTGAAGCTGCACAGGAATAAGGTGACGTCTGAGGAAGTCGAGCGCAAGGTTAGGGAAATCCGCACGGCCTTCAACGTGATGCCCGAGTGCCCCGCGGCCGAGGTGGAGCGGGCTGCGCGTACGGCGTGTGCGCTTGATCGTTTGGTGGCCGACAAGCGCCTTGGTGGACTTGCCTACTACTATGAAGGCAATCCGGGGAGCGAGGAAGAAGACATCGTCACGTCATTGATCGCGGGCAATTCGCTGTTGACGGCGCGGCACATCCCTGTCGCCGGAGAGTGCGAAGTCCGGAACGTGCAGGCGATGAAGATTCTGGATGCCTTTGGTGCCGGGGGCTCATTCAGCGAGTTCTACCTGATGGACTTCCAGGATGACGTCGTGCTTCTGGGTCACGACGGCCCGGGGCACATCGGCATTGCGGAGGGGAAGCCTTTGCTCCGGCCTCTTGGCGTGTATCACGGAAAGCCAGGCCGGGGGCTTTCCGTAGAGATGAAGGTGAAGAACGGCCCGGTGACGCTGCTCTCCGTGGTGCAGACGCCGGCCGGAAAACTCAAGCTGCTGGTGGCGGAAGGAGAATCCGTGCCGGGTCCGATCCTGGAAATCGGGAATACGAACAGCCGTTACCGGTTTGCGTGCGGTGCGCGGACGTTTGTCGACTCGTGGAGCAAAGAGGGCCCTGCCCACCATTGTGCGATCGGTACCGGCCACGTGGCTTCGCGAATCAGAAAGCTGGCCGGGCTGCTCAACATTGAGTGTGTGGAGGTGCGTTAGGGTTCGCCCTGGTATTGACAAAGCCCGAAACCCCTCGTATCTTCTTAAGGTAGATTGTCATTGCCCCCCCTGCGGCGCGTGCTCCACAGCGGCCCTTCTGTTCACCGACGGATCTATGTCCTCGAACGTTTTCCGTATAGCGCTTCAAGCCGGCGCGGCATTCCTGCTCATAGGATGCCTCTGGGTACTCCTCGGGGATCCTCTGCTGCGCCTGGCGCTTCCCCCCGGCGACGAAACCGGCCCATGGCTCTGGGGACGCATCGGGATCGGGCTGCTGGCCTGTGCCCTGGCGCTGAGCGGAACCATGTACTTGCTGCTGCGCGAGCACCAGGGCCGAACGAATGCCAGGAGCCGGGGAAGATCTGCTGCGTCAATCCCGCTGGATCGCCTGCAGGCCCTGGCTGAGTTCGCTCCGGACGTTTGGTGGGTTGTCGACGTCCAGACGTCTCGATTCGTCTACGTGAGCCCGTCGGTCGAACAGCTGCGCGGCTACTATGCGAACGAGGTCCTGCTCCAGGATCTTGACACCGCGCTGACGCGGGAATCACACCAGCACATGATGCAGGTACTTCCCCCCCGCATTACCGCCTTCCGGCGCGGGGATGCAGCAACATACACCGATGAACTCGAACAGACGTGCAGAAACGGCGGATCCGTCTGGACGGAAACGGAAACGAAGTTTTTCGTGAATGAGGCAAACAAGCGGCTGGAGATGTGCGGCATCTCCCGCGACCGGACAGCGAAGCAGCGCGACGAGGTGATCCGGCGGGAAAGCAAGACACGTCTGGATCTGATCCATCATTGCGCCCGTCTTGGCTATATCGACATCGATGCCCGGACACTTGAAGTGTTCTGGTCTGACGAGACCTTCCGCCTCCTGGGCTATCAGCCTCAGTCATTCACACCGTCGCACCGGAGTTTCCTCGAACGCGTGCACCCCGACGAGCAGGAGACAGTTCAGGAGGACTTCTCCGCGCTCCTGATGGAGCAGACGATCTCGGACTCCGAATACAGGATCGTCAGGCCAGACGGCGAAATCCTGTGGGTGTACGGGAGGGGGGATCTGGTCCGTGATGAGAGAGGGAGGCCACTCCGCTACATCATCGTGCTGTTCGATGTCACTGCCGGCAAACGCCACGATCAACAGCTGAAAGCGTCTGTGCGCGAAAAAGAGGTTCTGCTGAAAGAAATCCATCACCGCGTGAAGAATAACCTCCAGATCATATCGAGCCTGATCAGCCTGCAGGCAAGCCGTGTGAAGGATGAGGAATCCCGGATGCTGTTCGACGAAAGCCGGTCGCGCATCCGCGCACTTGCCCTTGTGCATGAGCGGTTGTACTGGTCTGAGAGCCTCGCCAATATCGACTTCCGGGAATACCTCCGGGGCGTGATTCAGGACCTGCTGCACGGGAGAGGGAATGAGCAGATCACGATTACGCTGGATGCAGAGCAGATCGCACTCGACATCGACCAGGCCATTCCATGCGGGTTGATTGTCAATGAACTCTGCTCCAATGCGCTGAAACACGCATTCGTCGACCGCCCGGGCGGAACGATCACCGTTTCGCTCCACCGGAGCGGAGAGAGTATGGTATACATGGCCGTGAGGGACGATGGTGTCGGCCTTCCGGCTGATCTCGATGTGTACCGCGAGACGTCGATCGGCATGACGCTCGTGACATCCCTGGTAGATCAGATCGGCGGATCGCTGACCGTCGAACGCGTCGGAGGAACTGCATTTGAAATAACCTTCCGCCCGCAGTCCCACCCCGTGCCGGAGCCCAGCACAACTCCGGTTTGAACAACCCGCAGTTTTTCCGTATCTTGAGATATATGCACTGCCACTTCGGGGAACATCATGTCCGTACCTGAGAAAACAGATTTCATTCGCGACATTGTTGCAGAAGATCTTCGCACGAACAAATATGGAGGCCGGATCCATACCCGTTTCCCTCCCGAACCCAACGGCTACCTCCATATCGGTCACGCGAAGTCGATCAACCTGAACTATGGGATCGCGCGGGAGCACGCCGGCGGCATCTGCAATCTCCGGTTCGATGATACCAACCCGGAGAAGGAAGAACAGGAGTATGTGGATTCGATCATCGCCGATGTCAGGTGGATCGCCGGTACGATCGATGAGCGGATCTACTACGCGTCGGATTATTTCGAACAAATGTATGAATGGGCTGTTGCGCTGGTACAGAAGGGGAAGGCCTACGTCTGCGATCTGAATGCGGACGAGATCCGTGAATCCCGCGGAACGCTGACTGAACCCGGAACGGACAGCCCGTACCGCAACCGGTCGGTGGAGGAGAACCTCAATCTGCTCACGCGTATGCGCAAGGGCGAGTTTCCGGACGGTTCGCGGACGCTGCGTGCCAAGATCGATATGGCGTCACCCAACATCAATCTGCGTGATCCGATCATGTACCGGATTGTCCACGAAGACCACCACCGGCAAGGGAGCGCCTGGTGCATCTATCCGACGTATGATTGGGCGCACGGCCTCGAGGACTCGATCGAAGGGATCACGCATTCCATCTGCACGCTGGAGTTTGAGAACCACCGTCCCCTGTATGACTGGTTCCTTGATGCCCTGGAGATCTATCATCCGCAGCAGATCGAGTTTGCACGTTTCAATCTCAGCTATACGATCCTCAGCAAACGGCGGCTCCGACAGCTGGTGCAGGAAGGGCATGTGTCCGGGTGGGATGATCCCCGGATGCCGACGATTGCCGCCTACCGCCGGCGCGGGTACACTCCCGAATCCATCCGCACGGTCTGCGAGAAGATCGGCGTGTCGAAGAAAGACAGCATCATCGACGTATCATTGCTCGAATGGAGCATCCGGGAAGACCTGAACAAACACGCACAGCGGGCAATGGCCGTCCTCAACCCGGTCAAGGTCGTGCTCACGAACTATCCGGAGGGACAGACAGAGGAGTTGCCGGCGATGAATAATCCGGAGGATGAGTCGGCAGGGACTCGGAACGTTCCGTTCGGGCGGGAGCTCTACATCGACCGCGACGACTTCCGGGAAGTGCCTCCGCCAAAGTACCATCGCCTGTCACCCGGCAAGGAAGTCCGCCTCCGTGCCGCGTACATCATCAGATGCGACCAGGTGATCAAGGATGCCTCAGGTGAGGTCATTGAACTGCGGTGCACATACGATCCGGAGACCAGAAGCGGGGGCCCGGCGGCCAACCGGAAGGTGAAGGGGACGATTCACTGGGTTTCTGCGCAGCATGCGGTGGACGCGGAAGTACGCCTGTACGACCGGCTGTTCCTCAAGGAAGACCCGAATGAGGCCCCGGAGGGCAAGAGCTTCCTTGTGAACCTCAACCCCGATTCACTCCAGGTCCTCACGGGATGCAAGCTGGAACCCATGCTGGGCTCAGCTGCGCCGGGAGACCGGTTCCAGTTTGAGCGGGTGGGATACTTCTGCGTGGACACGGCCAGAACCGCATCCGGCGCGCCAATCTTCAACCGCACGGTGACTCTGAAGGACGCCTGGGCGAAGATCGAGCAGCGGGGGCGGGAGCTAACGCCGGCACCGTAAGTTGACGTCGGCATCAGAAGTCGACGCTGGCATCCCGAGCCGAGAACGGCATAGGAGGTGTAGGCCGGCGTCGCAGGTTTACGCCTGCATCGGAACCTGCCGCCGATTGCGGGGGCTTGCGCCGGTACCGCAGGATTACGCCGGCGACGGAACTTACCGCCGGTATCGTGAGATGAACTCCTCGACCTTGGGGATCCCTCCCTGGAAGATGAGATACCCGTTGCTGGGTTCGCGGTCGGTGATCTCCCCGGCAACGGGCGTCATCATGATGTTCCGCACCGTCTGCTGGTCTTTGCTCTGTCCGAGGGCCCACCCCAGCTTCATGTAGGCCACCTCGGGAAGCATGTTGGCCCCCGGTACGACTCCCAGTTCCATCATATCGCGTCCCGTGTCATACACGTACATCTGAACATAACCCCAGAGCGTCTGGACGGTCATGTAGACGGAGATGCCTTCCTGATGCGCGCGCCGGAGTGACGGGTAGAGGGGTTTGTTCACATGACCCAACCCTGTGCCCGCTATCACGATTCCGCGGTATCCGTTGTCGATCAGCGAATCGATAATATCCGGTTTCATGTTCGGATAATAGTACACGATGGAGACTTTTTCCTCGAAGGCCGTGTTGACGATGACCTTCCGGTCCTTTCTGCGGGTCCGGTAGTCGTGGCGGAGCGGCGTGATCGCGTCGCGGCTCACCATGGCCAGGGGAATGTCTCCGATCGTCCTGAATGTAGACCGGTAGCTCGAATGCATCTTGCGTACCCGTGTGCCGCGGTGGAGGAGGCCGTACTCATCCGATGTCGGGCCGAACATGCACACCATCACTTCCGCGATATCGCTTTCCGCGGCGGTCTTCACGCTGTGCATGAGATTCAGCGCGGCATCCGACGAGGGTCTGTCGCTGGACCGCTGTGAGCCGACCATGACGATCGGGACAGGGGAGTCCTGGATCATGAATGAGAGGATGGCGGCCGTATGGTGCATGGTGTCCGTGCCGTGGCCGATCACGATGCCCTGAACGCCCTTCTCGATCTCCCGCCCGATCGCCTGAGCTGTCCCGATCCACTGTTCTGGCCCCATGTTTTCACTGAATACTCCGTACAACTTCTCAGTCTCCAGGTTACAGATGTCGGCGAGTTCGGGAACCGATCCATACAACTCACCTGGTGAGAATGCCGGGATGACGGCACCTGTCCGGTAGTCCAGCCGGCTGGCAATAGTCCCTCCCGTTCCGAGAAGCTTCACGCGAGGCTTCTTCGGATCATACGGGAATTCTTTCTCTGGAATCTTATAATGCGCTTCCTTCCGTCCCAGAACCGCGATCTTCTCCACTGACGATGCCTGTATCCCCACGTTGTATCCGCTGCGGAGTTTCAGGACGATGTGAAGGGGATCTGCAGTTTCGGACCGGGGGAGCACAATCCCTGTAAAGGTCCCTTTCGCCGTATAGATGTCCACATCGCTCCACACCTGAGCGTCATATGTCTTGAGTGTGGCGAGCGCCTCATCACGGTATCCCCGGTAGTTGTCGGTCATGAACGGGCCTCCTGCAGTGATACGGTGACCCGCGCTGCGACTTCTGCTCCCGCCCGGCGTCCGCGGACGGTTCTCATGACTTCACCGGTCAGAATTGCAGCGGTCTTTCCGCTATGGCGGATCCGCTCAGCAGCCAGGCGTTCTGTGCATGCGGAGATCACCGCTTCCAGTTCATCATCGCTGCATCGATCAGGAATGTCGTCGCGCGAGAAAGCCGTGCCTTCTGCCATGGTGCGCAGAGCCGGGAGCACCGCCTCGCGTGTCAGCACACCGTCTTTGTACGCGACGAGCAACTGCTGCATCTGCTCTGCCGGGATAGGCACTGGCCGGGTCATCGACCGGCGAACCCTCTTGGGGAGCTGAATGAGGATGACGGCGACGGCGGTAGGAGGGAGTCCCCATCCCTTCACCGCTTTAGCAAAGAGATCTGCGTACGGGGAGATGCTCAGCGGAGAGACGCAGTCTTCCGGAATGTGAAGGGAGCGGTACCACGCTTCCCGCTCCCAGACAGGCTGAGGTACACGCGTGCTTATGCGGGAAAGCCGTCCGGCAGAAATCTGCAGCGGAGGAAGATCGGTGTCCGGATACATGCGGTCCGGCCCGGGAAGAATTCTCTCAAAGCCGTTCGTGCCGTCCCTCAGCGCCTGCCGCGTTTCAGAGGGGATGCCGATGGTTGCCTCGCGTGCGCGGATCACGACTTCCGACGCGCCGGTTTTGACATCCTGTTGGGTACCCCAGACGAGCACCAGCGTATCCTCTTCTGTCGCACCGAGAGTCCGGCGGAGAACCTGCCACTCTGATGATGCCAGCGTTTCGCTCGGACTGTCGGAGTGGATGATGTTCGGCAGTGTCGTGAGACAGGCGACAACGCGAACGCGGTCTGAGATCTCGCGCGAGAAGAATGTGTCGGTCTGGGTCTGCCAGCGCAGGAGATCCCGGAAGCCCTGGAGGGCCACGCCGTAGACCTGCATGTTGCCCGCGATAGCATCTTCGATCGGCTTGTACCGGGTCCGGCGGAGGAGTTTCGTCACATCCTCGGTCTTGGAGCGGAAGCTCTCTTTGGTAATGCCCCGCCTGCTCAGCTCATCGCGCAGCCTGAGCAGCTGAACCTGGCGCATGGCCTCATGATAGGTGAGGAGCGGGATATCCGGGATGCGGGGTACCCCTTTGATCTCAATCCGTGTTCCACCGGCAACACTGACGTTGACGTCTTGCCGTGCAGCGCCGGGGCCGGTGCGCACCTTTCCGGTGCTCCGGACCAGCTTGCGCAGAAGCTGTGCAACTTCTGCCACCTCGTGCGGCGCGCGCATGTCGGGAGCCGTGACGGTCTCGATGAGGGGCATGCCCAGGCGGTCAGTCAGGTAGGTGCGCCTGTGTCCAAGGTCGCTCACCTCCCTGCAGGCATCTTCCTCCAGACCGAGCTGCACGATGCCGATGCGCCTGGTGCCGTACGGAATGGAACCGTTCACCCCCACGATCGTCGTCCGCTGGAAACCTGTGGGAATGCTGCCGTCCAGATACTGTTTCCGCGCGATGTGTATCTCGTCCACCATCGAACACCCGTAGAGGAGGCCGACTTCCAGCGCTATATCGAGCGCGTCCGCATTGAGTTCGAACGGCGGGGTGTCGTCCATCTCATAGGTGCACACGGTATCCCGATGGATCAGGTAGATGATCTCTTTCCTGGTCTTGAACTCCATGAGAGCTGTGCCATCGTATTCGCCAAGCTCCGAGAGGGTCGGCCGCATGTGCCGGAGTATCTCCGCGTTGTACTCCTCGCTGTAGCGTCCGGCCGGACACCGGCAGAAGAGTTTCTTCGACGTCAGCAGTTGCTGGTGGATTTCCAGGCCGGATTTGAACCCGATGGCGGCATACTCCTCATCGGTCATATCGTGGAACGGCGTGAATGTCATGGGAGCAGATGCCCGGGAAGGTCGACGTGGTCTTTTCTCAATGTCCAAAAACAATCCAGGAAATGCAACCGGGCCTTTTCGTGCGCTCGTGGCCTTACAGGAGGTTCTGCTCCAACGGGGTATCGTTGCTAATCATTCCCGATTACGATACATTAGCAGCACATCCCCACACTCACCGGCCACTCCATGAATCGACGAATCCTGCCTGTGTCACTGGCAGCCGTTGCGCTTCTGCTCGTGCTGACAATCCTCTTTGTCAATCACTTCGGTTCCACGGAAAGTGAGTCAGGAGGTGTGGTGAAGGTGTACTATGCGGACAACATTTCGCCTGCGCACAGGATCGCGATCCAGCGGTTCAACGCGATCTACAGCGGACGGATTGAGGTTGTCCCTGTCAGTTTGCCGTTTGAGAAGTTCAGCACAAACGAACGGAAGGAGCTGCTGGCGCGGTCGTTGCGGAACAAGAGCGATCGGCTGGACATCTTCTCGGTAGACCACATCTGGGTTCCGCGGTTCTCGCGCTGGTGTGAGCCGTTGGACGGAAGGATCCCTGCCGAAGAACGTCTGGCCATCCTTCCCCAGGCAGAGACCTCCTGCATCTATGACAGCACCCTGATGGCCATCCCGATGTACATAGACGTGGGGATGCTGTACTATCGCCGGGACCTGGTGCAGAAGGCGCGGCCCGACGCAGGATTCCTGAATCGCCTGAAGCAGTCGATCACCTGGGATGAATTCCGGGCGCTCGGGCGGGAGTTCCGGGGGCTGCAGCGTCCCTTCTACTTTTTCCCGGCCGACGACTATGAGGGATTGACCTGCCACTTCTTCGAACTCATTGCAGGACAGGATGCCGGGTTCTTCCTGCGTCGGCCCCTGGATTTTGAACGCCCCGAAGCCGTTCGGGCGCTGACCATGCTGGTGGAGTTCGTCCGGAAGGACAACATCACGCCTCCCTCAGTCGTCGGGTTCGATGAGATCAGGAGCTACGACGGAATGCTGGACGCCGATGGCGTGTTTGTGCGGGGCTGGCCGAATTTCATCGAGAGCTATCGCACGAAATACCGCGACCAGCACAAGCTCGACTTGCTCGAGCGTGCGCCGCTTCCACATTTCGCCGGCCACCCTCCGGTCACGATCTTCGGGGGATGGAATCTCATGGTGTCGCAGTACAGCACCAGGAAGGATGAGGCCGTGACGTTTGCGCGGTTTTTCCAGCGGGATGACATTCAGAAGATGATGTTTGAGGTCGGCGGCTACATCCCGACGAACGTGAACGTCTACCGTGATTCCGCCTATGTCCGCCAGCATCCGATGCTGCGGTTCTACATGGACCTCGTGAAGACCGGTTTCCACCGGCCGTCCCTTGTGGAGTACACCAAGATGTCCGATATCGTCTCACGCGCCGTCAACAGGGCGATACGAGGGGAAGAAGATGCCATGCACGCCCTGCAGCAATCTTCCCGGGAAATCCAGGAAGCGGGAGCGACCCGGTGAGCACTCCCCAACGGAATTCCCTGGGTCTGTTCGAACAGATCCGCAACTATCAGTTCGACCTCAAGCACGTCACCGTTCTGTTTGTGATCCTGCTGGTCTTCCAGCTTGTGGTGTCCATACTGCACAAGGCCTCGGTGGAAAAGTTTCTCACCCGCACACAGGACTGGTACCAGCAGGATTCCGCGGAGCGGCTCGCGAATCTTACGACGACCTCTCTCGAGCTCCTTCTGGAAACCTCGCGGGAAAACGCTGACATCTCATCGCAGAATGCCCGTACGGTCGTCCAGGGTCTGAACATTATCCTGAGCCAGCAGTTGCTGGCCCAGAACGTCAAGGAAATCTGCATCATCGTACCGTCAGAGCACGGGCTGGGGGCAATCGATGACGGAGAAGCGCTGTATGAGTACATGGTGCTCGGCCGGCGTACCCTTCCCGCTCCGGCAATAGACCATGACGCAGCCATCGCGCTCTATCGGCAGCATGAAACAGCGATACAATCCCATGAGCAGATCCACACCGTTGTGGAAGGGAGACAGACCTTCCATGTCATGGTGCCTTTTGTGCCGAGGGGAGAATTTGCGGGGATCGTGTACATGCGCAACACGCCGGATTTCGGCTTCCTCTCGCGGGAACTCATTACGAACTATGACGACATCGCGCTGACGTTTTCTGCACTGATCCTCTTCGGTTTGCTGGCGATGTTCTACATATCGTCATACACCCTGAAGCAGAGGAATGACGCGCAGGCGCGGCTGTTCGCCAGTGAAAAAGTGCATCTTGCCGAGCAGATCCACCATGAAAAGGAGCTGCTGTTCACCAAACGGATCTACCACACCCATCACAAGGCCGAAAAGATCATGGGCTTCATCAAAGAGGATCTCCGGAACCTTACGGCCGGCACGATGGAGACGGTGAAGCTCAGAGTGACCCGTTACTCCAACTTCATCGCCAGGGTCATCTATGACATGAAGTGGTATGAGCCGCCGCTGCAGACCGTCCGGAACCAGATGTTCCAGACCGATGTCAATGAGGTGATACGATTCCTTGTGGACAAGGTATTCCTCCGGGTTGCGCAGAACAAGGGACGGGTCCGCTTCGAGCTGGAGCTGGATCCGGCATTGCCCCCCGTGCATATCAATGAATACGTGGTTTGGGAAGTTGTCGAGCCGATTATTCAAAACGCCCTGGAACATGCAGGAGGGGAATCGGTGACGGTGACCATCGCGACGCAGTATGACGCGTCAGCCGGAAGTGGCACTCTCCGCATCGCTGACAATGGCAGGGGAATCGCCCCCTGGCTCCTGGAGCCGGACGAGCGTGGAGTGTTGAAGATCTTCCGTGAGGAGAGCAGCACGAAACCGGCGGGTGCGCGGGAACATGCGGGGTATGGCTGCTATCTGGCGTACGAAATCGCTGACCAACGCTGCGGATGGAGGCTGGATGCGGAGAACCTTCCCGCAGGCGGCTGCGCGTTTATCTTCCGTTTTTCAGTTTGACCAAGAGACGTCCCAGGAGAGGAGCACGACGTGCCATCGACAAGCCCGATTCATGTACTGCTCATTGAGGATGAAGAGTACGACGTCCGGCGTATCCAGAACACGTTGAAACAGTACGAGCGCCAGATCGACATCCGCCAGCTAGTCTCCGACGGATACAGCGCGCTGGAAGTGCTGAGGACCAACCCCGATCACTTTGATGTGGTCATCATGGATTTCCAGATTGCCGGGGGACTGATGGGCGAGGCCCTGATTCGCGAGATCAAGGCCATCGACCATGCCCTGCAGGTGATCGTGGTCACCAAGATGACGGTCAATGTTGCGGATGTGGACTTTGCACACCGCCTCCTCACCGCGGGTGCCTTCTGGTACTGCACGAAGTACCCGGGGGACATCGAGACATACATCTATCAGCCGACTGACTTTATCCTCAGCATCGTCAATGCTGCCCAAAAACACAAGCTCGAACGTCAACAGCAAATCACAACACGGAAGCTTCTGCGGTCCGTCGAAACCATCCTCGGGCAGAAGACGATGATTGGATCTTCACCTGCACTCACCCGGCTTGCCGAGGAAGTCGAACGCTGCGCGCGGAGTGATGCCGCGGTCCTGATAACAGGATCGTCCGGCACAGGGAAAGAGCTGGTGGCAACGAATATCCACTATCGGAGTCACCGGAAACTGGAGAGCTTTGTGCCGGTGAACTGCGGGGGAATCCCACAGGAACTGGTGGAGAGCGAACTGTTTGGCTACGTGAAGGGAGCGTTCACCGGGGCAACGGGCACCAAACCTGGGCTGTTTGAGGCCGCACACGGGGGAACCCTCTTCCTGGACGAGGTCAGCGAGCTGCCGCTTTCTGCACAGGTGAAGCTGCTGCGCGTCTTGCAGGATGGAGAGATCGAGAAGATCGGACGGACGGAAACGCTCCGGGTGGACGTGCGCATCATCGCCGCGACCAACAAGGATCTGCAGAAGGAGGTGGAAGAGAAGCGCTTCCGGGAAGACCTCTACTTCCGGCTGAACGTCCTCCCCGTCTTCGTCCCGCCGCTCCGTGAACGGCCGGACGACACGGTGGAACTCTTCCGTCACTTCCTGCGCCAGTACAGCGTGGATATGGGACGGCCCGTGCCAGAAGTGAGCGAGGAAGCACTCCAGCACGTGCGTGCATACCCGTGGCCGGGAAACGTGCGAGAGGTGAAGAACGTCGTTCAGCGTCTCCTGCTCAAGACAGACGAAGAAATCGATGAGCTCACCGTGAAGGAAGCTATCGGCACACACACCCGTGTCTCTCAGGACAGGGGCGGGATCCACATCGACTTCGAGCACTACGACACCATGCCGTCCCTGCGGCAGATGGAACGGGAATTCAGAGAACGGTTCGTACGCTATGTCCGACAGCAGTCCCAGTCCGATGCAGAGGCCGCGAAACGGCTCGGGCTCGCTCCTCCCAATTACCACCGGATGTGCAAAGAGCTGGGCATAAAGTGACCCTGCGTACCAGACAACTGTTCTTCAGGGCCGTCCTGCTCCTCACACCGTGTGTCATCATGGCGCTGCTGGAGATCTCCCTGCGATTGGCCGGGGTGTTTGCGCCGGAACAGCTTGTTGTGGACGTGCCTGCCAGCGGGGGGAGGCTTTCAGCATTCAACCCGTTCGTGACCAACCGGTACTTCAGCTCAGTTCAAACGGCGGTTCCCATGCTTGCACCGGAAGTGTTTCTGCGTCAGAAGACGCCGGAGACGTTCCGCGTGCTCTGCCTGGGGGAGTCCTCAACGGCGGGCTTCCCGTTCGAGTGCCAGGTGCCATTTCCGAGGCAGCTTCGCCAGATGCTGGCCGAGGCCTGCCCCGACAGGCGTATTGAAGTGCTGAATGCCG
>Ga0316603_10001151_pt1 | contig 13865 bp, 11 predicted proteins | sample OWC_soil_day10_n_FD_207649 | JGI IMG/M metagenome (GOLD analysis project Ga0316603, IMG submission 207649) | Wetland soil microbial communities from Old Woman Creek delta, Ohio, United States - OWC_soil_day10_noCT | ecosystem: Environmental > Terrestrial > Soil > Wetlands | place: USA: Ohio...
CCGTCGCGGCCGTGTCTGGTTCGGCGGTGGAGGAGGCGGCAGTGTCCGCGTGCACGCCCGTGCCGGCGCATCGGTCCACTGGTCGCGCCCGGCGCCCGTCTACCGCCCGCGGTCGAGCTGGTCGATCGGCGGCAGCATCTACGTCGGCACCCCGGCCCCCCGCTATCGCTACTACCGCCCGTACTACTACACGGACGCGTACGTCCCGTCGTACTACGGCTCGAGCTACTACCCGGTCGCGCCCGCCGCGCAGCCTGGCATCGTGGTCGCCGTCGCCCCGCGGCCCGCGCTGCCCAAGCTCGGCCTCGGGTTGTTCGCCGGTGGCTCGAGCGTCGAGGACGTCAACGAGTCGAGCGACGTCGGCGTGCTCGGTCGCCTGCGCCTCGGCAACGGTGGCCTCCTGATCGAGGGCGAGCTCGGCAAGACCTCGTACGAGAGTGATCTCCGCGTCGACCGCCGCCTCGGTGCGTCGCTCGTCTACGAGATCGGCGCACATAACCGGTTCGCGCCGTACGTCCTCGGCGGCTTCGGCGTGCAGCAGGCGGACGTGGCCGGCACGTACAGCACGACCCAGAACTTCGCTGAGCTCGGCATCGGCCTGCGCTACGCGATCACTCCGAAGTTCCACCTCGCGGCCGACGTCCGCGCTGGAACGCGCAACACGATGTCCAGCGACGACCCTTCGCGCGAGCCGGTGATGGGCACGATCGCCCGTACCGTGTCCCCGCCGTCGAGCTCGAGCGACGAGAGCGAGGAGTACACGCGCGCGCGACTCAGCGCGATCCTGTACTTCTAGCTCCGCTAGATCCCGACCGAACCCGGCCGCCTCCGCGCGGCCGGTTCCGTTTTCGGCTACCATTTCGATTGATGGTCCCGGGGCCCGAAGTGGAGCTCACCAGGCTTGGCCTGGTGAGCGGGATCGAGCAGCGCCAGATCACGGCGCGCGACGGAACCCGTCTCGGGTACCAGGTCCGCGGCGAGGGGCCCTGCGTCGTGCTCGCGAACGGGCTGGGCGGCACGTACCTCGCGTTCCGCCACCTCTACGCGGCGCTCGGCGACTACAAGACGATCTGCTGGGACTACCGCGGGCTGTACACCTCCGGGCCCGCGAAGGACCCGCGCGCGAACACGCTCGCGCATCAGGTCGATGACCTCGTCGACATCCTCGCGCACGAAGGCGTCCGCGACTTCGCGATCGGCGGCTGGTCGATGGGCGTCCAGGTCGCGTTCGAGGCGGTGCGGCACCATCCCGATCGCGTGAAGGGCCTGTTCGTGATCAACGGTACCTACGGCAAGGCGTTCCGCACGGTGATGGGCAGTCGGCTCGTCGGCCGGACGATCCCGATGCTGCTGCGCCTGATCCGCGCCCAGGCCGCGCTCGCGAGCTTCGCGACCAAGCGCGTCGCCGGCTCCGATGCGCTGATCAGCGCGATGAAGCGGGTCGGCCTGGTGTCATCGACGATCGATCTCGAGGTGTTTCGCGCGATCGCGTCCGGCTTCCAGACCATCGACTGGGTGATCTACAGCGATCTCCTGAGCCGGCTCGACGAGCACGACGCGGAGGACGTCCTCCCGACGATCGCGGTGCCGGTGACGATCGTCACCGGCGACAAGGATCTGATGACGCCGCCGTCGACCGCCGAGCACATGCACCGCGCGATCCCGCAGTCGCGGCTCGTCGTGGTCAAAGGTGGCACGCACTACACGCCGGTCGAGTATCCGGGGGTGCTGGTCGACGAGCTCGGCCGCTGGCTGGATCGGGTCCCGGGCTGGGAGAGGCGGCCGCGCCCCGCCGAGGCACAGGCGCGATGAACTGCCCGGTCTGCAACGGCGAGGTCCTCGAGATCGACGTCCGGTGCACGCACTGCGAGGCGCCCCTCGGCGCGACCGGCGCGCACCGCATGCTCGGCCAGGTCATGCTGGGCCAGTACGAGCTCGTCGACGTGCTCGGCCAGGGCGGCATGAGCGTCGTGTTCAAGGGCAAGCACAAGCTGACCGACCAGGAGGTCGCGCTCAAGATCCTCCCGCCGGAGCTCGCCGCGCACAGCCAGGTCAAGTCGCGGTTCCTCGAGGAAGCGAAGGCGCTCGCCGCGCTCGACCATCCGAACATCGTCCACCTCTACAACTTCGGGCAGGAGAACGGCTACTTCGTGCTCGCGATGCAGTTCGTCCAGGGCCGCACCTGGGAGCGGATCATCCTCGAGAACAAGCGGATGGACTGGAAGGCGTCGTGCAAGATCACGATCGACGTCCTGCGCGCGCTCGAATACGCGCACGGCCGCGGCGTGATCCACCGCGACATGAAGCCGTCCAACGTCCTCGTCCGCGCTCACGACGCGATGGCGACGGTGATGGACTTCGGCATCGCGAAGATGACGACCTCGACCAAGCTGACCGCGACCGGACAGACGATGGGGACCGTTCGCTACATGTCCCCGGAGCAGGTGCGCGGGCAGGAGGTCGATGTCCGCACCGACATCTACTCGCTCGGCGCGACCCTGTTCGAGTCGCTGACCGGCGACACGCCGTTCGACGGCAGCACGCACTTCGAGATCATGACCAAGCACCTGTCCGAGGCGCCCAAGCGGCCGTCGGCGCTCGGCATCGAGCTGCCGCAGATCGTCGAGGACGCGGTGATGCGCAGCCTGTCCAAGCGCCCCGACGATCGGTTCCCCGACGCGCGCGAGATGCGCAAGGTCCTCGAGAGCGCGCTCCGCCTCGAGGGCGACATCGGCATGGTCGACACCCAGAGCCTCAACCGCGAGGTGCTCGGCGACCTGCGGCCGGCCAAGCCGACGCCGGCACCCGCCGCGCGGATCGCGACCGCGACGGCGGGGGGCAGCCTCGCCGATTCGCTCGAGCCCGGGACGGGCCCGGTCGGCAAGAAGCGTGGGCTCGCACCCTGGATCGCGCTCGGCGCGCTGGTCGTCGCTGGCGGCGGCGCGGCGGCGCTCGTCCTCATGAACAAGAAGCCGGGCGGGTACCAGCCGGTGATCACCAGCATCGAGGGCCTCCGGCCGACCAGCGGTGGCGTGTTCGACGAGGTCCTGATCGAGAGCACCGGCACCGTCAAGCCGGCGGAGCTCGCGTCGATCTACCAGGCGACCCTGGCGTCCCTCCGCGAGCGCGGGAAGGCCAAGCAGATCGAGTTTGCCGATCCGCTCCAGGAGATCGTCTCGATCCCGCAGATGGCGTTCTGCGAGCCGTCCGCGTACCTCGACCGCAAGGCGCCGGGCGACTGTGCCCGGCTCGCCGCGGTCGCCGTGATCGGCCCCAAGGGACAGCACCGGCTCCTCGTGATCGACGACCCCCGGCGCCTCGCCGAGGCCTTCGCGATCGGGGTCGCCGACGCCGTGTGCAGCTTCGAGCCGGTGGATACGTCCACCCAGCAAGGCAAGAAGCGCTGGGAGGCGGTCTGCGAGATCACCGAACAGTTCAAGCCCCGGCCGCCGGGGTGAACCCGGCGGCCTCCATTTCGGCCCCGGCCTCCTCAGTGACCCAGGCGAATTGACAACTCCGCGTCAGTCCACGAATAATCCCGCGCGGAGGGAGTATGTCCCGCACCGTTATCGCCGCGGTCGTTGCTGCCGTGATCGCCGCACTCACGGCCATCGCGTACTTCGTCACATCTACGAGCTTCGATGAGCGCGCCAAGAAGGACGCGGACGCCCAGCTCACGCGGGCCTATCAGGTCGTCCAGCAGCTCAACCAGCTGAAGGGGATCGACGTCGCCAACAAGGCGGAGCGGCTCGCGGCCCGCGCCGAGTTCGTGAAGGCGATCAAGACCGACAGCGAGGCCGAGCGTTCCTCGCAGGCCCGCATCGGCTTCCAGAAGTTCACCTCGGACGAGAAGCAGGGTGACGTCAAGCCGGACATCATCGCGCTGGTCGACGCCTCCGGGAACGTCCTCGCGATGCACGAGGTCAGCTCGGTCCCGCAGAAGGTGTGGAAGACCGAGAAGGGCGAGTCGATCCTGCCTGCCCTCAACGTCGTGCTCGGCAAGAAGGTCATCATCAGCGACATCTGGATGAAGGACGACAAGGGCATGATGAAGGTCGGCGTCGCGCCGGTCATCGATCCCGATGCGCCCGTCAACCCGAAGGACATCGAGGGCGTCTCGATCATCGGCGCGATCGTCGTCGCGTACTCGCAGACCGCGAAGGAGACGCAGAAAGATCGGGCGCTGCTCGGGACCGACATCGCGTACTACGACGCCGGGCGCGTGGTCGCGTCGAGCTTCACGCGGGGTGGCGGCGGCGAGGAGGACACGGCCAAGGCCAAGGCGCTCACGGATCTCCTCAAGGACAAGAAGGTCGGCGACAACGCGACCAAGCAGCGGATCACGATCGGTGATGACGACTACCTCGCGGCCGGCGTGAAGATGCCGCGCTCGGCGACGCGCGCGCTCCCCGACGGCTATCCGGCGATGACCGCCGGCGCCATCGTGCTCGCGCCGATCGGCGAGGTCGGCAACACCGGCGGGACCGTCAAGCTGTTCATCCTCCTGCTCGGTGGCGGCGCGCTGGCGATCGGCCTCCTCGGGCTCTACCTCTCACATCGCCGGCTGATCGCGCAGGTCGATCAGGTCGAGCAGGGCGTCACCGAGATCATCAACGGCAACCTCGACCGGACGTTCCGGCCCGTCGGCCCGGAGCTCGACGGCCTCTCGAATGGCCTCAACGTCATGCTCGCGCGCCTGCTCGGCCGGCCCGAGCCCGGCGAGGAGGAGTTCGACGAGGAGGGCAACCCGATCATGCAGGGCCGCGTCGAGTTCGAGGAGGGCGAGGAAAAGCCTGCCGTCGATCCCGACATCGCCGCGCTCGCGCAGGAGTCGGAGCCCGACTACTACAAGCGCGTCTACACCGAGTATGTCGGTGCGCGGAAGGCCACCGGGAATCCCGACGAGGTCTCGTTCGAGAACTTCATCGCGAAGCTCAAGGTCAACGAGGGCAAGCTCAAGGCGCAGTACCAGTGCCAGCGGGTACGGTTCCGCGTCGTGACCAAGGACGGCAAGGTCTCGCTCAAGCCCGTCCCGATCTTCGCGTAGCGATGGCGATCCAGACCGGGCTCGCGCGGGTCGCGACCGACGGCAGCCCGCTGCTCGCCGGGCGGCGCGTTGGCTTGCTCGTCAACCCGACGGCGGTCGATGCCCAGCTTCACCACGCGATCGAGCTGTTGACCGCGCGCTCCGACATGAAGGTCACGGCGCTGTTCGGACCCGAGCACGGCGTGCGCGGCGACGCGCAGGACATGATCGAGGTCGACGACGCGCGCGATCTGCGGACCGGGTTGCCGATGCACAGCCTGTACGGCGCGACCGAGGCGACGCTGACGCCGACCGCGGCGATGCTCGACGAGATCGATGTCCTCGTCTACGACGTCCAGGACATCGGCAGCCGCTACTACACGTTCGTGTGGACGATGGTGCTCGCGATGCGCGCGTGCGCGAAGGCGGGCAAGGCGTTCGTCGTGCTCGATCGCCCGAACCCGATCGGCGGCGAGCACATCGAGGGCCCGGCGATCGCGCCGGGCTTCGAGTCGTTCGTTGGCCTCGTCTCGTGCCCGAATCGCCATGGGATGACCGCCGGCGAGATCGCTCGGTGGCGGCACACCGTCGAGAACCTCGATCTCGAGCTCGCGGTGATCAGCATGCGTGGCTGGCAGCGCGACATGCACTACGACCACACGGGGCTGCCGTGGGTGATGCCGTCGCCGAACATGCCGACGGTTGACACCGCGCTCGTCTATCCCGGGATGTGCCTCGTCGAGGGGACCGAGCTGTCGGAGGGGCGCGGCACCACGCGGCCGTTCGAGCTGGCCGGCGCGCCCTACCTCGACGGTCACCGTCTCGCGACGGACCTCGCCGCGATGCAGCTGCCCGGTGTGGAGTTCCGCGCGTGCGTGTTCACGCCACAGTTCCACAAGCACGCGAAGCAGGCGTGCGGTGGCGTGCAGCTCCACGTGACGAACGTCGACACGTTCCGCCCGTACCGGACCGGCGTCGCGTTCCTCAAGGCCTGCTACGACCAGAGCCCGGCCGCCTTCAAGTGGCGTGCGAAGGCCTACGAGTTCGTCGACAAGATCCCTGCGATCGATCTGCTGACCGGGTCGACTGCGATCCGCGAGGGGATCGAGGCCGGCAAGACGCTCGACGAGCTGACCGCGCGCTGGCCCCGCGACGAAGGAGACTTCGCCGAGGAGCGCGCAGAATTCCTGTTGTACGAATGAGGGGAGGGGCGACTCGATCGGTAGCGTTGCTCGGCGGCAGCTTCAACCCGCCGCACGCCGCGCACCAGCTGGTCGCGCTCTACGTGCTCGAGACCCAGCCCGTCGACGAGCTGTGGCTCGTGCCGGTCTACACCCACGTGTTCGGCAAGGACCTCGCGCCGTTCGCCGATCGCGTCGCGATGTGCGAGCGGGCGGCCGAGCCGCTCGGGAAGCGGGTGCGGGTGTGCCTGGCCGAGGAGGATCTGGCGCAGGCCCCCGGGTTCGCCGGCAGCCGGACCCTCGATCTCGTCGAGCATCTGATCGCGCGCCATCCGACCTCGAGCTTCCGGCTCGTCGTCGGGACCGACATCCTCGCGGAGACGGCGAAGTGGTATCGCTGGGATGCGGTCGTCGCGGCCGCGCCGTTGATCGTCGTCGGGCGCACCGGGCACGCCGTCCCGGAGGGCAGCACGGTGACCGGCCTGGCGATGCCGGAGGTGTCGTCGACGGCGATCCGCGCCGCACTGAAGACGCTACCGGCCGCGGCGCGCGAGGCCCTGCGCACCGGGGAGGTGCCCCCGGAGGCTGGGGCCGTTGCGTCCCTGTTGCCGGCGTCGGTGTTGCGGTATATCGCCGAGCGCGGACTCTACGCATGAGCAAACGAAACCCCACCACGTTCCTCGTCGGCGCCGGGCCGGTCGCGACCGCACTCGCCGGCGCGCTCCGCCTCGGCGGTGTGCCCGTCCTCGGGTTGTGGGCGCGCAAGCCCCAGGCCGCGCGGCTGGCGGGCTCGACGGCCGGGGTCGCGGCCTTCTCGTCGGCCCCGCCCGACGTGCTCCTCGAGGCCGAGATCGTGATCCTCGCGGTCCGCGATCAGGTGATCGGCGAGGTCGCGAAGATGCTGCTCGGCACCGGCCTGGTCGGCAAGCGCCACGTGATGCTCCACTGCGCCGGCGCGACCTCCGCGCAGGATGTCCTCGGCGACGTCCTCCCGCAGGTCGCTGGCATCGGCACGATGCACCCCCTGTCCGCGATCGCCGACGGCAAGGTCGCGATGCGCTCGCTCAAGGGCACCGTGTTCGGGATCGAGGGCGACGAGGTGGGCCGCGCCACGGCGACCCGGCTCGTGGCCGCGATCGGCGGCATCGTGCTGCCGCTCGATGGCACGCAGATGGCGAGCTATCACGCCGCCGCCGCCCTCGCGTCGAACTACGTCGTCGCGGCGATCGATGCGGCCGCGGCCATGCTCGCGAATGCCGGCGTGTCACCGGCGCAGGCAGCGCAGGCGCTGGTGCCGCTCGCCGAGGGCGCCCTGCGCAACGTTTCCATACATGGCACTACCGACGGCCTGACGGGGCCGATTCGACGCGGCGACGCCGTCACGATTGCCCGCCATCTCGAGGCCCTGCGCGGCCGCCCCGAGCTTATCGAGATCTATCGGGCGCTTGCACGTCGCGCCGTCGAGATCGCCGCGCGGATCGACGGTCGGGATGCTCCTGATCGCGCGGGCCTCGACGCGATCCGCGCGCTGCTGCAGTAACGCCTAACGGGTCGATCGAGGCTCGATCGCGCGGGCGACGTCTTGTAGCATCGACCACGATGAGAGCTTCTTTCGTGGTGTCGACGCTCCTGATCTCGGCCGTCCTGTTCGCGGCGCGCCCCGCGGACGCGAATCCGAACAAGGTGTTCGCCGGCCGCATCATGATGAGCGAGAAGCGCTACCCGACCCAGGCCAAGAGCGCCGGCGCGTACACCTCGCAGATCAAGAAGCAGTCGAAGTCGAACTTCTACGAGGACAAGGAGAAGAAGGGCTGGAAGATCCACTTCATCGGCTTTCTGAAGACGCCGCTCAACGACGTCGAGTACGTCGTCAAGATCTACGAGCTCGGTGGCCGCCAGCAGCAGCTCCTCAGCTCGTTCGAGCAGTTCACCGACGAACGCGGTCAGAAGACGCTGACGTCGAGCGTCGTGCTCGAGAAGAAGCAGTTCGGCGTCAACAAGGAGCTGCTGATCACGATGGAGAACAGGGGCAAGGTCCTGGCGTCGGGCCGGCTCAAGATCCTCGGCGAGGGAGAGAAGTTCACCGGCAAGGTCAACTTCTCCGACGACGAAGCGGCCGGCAAGACCGAGGAGTGACCGTCAGTCCGCGACGACGTCGACGTCGATCGTGAACACCGAGGTCGCCTCGGGTGGAAACACCCGGACCGTGTAGCGACCCGCCACGGGGAACACGTGGAAGAACGCGAACCGTCCCGGTGAGCGCTTCGAGCGCGGCGCGGTGGTCCCGGTCGCACCGCCCTGCGGATCCTCGATCGTGATCACGAGGTGCGAGACATCGAGAGGCGCACCGATCGCGTTCCACACCTCGATCTGGGTGCGGACCCGTTTGCCCGCGACGATCGGATCGTAGAGCGTCACGCGGGTCGCCATCTCGCCGTCGTCGTTGATCACCTCGCGGCGCCCGGTGAACGGGCTCGGTGCCTGCGCCTCGTCGTCGGCGCCCGCCGTGGCACCGGCGTTCGACAGCTTGACGGCCACGAAGCCGGCGGTGGCCGCCGCGACCACCGCGAGCGTCCCGAGGGCGACCCAGCGGCGCGAGCGGCGCGGGGGCAGGGGGCGCTCGTTCGTCGTCAGGGCCGAGGTCTTGCGCTTCGCGCGTGGGGCACGCCGCGTCTTCATCGCCGAGTCGCTCGGCGAGGAGCGGCCCTCGAGCTGGCCGAGCGCCTCGTCGATCAGCGTGACGACCTCGTCGGCGGTCTGCGGGCGATCGTCGGGTCGCTTCGCGAGCAGGTGGACGACGAGGCGGTCGACGATCTCGGGCACCTCTTCGTTGAGCTCGCTCGGCGATGGGATCGGACGGCCGAGGTGTGCGAGCAGGACCTCGAAGCCGGAGCCGTCGAACGGTGGCTTGCCGGTGACGAGCTCGAAGAGGATGCAGCCGAGCGCGTATAGATCGGCGCGGTGATCGGCGATCTCGCCGTGCGCCTGCTCGGGAGACATGTAGTGCGGCGTGCCGATCACGCCGTTCGCCGTCAGGCGGGTCGCCTCGGCATTGCCCGGGTTCGCGATCGCGATCCCGAAGTCGACCAGCGTGATCCGATCGTCGCCGTTGCGATCGCGGCGCCACATGATGTTCGACGGCTTGAGGTCGCGGTGCACGACATCGGCGGCGTGGGTCTCGGACAGGGCGCTCGCGACGTTGCGTGCGATCCGGAGCGCGCGGACGACCGGGATCGGGCCGTTGGCGAGGATCCGATCGAGCGGCTCGCCATCGATCAGCTGCATCGCGAGGTACGGCCGGCCGTCATCGAGCTCGCCGACGGCGTAGATCGCGACGACGCCGGGGTGCGTGATCCGAGCGGCCGAGCGGGCCTCGCGCGCGAACCTGCGCGCCATCACCGGGTCCGCGGCGATCGCGTGGGTCGGGACCTTGATCGCGACCGGGCGATCGAGCCCGGACTGGCGGCCGCGGAACACGGTGCCGAACGCGCCGCCCCCGAGCACGGCCTCGACCGTGAAGCCATCGAACGACCGCCCGACCAGGCTGTCGGACGACGCCGGGGCGCTCAGCTCGGAGGTCGCGGCGACCTCGATCGGGGGATCATCGACAAGGACCGCTCCGCACGCGGGGCAGAAGCGCCCCGTGTCGTCGGTCTTCGTCGCGCATGCCATGCACGCCCGCATCTCCCTGTCAGGGTAGCAGGACGCGTCAACGAAGCGCGCGCGGGCACGCCTCGCGAACGAGCTCGGAGGCGGACCACTCAGGCGACGGCGCGGAGCGTCGCTGCCACGGGAGGCGTCAGCGCACTCTCGATCAGCGCCAGCGCGCGATCGGTGCGGAGCGCGAGCGCCTCGGTCGACAGGCCGAGGTTCGTCTGCATCTCGGCGGCGTCGAGGCTGCCGAGCAGCACCGACCACGCGAGGTCCGCGATCTCGCGGGCGTTGACCTGGCGGTAGATGCCGGCGTGGATGCCGTCGGCGACGCTCGCGCCGATGTGATCCTGGATCCGGCCGATGCCGGCGGACACCGCGACCACGACCTCGTCCGACAGCTGCGGGCGGATCGCCGGCTGCGCGAGCAGGCGAAGGATGCGCGGGCCCTCGGGGTCCTTCTCGGCCCAGCGGACCAGGATCGACCAGGTCTCGCGGAGGCGGCGGTTGACTTCGGTCTGCTCGCGGACCTGCGCCATCTCGACGTCGAACACCGTCAGGGTGTCCTCGATCAGCGAGACATAGAGGTCTTCCTTCGAGCGGAAGTAGAGATAGATCGCACCGACCGACAGCTGGGCCGCACGAGCGATCAGCTCGATCGAGGCACCGGCGTAGCCGCGCTCCGAGAAGACAGTGCGGGCGGCTTCCTGGATGCGCCGGCGACGGGCCTGCCGCTCCTGGGCTTTGCGTTCTTGAGCGTTCGTCATGTGCGTCCATGTAGCCTTCATGACGCGCTCGGTCAAGCGACGTTTTGTGGCAGGCGATTACTTCGTAGATTCCCGGAGTTAACAGCACGTCCCACGGCCCGTACATCACCGATTTCGTTGAAGTTCCAAACCTGACTCAGGTTTCGGATCTAACGGCATTCAGTCATTTCGGGGATCCGCATTCAGTGTTTTCGGGGATCCAGATTCATTCTCGTGCGTCAAAGGGACCGATGCTCACCGCGCACCGCGTCCGGACCTCCCTCGTGATCGGCGCCGCCAGCGCCACCGTGCTCGCCGCCCTCCTGCTGAGTGGCCAGCCCCGGACCGCGGCGCCCCCCGACCTGGTCTCGTCAGGCGACGACGGGATGAAGCTGACCGCCCAGCTGACCACGACCCGGATCCTCGCCGGCGCGCACGACCACCACCTCGCGGTCGCGATCACCGCCCCGCGCGGCAATCACCGCGCTCGCCCGGCGCTGTCGGTCGCGGTCGTGATCGATCGCTCGGGCTCGATGTCCGGCGAGCCGATGCAGAACGCCAAGGAGGCCGCGTCGCGGCTGATCGGGCAGCTCGATGCGGCCGACGCGTTCACGGTCGTGACGTACTCGACCGGCGACGAGGTCGTCATGCCGATGTCGCGGGCGACCGACAGCAACAAGGCCGCCGCGCGCGCGGCGATCTCGCGGATCTACGACGACGGCGGCACGTGTATCTCGTGCGGCCTGATCCGCGGCGCGAACGAGCTCGCCCAGACCCCGCTGACCGATGGTGTCCGCCGCATCGTGCTGATCTCCGACGGCCAGGCGAACGCCGGCATCTACGATCGCGGCGAGCTCGCGCAGCTGGCCGCCAGCACCGCGTCGACCGGCGTCTCGATCTCGGCGGTCGGCGTCGGCCTCGACTTCGACGAGGTCACGATGCAGCGGATCGCCGAGGTCGGCCGTGGCAACTACCACTTCGTCGAGAACACCGCGGATCTGTCGGCGCTGTTCCACCGCGAGCTCGGCCAGCTCGCCGACACCATCGCGACCGATGCGCGCCTGGTGATCGAGCAGCCGAGCGGCGTGCGGATCGAGGAGGCCTACGGGTATCCGATGAGCCGCGAGGGCAACGCGATCGTGATCCCGATCGCCGATCTCCGCGCCGGCGAGACCCGCAAGGTCGTGCTCCGCGTGACCATCGCCCAGGCCGAGCTCGGCGCGTTCGATGTCTCGACGGTGCGCCTCGGCTGGCGCCGCGTCAGCGATGGCCGGTCGCGCTCCGCGGTCACCGGCGTCCGCGCCGAGGTCGTCGACGATGCGCGCGCCGTCGCGGCGAGCGCGGTGCCCGCGGCCTCGCAGGCGACCGAGGAGGCGCTGTCCGCGCGCGCCCTCGAGGAAGCGACCGTGGTCTACGAGACGCAGGGCTACGAGGCGGCGAAGCAGGTGCTCGATCAGCGCGTGCAGGCCGCGCGCAAGAACGTCCACGTCGGCACGGGCAGCATGCAGAGGATCGAGGCGGCGTCTGGTGATGCGATCGAGAGCTTCCGTGCGGCGCCGGCGAGCAAGGCCATGAAGGTCGGTCGCTCGAAGGCCTACGAGCTCGCGCGCTGACGTAGGTCGCTCGCCTCGGTGCGCTCCGGCGCGTCGTGCCAGAGCGAGCCCGCGGAGGCACCCGGAGCGCTCGTAGCTCGCGTTCGCGCCGGCGCCTTGCGCTCCCAGCGCCGGAGCGCTCGTAGCTCGCGTTCGCGCGGCGCCTTGCGCTCCGGATGCCTCCCCGGCGGCCTCGCTCGGGTTTCCCATGCTGCTTCGCTGAGGCGGTGGCGAGGGTGGCTCGGGGCGCTCTGCTCGTCCTCGACTGCCTGGGCCACTCGGCTCGCCGCGGAGGCACCCGGGCGCTGGGCGCCGCGCGGACGCGAACGCGAAAGTCGTCGAGTCAGGCGCGCGTGCCGCCCCTGATCAGATCACCCACGCCCTTCGGGCACACGTCCCTCGGGCATACGTCCTGACGGCACACGTCCCGAGGGCGAAGCCCGAACCCTCTCTGCTTCGTGGCCTTCGTGTCTTCGTGTCGCCCCCTCTGCGTGGCGGCCTTGGCGGTCTTGGCGGCTCACCCTCGGGCACACGTCCCGACGGCACACGTCCCGACGGCACACGTCCCGACGGCACACGTCCCGACGGCGCACGTTCCGATGGCACACGCCGAGGGCAACGCCCCCGAGGGCACACGCCCGTGGGCGAAGCCCGAACCCTCTCTGCTTCGTGGCCTTCCTGTCTTCGTGTCGTCCCCTCTGCTTGGCGGCCCACCCGCCGATCGACCAGGCGACCGCGAGGAGCGGGGACGAGGCGCGCATCGGCGGCCGCCGGCCTTACGGTGTGAGCTCCGCGAAGCTGACCTGCAGATCGCGGCTGATCAGCACGGCGCCCTTGGCCGGCACGTCCTCGAACCCATCCTTGGCATCGCCATCGCCACCGGAGATCAGGAGGACGCCGCGGAACGAGTCGTCGCGGCCGCCGCGCTCGTCGGTGACCGTGAGCCGGCGCAGCCGCAGCGGCTCGCTGAGCTGGGCGAGCACCATCGAGCGGCCGTTGGTCAGCGCGATGTTGCCGAGCTGGATCGCGTTGTCGCCGGTCGCGCGGCCGGCGCGCTCGAGCTCCGCGGTCACGAGGCGCAGGGTCGCCGCGAGGGCGCGGCGCTGTGCCTGCGTGGCGATGTTCGGATCATCGATGTTGCCCTCGTCGTGGAGCATCGCGAGGAACAGGTGGAAGATCAGCTCCGCGGGGGCACGACCACGCAGGTTGCGGCGCAGGTACTCGGGGACGTGCTCGAGCAGGCGCGGCGCGACGTCGTCGAGGTTGGGCGCGCCGGTCTGCGCGAACATCCAGCGGCGGAACCGGAACGGCGGCGTGTTGTCGGTGCCGCTGTAGCGCTCCTCGCCGACGGCCTGCGCGATCGCGCAGTCGCTGTGGAGCTCCGAGAGCGGCGCGGACAGATCGACGGGGACGGCACTCGACTTGGGCGTCCGGACCAGCAGGACGTCGCCGCCCTGGATGTAGCCCAGCCCCCACCGGCTGACCGGCGGCTGCGCGATGAGCGCCGCGCGCACGGGTGCCAGCGCGGCAGGCAGCCGTTGGGGTTGATTGCACATGCAGGCGAAGAGCTTCATGGGAAAGGAGAACTCCACAGCCGGCGCGCGGCGCGCGACAGGGCGGGATCATCGATCCGACGCCGGCTGATGACGAACGCATCAATCGTCAAGGA
>Ga0316603_10001153_pt1 | contig 13864 bp, 5 predicted proteins | sample OWC_soil_day10_n_FD_207649 | JGI IMG/M metagenome (GOLD analysis project Ga0316603, IMG submission 207649) | Wetland soil microbial communities from Old Woman Creek delta, Ohio, United States - OWC_soil_day10_noCT | ecosystem: Environmental > Terrestrial > Soil > Wetlands | place: USA: Ohio...
CTTAATTTGTTCTTTCCTGAAGGATCCTGGGATAGAGCAGAAAATATATATAAAAACAATCCAATAGCCGCCTATAATAATATGCTTGCAGCCAAATCGATAAAGGCAATAGTAGAAAGCAGGCCTAAGGATAGAAAGGTTAGAATACTTGAGTTTGGAGCAGGAACGGGAGGTACTACAGCATATATTCTTCCAGAGCTTCCACAGGATAGAGTTGAATATACCTATACAGACCTTTCAACCTTCTTTACTGATAGAGCAAAGAAGATATTTGCAGATTATCCCTTTGTGGAATATAAGCTTTTTAATATAGATAAGAATCCAGTAGAACAAGGCTTTGAGCTTGGAAGCTATGATATTGTTGTGGGAGCAAATGTTCTTCATGATGCGGAGAATTTAAGAACGTCAATAAACACTCTTAAAACGCTTCTTGCAGAAGAGGGAGTAATGGCTATTTTAGAACAGACTGTGAATAAAAGACTTCAAAAGGTAACTATCGGATTTTTAGATGGTTTTTCAAATTACAATGATGAAAGATTAAAGGCTAATGTTCCGCTTTTATCAACTAAGGAGTGGGAAAGAACCTTTAAAGCCTGTGGGTTCGGTAAATTTGAAGCTATTCCAGAAAAGGGACATAGGGCAGAGGCTTTTGAGCAAAATGTTATGTTAGCTCAGTATGTTAGAGATAAAAAGTATGTTAAAGCAGATGAAGTTCAGAGCTTTCTTCATGAGAGGATACCAGCGTATATGGTGCCGACTTATATAGTAAATATGGAGCAGCTGCCCCTTACTCCAAATGGAAAAATAGATAGAAAGGCACTGCCATTACCTAATATGAAACAAGAAGTAGAGAGAAAATATACACCACCTTCAACTGAAATCCAAGAAAAACTCTGCGGAATATGGAAGCAGATATTAGGGGCTGAAACAGTTGGAATTAGGGATAACTTCTTTGAATTAGGCGGAGATTCCTTAAAGGCTATTCAAATATCCTCCAAAGCCAAGGAGCATGGATATGAATTCTCTTTATCGGATATATATACCAACGTAACTATTGAAGAGCTTTCAAGCTATTTAGAGGCTAGTGCTGCGTTATGTTGTGAAGAAGAGGCGTATCAAGAGTCTGCTAACGAAAATAATAGGTTTTATTACACTGATTATACAAGGAAAACAGATGAGGAACCAGGAAAAGCTTTTACACTGACAGATATTCAATTGGCGTATTTAATGGGCAGAGACAGTAAGTTCCAGCTTGGAAATATCTCTACACACATGTATTTTGAAATTGAAACTGAAGTTGAAATAGAGAGATTAAATGCAAGTCTTAATAAAGTAATTAGACGTCATCCAATGCTGCGAGCAGTAATTTTAAGTAGTGGAGAGCAAAAGGTATTAAGAGACTTGCCAGAATATAAAATTGATTTTAAAGATATAGCAAAGATGGATGAAGAAAGCCAAAACAATATTCTCTTAGAGAATAGAGAAAAAATGTCTCACTATATGTTTGATACAAATAAGTGGCCTCTATTTGATTTTAAAGCCTTTAAACTAAATGATGAGAAGGTGTACTTGTGTGTTGGCTTAGATATCCTTATTTCAGACGGTGCTAGTATTTACATCATAGGCAGGGAGCTTAAGGAATTCTATGATAAGCCTGAATTAGAGCTTCCTGAGTTGGAGTTTACCTTTAAAGATTATATTTACTCCTTAGAAGAACTTAAGAAATCAGAGGTGTATGAGAAGGATAAGCAGTATTGGTTAAATAAGCTGCCAGACTTTCCATTAGCGCCTACACTGCCTCTAGCTAAAAACGTTGATAATATAGAAAAGCCCCATTTTAGCCGCTGTAATAGGACCTTCAGTGAGATACAATGGGAAAAGTTTAAGTCTGTGGCAAGGAAAAAGAATATTACCCCTGCAGCTCTTTTATGTACAGCCTATACTAAGGTGCTTTCCATATGGAGTAACCAAGAAAGATTTGCAATAGACCTTACTATATTTAATAGATATCCTTTCCATGAGGATGTAAATGAGATAATTGGAGATTTTACATCAATAGTTATTTTAGATATGGATTTTTCAAAGGGTAATGATTTTTGGTCCCAGGCTTTCTCAGTACAAAAGGTGCTTTTAGAGGCATTAGAGCATAGACATTATGATGGAGTTGAATTTATTAGAGAGATATCTAGGTACAACAATTTAGGGGCTAAATCTGTAATTCCTATAATATTTACTTGTGCTCTTTTTGATGACTCTCGTGATGGATGGTCTCAGCTAGGGGATATAAAAATGGGTATAAGTCAAACGCCACAGGTATATTTAGATAATCAGATAATGACACTTAATGGTGGTTTGAACGTTGTATGGGATTACGTAGATGAGGTTTTTGATAAAGATGTAATAGAAGAAATGTTTGGGCAGTTTACAGATTTAATTGCTTCATTATGCAATAATGAAAAAGAAATTATTGTAGTGAATGAAAATGCCTCAAGGCTTGTTGAAAGATATAATTCAACCCATGAGGAAATAGAAAACTCAACACTCCACGGGCTTTTCGCAGAGCAGGCAGCTAAAACCCCGGATAATAAGGCTGTTATATTTGAAGATTCCTTTATAACCTACAAGGAATTAGATGAGAAATCTAATAAATTAGCACAGTTCCTTCTTGAGAAGGGTGTAGAGAAGAATGCTCCTGTGGGGGTTGTTGGAAAGCGTTGTATAGAATCAATAATAAATATATTAGCAATCTTAAAAGCAGGAGGAGCTTACGTTCCTGTAGATCCTGATTATCCAAAGGATAGAAGAGAGTATATTTTAGCAAACAGTGATTGCAAGCTTTTATTAACACCAGATTTTTATGAGGAAAACTCTATAGAAAATTACAGTGGCAGATTGAATACAGCTCAGGAAACAGATGCTCTTGCTTATATTATATATACCTCAGGAAGTACAGGAAGACCTAAAGGGGTTATTACCAAGCATAGTGCTGCAGCAAATACAATTATAGATATAAATAGAAAGTTTAATGTAAATGAAGAGGATAGGATAATAGGTATTTCCTCTATGTGCTTTGATTTATCTGTTTATGATATCTTTGGTGCTCTCAGCACAGGAGCAGCTTTGGTTATGATTAGAGATCAAAGAGATATATCCTGTATTGAAGAAGCATTGAATAACCAAGGAATAACCTTCTGGAATTCGGTGCCAGCTATAATGGATATGGTAGTAGAAAGCCTCCCATCAGCATATGAAAATAAATCACTAACAAGAGTGCTTTTAAGTGGAGACTGGATACCTATGAGACTTCCTGAAAAGGTATGGAATAGTTTTCCTTATTCGGAGATTATAAGTCTTGGTGGGGCTACAGAAGCATCTATTTGGTCTATATATTACCCTATAAAAGAAATAAAAGATGAGTGGAAGAGTATACCTTACGGAGTGCCTCTCTCAAATCAAAAATTTTATGTTTTAAATTATGAATTAAAACCCTGCCCAATAGGAGTTAAGGGAGAATTATATATTGGGGGAGTAGGACTTGCAGAAGGGTATATGAAGGATGAGGAGAAAACTAGACTGCAGTTCATAGAACATCCTCAGTATGGAAAATTATATAGAACTGGTGACTATGGAGCATTCCACAAGGATGGCTATATAGAATTTCTTGGAAGAAAGGACAATCAGGTTAAAATAAGGGGTTATAGAATAGAACTTGGAGAAGTGGAGGCGGCTTTACAGGCACATCCTCATATTGAAGATGCAGTGGTAAATGTAGTTGAAACTTCAAAAGGTGGAAAGCAGCTTGTTGGATATATAATTCCAAAGAGAGAAAAAAATCAGTTAGATGGTGAGCTGCAAAAAGAAAGTGAAGAAATTTGGAAGGGAGCAATTACATCCTCTAAGGTTAAGGCTTCCAATGTACCAAAAGAGGTATCACCAGAAGAATATAGTGAGTTTTCAAAAGGGCTTGAAGAGCTAAGTACTGCATATATATATATGGCCTTCAAAAAACTAAACTTATTCTGCAGTGAGGGAGAGGAAATAAATATAAACAGCATCATAGAAAGCAAGGGGATTAAAGGAAGCTACTTTAAGCTAATTAAACAATGGTGCCAGGTTCTAGAGAAAGATGGAATAGTGAAAGAGGTTAACGAAGAAAGCTATATAAGCTTAAGACCAATACCTGAAATGGATACTGAAGTTGTATGGGAAAGAACATTAAGCTCTCCAGTGTGTGAATATTTTACTAGTTCCGTAGACTATTTAAAGTTGTGCAGTGATAATATACTAAATCTTTTAACCGGAAAAACTCAAGTGTTAAATCTTCTTTTCCCAGAAGGATCTTGGGAAAGGGCGGAAAATTTATATAGGTATAATCCTATTGCTCAATACAATAATCTTATAGTTTCCAATTTAATTAGTGAAATAATTAAAGGCAAGAAACACAATGATAAAATAAGAATACTTGAATTTGGAGCAGGAACAGGTGGAACCTCTGCTTATATATTCCCAGAGCTTCCTGAAGAAAGAGTAACCTATACTTATACTGATTTATCAACCTTCTTTACCGACATAGCAAAAAAGGAGTTTTCACAATACCCCTTTATAGAGTATAAGCTTTTTGATATTGATAAATCGCCTCAGCAGCAGGGCTTTGAGCTTGGAAGCTATGACATTATTATAGGGGCGAATGTTCTTCATGATGCAGCAATACTTGAAAATACCATAAATAATTTCAAGACCTTGCTTAAGCCTGGTGGAGCGGTAGTTATTTTAGAATTAACAACAAATACTAGGCTGCAGAAGATTACTACTGGTTTCATAGACGGTTTTTCAAATTATAATGATTATAGAATGAAGGAAAATGTACCACTTTTAAATCCTGAAGGATGGAGAGATATCTTCGAAAAATGCGGTTATATGAAGTTTGAAGCCTTCCCAGAAAAAGGCCATAAGGCAGAAGCCTTTGAGCAACATGTTATGATCAGCATGGCTCCATTAGAAGAAAAATACTTAACAGTGGAGAAGGTTAATGAAATTAAAAAACATTTATCTAAGGCTTTACCAGAGTACATGATACCATCATATTATATTCAAATTGATAAATTTTCATTAACTTCAAATGGCAAGGTAGATAGAAAAGCACTTCCAGCTATTAATGAAGATAAATCTGTAGATGAAAAATATTTACCTCCAAGAAATGAAGTGGAGAAGATAATAGCAGAGGTATGGCAGGAAGTATTGGCCGTTGAAAGAGTTGGTATAAGTGATAACTTCTTTGAGTTAGGAGGAGATTCATTAAAAGCTATTAAGGCTATTTCAAAATTAAGTACTAGGTTTGAAATAGATATTAATAAGTTCTTTGAGGGAGGAACAATAGAGAATATCGCCAAGGAGATAACCTTTAAAAAGAATTATTTAAGAGAAAAACTTGAAAAAGTATTGGGTTTAAATGAAGAGGAAGATATTTTGAATTTTGAAAAGGACTTTAAAAATAAACTTCACCAATACAGAGAAAGTTATTTAAATTATAATAATCTAAATTTAAAGGAAGAAAGAGAATATAATAATATACTTCTTTTGGGTTCTACTGGATATTTCGGATGTTATTTAATGAGAGACATACTAGAAACTACTAACTCTCATATAACCTTGATAATAAGAGGGGAAGATGAAGAGGAGTGCAAGAGAAGAATAGAGGAGAAGTTCCAGTTTTATTTTAATAAGTCCCTATATGAGAGCTGTGAACATAGGATTACTGTGTTAAAGGGTGATTTAACTTTAGATAATTTTGGTCTAAGGCCAAGAAGTTATGAGGAAATATGTGAAAGTATAGACTGTATTGTAAATTGTGCAGCTCTAGTAAAACACTTAGGAAAATATGATGAGTTTTATAATTTTAATGTTAAGATTGTGGAGAGAATTGTAGATTTTGCTGAAAGTATAAGAAAAAAAGATATACATCATATCTCCTCTATTGGTGTAGGATATGGAAGGCTGGAAGATTGTAAATATGATATTTTCACTGAAGAATATTATGATATTGGACAGAAGCTTGAAAACAATTATCTCCAATCTAAGCTTGAAGGGGAACAAAGACTTCTTGAAGGACGCAGAAAAGACTTAAATATCAATATCTACAGAATGGGAAGCATAATGTTTGATTCAACCAATGGAAGGTTCCAAAGTAATATTGAAGATAACGTTGCATATCTTTTTGCAAGAGCCTTTTATAAACTTGGTGTTGCTCCAAAGGAAATGGGAAGAGTGTTTGATGTAACCAACGTAGACAAGGCAAGTAAAGCACTGCTCTTATTAATGAACAAGAGGAATATAAGCAATGAGACTTTCCATATTTACAATCCAAACTATATTAAAATTGAAGAACTTTTGAAAGCGCTTAATAATATTGATAACACCGTCGCTATAGGTAGTTTCCAGGAGATATATGATGTGATAAGTGGGAAGTTTGATGATTCCATGTACAGTGAATATATTGAAAATATATTATTCCATACTGAGATTCTTCAATCGATGAATGAGTCTAATATGAAGCTTCTAAGTGAAAAAACTGATTTTATATTAGATAAGCTGGGATTTAGATGGGATAAGGTTACTGAAGAACAACTAGATAAAGCGATTAAGTATTGCAAAGAAATAGGTTTCCTATAATTAAAATGAGACTGCACCTAAAAGGTGCAGTCCCAGAATAATATTTTGAGAGGTGTAAGGTATGAATTCTTCAGTTATAAAGGTAAGCAATTTAATGAAGGAATATAAAATGGGTGAATGCATGGTAAATGCAGTTAAGGATGTTTCTTTCGAGATTCCTAAAGGTGACTTTGTAGTAGTACTTGGACCAAGTGGCTCTGGGAAAAGCACCCTTTTGAATATGGTGGGAGGAATGGACAAACCAACTGCCGGGGAAGTATGGATAGAGGATGAAAATATTTCAAAATACAATCTTAAGGAATTAACTAAATTTAGAAGAGAAAAAGTAGGGTTTGTATTTCAGTTTTATAATTTGCTGCCAAGCTTAACTGCCTATGAAAATATAGAGGTTGCCTCAAAAATAAGTAATGAGCCGCTGGAGATTGATACAATTCTTCAATCTGTAGAGCTTGGACATAGGAAGGAAAACTTCCCATCACAAATGTCTGGGGGGGAACAACAAAGGGTAGCCATTGCTAGGGCGGTAGTTAAAAACCCTGCAATGCTACTTTGCGATGAGCCAACAGGTGCATTAGATTATAATACAGGAAAGCTTATATTAAAGCTTTTACATAAGATTAATAAAGACTTTAATAAAACAGTAGTAGTAATTACCCACAATGCAGCAATTGCAGGTATGGCTGATAGGGTTATTAAAATGAAAAGTGGGGTAATAGAATCTATTATAGTTAATGAACATCCAATTTCACCAGAGGAGGTGGAATGGTAATTATGCTTTTTATAAAAAAGATGGCAAGAGAAACATGGAGGTCAAAAGCTCAGTTTTTAGCCTTGATTATTATCGTTACTATGGGAGTTATGTTTTTTGTTGCCATAAACTCAATTCACAAAAATCTTAAGGACTCTAGTGATAAATTTTATAAAGACAGGAGATTTGCTCATTTAACAGTATCCTGTTTTAATATTCCGGAGGATGTAGTAAGAGACATTTCCAATATACCATCTGTAGAAAAAGTGTCAGGAAGGATAGTTAAGGATTTAAAGCTTGAGATTAATGGTACAACTTCAATAATTAGAATGGTAACACTTCCTGACAGTGATGAGGAGATAGTGAATGATATACTAATAACCTCTGGTTCCTACTTCTCTGCTGAGAAGGACCAATGTATTGTAGATGAGCAGTTTTTCAACACACATAAATTAAAGCTTGGTGATAAATTAAAGGTTAAGATAAATGGAGTTGAAGAAAGTCTTAGTATTGTAGGGGCTTCAAAAAGTCCTGAATTTGTATATCAGCTTAGAGATGGAAGTCAGCTAATGCCTGATAACAAAAAATTTGGTGTCATCTATGTAAAGGAATCAAAGGGTAAAGAGTTATTTAATATGAAGGATTCTATCAATAATATTGCTATTCTTTTAGAGGATGAGAAAAATATAGAAGAGGCTAAAAAGGAAATTCAAAAGACTGTAGATAAATATGGGTTGATAGAGATAGCTGAAAGAAAAAATAATTCCAGTGATAAGATGCTTAAAGCAGAATTGGATGAACTTAAATCTCTAGGAGGAGCAGTGCCTGTAGTGTTTTATATAGTAGCCCTTTCTATGATGTTTATCATTATGGGAAGGATAATTGAAACACAAAGAGCTCAAATAGGTATTCTTAAGGCAATAGGATATGGAAATGGAACTATACTTTCCTATTATATCTCCTTTACAGTATTAGTAGGAGTAATTGGAGGGGCTGTAGGTTCTGTATTAGGAATGTTTTTAGGACAATATTTTACAGAAATAGAGAATCAATTTTTTCATTTGCCACTGTCAAGTTTGAAAATGTATCCTGAATTGGTTTTACCATCTGTAGCAATAACTATATTGTTTTGTATTTTAGTAGGGTATTTTTCAAGTAGAAGTATATATAAAATACTGCCAAACGAGGCTATGAAGCCTAAAGCACCTAAAGGCGGTAAGAAAATTTTCATAGAAAGATTTAAAAAGTTTTGGTCGAATTTAGATTATAAATGGAAGATTACCTTTAGGAATATTTTTAGAAGCAAGAAAAGAACCCTTCTTACTGCGGCAGGGGTAATAATGTCTTCTGCGGTTGTAGTTGTAGGTTTTGGACTTATGGATTCAATAAACTATATGATTGATACTCAGATGATGTCAAGTTTAAAGTATGAAATAAGGGCAGATTTCACAAATTTAGCTTCATCGGAAGAACTGAAAGATATTGAAAATATTGATAAAGTAAAAAGTGTTGAGCCTATTTTGGAAACAGCAGTAAGAATTTCAAAAGGCTCTAAGAGTAGAGATGTTAGATTAACAGCCTCTCCGGAGAAGCCTCAGCTTAATAAAATAATAAACAAAAAAGCAGAGGAGGTTATACTGCCTAAGGAGGGGATAATTATCCCTAAGTTAATTAGTGCTGATTTAAATATAAAAGAGGGAGATATAGTAAAATGTAAGTTTTATTATCCGAAAAATGAAGAAAAAGAGGTTAAGGTAAGTAAGATAATAGAACAGTATATGGGATATAGTGTATATTGTAGTATAGATAGCTTTAAGTCTTTTATAGATTCAGAAAAATGGACAGCATCTTCAGCCCTTATAAAGGTGGATAAGCTAGAGAATAAAAAGGCTGTGGAGGATGCTTTAAAGGATAAAGCTTTTGTTAGATTAGTTGAAACTAAGGATGACAGAATAAACAACATGAAGGATTTTCTTGGAGTGATGACCCTTTTTACAGTAATATGCTTTATTTCAGCTGCGGTGCTTTCCATGGCAGTAATTTATAATATTTCATCAATAAATATTTTTGAACGTGAGAGAGACTATTCAACGTTGAAGCTTTTAGGATATAAGGATAAGGAAATAAAAGGCTTAATGCTGAGAGAAAATATGCTTCTTACTGCGGTGGCATCAATAATAGGACTTCCTATTGGTTATTTCTTGAACATGATGATGCTTAGTGCAGTTAAAACTGAAGATATAAACTTTCCAAATGTTATAACAATAAGAAGCTATTTGTTATCAATAATTATGATATTGGTGTTTGCGATTCTTTCAAATTTAGTTGTGGCAAGAAAAATAAGCAAAGTGGATATTATGGAGACAATGAAGGAAAGAGAATAAGATGGAGATGAGCGCTCTGCTGAAAAATACAGTAGAGCGCTTCAACGTTGGAATAATATTTAACTATAAAGTTTCAAAAAGAACATATGTAAATATAATCCATTGAAATGCAAGTTCATTTCTGTTAAAATTCATTTATTAGAAAATTACACAACACTGCTAAAGATGAAGAGGAGGAGTTTTAATGGGAAATAATAAGCTTAAAAAGAACATAACATTAATTCCTGCCTTAGCAATAGTTATAGGTACTGTTATAGGTTCAGGAGTATTCTTTAAGCCTAAAGCAGTATTTTCTGCCACAGGAGCACCAGGACTTGGAATGTTTGCTTGGATACTAGGGGGGATTATAACTATAGCGGCGGGACTAACTGCAGCAGAACTAGCTGCTGCAATACCTAGAACTGGAGGGGCAGTAACCTATTTAAAAGAAACCTATGGCGATTTATGGGGATTTCTCTTTGGATGGGCTCAAACCTGTATATATTTTCCCGGTACGATAGCGGCCCTTGGGATAATATTCGGAACACAAACAGCAGCTTTGCTGGGGTTAAGCAGTAAAACAATTACACCAATAGCAATAGCTATAGTTTTATTGTTAACTATATTCAATATATTAGGAGGGTCAAGGGCAAGTGCTCTTCTTCAAACTATAGCTACTACCTGCAAACTAATTCCATTAGTTTTGATTATAGCTGCAGGCTTCATGATGGGAGATGGCGGAACGGGAAATTTCTTTCCAATGGTTACCTCTAATCAAGCTGTAGCTACGGGACTTGGCTCAGCTCTTATTGCTTGTATGTTTGCTTATAATGGATGGATAAATGTTGGAGCTATAGCTGGTGAGATGAAAAATCCAGGAAAGGATTTACCTAAGGCTATTGTAGGTGGATTAGTAATAGTAATGGTTATATATGTTAGCATAAATGCTGCATATTTATTTGTACTACCAGCTAGTGACCTTGCAGTGTCAGCTACTCCAGCAGCAGATGTAGCAGTTAAGCTATTTGGAGTAATTGGAGGGAAAATAATTATCTCAGGTATATTAATATCAATCTTTGGAACTTTAAATGGATATATATTTACTGTGCCTAGAGTACCTTATTCTCTTGCACTTGAGAACAAGCTGCCTGCAAGTAAATGGCTTTCAAAGCTCCATCCTAAAACAGCATCACCAATTAATACAACTATGCTAATAGTGGGAGTAGCAATAATATATATATTTACTGGCTCCTTTGATCAATTAACTAACCTTGCCATATTCGTTATGTGGTTGTTTTATGTTTTAACCTTCGTTGGTGTGTTCGTTCTTAGAAAAAAACAACCAAAGCTTCTTAGGCCTTACAAGGTACCGCTGTATCCTATAGTACCTATGATAGCTATACTTGGAGGCGGGTATATTATTATAAATACTTTAATAACTCAGCCAAAGAACTCAGTATTAGGAATATTAATTACCTTGATAGGAGTACCAGTGTATTTTGCTAGAAAATCAAAGTTTAAACCTGCTGATGAGATTGATGAAAAAGCAGCATAAACTAAATTTGCCGTATTGAAGGAAGCTTCAATACGTTTTTTTTTATTTGAAGGGGTGATACTATAAAGGAAACGAACTTGAATCCTATTGGCTTTTCATGGTAGTTTATAACAATAAGGTTTGTGGTGCATGGATGCAAATTAATAAAGATTCACTTGGAGAAAGAATTTTTACTGTTGATGGTAAAAGCCTTAATGAAATTGTAAAGAATAAAAAATAGTTGGGAATGAGACAGATGAAAAGAAAAACGAAGCATTTATTTGTATTATCTTTTGATGGACTTTCTACTTTAGATTTTCAGTATATATGCACTTTACCTAACTTTAGTGAGTTTATTAAAGAGGCTTCCTATTGTAAAAAAGTATACAGTGTGTATCCTACTTTGACTTATCCTGCTCATGCTACTATAGTGACTGGAAAATACCCTAAGAATCATGGGGTTATAAATAACACGTTGCTGCAGCCTAATAGAAGGTCACCGGATTGGTATTGGTATAGAAAATATGTAAAGGGTGAAACGCTGTATGATAAAGCAATAGATAATGGCATGAAGGTAGCGGCACTGCTGTGGCCTGTAACAGCTAAAGCAAGGATACAGTATAATTTGCCTGAAATATTTTCTAATAGATGGTGGAATAATCAAGTTATTGTATCCTTGTTAAACGGCAGCCCATTATTTCAAATTCAATTGACTAAGAGATTTAGTCACCTTCTAGAAGGAATTAAGCAGCCAAATCTAGATAATTTCACTCATCAATCTTTACTATATACAATAGAAAATAAAAAGCCTGATATGGCTCTTATACATTATGTGGATTTAGATGGGATGAGACATATGCATGGGTTTAATTCAAAAGAGTCAAAAGAGGCTTTAAAGAGGCATGATAAAAGATTAGGAGAGATAATTGAAGCCCTGAAAAAAAACAATATGTATGAAGATAGTACAATAATTATTTTAGGTGATCACAGCAGCTTAGATGAAGATAAGATTATATATTTAAATGTTTTTCTAAAGGAAAAGGGATATATTAAAACAGACGCAAAGGGAAAAATTATAGATTATAAAGCTATTGCAAAAAGCTGTGACGGCTCTGCATATCTGTATGTTAAAGACAATAAGAATAAGGAATTGCTTAATGAGCTTTATAAGTTAATAAAGGATTTTAACAGTGAGTATAACTGTATTGAAGAAATTTATACAAGGGAAGAAGCAAGTACTTTTGGAGCGGACCCTCAGTGCGCCTTTATGCTGGAGGCTAATAAAGGGTACTATTTCTTAAATGGCATAGATGGAGAGGTTATTCAGCAAATAACAAGCAATGAAGGTGAGCAGGTCCACGAACTAACAAAAGCAACCCATGGATATTCACCCTATAAGGAGGATTATACTACTGTGTTCATGGCTAGTGGAAAAGGTATAAAAAAGGGTGTAATTATTGATAAGATGAATCTAGTGGATGAGGGGCCTACCATGGCAAAACTACTGGGTTTTGAGCTAACAGAGATAGATGGAAGGGTTGTTGAGGAATTCTTAGAGTAAAATATTCCAAGATTAGGCCCTTCAATTCCCAGCGCAAAAAACAACAATTTCAGACAAAATGTTATTGACTTGGATACTTTTCTGTTATAAACTAATCTACAAGAAACAGATAAATAATTAAGGCGTTGATGAGAAAGAGTAGAAATACAGTTTCTTCTACAGAGAGTTCCCGGCAGGTGAGAGGGGCATTAGAAGGTATTTTGAACACATCTCAGAGCTGAGCACCGAATCCTTTTAGACAAGGTAGTAGACTGCTTTCGGTATCCTTGCACCCGTTATAGTGCTAGAGTATAAACAAAAGTTTTTTGTCGTACTCGAAGAGGTTGATGCGGCGACGTATCAATAAATTGAGGTGGAACCACGTGAGCAATACTCTCGTCCTCTAGTTTTTAACTAGAGGCGGGAGTTTTTTTATTGCAGAAAACACGAAGTTAACTTCCTAGGCCTAGGAGTGGTTTTTGAAAATAAAAGAATCGATTTCAGTGTCCTCAGTGTTCTCAGTGGTATTCAGTGTTATTAAATCAACTGCGTATTATGCTTAAAGCAAGGATTATATATGTTTCTGTACTATAAAATTTAAAATTAAGGAGAGAAAAATTATGAAAAAAAGAATTTCAAGCTTATTATTAGGTTTAGCTATATTTACTTTTGCAGCGGGGGTACTTTCTGCATGTTCAAAGAAGGGTGATAATGTTAGTTCAGGGGATTTAAAAGAAAAGAGTTCTGTAGTTATAGGTCTTGATGATACTTTTGTGCCAATGGGCTTTAGGGATGATAAAGGTGAAATAGTTGGGTTTGATGTGGATTTAGCAAAAGAAGTATTTAAAAGGATTGGATTACAGGTTGAATTTCAACCAATAGATTGGTCTATGAAAGAGACAGAGCTTAACTCTAAAAATATAGATTTAATATGGAATGGATACACAATTACTGATGAGAGAAAAGAAAAGGTAGCATTTACTAAGCCTTATTTAGAAAATAGACAAGTT
>Ga0316603_10001157_pt1 | contig 13854 bp, 12 predicted proteins | sample OWC_soil_day10_n_FD_207649 | JGI IMG/M metagenome (GOLD analysis project Ga0316603, IMG submission 207649) | Wetland soil microbial communities from Old Woman Creek delta, Ohio, United States - OWC_soil_day10_noCT | ecosystem: Environmental > Terrestrial > Soil > Wetlands | place: USA: Ohio...
GGAAATCGACTAACCGCAAAGAGCGCTTAGCGGGTGCTCTTTCAGAGCTCCACAAGTCTATGCGTTCTGCCTCCTCTGCGATGATCAACGCAAGAGGAATCGCGGAGAGATGTCCGAGTTGGCCGAAGGAGCGCGACTGGAAATCGCGTGTACCGCCCAAAAGCGGTACCGTGGGTTCGAATCCCACTCTCTCCGCCATATGTTTTTCCGCACCTCCGGTGAAAGGGCGAGGACTCTTTTGAGGCGACGGCTATGACCTACGAGGTTTTTGCCAGGAAATGGCGTCCTCAGGTTTTTGAGGATGTGATTGGGCAGGACCACGTGATTCACACTCTGGTCAATGCGATCAAGACAGACAGGCTCGCCCATGCTTACCTCTTCAGCGGACCGAGAGGCGTCGGCAAAACATCGATCGCCAGGATCTTGGCCAAAGCCCTCACCTGCACCGAAGGAAAGCCGGGCATTCCCTGCAACCGCTGTCACTCATGCCTCGAAATCACACAGGGCTCTTCAGTGGACGTGCAGGAAATCGACGGCGCATCCAACCGAGGCATCGAGCAGATTCGGGAGCTCCGGGAAAACATCAAGTACATGCCTTCATCCGGTTCGTTTCGAATTTACATCATCGATGAAGTCCACATGCTCACGCTGCCTGCGTTCAATGCCTTGCTCAAAACTCTTGAGGAACCGCCGGGCCATGTCAAATTCATTTTTGCAACCACCGAACCCCACAAGGTCCCAGTGACCATTCTCTCAAGATGCCAGAAATTCGATTTCAAGAGGATTCCTCTGGCTCTTCTCGTCAAACAGATGGAGACAATCACCTCGGAGGAGGGTATCCACATCAGCCGATCAGGGTTGACCCTCATTGCCAGGGAAGCCGAAGGGAGCATGCGTGACGCCGAGAGCCTGCTGGATCAGGTCGTCTCTTACACCGGACCCAAGGTGGAGGACCGACAGATCACGGATATCCTCGGAGTGATCGATAGGACCCTCCTCTTCGAGGCCTCCCGCGCCGTTCTTGAAGGCTCAGCCAAGACCTGCATAGAAATTGTGGACCAGATATACAACTACGGTCACGACATCAAGGAGTTCTATCGGGCCCTCATGGATCAGTTCAGGAATCTTCTCATGAGCCTCGTCGCTCCTTACGACGACCTTCTGGACATGGTCGAGAGCGACAGGGAAGCAATCAAAGTCCAGGCGGAAAGGGCCGGAAAAGAAAAACTGCAGCAGATCCTGAACTACTTGATAGCCCGAGAGGAGAGTCTCCGTTTCACATCCCATCCCAGGCTGGTCCTGGAAGGCATCATGATCAGGCTCTCTCAGATGGGAGATGTCGTGGCTATCGAGGAACTGATCCGGAAACTCGAATCCCTTGAAAAAAGGCTCTCCTCTCCGCGCGCCTCCAGTGAAGCGGTTCAGGCTGTCGACGAGGAAAAGGCCTTGCCTCAACCGATCCGGAAGGACGACTGGGGTGCCTTTCTGAAATTCATCGCTTCCAAGAATAAATCGATGGCAAAGGTCATGGAAGGTTTTCCGTTTCTGGAGGGCTCTGCAGAGACCGTGGTGATCGGAAAAGCCCCCAAGCCCTTTGACACCTATTTCGATGACTCGGAAAAAAGCGACAAACTGAGAGCGCTGGGCCTTCAGTTTTTCAAGAGGAATGTGAAAATAAAAGTGATCGGCCAAATCGGGGTGGAGGAAAGCCAGCACCCGAAACAGGACCCCCAAGCGCCGCCCCATCCGCAAGGGGTTCAGGATGTGCTCAACATGTTTCAGGGCGAGATCAGAGGGGAAGTATCAGAAGATCAAAGGAGAAAAGAATCATGAAAGGCATGCCGAACATGGGGAATTTGCTCAGGCAGGCACAGCAATTCCAGGCCAAAATGGCCAAGCTTCAAGAAGAACTCGGAGAGAAAACGGTGGAGGCTTCTGCCGGAGGCGGGATGGTCACGGTCGTGGCCAACGGCCGGCAGGAGGTCCTTTCCGTAAAAATCGACCCCGAAGTGATTCATCCTGAAGAGGCCGAAATGCTCCAGGACCTGATCCTCGCCGCTGTCAACGATGCCCTGTCTAAGGCCAAAAGCATGGTCAATGAGGAGATGGGCAAACTTACCCAAGGGCTCAACCTTCCCAACATCCCCGGACTCCTTTAGAGCAGGTCCATGAACATCTATCCAGCACCCCTTGAACATCTCATCCGGAACCTGTCCCGGCTGCCGGGTATCGGACAGAAATCAGGCGCCCGTGTGGCTCTGCACATTCTGAGGAGTCCCAAAGAACTCGCCGAGAGCCTGGCCAAGAGCCTTCTCGATGTAAAGGAGAAGATCAGGTTCTGTTCCGTTTGCTTCAATTTCACCGAAAAGGATCCCTGCGCCATCTGCGCGGATGAATCCCGGTCCAATGGAGTGTTGTGCATCGTTGAAGGACCGGGCGACCAATTTGCCCTGGAGGAGTCTGGTGCTTTCAAAGGGAAATATCACGTGCTTCACGGTGTGCTGTCTCCTCTGGACGGCGTCGGGCCTGAAGATCTCAAGATCGGTGAACTGATGGGCCGCCTCGGCAGGGAAGCCATCCAGGAGGTCATCCTTGCTACCAATCCGACCACCGAGGGAGAAGCCACGGTTTCCTTCCTTCACAAGCTCCTCTCCGAAAAGGGCATCAAAATCTCCCGAATTGCCCTTGGGATTCCCATGGGAGGGGACCTGAAATACATGGATTCCATTACCCTGTGCCACGCTCTCAAGAGCCGGACCCCTCTGTCGCCATGATTTCTGAACGTGTCCTCAAAGAACTCTCCTCCATCCTCGGCCCTGGGCACCTCACCACTCGCCCCGAAGATCTGATGACCTTTGGAACCGACGCCACGAAGCTCCGCTTCATGCCCGACGCCGTCGCCTTCCCTGGCACGGCTGAAGAGATTTCCAAGATCTTTCAACTGGCCAACCAGGAGCGGTTCCCGGTCATTCCAAGGGGGGCGGGAAGCGGAAAGAGCGGAGGGGCCTTGCCTGTGGAAGGCGGCCTCATCTTGGCCATGGACCGTTTCAACCGTATTCTTGAAATTGATCAGCACAACCTGATTGCGCGGGTGGAATGTGGAGTGATCACCGCCGCCTTCCAGGACGCTGTGGAGAAGGTCCATCTCTTTTATCCCCCGGACCCTGCCAGCATTCACATCTCCACCCTCGGCGGCAATGTGGCGGAATGCGCAGGGGGCCTGCGTGCCGTCAAGTACGGGGTCACGCGCGATTACGTGCTGGGGCTCGCCGCCGTCCTTCCCACAGGAGAGATCGTCAAGACAGGAGTGCAAACCATCAAGGGAGTGGTCGGCTATGACCTCACCCGGCTCTTGATCGGGTCTGAGGGGACTCTGGCCGTTGTGACGGAAATTGTTGTTCGGCTTATTCCGAAGCCTGCCTACCGAAAAACCATGATGGCCTTTTTTAAGACCGCCAGCGCAACCGTGGACACCGTCTCAGAAATCATCCGGAGCAAGATCGTTCCAACCGCCCTCGAGTTCATGGACAGGACCTGCATTACCTGCGTGGACGAAGACGTGGGGCTTGCGGTCCCAGAGGGCACAGGCGCGCTGCTTTTGATTGAAGTGGACGGAGACAGGGCGCTCGCAACAAAAGAAGCGAAAAAAGTGGAGGGAATCTGCACTCGCCGGGGAGCTCTAGAATTCTGCTCCGCGTCCCGTCTGAAAGACAGTGAGAAGCTTTGGGAAGCCAGAAGAAACGTCTCCCAGTCTGTTTACAAATTGAGACCGGACAAGATCAGCGAGGACATCGTGGTTCCCAGGAGTCGAATGGCCGAGTTCATCGGTTTTTTGGAGGTCACGGCTAAGACATACGATCTCCCCATGGCGGCCTATGGCCATGCCGGAGACGGGAACATCCACGTGAACATCCTCTTCGACCAAAAGAGTCCCGGGCAATTGGAAAAAGCTCAGGCTTCAGTGAGGGAGCTGTTCACCAAGGTCATTGACCTGAAAGGGACGCTTTCCGGCGAGCACGGCGTGGGGGTCACCAAGGCCCCCTTCATCGAAATGGAGATCTCCAGATCGGTTCTGGAGCTGATGGTGAGGCTGAAAAAAGCTTTCGACCCAAACGGGATTTTGAATCCGGGGAAAATATTCCCTTACAAAATCTGATCCTTTGCCGTGTAATTCTTGGTGTCGTAGAACTTCTCCACATTCACAAGGCTCAACCGCTCCAGCGCTTTTCTCAAGGGCACCGTCCTGATCTCGCCCTGCTTCAGGCTGACCATGCGACCGAAGTCTTCGTTCGCAATCATGTCCACAGCTGCAATTCCGAATTTCCGGCCCATCCTTCGGTCATAGGCAGTGGGGTCGCCTCCTCTCTGAAGGTGACGGAGCGCCACATAACGAGCTTCGAGCCCGGCCTTTTTTTCGACTTCTTCCGCAATGAACCCCCCGATCCCTCCCAGGTAATAGTTGCCGAAGCCGTCCTGGCCTCGCCGCTCATGCACCTCCTCCATACCCCTGGGCTTGGAGCCTTCGGAAACCAGGACAATGCTGTAGCGCTTTCCCTCCTTTTTTCTCATCTTGAGGATTTCTGCGACGCGGTCCATCACAAAGTCATGTTCCGGAATTAGAGTCAGAGCCGCTCCGCAGGCTTCGCCTCCCTCCAGAGCAAGCCATCCCGCTCTTCTGCCCATGGTCTCTACGATGAAAATCCGGCTGTGGGATCCCGCAGTGATACGAATTCTGTCAATGTCCTGGGTGATCGAGTTCACGGCCGAATCAAACCCCAGTGTGTAGTCGGTTTCAGACAGATCCTTGTCGATCGTCTTCGGGATTCCGACGACCCGGATGCCTTCTTTGAAAAGCTTGTAAGCGACGCCGAGGCTGTCAAAGCCCCCGATCACCACAAGGGCGTCAAGCCCCAGTTTCTTGATGTTCTCTATCATCAGCTCAGACTGGTCCTTTTTCGGGTCAAAGGGATTGACCAGGCTGGTTCCGAGGCGTGTGCCTCCGGACCTGTCCCAGGTGCGTACCAGTTCCGTGTCCAGCGGCACCACATACCGCTTCATGTTTTCCTTTTTGTCGGGCTTTACCTCCAGGAGCCCCTTCCAGCCGTCAATGATGCCGAGGACCTCGAACATCGTTCCCCGAATGGGCACCAGATCTTTGTCCAGGGCCGAATTGACGACCCACTGGATGGCCGGATTGATTCCTGCACAGTCCCTGCCTGCGGACAGCACGCCAATCCTTGTTTTCATCGCCTCCTCCAAAGGAGATTGTAGAGTGTTTTTTCTTTCTTGAGGGGTGACTATAGAGCAAGCGTCCTGGGGTGTCAACCCTTCGAGCTTGGGGCGCTATCTTGCCCCGATCTGGCCAAGGCCGAGAAGCCGGAATTGGACCATAACACTCCCTATCCCTTCCAGGTTGCTGGAGATCACCCTGACCCCCCAGCACTGAGATTGATAATCGACATAGAAACTCTCCGAAAGGCTATTGTGGTTATCGAGGTCTATACTAATCCCTCCTCCGACAGAAAAACCATAATCCAAATTGACGTGAGCGCTCGCGTTGAATCCCTTCTCCTCCTCTTTGTCATACTGGTAAGCCACTCCAACGGAATCCGTCCGGCCGCCGGATCTGGGAATCGCCAAGGCAAGAGCCACATCCGCAAAGGGAATGTTTTTGTCGTAATGATCCCAGTGAACTTCTGTATCAAGATACAGATTCGAGAGGGGCCGCATGGTCAGAATTCCAATCAACGGTTCAAAAGGCCTTTCCTCTCCAGATACGCCTTTGTCCCACCATGTTCCATCCAATCGATACCCCTGAATCAGAGTGAATCTTGTCCACTGCTCATAGAGGGCCCCTTCCTTTTCCGTGTCCCTTCTTGCATCCAGGAAGTTGTCAAGAGCCAAAGCGATCCGGTTCATGGATCCGTTTGCATCCATGGGCTCGAACCATGGCTGCACATTGTTCGCATCCTTGTAAGCCCTGTAACTATAGCTAAGGGAAGGTACGATCTTGTGCTTGAGCTTGGTTGCAGAAGCCCAGTTTGTGTCATAAATTCTTTCCATCACGGTTGAAAACCTAGCCTGAGCTTCGTAGGCATCCCGGTACTGCCTATCTTTTTCTCTACCCGATTGATCCAACCACTGCACATTTCTGGTGTAGCCGACCGAAGGTTCAAACTCTAAGTACCGGCCCAACCACATCGGATAGGTCATGAGGGGCGTGACCGATGCCCTATGGCCTCTCGGTCCTGCCTCGCGCCAAATGTAATCATAGTCCGTATTGAGTGCCATGAAGAAGGGAGCGACCGGCAGCGTTCCAGAAAGAAGGTTGAAGTCCATGCCCCCAAGAGGCTGGGGGGTAGTGTCGTTCGAAGGGTTTTCCGGCCTCTCGTAATAAGAAGAAATCGCCTGAAGGCTGTATCCTGGCTGATCACGATCCAGCCTGAGGGCTGACCTCCTCGTGGGGGACCAGATGTCCTCCAGAGGTCTGCCAAAATCTTTTACGAGGTTCGGTCTAGCCCTGTACCCGAAAAGACTTCCATAAAACTCCTTGAGGTAGTCTCGATCGCTTACGTAGTCGGTGTCCAGTCTTGCCTTGACCCCGAGTGGAAGCTGCTGATTCACCCTGCTCCTCAGCCAGTAACGCGTTTCATTCGTTCTCGGTAGCGGGCTGAGGTCCAGTTGGTCGGGGTCGGTCAGATCCTTTTCCCCCTTCTTGTCCCTAAGAACATCGAAGAGAAACTCCCCCTTGGATTCCTCCTCTGCGACATACCGGTACTCGAACCCTTGCATCAACCCTCGTTCATATAGGTATTGCTCGTAAAAGGTCGCATCCATACGGTCCGAAATGGCCCAGTAAATTGGAACCTCTACCTGCACGCCATTTAGGCTTGAATACCCGACCGCAGGGGGAAGCGCCCCTGATTGCCGTTTTGTCATGGCAGGGAAAAGGGCATAAGGAAGAAAAAAGGCAGGGAGATCCCGGATTCGAAAGACAGCGTTTTTCACGGTTCCGTATCCTTCCACGGTGATTTCCAGTTCTGAGCCGGTGATGCTCCAGTCTGGTTTGTCCCCCTCGCAGGTAGTCACCTGAAATCCTTTCACCGCATAGGTGTTCGGCCCGGTCTTCTCCATGTCCTCCCCACTGATATAGTAGTGGTTCTCCCGGAGAAAGATGCGTCCCTTGGTGACCTTGCCGGTTTGGCTGTTCAAATCAAACAAGGCTTTCTCAGCTCTCAAAATATCTCCGTTTGTCTCGAGGACGACGTCTCCTATGGCCTCAACCATACCTGTCTTTTCGTTGTATCGAGCCTCTTCGGCTGTGAGCACCTGGCCGCCCCTCGTGATCACCACGTTCCCCTCCGCCGCATACAGCCCTTCGTCGCGGTCATAGCTCATTTTATCCGCTGAGATCTGCCATTTGGCATTTCGATCCCCCACGAACCTGTCTCCGAAAGAACGGTCCGCAGCCCATGTGCCGCCCGCAGTCAGCGCCAAGAAGAGAATTCCGAGTAGGCTTAGGAAGACTTTCTTTCTTTCAATGTCTGCTCTGATGGCTGATCTCCTCTGCCATGCAGCAATGCATTCCAAGGCTCCGCTGCGCAGACAGCCCATTTGGCTCACCGAATGCTGTCCGGCTTGTATCTCTTCGGATCCAGAACCGCCATCGCCTCTCCCACCGTGAACAGGGATCCGGTGACCAGAATCAAGTCTTTCCGATCCGCCATTCGCTTTGCTTTTCCGATTGCCTTGGCGAGCGTGGGTTGAATCTCTCCGGGCTTTCCTAAGGGCAAAGCCTTCTGCATCAGAGTCTCAGGAGCGGCGGCCCGGTAGTACTCGGGTCTCGTGAAGACGACATAGTTCGCCATGGGAACGATCCCCCTGAGAATAGTCGGCACATCCTTGTCCGCCATAATCCCCAGGACCAGGATAAGGCGCTTGTATCGAAAACCTCCTCGGATGGATTCTGAGAGACAGTGGATCGCTCCAGGGTTGTGAGCCCCGTCCAAAATCAAGAGCGGCTCCCTGGAGACCACCTGCAGCCTCCCCGGCCAGTAAGCGCTTTTCAACCCTTCCCGGATATGATCCTTGGACACTTGGACTCCTCCGCGTTCAAGCAACTCCATCACGCCCAATGCCAGAACCCCATTCCGGTGCTGGTAGTTCCCGGCAAGCCCCAGTTCGAGATCTTTGAGCTTCCACTTGAAGCCGTAGTAGTTGATCTTGTCCTCGGTGGCGCGATAGCGGATGTCTTGTCCCACTCTCCAGAAGGGCGCCCCCTTGTCTTCGCACGTCTTCCTGAAGACCTCGAGCACCGGGGGTTGGATTGCAGCGGTTATCAGGTCAATCCCTCTTTTGATAATCCCCGCCTTTTCTCCGGCGATCTCCGTCAGGGTGCGCCCCAGGAACACCTGATGGTCCAGAGAGATGTTTGTGATAACCGAGACCTCGGGCCGGATCACATTGGTCGCGTCCAACTTTCCTCCCATACCGACCTCGATTACGGCGAAATCCACTTTTTCTCTCGCAAAGTAGATCAACCCCAAGGCCGTTGTGACTTCGAAAAAGGTGGGCGGATGCGTCGGATTGATCACGGCCCTCAATTCTCCAACCAGGGACGCCACGGTTTCGGAGGGGATCTCCTTTCCGTTGATTCGAAAGCGCTCCGTGAATCGGACCAGATGGGGAGAGGAATAGAAGCCGACCTTCAAGCCCGAGTTTCGCAGGATCGACTCCACCATCGCGGCCACCGATCCCTTGCCGTTCGTTCCCGCGATGTGCACGTAGCGCTGCCCGCGGTGTGGATTGCCAAAGGCCTTGAGGAGATTGGAAGTCTTGGAGAGCCCGAACTTGATCCCGTACTTTTGAAGGCTGTAGAGATATTCCACCGCCTGTTCGTATGACATTTTCTTGCGTTGGACCGATTGCATAAGTTCCTTCGCGATTTCGACATGTGAAGTGACGAGTGACGAGTGACGAGTTTCTTAGGAGGACCTCATCTGTTTATTCGCTACTTGTCACTCGTTACTCGTTTCTTGTCACTCATATTTTCTCCAGACTCGTATAGCCTAGATGGAGCAACTTCCGTCCGAAATCCCTGAAAAGCACCTCCACCTTCTCCTTGTCCACCAGCTTGGAGATGACTCCGTGACCGAACGCAGGATGCTTCACCCGGTCTCCGGCTCTTAGCGCTGCAGGGGCCTCTGGACGTTGCGCCTGAACCCCATTCACGAGAGGCGCGGCGGCAGAGGGCCACCGGACCCTCTCCGCCGCGCCCATGGTTCGAAACTCGAAAAGCCCCTGAGGTAGCGACTGAATGAAGGAAGACAAACCTCGTGAGGAGGCGTTGGTGCCAGAGGACCAGCCATATCCTGCCTCCTGGCCGGGATAACAGAGAATCAGATGATCCTTCGCCCGGGTCGCCGCCACATACATCAATCGTCTTTCCTCCTCCAGGCCGTCCTCACTTTGACTCGCCCTGGCAGACGGGAAATACCCTTCGCTGGCCCAGAGAATGAATACCACTGACCATTCGAGTCCTTTCGCAGAGTGAACGGTGGAGAGCGTGAGGCACTCTCCTCGCCGATCAGGGTTCATGTCTGCAAGGCTGCTGGGAGGTTCAAGAGCCAGATCATCCAAGAAAGACCGAAGCTTCTGGTAACGGCTGGCCATGGGTCGAAGCTGTTCTAGGTCCTTTTGTCGTCTGGGGAAGTCGTCGAACTTCTCCCTGAGGATGGGTTCGTAATACCCGATGGCCAGTTCAATCGCCCTTTCGGGCTTGAGGTCCTTGGCCGTCAGTTGCATCAACAGATCCCCAAGGGCCTTCAAACCGCCGTCCGCCTTGCCTGTGCCGGGCCATTCAGGCACCTGGGGAGGAGCAGCTCTGTTTTCTCGCATCCAGTTCACGATCGTCTGACTCCTCCCCTGTCCGATATTCTTTATGAGCCGGAGAATCCTGCCCCAGCTCACGCTGTCATCCCGATTCGTGATGACTCTGAGATGTGCGAGAAGATCCTTGATGTGCGCGGACTCCATGAATTTGAATCCCCCGTACTTGACAAAAGGGATTCCCTGCCGCGCCAACTCCACCTCCAGTTCAAAGGAATGATAGGCGGCTCTGAAGAGGACGGCGATGTCCTTTACGGTAAGGCCCTGATGAAGCTGCTCCTTGATCGCCCGGCAAACGAACATCGCCTGCTCCGGTTCCGTTCTCGCATCCACGACCGTCGGTCTGGCTCCCCCGCGGCGTTCGGTGAAAAGACACTTGGTGTATTTCTCCTCCGCCTGCTCCATCAAAGCGTTGCTCAGATTCAAGATCGGCTGTGTGGAGCGGTAATTCTGCTCCAAGCGGATGATCTTGGTCTCGGGAAAAAGCTTGGGGAACTCAAACATGTTCTTGTAGTTTGCGCCGCGGAAGGAGTAGATGGACTGGGCATCATCGCCAACGACCATGACGTTCCTGTGCCCAAAGGCCAGCCATTTGACAATGTCGGCCTGAATTGCGTTGGTGTCCTGGTATTCGTCCACCATGACGTACCGGTACTGTTCGCTCAAAAGCGTTCGGATCTGCTCGCGTTCCGAGAGGATCTGACGAAACAGGACGATCAGGTCATCGTAATCCATGAGCTGATTTTGTTTCTTGTACTCTCGGTAGGCCTCTTTGAGCTTCTTGAGCTGAGAGACATGCTCCAGGAATTGGGAATATTCCTCCTCCATGAGGGATTCAAGGCTGCATTCGAGGTTGGCCGCTTTGCTCAGGATGTTGGCTAGCGTGGCTCGCTTCGGAAATCGGACTGCGCCTTTGTCGACTTGCATCTCATGGAGCAGAGACTGGATCACTTCCTCCATGTCCGACCGATCAAGAACCGTGAAGGTGTTTTGAAAGCCAAGAAGGGCGGCGTGGCTCCGAAGAACCCGATGGGCCAGAGAGTGAAACGTACCCCCTGACACGAGCCTGCATCTTTCGTCCGCAAGGCCCGCTGCCCGCTCCAGCATTTCACCGGAGGCTTTCCGGGTGAAGGTGAGGAGGAGAATGTTTTCCGGTGAAACACCGCTCTCGACCAGTCGGGCCACACGGTAGACCAGGGTCCTCGTTTTACCGCTTCCCGCCCCTGCAATGACCAGAAGCGGACCTTCGAGGCACATGACGGCCTGGAGCTGCGCCGCATTGAGCACCCTTTCGTAATCGATTCTTTTGGACAAAAGCGTCTCTATCCCCTGCTAATCGAACAGGAACAAGGATACCCCTGCGGCCATGAGCATCGCGATGACAAGGACCACAGGGACAAAAACAGCGACGAGCACCCTGGTATAAGAAACTCCGTGGATTTCACGAATTCCTATGACTTGCACCCCTATCACCCAAAGGCTTGCGATGAGCCCGCCCACATAGGGGATCAGAGCCCAGAGCTGAGCGGCCTGGGAGTAGCAGATTGCCCTGAAAGTCGCCTCGAACCCGTTCTTCCCGCCGCCGACCACGCTCAACAGGAGGTGAGCAACAAGGCTCGTCATGCAGATCATGACAGTGGCCGCAACAGGGCAAAGGATCGTGGCAGCCAAAAAAACAAGACTGGTCCCGTAGTCAGCCATGAAGTCTACCTGGATTGAGGAAAGGCTCCCCTCGCCCATGAGGAACTCCCAGAAAAGCTCCAGTATCAACCCAATGGACCCGAACAGGATTCCAAACGCGAGAGGGTCCCTCACACCCCCCTCCACCGCAGTGTGCCGGAAAAAAGCTCTCGGAGAGAAAGCCGCTGGTTTGATCGTCTGCAAGAGGCTATCTCTCAGGCCTATCTCGGCCCGTCTTTCCCATGGTGGGGGAATCCGGCCTTGTCGCTTTGCCCCCGCCCAGCCCAGGGTAAAATCAAAGCGTTCTTTGCAGCGAGGACAGGTTGCCCACCGGACGCCTGGAGGGATCCTGTCTTCGGCAAGCTGCTTTGAATACCCGCATTTGGGGCAAGTGACTTCTACCGTCATTTTTTCAACCTTTCCCTGTCGCTTATACAATATCATCGGTCTGGGATAAAGCCTAAAGATAGATTAAACCCCGTCCCTACAGGCAACCGGCCGCGCACAATTTAAATCCCTTGTTTTTACCTACACGCTTGAGTATCATGAATCCACTTTTATTGGCCCGAAACTCCCTTCGAGATTCAGGAGGCGTGAGACACGAAGGCCCCTTAAACAGAAAAAGTGAAGCCCCATTTCCCAGGGCAAGGGATATGGGGCTTTGTCTTTTCCGGGGGTTGGAGAAAAGACCAGGTTAGGATTTGAATCAGTGTGAGCTTACTGTTGCAATTCTGTAAAAAATATGTCCAATAACAACATATAATTCGAATGGGATCCCCAAAAGAGCCGCACGAATCGATTGAAACACAAAATCGATTTCGAATCGGCCAAGAGGTTTTGGGAAGACCCGGACAGGATCGAGATTCGGGCTCCGTATCCAATCGAGAACCGCTATATCCTCATAGGGAAGATCGGGAAACAGTTGTGGTCGGTGGTTTACACACTGAGGGGAGAAGCCATTCGAATCATTTCAGTCAGAAGGTCAAAGAAGCAGGAGATGAAACTCTATGAGCAAGAGAAAACTCGCGAAAAGCAGTGAGGAGTTCGATCGACGGTTCGATCAGGGCGAGGACCTCCATAATCTTATCGACGTGTCAAAAGCTGTGATCGTGAAACCGGGAAAGAAAGTGCGAATCACCCTGGACATGAGTCAGTCGCTTGTTAAGGAAATCGATGAAATCAGGCGATCGATTGGTGTGGATCGGGGAGCCTTGATCAAAGTTTGGCTGCACGAGAGAGTGCGACAAGAAAGATCCAAAGAGGCCACTTAATCCGCTGCTCCACGCTCCCCCTGTCCTCCAGCTTGTCCACCCTAGCCTCGGCGAAGGTGGAAGCTTTAAGCCCGTCGAAAGGGCGTAGAAGGACCTGTCCTCCAGAGCCTCATGACCGCCATAGCCTTGGCGAAGGCGGTTGGCGAAGGAGGATGCTAGGTTGTGCTTTTATGGCTTTTGCTCCTTGCTCTATGCTCTCTGAGCTCAAGAATTTTGATGAATCCATTGAAACCTATGGGTCCGAGATTGAGAAATGGGCTGAAGGACTTTCTTCTCGGTGGTCTGAACTCACTCAAAGAGCCCGCGAAAGAACTTACTGGGCTTCAAGCTGTCTTAGGAACTACGAGTGGGGACGGATTCAGGTTTTGAGCGGTTGAAACCTTTACCAAAAGATGTTATAAAAAAAGGATTATTCGGCCGCCGCAAAAGGGCAAATAGAAAAGGGGGTGAGCGACATGTTTGACCGCATCACGTTTGATCCACAGATCATGGGGGGCCGTGCCTGCATCCGGGGCCTTAGAATGACGGTTTCGATGGTCGTGAATCTTGTGGCAAATGGGATGACCACAGAGGCGATTCTTAAGGAATATCCCGATTTGGAACCGGAGGATATTCGGCAAGCCCTCCAGTACGCTGCCTCCCTTGCGAGAGAAGAAGTTCACTCTTTTCCTGAGAAGAGGATATGAAATTCCTAGGGGATGTAGGAGTATCCGTCAGCACATTGAAAGCGCTACGGGAGGCGGGCTACGATTCTGTCCATCTTAGAGAGCAAAATCTGCATCGGCTCCCTGATCAAGCGATTCTCCTCAAAGCCATCGAAGAGCGCCGAATCGTCATAACCTTTGATCTGGATTTCGGTGATCTCCTCGCGACTCGGGGAGGGCGCCGTCCAAGTGTTATTATCTTCCGTCTTAACAATCAAACCCCGTCGAATGTTACGAAAAGGCTTTTTTGATCTCCTATCTATAGAGACCCCGAGGCTTGAAACTGGGGTCTTGATCATTATCGAAGAGTC
>Ga0316603_10001160_pt1 | contig 13829 bp, 12 predicted proteins | sample OWC_soil_day10_n_FD_207649 | JGI IMG/M metagenome (GOLD analysis project Ga0316603, IMG submission 207649) | Wetland soil microbial communities from Old Woman Creek delta, Ohio, United States - OWC_soil_day10_noCT | ecosystem: Environmental > Terrestrial > Soil > Wetlands | place: USA: Ohio...
GCTGGGAGCCACGGAGACGGTGGCGCGCAATGCCGTCGAGAACCCCGTGTCGGCCGCGCCGAAGAAGGAACGTGCGCGCGTGCTGGCCGACAAGCCGGCGGCCACACTGGAGGTTGATGACGGACTCGATCGGGCCTGGCGCCGTGTGGGCATCGCGCTCGATCGCTCCGGCTTCACCGTCGAGGACCGAGACCGTGCCGCCGGCCTGTACTTCGTGCGCTATGTCGATCCGAAGACCGCCGGCCAGGAGAACACTCCCGGCTTCTTCGGCAAGCTGTTCGGTGCCAGCACCGACACCAGCGCCGCGGCGGTCAAGTACCAGGTGTCGCTGAAGAGCGAGGGCAGCAAGACCCTCGTGTCGGTGCTCAATTCACAAGGCGCGCCGGACGCCGGCGAGAACAGCAAGCGCATCGTCACGGTGCTGGCCGACGAGCTGAAGTAGGCTGGGGCCGCCACCAACGAAAAAGCCGCCCGAGGGCGGCTTTTCATTGCCGGCAAACCACCGGCAGCAGCGATTACTGCTTGGCAGCCGACGCGGCAGCGTCGACGGCCTTGGCGGCGGCATCCTTGGCTTCGACGGCGGCAGCAGCGGTCGCCGAAGCGGCATCGACTGCAGCGGAGGCGGCGCTGTCGGCAGCACCCGCTACGGCCGACGCAGCGGCCGCGGCAGGCACAGCCACCGCGGCGGCAGCCGACGCGGCAGCAGCAGCCGGCGTGACCGGCGCTTCTTCCTTCTTGCCGCAGGCGGCCAGGGCAACGACAGCGACCAGGGAGGCCAACACGAGTGACTTGTTCATGGGAATTCTTCCTCTAAGGGTTTGATGGAACATGGATCGAATCTTGCGCCGGTCCATTGCACGAATGGCAGGGCCTGGCTTGTCCTTGAACGGGTGACAGATTGAAAGTCAGCCCAGCCAGCGATTATAGGTCGCGTAGTGGATTTCCCTATAGCCCCAGCGTCGTCGCTGCAAACGCTGGTGCCGACCGTTGCAAAAGTGCATCAGCCCGCTCCTGCCAGGCCCGCAGCGTTGCCGGCTCGTTGCTGGCCCAGCCGCGCCAGTGCGTCTTGTCCAGCAGTTGCACCAGCAGCGTGCGATCGGCCAGCAGCAGACAGGGCAGTTGGGCCGCGTCGTCCTCGGCCGGACCATGCGCCGAGACGGCGTGCGACCACAGGCGGTAGCTGGCCACGAAACGCGCACGGCGGCGACGCAGATCCTCATAGTCGTTGGCCAGCAGGACCAGCTGGCGCTGCGGCAGGCGCAGCCAGTCGGTCAGGCGCTGCAGCAGGGTCGGGTCGTCGAGTGGCCAGTCGGCGAAGTCGTTGTCGACCCAAAGCATGCGGCGCGCACGACGCGCCAGCGCCAGTTGCACGGCCTCGTGCACGGCCGAGACGAAGGCCTTGCGCGAATCGATGGCGCGCTGTGCCGGCGAGTCCGGTGAGCTGTCCATCCGTCACACCCCTTGCAGCCAGCCGGCGTCGGCCCATTCGACCAGCGTGGCGCGCGCGCCGGCGCTGAGCCGGGCCACCCCGGAAGCGTCCAGGCAGCGCCGGTCCGCCAACTGCCGCAGCAAGCGCGCATCGAGCCCGCCGGTGCGAAAGCACTCGCCGTTGATGAACACATGCCGGGCGTCGTACATCATGCGTGTACGCCGGTCCAGCGCCAGGCCGCCGGACAGCGCCCGGCTTCTTGCAGGCGGATCGAACCAGACGCGCGCCTTCGGCTCGGTGAGCCATTCGCCCAGCGAGCGCTCGAGCGCCTGAGGATCGCGCAGCGCGGCGTGAAGCGCGCCGCTGGCAAAGCTCAGCAGGGCCGGAGGAATGGCTCCAGGCGCGGCCGTGGCGCCCTGGTCGGCGTCGCCGTACAGGCGTTCCCGGGCCGTGGGCTCGATGTCCTGCGCCAACCGCGAGAGCAGTTCGCGCGCCAGTTCGGCAGGCCCCGGGGCGCGGAAACCCACCGAGGCCGTCATGCATTCGCCGACCGCCACGCCGTCGTGCGCCCACAGCGGCGGCAGGTAGAGCATGTCGCCGGGCTCGAGCAGCCATTCGTGCTCCGGCTCGAAGTGGCGCAGGATCTTCAGCGGCAGGCCGTCGACCAGTGTGCGATCGCGAGCGCGGCCGATGCGCCAGCGGCGCCGGCCATGCACCTGGATCAGGAAGACGTCGTAGGAATCGAGGTGCGGCCCGACACCGCCGCCGTCAGTGGCATAGGACAGCATCAGGTCGTCCAAGCGCGCATCGGGCACGAAGCGGAAGCGCGCCAGCAGCTCGTGCGCCGCCTGCAGGTGCAGGTCCAGCCCCTGCACCAGCAAGGTCCAGCCGGGTTGCGCCAGCGGCGGCAACGCACGCCGCGGCAACGGGCCGTGGCGCAGCGTCCAGCCGTCGGCGACATGCACCACCAGGCGCGACTCGACCGCGTCGTTCGCCGTCAATGCGAACAGCGCCGCTCGCGGCAGCGGCGGCGCCACGCCGGGCAATGCCTGGCGCACCAGCAGCGGCTTCTTCTGCCAATGCCGGCGCATGAACTGCTGCGGCGACAAGCCGCCCAGCAAGGGCAGCGCAAGGTTCAGATCCATGCCTGGATTGTGGCCAAGAAGACGGCCGCTCCGGTGGCCCGGTGATGACCGTATGCGATCATTCCGCGATGAAAATTGATGCCCCCTGTGTGCTGAGCCTGAGCTGGACGCTGTCCGACACCACGGGTCAGGTGATCGACGAACTGGCCGAGCCGGTGGAGTTCTTCTACGGCGGCGAGGACCTGCTGCCCAAGGTCGAGGAAGCGCTGCTCGGCCACGAGGCCGGTTACGAGGCGCACCTGCACCTGGAGCCGGAGCATGCCTTCGGCGACTACCGCAGCGAACTGGTGTGCTTCGAAGCGCGCGAGCTGTTCCCCGAGAACCTGGAAACCGGTATGCCCTTCGAGGGCCTGCCACCCGGCAGCGTCACGCCCGACATGCCCAACGACGTGCTCTACATCGTGACCGAAATCTACCCCTCGCACGTGGTGCTCGACGGCAACCACCCGCTGGCCGGCATGGCGCTGCGGCTGCATCTGAAGGTGCGTGACGTGCGCGAAGCCAGCGACGAGGAGATCGACGCCGGCACGCTGGGCAGCGCCGGCATCACGGTGCTGAACAGCGCCCCGCCGGGCGCGCCGACGCACTGAGGGTTAGTGTTTGCCGGTGGAGCCGAAACCGCGCTCGCCGCGCGACGATTCGGCAAAGGCCTCCACCCGCTGGAAGCGCGCCTGCACCACCGGCACGATCACCATCTGCGCGATGCGCTCCATCGGCTGCACGGTGAAGGCCTCGCGCCCGCGGTTCCAGCAGCTGACCATCAGCGGGCCCTGGTAGTCGCTGTCGATCAGGCCGACCAGGTTGCCCAGCACGATGCCGTGCTTGTGGCCCAGGCCCGAGCGCGGCAGCAGCATCGCCGCCAGGCCCGGGTCGCCGATGTGCATCGACAGCCCGGTCGGGATCAGCGTGGCCTGCCCCGGCTCGATGACCATCGGCGCGTCCAGGCAGGCGCGCAGGTCCAGGCCGGCGCTGCCGGGCGTGGCGTAGGCGGGCAGGAAGTCGGCCATGCGCGGGTCGAGCAGCTTCAGCTCGATGGTGGTCATGGCCGGGCAGCTTCCAGTCGCGTGGCGATCTCGGCGACCAGGGCGCGCGCCAGCTGCAGCTTGCTGGCGCTGGGCAGCTCGCGCTCGCCCTGCTCGTCCACCAACACCAGTGTGTTGTGATCGCGGCCGAAGGTGTCCGGGCCGATGTTGCCGACGATCAGCGGCACGTTCTTGCGCAACCGCTTCTCGCGCGCGTGTTTCGCGAGGTCGTGGCTTTCGGCGGCGAAGCCCACGCAGTAGGGCCGGTCCGGCAGCCGCGCCACGGCCGCCAGGATGTCGGGATTTTCGGTCATCGGGATGCTGGGGGCGCGGCCGCTGCCGTCCTTCTTGATCTTCTGTGCACCGCATTCGGCCGGCCGCCAGTCGGCCACCGCCGCGGTGGCGACGAAGACATCGTGCCCCGCAGCCAGCGGCAGCACCGCATCGTGCATCTGCGTCGCGCTGCGCACGTCGATGCGCCGCACGTGGCGCGGCGTCGACTGGTGCACCGGGCCGGCGACCAGCGTCACCTCGGCGCCGGCCTCCTGCGCCGCACGGGCGATGGCGAAGCCCATCTTGCCGCTGGACAGGTTGGTGATGCCGCGCACCGGGTCGATGGCCTCGAAGGTGGGCCCGGCGGTGATCAGCATGCGCTTGCCGGAGAGGCGCTTGGGCTGGAAGAAGGCCACCAGCTCTTCGCACAGCTCGGCGGCTTCGAGCATGCGGCCGTCGCCGACCTCGCCGCAGGCCTGGTCGCCCGCGGCCGGGCCCAGGATGATGCTGCCGTCGGCGCGCAGCTGCGCCAGGTTTCGCTGCGTGGCCGGGTGCGCCCACATCTCGCGGTTCATGGCCGGCGCCAGCAGCAGCGGGCAGCTTTCGATCGGCCGCGCCAGGCACAGCAGGCTGAGCAACTCGTCGGCGCGGCCCTGCGCCAGCTTGGCCATGAAATCGGCGCTGGCCGGCGCCACCAACACCGCATCGGCTGCGCGCGTGAGGTTGATGTGCGCCATGGCATTGGGCTCGCGCATGTCCCACTGGCTGGTGTAGACACTGCGGTTGGACAGCGCCTGCATCGTCACCGGCGTGATGAACATCGCCGCGGCCTCGGTCATGACCACCTGCACCGTGGCGCCCTGGCGCACCAGCTCGCGCACCAGCTCGGCCGACTTGAAGCAGGCAATGCCGCCGCTCAGCCCGAGCACGATGTGGCGGCCTTGCAGATCCAGGGGTTCGCTCATGATGGCGCGCACTCTAGCTCAAGGCGTGCCGTCGCCGGCGCCGTGACACTTCTTGTACTTCTTGCCGCTGCCGCAGGGGCAGGGGTCGTTGCGGCCCGGGGTGGCTTCGACGCGCCGCGGCGCGTGGCGCGGCGCATGGTCCACCCAGTAGCAGCGCAGATCCTGCAGTGCCAGGCAGGCCTCGTCGACCAGCTCGTCGCGGCCGAGCTGCTGGCCGGGGTAGCGCAGCGCCAAGTCGGCCGCCAGCTGCGCCGCGTCGCGCTGCGCCAGTGCCTCGACGGCGCGCAGGCTGCCGTCGTACCAGGCGGTGTCCTCGTCGTCCTCGGAAGGAGCCACCCAGTCTTCGGCAAAGGTCTGGATGGTCTCCAGCACGCCCAGCGCCCACAGCTCGCCGGTCAGCGGCCAGTCCTCGACCTCTTCGGCGCTGAGCTTGCCTTCGGCCACGAGCGCATCACGCGCCTCGCTGCCGTAGTCGCCCAGCAGCGGCGACAGGCGCAGCTCGTCGGGCGCGTCGAACAGCGCCTGCGCATCGAGCTGCGAGGCCAGCACCTGCCAGCGCTTGTGCAACGTCTCCAGCGCCTGCTGCACGTCCTGCGGATCGGCGAAGGTGCGCTCCCAGGCATCGCCCAGCAGCCGCGGCAGCCATTCCAGCGGCGTCGTCGCCCGCGGCCCGGCCAGCAGCGCGGCCATGCAGCCATCGAGCCACTCCGGCGACACCCGCTCGTCGAAGCCGGCCAGGCGCTCGCACAGCGCCTCCAGCGCCTGGATCTCGGCATCACTGCTGTCGCGCGGTTTCATGGCGTGGTGTGGGCTGGGCCGGGGCAGGCGGATGATGTCATGGCCGCAACGAGGTCGATCCATGCGCCGATCGGCACCGGTCGCGCGCATGCCGCACACTTGCCACCCATGGAATCCCTGAGCTGGCGCTGCAGCGCCCTGTTGCTGGCCTGTGCGGGGCTGCCGGCGTCGGCGGCGCGGCTGTTGATCTTCGGCGAGCAGCACGACCAGCCTGACCAGCAGCGCCAGGTGGCAGCGGAGGTGCAGGCGCTGGCCGGGCGCGGCCAACTCGCCGCGGTGGTGCTGGAGATGGCCGAGCAGCCGCTGCGCACCAGCGCCCTGCCGCGTGATGCCAGCGAATCCGCAGTCCGCGACGCATTGAAATGGAAGGGTTGGCCCTGGGAGCCCTATGCCGCCGTAGTGATGAACGCGGTACGCGCGGGCGTGCCGGTGCTGGGCGGCAACCTGCCGCGCGCCAACCTGCGTACGGCCATGGCCGACGCCGCGTTGGACGACCGCGTCGACGAAGACACACGCGCGGTGCTCACCGACGCGGTGCGCAGCGGCCATTGCGACCTGCTGCCCGCCTCACAGCAGCCCGGCATGGTGCGCATCCAGATCGCCCGCGACCAGGCGATGGCCCGGGTTGCGGCCGACGCAGTGCGCGCCGCGCCGCCGGACGGCACGGTCCTGCTGCTGGCGGGCGCGCAGCACGCCTCGCGCGACCGCGGCGTGCCCCTGCACCTGGCCAGAATCGACGCCACCTTGCCCGTGCGGGTGGTGATGTTCGGCGAGGCGAGCTCAAGCCTGGTGGCCGACGAGAGGCGCCCGGCCCTGGTCGCACCGCAGGACGATCACTGCGAAGCGCTGCGCAAGCAACTGGCCACGCCGCCTGCCGCGTCAGCCGCGTCGCGCTGAACGACGCCGTCACTCAGGCCTGCAGCCCGCGCGTCCGCCTGCAGGAGGGCGCCACTTCGCTCGCAAGAGACACTGTGATGGCGCTGTCTCGTGTCCGGCTCAGGCCCGCTCGGCCACCCAGCCGCGCACCGAATCCAGCGCCGCGGACAGGCGCGACGGATCGGTGCCGCCGGCCATGGCCATGTCGGGCTTGCCGCCCCCCTTGCCGCCCACCTGCTGGGCGACGAAGTTGACCAGCTCGCCGGCCTTGATCTTGCCCATGCGGTCGGCCGTGACACCCGCTGCCAGCTGCACCTTGCCGCCGTCGACCGTGGCCAGCACGATGGCCGCGCTCTTGAGCTTGTCCTTCAGCTTGTCCAGCGTCTCGCGCAGCGCCTTGGCGTCGGCGCCCTGCAGCGTGGCGGCCAGCACCTTGAGCCCGCCGACGTCGACGGCCTTGGCCAGCAGCTCGTCGCCTTGCGTGGAGGCGAGCTTGCCCTTCAGCGCGTCGAGTTCCTTCTCCAGGCCGCGCACCTGCTCCAGCAGCGCATTGACGCGCGCCGGCACCTCGGGCTTGAGCACACGCAGCGTGCCGGCCACGCCGCCGAGCGCGCTTTCCATGCCCTGCACGTAGGCCAGCGAGTTGTCGCCGGTCAGCGCCTCCACGCGGCGCACGCCGGCCGCGACGCCGCCTTCGGCGACGATGGTGAACAAGCCGATGTCGCCCGTGCGCTGCACATGCGTGCCGCCGCACAGCTCGCGGCTGCTGCCGATGTCGAGTACGCGCACCTCGTCGCCGTACTTCTCGCCGAAGAGCATCATCGCGCCGGCCTTCTGCGCGGCCTCGATCGGCATCACCTGCGCCTTGACCGGCACATTGGCCAGCACCTCGGCATTGACCAGCTGCTCGACCTTGCGGATCTGCTCGTTGCTCAACGGCGAGTTGTGGGCAAAGTCGAAGCGCGTGCGCTCGGCATTGACCAGCGAGCCCTTCTGCTGCACGTGCGCGCCCAGCACCTCGCGCAGCGCCTTGTGCATCAGGTGCGTGGCGCTGTGGTTGCGCACGGTCTTCGCACGGCGCTCGGCATCGACGCGTGCAATCAACTCATCGCCGAGTTCGACCTCGCCCTCGACGATGCGGCCGTGGTGACCGAAGACGCTGGCCTGGATCTTCAGCGTGTCGTCCACGACCACGCGCGAACGGGCATTGCGGAGTTCGCCGCTGTCGCCGACCTGGCCGCCGCTCTCGGCATAGAAGGGCGTGTGATCGAGCACGATGACCACGTCGTCGCCGGCACGCGCACGCTGCACCGGCGACCCATCGATGTAGATCGCGGTGACATGGGAGTGTTCGCACACCAGGTGCTCGTAGCCGTGGAAGGCGGTGGCCGCGCCGCTGTAGTCCAGCCCCTGCGCCATCTTGAACTTGGCCTTGGCGCGGGCCTGCTCGCGCTGGCGCTGCATGGCCGCGTCGAAGCCGGCGCTGTCCACCGTGACGCCGCGCTCGCGGCAGACATCGGCCGTCAGGTCCAGCGGGAAGCCGAAGGTGTCGTGCAGCTTGAAGGCGACGTCACCAGTCAGCTGCACATTCGCCGTCGCTGCAAGTGGCTTGGTAACTTCGAGTACGAACTCGCCTGGCCTGACGTCATGAAGGGCCGCTTCCAGAATCTCCATGCCGTTGGCGATGGTCTGGAAGAAGCGCTCCTCCTCCTGCTTCAGCACCTCGGTGATGCGCAGCCTGTCGCGTTTCAGCTCGGGATAGGCCTCGCCCATCTCGTCGGCCAGCGCCGCCACCAGTGTGTGGAAGAAAGGCTTGCGCGCGCCCAGCTTGTAGCCGTGGCGGATGGCGCGGCGCGCGATGCGCCGCAGCACGTAACCTCGGCCTTCGTTGCCGGGGATCACACCGTCGGCCACCGTGAAGGCGCAAGCGCGGATGTGGTCGGCAATGACCTTCAGGCTAGGCGCGTCCTTGTCGCAGTCTTTCGCGCCGGCCGCATCCACCGCCGCCTTGGCCGCAGCCAGCAGGTGCACGAACAGGTCGATCTGATAGTTGCTGTGCACATGCTGCAGCACCGCCGCCAGCCGCTCCAGCCCCATGCCGGTGTCGACGCTGGGCTTGGGCAGCCTGTGCATCACGCCGTCTTCGGTGCGGTTGAACTGCATGAAGACGTTGTTCCAGATCTCGATGTAGCGGTCGCCGTCCTGCTCCTCGCTGCCCGGCGGGCCGCCCGCGACCTCGGGGCCGTGGTCGTAGAAGATCTCGCTGCACGGGCCGCAGGGGCCGGTGTCGCCCATCATCCAGAAGTTGTCGGACATGTAGCGGCCGCCCTTGTTGTCGCCGATGCGCACGATGCGCTCGGCGGGCAGGCCGATCTCCTTGAGCCAGATGTCGTAGGCCTCGTCGTCCTCGGCGTACACCGTGGCCCACAGCTTGTCCTTGGGCAGCTTGTAGACCTCGGTCAGCAGTTCCCAGGCGTAACGGATCGCGTCCTTCTTGAAGTAGTCGCCGAAGCTGAAGTTGCCCAGCATCTCGAAGAAGGTGTGGTGCCGCGCGGTGTAGCCCACGTTCTCCAGGTCGTTGTGCTTGCCGCCGGCGCGGATGCATTTTTGGCTGGTGGCCGCACGCGTGTAGGGTCGCTTGTCGAAGCCCAGGAACACGTCCTTGAACTGGTTCATGCCGGCGTTGGTGAACAGCAGCGTCGGGTCGTCACCCGGGACCACCGGGCTGGAGGCGACGACGAAGTGGCCCTTCGATTCGAAGAACCTCAGGAAGGTGGAGCGGATGTCGGAGGCATTCATGGGCGCAGGCGGGAGGGGCCGGACGGTCGGCCGACACGCACCGGGCACATCGCCCGGCGCGGGCCGACATTATCCGTTGTGGCCGTGGGGCCCGCGTCGGGGGAGCCTGGGGTCTGTGGCACGATGCCTGTCTGACAGCCCAAGGAGCGATGCCATGCAACGTGATGCCCAACCCAAACTGAGCCACCAGACCAATGCCGAGCTGATGGCGCGGCGCAATGCCGCGGTGGCCCGAGGCGTCGGCCACACCCACCAGATCTTTGCCGCGCGCGCCGACAACGCCGAAGTCTGGGACGTGGAAGGCAAGCGCTACATCGACTTTGCCGGCGGCATCGCCGTGCTCAACACCGGCCACCGCCATCCGGACGTGATCGCCGCGGTGAAGGCGCAGCTGGAGCTATACACCCACACCTGCTTCCAGGTGCTGGCCTACGAGCCCTATGTGGCCCTGGCGGAGAAGCTCAACGCGCTGGCGCCGGGCGATTTCGCCAAGAAGACGCTGCTGCTGAGCAGCGGCGCCGAGGCGCTGGAAAACGCGGTCAAGATCGCCCGTGCCCACACCGGGCGGCCAGGCGTCATCTGCTTCACCGGCGGCTACCACGGCCGCACGATGATGACCTTGGGCATGACCGGCAAGGTCGCGCCTTACAAGCTGGGCTTCGGGCCCTTCCCCGGCAGCGTGTTCCATGCGCAGTTCCCGAACACGCTGTACGGCATCAGCGTCGACGCCGCTATCGCCTCGGTGGAAAGCATCTTCAAGAACGACATCGAGGCCACGCAGGTCGCGGCCATCGTCATCGAGCCGGTGCAGGGCGAAGGCGGCTTCTATGTGGCGCCTGTCGCCTTCATGCAGCGGCTGCGCAAGCTGTGCGACCAGCACGGCATCCTGCTCGTCGCCGACGAGGTGCAGACCGGCGCCGGCCGCACCGGCACCTTCTTCGCCATGGAGCAGATGGGCGTGGCCGCCGACATCGTGACCATGGCCAAGAGCCTGGCCGGCGGCTTCCCGCTGTCCGCGGTGGTCGGTCGCGCCGAGGTCATGGACGCACCCGCGCCCGGTGGCCTGGGCGGCACTTATGCCGGCTCGCCGCTGGGCTGCGCGGCGGCCTTGGCCGTGCTGGAAGTGTTCGAGAAGGACAAGCTGCTGGAACGCAGCCGCGCCGTCGGCGGCCGCCTGACGGCCGGGCTGCGGGCGTTGGCCGCCCGGCACCAGGCCATCGGTGACGTGCGCGGCCTGGGCGCGATGGTGGCCATCGAGCTGTTCAAGAATGGCGATGTGCACCAGCCCGATGCCGATCTGGCCAAGGCGATCGTCGCCGAAAGCGCGAAGCGCGGGCTGATCCTGCTGTCCTGCGGGGTCTACGGCAACGTCATCCGCATCCTGGTGCCGCTGACTGCCAGCGACGCCGTGCTCGACGAGGGCATGGCGATCCTCGGTGATACGCTCAAAGCGCTGTGCTGACTGCCCATTGAACGAAAGAGACATCCACCATGGCCAAGACCCAAGCCCGCTTTCAATGGGACGACCCACTGCTGCTGGATCAGCAGCTGACGGACGATGAACGCGCGGTGCGCGACGCCGCGCACAGCTACTGCCAGGAGCAGCTCGCGCCGCGCGTGACCGAGGCCTTCCGCCACGAGAAGACCGACCCGGCCATCTTCCGCGAGATGGGCGAGCTCGGCCTGCTGGGCACCACCATCCCCGAGGCCTACGGCGGCGCGGGACTCAACTACGTCTGCTACGGCCTGGTGGCGCGCGAGGTCGAGCGGGTCGATTCCGGCTACCGTTCGATGATGAGCGTGCAGAGCTCGCTGGTGATGGTGCCGATCCACTCGTTCGGCACCGAGGCGCAGAAGCAGAAATACCTGCCCAAGCTGGCCACCGGCCAGTGGATCGGCTGCTTCGGCCTGACCGAGCCCAACCACGGCTCCGACCCCGGCAGCATGGTCACCCGAGCCAAGGCCGTGCCCGGCGGCTACAGCTTGAGCGGTGCCAAGATGTGGATCAGCAACTCGCCGATCGCCGACGTGTTCGTCGTCTGGGCCAAGGACGACGGCGGGCAGATCCGCGGCTTCATCCTCGAGAAGGGTTGGAAGGGCCTGAGCGCGCCGGCCATCCATAGCAAGGTGGGGCTGCGCGCCAGCATCACCGGCGAGATCGTCATGGACGAGGTGTTCTGCCCCGAGGAAAACGCCTTCCCCGAGGTGCGTGGCCTGAAGGGGCCCTTCACCTGCTTGAACAGCGCTCGATACGGCATTGCCTGGGGCGCGCTGGGCGCGGCAGAGGACTGCTTCCACCGCGCACGGCAGTACGTGCTGGACCGCAAGCAGTTTGGCCGACCGCTGGCCGCCAACCAGCTTATCCAGAAGAAGCTGGCCGACATGCTCACCGAGATCAGCCTGGGCCTGCAGGGCTGCCTGCAGCTAGGCCGCATGAAGGACGCCGGCACCGCCGCGGTCGAGGTGACCAGCATCCTCAAGCGCAACAGCTGCGGCAAGGCGCTGGACATCGCGCGGCTGGCGCGCGACATGATGGGCGGCAACGGCATCAGCGACGAGTTCGGCGTGGCCCGCCACCTGGTCAACCTGGAAGTCGTCAACACCTACGAGGGCACGCACGACATCCATGCGCTGATCCTGGGCCGCGCCATCACCGGCATCCAGGCCTTTTCCTGATGGCGGCTGCCGACGCGCTGGTGCGCTTTGCCGGCGTGCAGAAGACCTACGACGGCCAGGCGCTGGTCGTGCGGTCGCTCGACCTGGACATCCAACGCGGCGAGTTCCTGTCGCTGCTCGGACCCTCGGGTTCGGGCAAGACCACCTGCTTGATGATGCTGGCCGGTTTCGAGTCGCCCACCGCGGGCGAGATCTTTCTCGATGGCCAACCGATCACGCGCACGCCGCCGCACAAGCGCAACTTCGGCATGGTGTTCCAGAACTACGCGCTGTTCCCGCACCTGCGCGTCGCGGACAACGTGGCCTACCCGTTGACGGTGCGCAAGCGGCCGAAAGCAGAGATCGCGCAGCGCGTGGCCAAGGCGCTGGCGATGGTGCAACTCGGCGGGCGCGACCAGGCTTACCCGTCGCAGCTGTCCGGCGGCCAGCAACAGCGCGTGGCCTTGGCGCGCGCGCTGGTCTTCGAGCCGCAGCTGGTGCTGATGGACGAGCCGCTCGGTGCGCTGGACAAGCAACTGCGCGAGCACATGCAGATCGAGCTGAAGGAACTGCACCGCCAACTCGGCGTGACCTTCGTCTACGTCACCCACGACCAAGGCGAAGCGCTGACGATGAGCGACCGCGTCGCGGTCTTCAACGACGGCGCGATCCAGCAGATCGATGCGGTCGAGCGCCTGTACGAAACGCCGACGAACCGCTTCGTGGCCGGCTTCGTCGGCGACAGCACGCAGCTCATCGGCACGGTCGGCAGCGCCCAAGGCCCGCGCTGCGAGCTGGTGCTGCCCAACGGCCAGCGGTTGACGGGCGTCAATGTCAATGCCGCGGCGACCGGCACTGCCGTGGTGGCGTCGGTGCGGCCCGAGCGCATCGAAGCGCACTTCAAGGCGCCCGAAGATCCGGTCAACGTGCTGCCGGCCTCGGTCGACGACGTAATCTACTTCGGCGACCACCTGCGCCTGCGCTGCGCCGTTGCGGGGCAGGCCCAGGCCACCGTCAAGCTGCCGCTGGCCTCGGATGCACACCCCGCCGCCGGACAGAGCGTATGGTTGCGGTTTCCCGCGGCAACGCTGCGTGTCTATGCGTGACGAGCGCTCCCGTCCCTTCCCTCCACAACCCAAGAGGAGACTGCCCATGAAATCCTTCCGCCTCACGGCCGGCCTGGCCGCATTGCTGGCGCTGCCGGCATTTGCACAGACACAGCTCACCATCGTCAACTTCGGCGGCGCCAACGGCAACGCGCAGAAGAAGGCCTACTTCGAGCCCTTCGAGAAGAGCGGCGCCGCGAAGATCCAGGCCGTCGAATACAACGGCGAGCAGGCCAAGATCAAGGCCATGGTCGAGACCAAAAAGATCACCTGGGACGTGGTCGAGGTCGAGAGCCCCGATGTCAGCCGCGGCTGTGACGAAGGCCTGTTCGAGAAGCTCGACTACGGCAAGATCGGCAACAAGGCCGATTTCCAGCCGGCCGCGATCCATGAATGCGGCATCGGCATCTTCGTCTGGTCCACGGTGATGGCCTACAACGGCGACAAGTTGAAGGACGGCCCGCAGACCTGGGCCGACTTCTGGGACACGAAGAAGTTCCCCGGCAAGCGCGGGCTGCGCAAGGGCGCGCGCTACAACCTCGAGTTCGCGCTGATGGCCGACGGCGTGAAGCCGGCCGACGTCTACAAGGTGCTGGCCACGAAGGAAGGCGCTGACCGCGCGTTCAAGAAACTCACCGAACTCAAGCCCAGCATCCAGTGGTGGGAGGCCGGCGCGCAGCCGCCGCAGTTCCTGGTGGCCGGCGACGTGGTCATGACCAGCGCCTACAACGGCCGCATCGACGCCGCGCAGCGCGAAGGCA
>Ga0316603_10001161_pt1 | contig 13824 bp, 8 predicted proteins | sample OWC_soil_day10_n_FD_207649 | JGI IMG/M metagenome (GOLD analysis project Ga0316603, IMG submission 207649) | Wetland soil microbial communities from Old Woman Creek delta, Ohio, United States - OWC_soil_day10_noCT | ecosystem: Environmental > Terrestrial > Soil > Wetlands | place: USA: Ohio...
GCAAATCATAATCACAGCCAGGCCGGATAAACGTACCACGTGCGGTGTCCTCGTCTCCTGATTCTGGATCAGGCGTTGGCTTTCCGTCGCTGCCCCAGGTCTTCGCTGATTCTGGCAAGGAGCGCATCACCGAGCGGATAGAATGCGAAGATCACTATTGCCAGTGCCGCGGCAGCCGCCGGAAATACGCTGATCAGCAGCCGGATTCCGTTCAGCGCTTCGCCGGTCTGCCCCACGTTTGCCACATAGCCGAATGCCATGAGTATCCATCCGATCAGAGCGCCTGCAACACCTGTCCCGAATTTCATCGAGAGGGTCCCCGCCGAATAAACCAGACCCGTCATCCGCCTGCTGTGTTTCCACTCCGCCCAATCGGCTGCATCACCCAGCATCGCGAAGAAAAGGGTCACGATGGGTCCGGTGGCGAATTCCGTCACCGCGCTGAGCACGTACATCAGCATGATGTCCTGCGCTCCGACGCCATACAGAAGCGCGCTGGAGACCAGGGCCGTCCCGAAGCAGACCTGCATCAGCATCTTGCGGCCGAGCAGTTGCGCGAGCCGGTGCGTCATCGCCGCGCCGATCATCGCAGCGATGAGGCCCGTGACCATGAACGAGGTGGCAAGGAACGTGTCACCGACAAAATACTTGAAGTAGTACATCGTCACTCCCTGCTTCAGGCTTGTCATGGTGACAAACAGCAATCCGATTGCAAACAGGATCAGCCAGGGACGGTTGCGGAGGAGCAGCTTGACATCCGAGCGCAGCGAGCCCGGCTCGGAGACCACCGGGACCACCCTCTCCCGGGTCGACGCGAACGTGATGAAGAGCAGGATGACGGCGACAACCGCAAACAGGGTCATCGTCCATGTGTACCCGACCACGTCATCCCCTCTGCCGAACAATGAGACCAGCGGGATGTTGAGTCCCTGCGTCAGAAGTCCCCCGAAGAAGGCAAAGAAGAAGCGGTACGATGAGATGCTGGTCCGTTCTGCGGGATCTGCTGACAGAACTCCGGTGAGCGCGGAGTATGGGACATTGTTCGCGGTGTATGCAAGAATGAGTGCGCTGTACGTCGCATAGGCATACACCAGCTTCCAGGGTTCCGCCACATCGACGGCGGTGAACGTGAGAACGGTCGTGATGCCAAAGGGAATGGTCGACCAGAGAATCCATGGACGGAATTTGCCCCACTTCGTGTTCGTTCGATCCGCAATCAGACCCATGATGAAGTCGGTGATGCCGTCCCAGTACCTGCAGATCAGAAGCAGTGTGCCGACTGCTGCGGCGGAGAGGCCGAAGACATCGGTGTAGAAAATGGGAAGAAACACCATCAGGGTGCGCCAGACCAGGTTGGTGGCTGTGTCGCCGAGACCATAGGCGACTTTCTCCCATACGCCAACGCGTCCGCTCGCGTCAGTAGTCTGTGGTTTCGATTCGGAGACGTGTGTATTCATTTCAAGACCGGCCTTGATCATTGAGGAATTGATGTCGCCCCACCCCGGAAGGATTCCCTTGCCTTCAGGGACGCGATCGGTCTCCGTCTGCAGTGCGGTAGGGATTCCGGGAAAGCGGGACGAACCCCCGGTCACGCACGAGGCGGCTGTACCAGTGTGCTGAGGACTTGTGTAGCCGGCGGCCTGTGGCATAGTCAACGTAGATGATGCCGAACCGCCGCGTATATCCCGATGACCACTCGAAATTGTCCATCAATGACCAGAGGAAATACCCTTTGAGGTCCACGCCTGAGGTGATCGCTTCGTGACATGCGGACAGGTAGGCATCCAGGAATGCAATCCGCTGTTCATCCTCAACACCATCCTCTCCCGGGACATCCGGGAATGCGCAGCCGTTTTCCGTCAGGAAGATCGCAGGATGACCATAGCGGCGATCGATCCACCGCAGGAGTTTCCGCAGCCCCCACGGGACGATCGCCCATCCCATTGCGGTGGCCGCCCATGCCGGATCTGCGGTGAGCTGGACCTCCTGATCTTCGGCAATGCCGCCGTTGCCGAAAGGTTGCACGGAAAGGATTTCTCCGCTGGAAGCGTCTGACGCGAGCATCGTCGTGTAGTGATTGAGTCCAAAGAAATCCTGTGATCCCCTGATCATCGCCGCCTCTTCCGCTGTGAACCGCGGAAGCCGATCGCCCACGCGTGTGCGCATTGTATCAGGATAGTCTCCCCGGTAAAGGGGATCGCCGAACCATCCGAGGAAGAACTCGAGGGCGCGTTCCGCAGCCGCCGTGTCCGCCGGCGCATGCGTGCGTGGTTCGCGCCAGTCACAGTTGTTGGTCATCCCGATCATCCCCCGCTGCACTGCCTGGAATCGCTCGCGGTATTCCCGGACAGCCATGCCGTGCGCGCGCAGGATGGTGTGAGCGGCCTGATAGGGTTCGGCGGTGGAGACTCGCCCCGGGGCGAACACGCCCTGACCGTACCCCAGGATGCTCACCACCCACGGTTCGTTGAACGTGATCCAGTGTTTGACCCGGTCACCGTAGTGCGCAAAACAAACCGTCGCATAGTCCCGGAAGCTCTCCGCGAGCCGCGGATTCAGCCAGCCGTCCAGTTCCAGCTGGAGAGCAAGCGGGAGATCCCAGTGATAGAGTGTGACCCACGGCGTTATGCCGTGCATGAGGAGTTCATCGATCAGGTCTGAGTAGAACCGGATCCCGTCGGGATTCACAGATCCGCGCCCGGCCGGCATGATGCGGGGCCAGGAGATGGAGAACCGGTATGCCTTCAGGCCGAGAGCGGCCATCAGCGCGACGTCGTCCTTCCAGCGGTGGAAGTGGTCGCACGCAACGTCGCCCGTGGAGCGATCACTGATTTTTCCCGGCGTATGGGAAAAAGCATCCCAGATGGAGAGACCTTTCCCCCCCTCAAGCCATCCTCCTTCGATTTGATAACTTGCCGTTGCTGTCCCCCACACGAAGTCATCAGGGAAGTGTATCACGGCTGCAGAACCTCATTGGGTGGTACATGGGGGACGTGAAGCAATCAGGAGCGGGACGGCGCGCCGCCCGGCTTGGAAGGGCCCTGCCTCCGCCGCCCGCCTCCCCGGTTCCCTTGTTGCGGACGCCGTGAGGTCCTCTTGTGCGGTTCACTGATACCTTCTTCAAGCGGCGGGAGCGGAGTGAGCAGATCCGGATCGGGATGTGTCGCGGTCAGGCTGCGCCCGATGAACTCTTCGATAGCCGGGATTTCATATGCCTCTGTTTCCGTGGCGAAGCTGACGGAGATCCCGCTTGCGCCCGCACGTCCTGTCCGTCCGATGCGGTGGACGTAATCCTGCGGATCCATGGGGAGCGAGAAGTTCACGACATGGGAGACGCCTTCGATGTGCAGCCCCCTCGCAGCGACATCAGTGGCGACAAGCACCTTGAACCGGCCGTTCCGGAATGCCTCAAGTGTGCGGACGCGTTGCTCCTGTGACACGTCGCCGGACAGGAGTCCGCAGCGGATCCCCCTCGCTGCAAGGCGGTCTTTCAGGAATTGCGTTTCGTCCCTTCTGTTCGCAAATACCATCACCCGTTCAAGATTCCGTTTGGTGATCATGTTGTACAGAAGAAGGTACTTCTCTTCGTCCGTGGTGATGTATACGACCTGGTCTATGGTAGACAACGTGATTTCCTGGGGTGGAGTGACGTCAATCTGCACGGCGTCGCGCGTCCACGCAGCGGCCAGACGGTGGACCTCGGGTGTGAGCGTGGCACTGAAGAACAACGTCTGCCGCTTCCCTTTCATCGGCGTGCTCTCGATGATCCTCCGGACATCGGGGATGAACCCCATGTCCAGCATCCGGTCGGCTTCGTCGATGACAAGAATCTCGACGTTGCGGAGATTGAGTATGTTCTTCCGTTTGAAATCCAGGAGGCGGCCGGGCGTTGCCGCGATGATGTCAATCGGCCCCTCTTTCAGGATCTGCTGTTGTTTCCTGTAATCCATTCCCCCGAATACCGCCAGCGATGTGAACGCGGTATGACGCGAGAGCGCCTTCGCATCCTTGTCGATCTGGAGAACGAGCTCACGCGTGGGAGCCAGCACAAGGGCACGTGGAGATCCTTTTTCTCTCTGGGCCGGAGGAGGCGTGCGGGTGAAATGGGTCAGGATCGTGATCAGGAAGGCTGCCGTCTTCCCGGTTCCCGTCTGCGCGCGGCCCGTGGCATCGTTCCCGGCGAGGGTCTGCTTGAGAATTCCCGCCTGAATCGGTGTGCAGTATTGAAAGCCGAGGTCATGGATCGCGCGCATCACCTCCGGAGGAAGGTCCAGATCATGGAAACGGACCTTTCCTTCTTCGGGAGGGACTGAGAATGCAGCGGGGTTCCAGGGTGTCGGTTCGGGACGTGATTCGGGTTGAGTGGCCGGCGCCTGAGTGATGCGCGGCGCACGTGGGCCCCGCGAGGAGCGCTCACCGCCCCTGCGCCGCGGGCGGGCAGACCGTTCGCCACCCTCACCCGTGTCAGCCTTCTGCCGGCGGCTTTCCCCCTCCGTACGTTCGGTCGGTCCGGATCGTTCAGGATGCGGACGATGCTCGGTGCGGTCATGCTCGCCACGACGTTGTTCATTTCCAGCGGTTCTCTCCGGACGGCCTGGCCGCTCGCCGTGGCCACGAGATCCCGATCGGCCCGACTGACCGCGGCCTTCTTGTCTCTCGCGTGCCGAACGTGAATCCTGTGAGGGGTGTCCGTGTGTTGGTTTCCTCTCCTCAGGTGTCGCTCTGCCTCCAGCACGCTCATCACGCCGCTTCTGTTGAGTTCCCAGCACATGTCCATGGACCGGACGATGCTGTGGAGGGACAACCGGCGTGCCCGCCCTGCCGCTTTTTTTCCCGGAGAGTTTCTTGAGGATCTCTCCGAGCTTCCTGAACACTTTCCCTGCCAACTGCAGCTCGCTTTCTTCAACGCATCCGTACTACGGAGTACCGCGCCCCGTGGAAGGGCGCAGCCCGGGAGCAGGCAGCGTTGTGAAGTGTGATTAGACTCCCAGCCAACGCCAGAGGAGAAGGAGGATGACAGCGCCAACGATGGACATCAGAAATCCTGCGGTCTGGAATTTCGCTCCTTCGGCCGGCTTCTTGAAAAGACTGCTGATGAACCCGCCCGCGAAGGATCCGAGGATCCCCACAATCGTCGTTGTCAGCAATCCCATCTGATCCGCACCAGGCAGCAGGGCGCGGGCAATAAGTCCGACAACAAACCCAACGATCGCTGCCCAGATCCACTGGAAGAGTTTCATGATGTCTCCTTCTCTCTGTTTGCCAAAATCTCTAAGGCCCAATCAATGCGGACGTTTCGATGGATTCGCTGGCACTCCGGTGGCGCTGGTGATATGCTGGAAGGGAGACCCAGGAATCCATGACGGTTGGACATTTCAGTATATTGAATGAAAACACCGAAATCAAGCACCGAAACCCTCAATCATAGGCTATCGATTCTCACATATTCTGTGTATATTGGAGCTGCGGATCGATATCCTGCTCTTCCCTCCGTAAAACGACCGCTATTCCCATCTGAGAGGACCTACACTATGGCTACAAACTTGCTCGATTCATTGAAAGGACTCATCACACCCGATCTCCTTTCCAAGGCCGCGGGAATGCTTGGCGAATCTGAAGGCGCAACGTCAAAAGCTCTCGGGGCTGTGTTCCCCACCGTGCTTGGCGGACTGCTGAACAAGGCGCAGGATGCGGGCGCAATGTCGAAGATATTCGGACTTCTGACAGACAAGGCAAATGATGGAAGCATCCTGAAAAACGTCGGCGGTTTGCTCGGCGCCGACGCCAAGGAACCCATCAACGCCCTGGGGACCAACTTCCTCTCGTCGCTTTTCGGCGACAAGATCAGCTCACTTGCCGGCATGATCGGCAATGTCGCGGGGATCAAGAACACTTCCGCGAGCTCCATTCTCAGCATGGCCGGACCGCTCGTGATGGGCGTGCTGGGCGACGTCATCAAGAAGAACGGCCTGAATCTGTCGGGCCTCATCAAGTTCCTCGCGAGCCAGAAGGACAGCATCATCGCCGCGGCCCCACAGGCGCTGGCAGGTATCCTTGGACTCGGCAATCTGAAAAGCCTCGGCGCAAATCTGGTCAGCGGCGCAGCAGACACTGCCAAAAAGGGGGCAAACTGGGTATGGCCCCTGATTGTCATCCTTGCCGTCATTCTCCTGCTCTGGTATCTGCTCCGCGGATGCGGCGGCGACAAGCCTGCTGCCGCAATTGACTCACTCGCCGTGAAGACAGGTGAGGTCGCACAAACGATCGGAGGCGCGGCTGACAGGCTGGGAACCTTCTTCAAGAAGGCACTCCCCTCAAACGTCGAATTGAACATCCCGGAATTCGGCATCGAGAACTCACTGCTGAAATTTATCGAAGATCCCGGGAAGATGGTCGACAAGACCACGTGGTTTAATTTCGATCGTCTCGTATTCCAAACGGGATCCGCAACTCTGGAACCGCAATCCCAGGAGCAGCTGACGAACATCGTGGAGATCCTGAAGGCCTTCCCGGCCGTCAAGGTGAAGATCGGCGGATACACCGACAACGTGGGAGACCCTGCCGCAAACATGAAGCTCTCCCAGGACCGGGCCATCAACGTGATGAATGAGCTCATCAAGGGTGGCATCGCAGCCGACAGACTCGAAGCGGAAGGATATGGAGACCAGCACCCGGTTGGAGACAATTCCACCCCGGAAGGACGTGCGATGAACAGAAGGATCGCTCTGCGCGTAACGGCAAAGTGACCCGCTGCGTCCACCAGCTCCACGCGTAACCTGTCTGCGTACCGCATTACCACGAAGGCACCCCCACGAGGGGTGCTTTCGCGTTTTGTGGTCGGCCGGCGCGGCACGCACGACCTGCCCCCGAAGCAGGTCTTTGTATGTGATGCGCATCACACCCAATCGAACCACCTTGAATTTCGTTCACTGATAACCTATCTTGAAAGGCCGTCTGCTGCAGTGCCTGGCACAGACCCTGCTTCATCTGTCTGGCTCCCACGCACTTTCGCTTGCGACAGAGGCCCATCCTGCACCGACCTACACTGCGTACGGGGGAACTGATGATACGGTCGTTCGATCACCGCAAGTGCGTAGGAAAGCATGCATATCGCTTCCGGCGCATTGCAGTACTTCTCGTCGCCCTGCTCTTCGTCGGTGCACCATCGTTCGCGCAGCTCCACCACTTCAAGGTGGAAATTGTCGGCGCCGGAGACATCGGAAACCAGCGAGCGCTCGTGCCGTTCTCCATCCGGATCACCGCGCAACGATCCAACAACACAACGCAAACGTCGTTCACGGACCGTGTGAAGATCTCGTCGACCGGCATCCTTACGGCCGGAGGAGATTCCACAGCGAAGTTCACGGCGGGAGTCCTTACGGCACACAGTGTGACGTTCGGCAACACCGGCAGCTTCACCCTCACGGCGTCCAATGTTGTCACCGGCACAAGCAACACGTTCACGGTTGGTGCTTTTCTTTCTGATGACTTCAACGCACGCAACATCAACAAAAAAAACTGGACCATCAGCGACCCGCTTGGCGACGTGGTGTATGGAACGACAGGGACAGGGACTGCAAATGCGCGACTCGCCATGACGCTTCCCGCCGGCGTCACGCATGACCTGTATACTCTGAAGAACACCGCCCCTCGGATTCTTCAACCGGCATCCAATGTCGATTTTACACTCGAAGTCAAGTACGATTCCCCGCTCTCCGAGGGATATCAGATCCAGGGAGTGCTGGTTCAGGCGAGTGCGACGCGATTCCTTCGTTTTGACCTCAGCAGCGACGGATCGGCAACCAAGGCGTATGCAGCATCCACCACCGATGGTTTTGCAACTCCCCCGGTGACGCAAATTCCCCTCACATCGGTGGCCGCAAACAACGTCGCGCCGCTGTACATGCGCGTGAGCCGATCGGGCGACACATGGACCATGTACACGTCGACCAACGGAACGTCATACACCCAGGCAGGCAGCTTCTCGTATCCCCTCACCGTCACGCAGGCCGGTCTCTTCGCGGGGAACGGCGGAACTGCGGTCCCTTCCCACACCGCCCTGGTAGACTATTTCTACGAGAAGGCCGGTCCGCTTCCATCGGAAGACGGTGGGACCGTGGTGGATTCGCTGTCACCCCTGGTTTATGATCTCGCCTCGATCGCGGGAGGCACGGCGATCAAGGTAACCTGGAAGACCGATGAGCCGGCGACAACGCGGCTTGAATACGGGAAGACGACTTCGTTCGGGAGCACGGTCACCGACAATACGCGGCGGATCATTCACTCGGTCATGCTGACGTCCCTGTCCAGCAACACGAGCTACTACATCCGTGTCATCTCCACAGACAGCCTCAGCAAGAGAGACACGACGGCCACACTCCGCGACACCACGTATGCAAAAACGCCGACAACCATTTCGCTCTGGTACGGCAACTCCCTTACATTCGGTAAGCTTGGGACGCCGCAGCGGTATGTGAACATTCTCGGCAATGTTTCGGATCCGGTCGGGCTGGATTCGCTGTACTACCGGCTCAACGGCGGGGCTCCTGTCAATCTCTCCTGGGGCCCCAACGGCCGCAGGCTCCAGAATCAGGGCGACTTCAACATCGACATCGGCTACGATGCACTCCAGCGGGGCGCTAACACTGTCGTCCTCACTGCCAAGAATCCCTTCGGCGAATCGGCGTCGAGCACCATAACCGTGCGGGACAGCAGCGGGGCAGTCTGGCCTCTCCCCCACACCGTCACCTGGGCCTCAACAAAAAGCATGACCGACTCGGTGCAGATCACCGACGGAAAGTGGGCGCTGTCGTCAGGGAAGATCCGCGTCGTGGAACGGGGATATGACCGCGTGCTGGCATTCGGGGACACCACCTGGCAGGACTACGTCATGACGGCCAGACTGTCCGTGAGCGGCTTCGACTCGAGTCTGCTCGCATACAATTCGCCCAGCAACGGCCCCTCGATCGCATTCCTCATGCGCTGGAAAGGTCACACGACAAATCCGATCCCAGCGAGGCAACCGCTTGAAGGCTACCTGCCCCTCGGAGGGTACGCTGCGCTGAGCTGGCCGACCGTCGACACCCAGAAATGGGAGCTCTTCGGCGACGACCTGAGGCTGAAGGAATCATCGGCAACGCCGCTGCTCCAGTTCGATACGATCTATGTGCTCAAGATGCAGGCGATGACGGTTCCGGGTCAGGGTGCGTTCTATCAATTCAAGGTCTGGAAGGCCTCGCAACCTGAACCACCGGCGTGGCTCCTCAGCACACAGGAGAGCATGAGCGGGCCCCAGTACGGCTCGGCATTGATCGTTGCTCACCATGTCAGCGCCACAATCGACGATGTCATGTTCACTCCGCTCCCCTATGACAATGTCCCTCCTTCCATCTCCAACAAGCAAACCGAGGCGGCGGGAACTTCAGCGTACATCACACTGAACACCGATGAACCGGCCCGCGTCGTGGTTGACTATGGATTGACAACTGCGTATACCGCAACTGCGATGGCCGATTCGAGCCTCCGGACATCCCACGGCGTGCCCATTACCGGACTCACACCCAGCACAACATACCATTACAGGCTCACTGCTGCCGACAACACGGGAAATTCCACCACGACTGTGGACGGCACGTTCACGACGCTCTCGGCTCCTCCCCCGACAACGTTGGTCACGGACGAGTTCAATGCCACCGCGCTGAACGCACGATGGACAACAGTGAACCCGCTTGGAGACGCAACGTTCGCAACACCTGATACTGTGGTGAAGATCAGCGTCCCCGCCGGTGTTTCCCATGAAATCTGGACCGGCGGCTCTCTGGCACCGCGCATCATGCAAGCAGCAAACAACACGGATGTGCAGGTGCAGGTCAAATGGAATTCAGCGATCAGCGGGACAGTCACGGAGTACCGGACACAGGGAATTGTTGCACAGCAGGATGCAAACAATTTGATCAGGTTTGATCTGACATCCACTCCTGCGGGCGCCTACATGTTCGCAGCATCATTCCTGAATGGCTTTGCTCTGGAACAGACCACCATCCATGTGTATCGCGCTGCTGTGGGGGCGACGGACACCATACCTGTCTACATGAAGGTGGCACGGCAGGGAGATATCTGGAGTCAGTGGTACTCGCTCGACGGCAAAGCATGGGCGCTTGCTGCGCGGTTCTTCAAACGCCTGACGCTTGCCTCTGTCGGGATCTTCTCCAGCAATGCCGGATCGCAGGCTCCTGCATTCACATCCATCACAGACTATTTCCGGGTATCGTCTCCCACCTCCGGCGTCGACGCCCCTCTTTCCGGCGTCCCCCTTGTCTTTGCCCTTGACCAGAACTACCCCAATCCGTTCAACCCAACCACGACCATCCGTTACGCACTCCCCCAAGCGTCGAGGGTCACGCTCTCCGTGTACAACATCCTGGGACAGCGGGTAACCGACCTCGTGAAGGACGAGCAGGCAGCGGGATATTACGCGGTGCAATTCGACGGCGCACGGCTTGCGAGCGGTGTGTATTTCTACCACCTGTCAGCCCGTCCATCAGGTCCGCCTGCCGGCGGCACAGGCGGGGCTGCTGAGTACTTGTCGACGAAGCGACTTCTGCTGCTCAAGTAGACAGTTTGGGAACGGCCGTGTATGCAAACGCCGGTCTATGCAAACGGCCGTGTATGGACGGCCGATGTTGCTGTACCCTGACCCTAGTGCCGGAGCGGCGTCAGAATTCCGCTTCGATTCCAACAACGGGGAAGAACGCAAACTGGTAGACGGTTTCCACTGTTCCGTCAGTCCGGTAGTTCTGGTAGAATACATTCTTCCGGTCCAGCACGTTCATCAGCGCAACATAGACGTTGATGTTCCAGGTGCTGAAGTAGAAACGGCTCAACCACTGCAGATCCAGCCGAGCGTAATCAGCATAACGCGCCCCGTTGTGATCTTGGGAGTCTCTCCACGCCCCATGTGACCAGGTCACTCCCCCTTCCCGGATCTGTTTCCATCGCACATACTCCTTCGGCGTGTAGGACCGCCCGGTCTGATACCGGTACCTCAGGCTGATCTCCATTTCATCCGAGATGGGAAGGAGGTAGGAAGGATACTTCAGGTAGAACGGAGCGTCGTTCAGCCAGCTCCGCACACCCTTTACCACCTTCCCTCCGATCAGGGTGAGGATCACCGGATAATCGTAGTCGGATGCATATCTGTCCACCAGCGGGGGAATCCGGGGGTCTCGTTCGCGTGTCCGTGAAAGGGAAAGACTCACAGTTCCGAACAAGTCCTCCACTTGTTTCTGCTCGAGGAAGAACTCGACACCATAGGATTGCCGCTCTCCGGTGGTGAGGTAACGGTCTGACCAGAATGTGTCAACGACGGAATAGATGAAGTCCTCGCTGACAGCAACCCGATCATACTGCTTGGCATATGCCTCCAGGCTCATCTTCAATCCCCGGCCGAGCACCAGATCCAGACCAAGCACATAGTGGTTCGCACGCATGTCGCTGAGAGAGCGATTGTAGCCGATCCCCCGCCGGTCGAAGAAAAACGGGAACGGCTGCACCTGTGCGTACCGCCCCGTGGCAAATGTCAGCATTGCAGTGCCGGGAACCAGGGCGTAGCCAAGCGCGAGCCGCGGCGACAGCGCTCCGGAGCCGGAGTACGTGAAGTTGTCGTACCGCAGGCCGAGTGTGAGATGCAGCCGGGGAAGGAGGCTGATCTTGTCGCTCACAAACAGATAGTACTTGCTGGCATCGCCAAACCCCACGTGCTGGTAGAACACACCTTCCGGCATAATAACCGGGCCTGTCTCGAACGTCCCGTTTCGGTCCAGATCATACCTAGCGGTGTCGGGTGCGATATAGACTTCGTTCTCCCAACCGCGCGACGTGAGGATTTGCATGCCGGCCGCGAGGTCATGACGGGGATGAGGCTTCAGGAAGAGTTCGAACTTCCCTCCCACAAATGCTTCCGAGCCATTATTGCTGAAGACGCGGCGCGTGCTGATCACCTTGTGGGAAAGCACTTCACCGGCCGGGCCCCTTGACCGCACGGCAAAATCCTCATGGATATCAATATTCGTTGTGGACCCGGAGGTGTACAGCGTCACCATGGAGTATCCGATTTTCCCGTACAGCGAACGCAGCGCAAGACCGGCAGTCAATTGCCGTATGCGGGGATAGAGATTCTGCACGCTGGATGAGTCGAGGATGTTCTTCCGCAGTGCGTCCTCCTCCTGGGGATCTCCCGAGAGATTGATGCGGCTGTCCCCGTAGAGCCCGTTGACAATGAGCGTGTGTGACGGGGAGAGATCGTAGACGATTTTTGTCTGCATATCCCAATACTTCGGCACGGCGGTGAGCGATATGGTGGACAGGCCCATGATCTTGTCGACCACCTCAAGGAGGCTGTTCCGGATGGAGAAGATGTACGATCCCCGTCCGTCCGCGATACCACCCTCCACGAGCGTGCCGATACCCGCCATGTTCATGGCGGTCTTTGAGGCAAACGCCCGCGATCGGTTCCCTTCGCGTACAGTCAGATTCATCACGGACGATGTTTTGTCCCCGTATTGAGCAGAGAAACCTCCGGCGGAGAACTGGACATCCTCGATCATGTCCGCGTTCACCATGTTGATTGGCCCGGCGGAGTTGAACTGATTCGAGTAATGATTGATGGAAGGAATCTCCATGTGATCCAGGAGCGTAAGATTCTCGTATGCTGCGCCTCCCCGGACAATCAGTTCATTCATGTTGTCCGTGGAGCTTGCCACGCCCGGAAAATTCTGCAGGACTCGCTGGACGTCCTGAACTCCCCCCGGCATGCGCAGCACTTCGGACCGGTTCACGACATTCGCGCTGACAGGACTCAGCTGTTGTGCCCTGCCGAAGTACAGGGCTTCTGCAGTGACTTCCTCCACCTCAATTGTCGTCTGATCGAGTTTGATGAGCATGGGAAGAATCCGCCCGGTGGTCACAACAACGTTCGTGAGCACCTGTGAGGTGTAACCGACAGCAGAGATCCTGAGACTGTACGTTCCTACCCCCAGTCCGCTGATGCGGAACTTGCCTTCGGATGTCGTCGCCGCCCCCGTCCCTGGTCGTTCCATGACCATGACATGGACCTGCGGGAGTGGTTCGAGCGTGCGGGAATCGAGGACGGTCCCGCTGATCTCACCCGTGTAGGTCTGCTGGGCAACCAGTGTGGCCGCGCGGATCAGCAATGCGACAATAAGCAGAAATGTTCTCAAGGGTTTCTCTATCTGAGGATCAGCGCGGGGTGATGCCCCGCTGGGCGATGCACCGCAAAGCTACAGTTGCACCTCGAAGATGCATTCCGTACGTTTCGTGCGTCTTGTCGCACAACTCCGTGATCAGATCCAGATGAAAAGGCGCACATATCTTCTCACCCGCTCAGGCTCACTCCACCGTTTGAATCTCATTGAAGAGGATGTTCCTCCGCCGGGAGAGCAGGAAGTGGCAATTGACGTGAAGGCCATCGGACTGAACTTCGCTGACATATTCTCGATCCTGGGCCTCTACAGGGCGGCACCGCGATTCAACTGCATCCCCGGCATCGAGTTCAGCGGCATTGTCACCGCCAGAGGCAAGGACGTCACGGAGCTCCAGGTGAATGACAGGGTTATGGGATCGATCCGGTTCGGTGCGTACACGACGCACATTGTCATTGACCACCGTTATGTTCTACGCATACCTGAGGGCTGGAGTTTAGAGGAGGGAGCCTCGTTCATCGTCCATTCCCTCACGGCGTACTATGCCCTTGTCTCACTCGGAAATATACAAAAAGGACAGACGGTTCTCATCCATAGCGGCGCC
>Ga0316603_10001163_pt1 | contig 13812 bp, 8 predicted proteins | sample OWC_soil_day10_n_FD_207649 | JGI IMG/M metagenome (GOLD analysis project Ga0316603, IMG submission 207649) | Wetland soil microbial communities from Old Woman Creek delta, Ohio, United States - OWC_soil_day10_noCT | ecosystem: Environmental > Terrestrial > Soil > Wetlands | place: USA: Ohio...
CCGTCTGCGCGTCGATGCGCCGTACCATCCTCCTGATCGCGCTGGTTGCCTGCAAGAGCGAGGACGCTGGCGAGCCGCAGAAGAAGACCGCGGAGCCCGAGCGCAAGCTCGCCGGCGTGTACCCGGAGTACTTCACTTGCGAGAGCATCGCCACGAACGATGCCCTCGCGACGGTGCTCGGTGCCGCTGTCCGCCAGATCGACAACCCCGCGTCGGTGGCGCGAGGCACGCCGCATCCGTGCGTGTACGAGGTCGCGGCCGCGCCCCCCGAGGTCTGGACGTTCGACTTCGACTGCCGTGACAGCATGAAGCAGACCGCCGATGCGCTGTTCAAGCAGTACACGCGCACGAGCGGCGAGCTGGTCGATCAGTACAACGTCGCGTCCGACGCCGGTCCGACGCCCGGCGTGAAGATCGACGCGGGCACCAGGGACAAGACGATCGACGCCGGTCCCGAGCTCGTCCGGCGCGCTCCCGAGACGGCCACCGAGGTGCCCGTCGGTGCGCGAGGACTCGACCACCACGGCCAGGGGCTGTTGTTCATCGACGACGACGCGCCGTGCTACGTGCGGATCGTCGGTCCGGACGGCGCGCGCCGCCTCGCGCTCGGCCAGATGATCGCGAAGAACCTGACGTTCGCGAACGCGCCGATGACGCCCCGCCCGTTCAAGTGACCCGAGGCGGACCCGAGCGGTCCGAGCTACGCGCCCAGATCGCGCTCGCGATCCCCCTCGCGGCCCAGCAGCTCGGCTTCCACCTGATGGGCACCGTCGACGCGGTGCTGGTCGGCCGATACTCCGACACCGCGCTCGCCGCGGTGGGCGTCGGCAACAACCTGCTGTTCGCGATCACGTCGATCGGCCTCGGCATCGTGATGGGCCTCGACACCGTGATCTCGCAGGCGATCGGCGCGCGGCGCATCGACGATGCGCGGCGGTTCCTGCACGCCGGCCTGCGGCTCGCGGTCCTCGTCGGGCTCGTCTCGACGCTCGTCGTGATGGCGACCCCGCTGCTGCTCGACGTCGCCGAGGTCCCCGCCGACGTCGCCGCCGAGGCGCGGGTCTACGTCTACCTGCGCGCGATCGGCGTCGTGCCGTTCCTGCTGTCGGTCGCGCTGCGCTCCTACCTCGGCGCGCGCAGCGTGACCCGGCCGCTGATCGTCGCGGTCGTCGTCGGCAACCTCGCGAACGCCGCGCTCGATCTCGTGATGATCTTCGGCGTCGACGCGATCGGCCTGCCGCCGCTCGGGGTCGCCGGGGCCGCGATCGCCACGGTCGCGGTCCAGTTCGCGATCGTAGCGGTCTACTTCGCCTCGGCGCGCGCCCTCGACGGCGGCGAGCCCCGCCCGGCCTCGACGCGCGCCGACCTCGGCCAGATCGTGCGCTACGGCGGCCCGGTCGGCGGCCAGCTGTTCGCCGAGATCGGGATCTTCGGCGTCGCGACGTTGCTCGCCGCAAACCTCGGGAAGATCCCGGCGGCCGCGCACACGATCGCGCTCACCATCTCGAGCTTCACGTTCTCGGCAGCGGTCGGCATCGGGGCGGCGACCGCGATCCGCGTCGGCCACGCGATCGGCGCGAGCGATATCGCCCTCGCCCGGCAGCGTGGCCTGATCGGCTTCGGCCTCGGCGTCGGGGTCATGGCCGGCTTCGCGCTGCTGTTCGTCGCGATCCCCGGGCACATCGTCCGAATGTTCTCCGACGATCCGGCCGTGCTCGCCGTCGCCGTTCCGCTGTTCATGGTCGCCGCGCTGTTCCAGCTGTCAGACGGTGCGCAGGCGATCGGCGCCGGAGCGCTGCGCGGCCTCGGCGACACCCGGGCGACGCTGATCGGCAACGTGATCGGCCACTACGGCATCGGGCTCGGGATCTCGCTCACCTGCGCCTACACGCTCGGGCTCGGGGTGGTCGGGCTGTGGATCGGCCTCTCGGTCGGTCTGACCGTGACCGCGCTATACCTGGTGTCCAGGTTCCTCGCAGGGACGGCCGCCCGGTGACCATCCCCAGAGGTACCCGACGCTTCTGGAGCCGATGGTCGATGATGATCTTTGGTGATTCGTCGGACGGATGGTGAACAGGGTCGAGGGGCGCAGCTACGCCTCCTGCGCTGCCATGCCGTCACGCGCCGCCTCGTCACGCTGGGGGAGGTGCTAGCGCTCGTCGGCTGCGGCACGTCAGAGCCTCACTCCCGGCTCGATGCGATCGAGCCGGCCTCGGTGAGCGCGCTGGTCGAGACGCCTGCCGAGGTGCTCGGTCTCGAGCTCGACGCGATGGCGCGGCTCGATCTCGATTCGACGGCAGCCACGATCGATCGTGGTTGGCGAGTCCAGATCGATCGCACCGACGTGGTCTCGACGACCTGGCGGGACCGCGAGCATCTCGACATCCTGGTTCCCCGCGGTCTCGCGCTCGGCGTCCACGACGTGATCGCGATCGCGCCCGACGGGCGCGAGCTCGTCCTCCCTGCGGGGCTGACCGTCACCGCCGAGCCGATCGACCTCGGGCTCGCGATCAGCACCGACCCGTTCGGTGACGGCACGCCGTTCGGGTTCGTCGCCGGATATCGTGACCAGATCTACCTCGGTCCGAGCGCGACCGGTACGTCGGCCGTGCGGTTCGCGTCCGCCGGCGCCATCCCCGAGCCGCTCGCGTTCACGTTCGCCCGCGACACGACCGGTCACAAGGCCGCCAACAAGAGCGCCGCGCCGTTCACCTCCATCGGCACGGGCGGCTGCGCGCACGACACCGCCGCGTGCGGTCCCGACAACGAGGATCTGCGCGGGCTGTTCACATCGGTCGTGATCTCCGGAACCCAGTGGATGATCGCGACCGGCGCCAAGGCCAGCAACAACGACGCCAACTACCTGTACATGACCACCGACGCGGACGCACAGCTCGACTTCCGATACGTCGATCTGCAGGGGATGCTCAGCGACGAGCGGAGCTATGGGATCTCGGCACTCGGCGCAGCCGGTGACCGCCTCTACGTCGGGTTGACAGGAGACGGCAGCGAGCGAGCCAAGTTCTTCGCGCTGACGACGACGCCCCCCGCCCCAGGGCTCGACGCGACCTCGAGCGACCTGGTGGACATGCACCTCGAGCGGCTGACGGGCTGGGCCGGCTCGTCCGACCCGGAGAGCGTCGACACCATCGCCAGCACGGGTGATCGCGTCTACGTCGCGAACCCCAACGCGTGGGTCCGCGCCGACGTCGCCTCGCCGAGCCCCGTCCCATCGCCGTGCCTGCCGCCCCTGTGCACGCCCGACTGGGTCACGATCACGCCGTCCGCCGCAGCATACGCCGCGCGCGCGTCACGGGTGACCAGCAAGACCGGCGAGCTCGAGCCTCGCGATCGTGCGATCCCGCAGATCGTGACGTTCGGCGATCGGATCTTCGTCGCGCGCAACACCACCGCCGGGCCGCAGCTGTGGTCGTGCCGGCCAACGGCCTCCGCGTGCAACTCCGGCGACTGGGCGCTGGTCGCCCCGAACAGCACCGGCGATGCCTTGCTCACCCAGTTCGACGACCCATCGCTGACATCGGTGACGATGCTCGTGGCCACGCCGAGCTACCTCTACGTGGGCTTCGACTCGGCGAACGGGCTCCGCATCCTGCGCGCCGCCGATCCGGCCGCCGCCACCCGAGCTGACTTCGAGGGCGCGGCCGGGTGCTCCGCCTCCGACCACCCCGCGGCGTGCGACGGCTATGGAGGCGTCGGTCTGGGCATCGCGACCCACACGCGAATCTTCGATGCAAAGGCGATCACGGCCGGTGGAACGACGTCGGTGTGGCTGACGATCGGCGACGGCACGAGCCCCCTGTCGCTCGTGGTGCTTCCTTGACCCTGCGGCGCGCGCCGACCGCCAACGACCGGCCGGACCGCGTGCTGGTGATCGACGATGAGCCCGTGATCCACGAGCTGGTGCGCGAGGTGATGAACGGGTACGACATCGTGTCGGCGATGTCGGTCGCCGACGCGCAAGCCTACGTCGCGCGCGGGGAGCCGTTCGACGTGGCCCTGGTCGACAAGAACCTGCCCGACGGTTCGGGGCTCGACCTCGTGCGCTGGATCCGGACTGCGCGACCCGATGCGGAGGTCGTGATGATCACGGCCTATCCATCGATGGACTCCGCGCTCGAGGCGATGGGCCTCGGAGCGATGGACTACCTGCTCAAGCCGATGCGTGACATCAACGAGCTGAGGCTCCGGGTCGGAAACGCGTGCGAGCGCGCCCGTCAGCGCCGGACCGAGGCCTCGTTGCTGCTGGCGCTACGCGATAGCGAGGAGAGCTACCGCGAGCTCTTCGAGGCGTCCCCCGACGCGATCCTCGTGATCGACGTCGAGACGCGACGGATCACCGCCGCCAACTCGGCCGCCGAGCGGCTGTACGGCCTCTCGCGCGTCGAGCTGGCGACGCGAATCGCCTCCAGCTTGACCGCGGAGGATCCGACGCCCGTGATCTCGAACGGGACCATCGTCCGACGCGAGCTCCGGGCGGATGGCACGACGTTCCCCGTCGAGGTATCCAGCGGGATCGGGCGACGTGACGATCGTGCGTTCGTGATCGAGGTCGTCCGCGATGTCTCCGAGCGCGAGCGCACCGAGGCCGAACGAATCGAGCTCGAGAAGCGGCTCGCGCGCGCCGGCCGACTCGAGGCCCTCGGACGGATGGCCGCGGGCATCGCCCACGACGTCAACAACATGCTGTGCGTGATCCGGACCAACAACGAGATGGCTCTCGAGGCGCTCTCCTCGGATCACCTCGCGCGCCCCGACCTCGACCAGATCGAGCGAGCGGTCATGAGCGCCGCGGACCTGACGCGCCGCTTGCTCACGTTCAGCGGTCGCCAGCTCGTGCGCGAGAAGGTCCTCGACCTCAACGCGACCGTCGACAGCGTGGTGCAGATGGTGACGCGGACACTGGAGGCGCGCATCAAGCTGAAGCTCGACCTCTCGCCGGCGCCACTGTTCATCAAGCTCGACCCGGGCCAACTGGAACAGGTGATCACGAACCTCGTGGTCAACGCTCGCGATGCCATGCGCCAGGGCGGAACCATCACGATCACGACCCGGATGTGCGATGCCGACCAGGTCTGCCTGTGCGTACGCGACACCGGCATCGGCATCCCGCCGGAGATCCAGGCCGAGATCTTCGAGCCGTTCTTCACGACCAAGGGAGCGAGCGGAACGGGGCTCGGACTCGCCACGGTCCGCGAGATCGTGACGCGCAACGGTGGATCGATCCACATCCAGTCGACCGTGGGCATGGGCACCGAGTTCCGGATCCAGATCCCACTGTCCCCGGAGGACCCCCGGATCAGCTCGGAGGTCGTGGACATCCCGATCATCGCCGGACGCGGCGAGTCGATCCTGCTCGTCGAGGATGACGGTGCGGTGCGCGCGGCAACGCGCCGTCTGCTCGGCGGCGCAGGCTATGCGGTCCTCGAAGCGGCGACCGCAGAGCTGGCCCTCGAGCTGGCGTCCGCGCGCTCGCCACGGATGCTGATCGCAGACATCGACCTGCCCGGGATGTCCGGAGTCGAGCTCGCGCGCCAGCTGAAGGCCACAGGCCAGCCGCTTCGCGTGGTCTTCACGTCGGGCATGGCGTCCGATCCGAGTGCCCTCGACGGCTCGCCGTTCCTGCCCAAGCCGTACTCGGCGGATGAGCTCCTGCGCTGCGTCCGGCGGACGCTCGATCGCCGATGAACGTCCCCGGCAAGCTCTTGGTGATCCTCGTGATCGTTGCGGCCGTGCCGCTGGGCGTATCGACGGTCACGTCGCTCGGCACCTACGAGCGCGAGCTCGAGCGTCGCCTCGACGAGTTGCACCTCCGGACGGCCGAGTACGGGGCGCGGGTCACCTCGGGGACGATCGACGCCGCACAGCGCACGCTGCGCGGACTGGCCCACGCGATCCCGTGGACGGCACTCTCCGACGAAGAGCGGCGCGGTGCGCTGATGCTGATCTACGAACAACTCGACGATGTCGTCGTCGCCCGCATGCTCGACAGCGACGGCCGCCCCCTGGGTCCCAGCATCCACACGCCCCCGACGAAGGCCGACAGTCACCCCCCCGCGACCGACGAGGCGCTCGCCGCGTTCGACGCCGCGAGTCAGCCGGCGTCGAAGGGCCACGGCTGGACGACCGGACCACCGATCGTCGCGACGGGGTCGCCGGTCCCGTTCGTCCCGATGGCGTTCGCGATCGAGGGTCCCGGCGGGACGCCGTGGACCTTGGCCGTCGGACTCTCGCTGCGCGGCGTCTGCGACGAGCTCGCGGCGAGGACGCCGGCCGGCGTGACGACGCGCCTCGTCACGGCGACCGGTGCAGGATTGTGTGGTTCCGCGCCGGCCGCTGCAGGGACGACGATCACGGCGAACGTCGCGACCCCACACGGCTGGCACGTCGTCGTCGAACAGCCACGCGAGCTCGCGTTCGCATCGGTCCACCGGATCCGGCGCCAGACCGTGTTCTGGATCGTCGTCGGCGTCCTCGCCGCGATCGTCGCGGGGCTCGTGCTCAGTCAGGCGCTCCGTCGTCCGCTGCGCCAGCTGACGGCGGGTGCCGAGGCCCTCGCGCGCGGCGACTTCGACCACCGGGTCCGGGTCGATAGTCGGGACGAGTTCGGCACGCTCGCCGAGACCTTCAATCGGATGTCGGCCGAGATCGAGCGGCAGGCCTCCGAGGTCCAGCGGTGGAACGCGGAGCTGCAGCTCCGCGTCGATGCCCGCACCGCCGAGCTGAGGGACGCCCAGAACGAGCTCATGCAGTCGCGTAAGCTCGGTGCGGTCGCCGCGCTCGGCGCTGGGATCGCGCACGAGATCAACAACCCGCTCACGGGCGTGCTCGGCATGACCCAGATCCTGCTCGGTCGTCGCGATCAGCTCGATCCGCGCACGGCGAACCAGCTGGCGACGATCGAACGCGAAGCGCTGCGCATCCGCGACATCGTCGAGCGGATGTCATCGCTCGCGCGCGAGTCGGTGGGAGACGCGGTCCGCGTCGACCTGGTGAGACTGGTCGGGGCCGTGGCGGATGCCAACGCGGGCAAGCTCGCGACCGCTCGGGTCGAGGTCGAGCGCATCCTCCCAGCGGGGCTCCCCGGGGTCCTCGGCAACGCGCACCAGCTCGCGCACGTGGTCACCCAGCTCGTCGACAACTCGATCAAGGCGATGCCGCGCGGAGGGCGCCTCAAGCTCACCGTTCGCTCGATCGAGGGCGAGCTGGTCGCGATCGAGATCACCGACACCGGACGGGGAATTCCCCCCGACATGCTGGACCGGATCTTCGAGCCGTTCTTCACGACCAAGGACGACTGGCGCGGGGTCGGCCTCGGCCTGACGCTCGCGCATCGCATCGTCGAGGTCCACAACGGGCGACTTCGCGCCTCCAGCCAGGTCGGAGCGGGTACGACGATGACGATCCTCCTCCCCGCCGCAGGCCAGGGCGCGCACCTCCACTAGGAGTCATGTGAACGACCCCGACCACCCCACGACCCTGCGCCTGCAACAGCTTGCCGCGATCGGCGAGCTCAGCGCCGGCGTGACTCACGAGACCCGGAATCTCCTGACGGCGATCCTGGGGTTTGCCCAGCTCGCCCGCCAGCGCCCGGATCCCGAGGCCCAGCGCCGATACGTCGAGATGATCGAGCGCGAGGCGTTACGTGCGGTGGAGCTTCTCGAAGGGTTCCTGACGTTCGCCCGTATCGACACCGGCGAGACCGAGCTTCTCGATGTCGGTGCGATGATCGCGCAGATCGTGGGCGTTTCGAGCCACCAGGTCGCGATGCGCAGGATCGAGCTCGGCGCCTTGATCCCTGGAGACCTCCCGAGGATCCGCGGCTCGCGCGGCGGTCTCACGCAGGTGCTCCTCAACGTGCTGATCAACGCAATGCATGCCACCCCCGATGGCGGGCGCATCGACCTCACGGCCCGTTCGACGCCGACCACCCTCGAGATCGTGATCTCCGATTCGGGCGAGGGCGTGCCCTCGGAGCTGCGCGAGCGCATCTTCGAGCCATTCTTCACCACCAAGCCAGCGGGCATCGGCACCGGCCTCGGCCTCGCGCTCTCCCGCCGCATCCTGACCTCGATCGGTGGGTCGATCGTCTACGCGGCTTCGGCGAGCGGCGGCGCGAGCTTCATCATCCGGCTACAGGCGAACACGGAATGACGCGGTACCTGTTCGCCGCCTTGCTCGGGATGGCCGTGGTCGCGGCGGTCGGGTACCTCGTGTACTCGCGATCGCTGGGCGCAGCGACGCCACCGGCAGCGCCGCCACCGGCAGCGCCGCCGAACGTCGCCCCCTCAGCTGCACAGGCGATGCCGTCATCGCCATCGCCCCTTCCGCGCGCGGTCGTCGTCGTGACGGTGACGGGTCGGGTCGAGAAGCGGGCTGGCGCCGGGTGGGTCGGGCTCCGCGACGGCGATCAGCTGACCGCGCTGGACACGATCCGGACCGCGGAGGGCGCGCGCGCCACGCTCGATCTCGGGGCTCTGGTCGAGGTCGATGATCGCACGGAGCTGACCGTCGGAGAGATCTCGGAGTCGCTCTCCGAGGTCGCCCTGACCGAGGGTCATGTCTCCGCGAACGCAGGTGCGACCGGCGGCCCGATCATCCGGATCTCGACCCGAGACGTCGGCGCGATCGCCGAGACCGACGTCGGTCGTTTCGACGTCCTCAGCTCCGGCACGGGGCAGGTCACCGTCGCCGCCGGCGAGGGAGACGTCAAGGTGACCGCGCACGGCACAACCGTCAGCGTGCCGGCGGGCAACCTGTCCACGATTCGCACCGGCGAGGCACCAACGGCACCGCGCGAGATCCCGACCTCGCTGTTCCTCAAGGTGAGCGCAGCGGTCGATGCGCGCGATCCGGATGCCATCCGCGGCCAGACGACGCCCGGAGCGGTCGTCAGCATCGGCGGTGTGCGGGCGACGGCCGCCGCGGATGGACAGTTCACGGGCAGAGCCGCACTCCGCCCGGGGACGAACACGATCATCGTCCTGGTCGAAGACGCGACAGGGCGCCGAGCTCGCAAGGTCCTCAGCCGGCGCATCCCGTCGACGAAGCCCCGGCTCGACACGCAGGTGGAGTGGAAGTGAAGGTACTCGCGATCGCGGCGCTGGTCGCCGCCGCGACTCCGGCTGCTGCTGACACCGTCTCGCGAGGTGCCCTGGCGATGCGCGGTCCGGATCAGATCGTGCTCGGGCGTGATGCATCGGTCACGCTCCGGCTGGGCAGCTCGTCCAACCCGGTGCGGCTCGTGACCAACGTGGGCGCGGTCTCGGCGCCGGTCGTCGATGGTGCAGAGCAACTCGCGACGTTCACCCCCCCCGCGGACCGCAGACCACAGCGCGCGTTGATTGCGGCGATCGACGCGGCCGGCACGATCGTGGACTGGATCACGATCCCGCTCGCAGGTCAGGCAACCATGCGGGTCGCCACGGATCGTCGCGCCCGCGTCCAGGTGCAGGTCGCCGACATCGACTTCGGTCCGGTCGACACGGGCGACGACGGGATCGCACTGGTCCCCATCGTGGTTCCGCCAGACACCTCGCATGCGACGACGATCACGACGACGACGCGCGGCGTCCGCCGGGAGAAGACTGTCGAGCTCGGCGTTCTCTCGACTCGCCTCACTCTGGTGGTGTGCTCGCCCCGGCAGGTTACGGTCCTCGCGATCAGACCGACGGGAGCTGCCTCCGACGAAGCCCCCGAGCTGAGCGTGTCGCGCGGGCAACTCGGCCGCCTCGCGCCCGCCGGCGCCGGCGTGTTCATCGCGTCGTATGCACCCACGGACTGGACCCAGCCTGCCGTCATCAGCGCGACGTTCGCGCGCGAGCCGAGCTCGGCGTCGCAGTGCGAGGTCCAGTTCCCCCCTGAACCGCCCAGCGGCGTCCGGATCGTCGCGGATCGTGATGCCTTTCGGGCCGGGAGCGGCCCGATCCGGATCCGGATCGAGCTCGCCTACGACGCCGGTCACCGGGCGCTTCCCGTGGAGCGCGTCGTCGTCGAACCTGACACCGGCACGATGACGCCCCCCACGCGAGGCGCGGCGGCTGGGTGGGAGAGCGTGTGGACGCTCCCCGATCGCCTGGCAGGGCGAAACCGCGCGCGGGTCCGCGTCCGCATCCCGCGCCCGGGTCGACCGGCGTTGGCCGGCGAGCTGATCCTCCCGCTGATCACCGGAACCTCGGCGAAGATCGAGACCACCCGGCCGGGTCGCGTCGCAGCCGATGGAGACGGCCGCATCGACATTGCCGTGCGCGTCGTCGATCGGTGGGGCAACGCGATCGCGGCCCCGTCGATCGAGGCCTCCGCGCGAGGCGAGGTCCTGCTCGTCGTCGACGGCGAGAGCCGTCGCCTCGAGTACACCGCGCCGGCCACACGTCGCGGTGGCGGGGATCTGATCGAGATTGTCGACCGGGACAGCGGACTGACCACGACCGCGAGGATCTTGTTCGAACCGCCCCGCCCGCGGCTTCAGCTCGCGGCGCGGATCGGTGTGCTTTCGAACCTGGGTGGCGTTGGGACCACGGTCGCGAGCGCTTCCGCCGACGCGCGGCTGCCGCTCCTGCGGGGACGCCTCGTCGCCGGCCTGCTCGTCGCTGGCTACACGACGACCTTGACGACCGTTGCGATGACCGAGCAGGTCTCGGCACGCCTCTCCGCGGTCCCTATGCTTGCACGCCTCGCGTACAGAACCTCGCGAGGTCGCTTTGACCTCTGGGGTGGCGCCGGGGCCGGACTTGCGCTCGCGAGGACGCGGTTGTCTTCGGCGAGCTCGGGCACGACCGCGAGCACGACACTGTCACCCGCGGCGATCGTGTACCTCGGGGCCTCGCGTCGCCTCGGTCCAGGGGCGATCCTCATCGAAGGCGCGTATCTGCACGCCACGATCTCTGGTCCGGTCGATGGCCGAATCGGTGGAGTCGTCGCCACCGCCGGCTACGCATTCGAGCTCTGAGCACCGCCCCGACCGAGCCGCACCCGGAGGTGAGACCTCAGAACTCGGACTGGAAGCCGGCCGAGAACCGGGGGTTGCCCGCCTCGGCGCCATCGAGCGGGAACGCGCGATCGAACCGGAACAGCTCGCGCGACGTCTGCGGCAGCAGCATGCGGAAGCCGACCCCGGCGTCGTGGTGGAGCCGGAGGTCCTTCAGCGTGTCGGCCGCGCCGCCGACCTCGTAGAACGCGACGCCGCCCAGCCGCAGCACCCACAGGCTCGTCGGGATCGAGCGCGCCTCGATCTGGGTCCCGAACACGCGCTCGCCGAAGAACTGGTTGATCCGGAAGCCGCGCAGACCGTTGTCCGAGCCGATCGTGAAGAAGCCCGGCGTGCGCTCGTTCCACCGCGTGCCGAGCGTGCTCTCGGCGACGATCCGGCCGTAGCGCAGGGTCGGAGTCACGATCCGCGTCGAGATCGACGCCCCGTTGTCGCGGAAGGCTCCGTCCTGGTAGCGCGTCGAGTACCCGACGCCGACCCGGACCGAGCCATCGCGCGCGATCGGCAGCGTGTACCCGCCACCGAGGCCTCCGCGCTGGAAGTTCGCATCGGAGCCGAGCAACTCGAGGCCGACGCCGTACGACGCCTCGAGGTCGGGGCCGAGGCGAATGTCCTCGGCGAGGTCATAGGTCTGCACGTTGCGGCGCGTGCGGAACCGCGGCGTGAACAGGGCGTAGGAGATGAACGGCGCCGAGTCGACCTCCGACGGCGGCAGCACGCGCGCGATGAACGGGTCACGCTGCTCGACCGTGCCGGGGAAGCCGTCGAGCAAGCGCGGCTTCGTGCTGTCGAGCGAGTGGCCGAACGAGACCTGCTGCTTGACCTTGGTCCCGAACTGCCGCACCGCCGACACCGTGATGCTCGCCCGGCGCTGGCGGTAGATGAACGGCAGCTTCTCGTCGTCCGGCGTCATCGCCGCGGTCTCGCGATCGAGCAGGACGCAACGCGCGACGCCCGCGGCGCAGCCGACCTGGCGCAGGCCGGTGCCATCGAACCGGCGCTCGATCGCGTAGCGATGCGTGAAGTTGACGCCACCGCCCCACTTGCTCGACAGCTGCCACAGCGTCTTGCGCAGCGAGACCGTGCTCGAGCTGCCCTCGGAGTCGAGCTCGCCGTCGTGGAACAGCGCGTCGCGGTTGACGATCGTGTTGACGCGCGCGCGCAGCTCGAGGTGCTCGTTGAGGAAGTTCTTGTCGATGAACAGCGGGCCCGCCTCGATCTTGCCCTGGTCCATCGTCAGCGCCATGGCGACGACGCTGCGGCGGCCGAGGAAGTTGTTCTCCGACAGCGACAGCGCGAGGTCGGTGAGCCTGCCCTCCTGGAACGTGTACTGCGTGTTGAGCCGCAGGCTCCAGATGTCGCGCGTGACGACGAGGACATCGACCTTGCCCGCCTCGGCCGACTTGACCGGCACGACGACGATCACCGAGCTGAACAACGGATCGCGCAGCCGCCGCGCCGACTCCTCGATCCGCTCCTGGTTCCACAGCTCCCCGGGCTGGACGACGACCTCCCGGCGGAGCACGCGCTCCTTGGTCGTGACGTGGAAGAAGTTCAGGAGCTGCAGCAGGCGAGACTTCTCGGCGAAGACGTCCTCGTTGTAGACGAGGACCTTGCCGATCACCTTGTCCCACGGCGACGGCTCGAGCTCGTAGCCGCGCGCCGCGAGCGCGCGCCGCATGCTCGCGCGCTCGAGGCTGCCGAGCGTCGCCATCCAGTCGCAGCGCGGATCGCGCGCGGCGCAGATCTGCTCGGCGGCAGCGCGATCGATCTTCGCGGTCGCCGCCCCGCTCGCGGCGGGTGGGACCGGCGCCGGCACGGTCGCCGGCACACCGGGCACCGGCGCCGGGGACGGCGTCGGCAGCGGCGGCGCACTCGGATCCCGTGCGGGATCCGACGCAGGATCGGGCACGGGCGTCGGCCCGGGTGCGGGGACCGGCGACGGGCCTGGTGCGGGTGCCGGTGCCGGCGCCGGCTGCGCCGATGCGAGGCGCGCGCCCGCGAGGACACCGCAAGCGATCGCGAGCCAGCGCACGGTTCCATCGTACACGCGCGAGCGCCCGCCAGGGCACCGCGAGCCCGTGAGCTACGCGCGTCGCGCGGAGGTCACGCGCGGGTTCTTGCCGAGATCGTGGGTCAGCGTGATCTGCTCGAAGCCCGCCGCCGCGAGGCGTGCACCGACGGCATCCGCCTGGTCGTAGCCATGCTCGAGGACGAGCGCCGCGCCAGGCAGCAGGTGCGCCGCGGCCTGCGCGCAGATCCGATCGTAGAACGCGAGGCCGTCGGCGCCGCCATCGAGGGCGAGCCGCGGCTCGCGATGGACCTCGGCCGACAGGGTCGCGATCACGGCGGTCGGGATGTACGGCGGGTTCGACACGATCAGATCGAAGCGCTCGCCGGCGACGGGCGCGAACAGGTCCCCGATCCGGACCTCGACGCGATCGGCGAAGCCGTTGCGCTCGGCGTTCTTGCGCGCGATCGCCGCGGCCCCGGGTGACAGCTCGGTCGCGATCACGTGCGCCGCCGGCAGCTCCTTCGCGAGCGCCAGCGCGATCGCGCCGGAGCCCGTGCACAGGTCGAGGACCCGGCACGGCGCGCTCCGATCGGGGAGCGTGTCACGGGCGACCTCGACCACGGTCTCGGAGTCCGGGCGCGGAATGAGCACGTGCTCGTCGACGAACAGCGGCAGTCCCCAGAACTCGTGCTCGCCCAGGAGGTAGGCGACCGGCTCGCCCGCGAGGCGCCGCTTGATCAGGCCGCGGTAGGCCGCGAGCTCGGCCTCGGCCAGCGGCTTATCGAAGCCGGTA
>Ga0316603_10001164_pt1 | contig 13811 bp, 12 predicted proteins | sample OWC_soil_day10_n_FD_207649 | JGI IMG/M metagenome (GOLD analysis project Ga0316603, IMG submission 207649) | Wetland soil microbial communities from Old Woman Creek delta, Ohio, United States - OWC_soil_day10_noCT | ecosystem: Environmental > Terrestrial > Soil > Wetlands | place: USA: Ohio...
CTGCGCGTCGAGACCTCGCCGCCCGGCGCGAAGCTCGATCTCTTCTACGTTCGCGCCAGCTTTCAGAAGCGTTACGAGCAGGCGGAAGCACCCGTCACGGTGGTGCTGCCGAAGCGCGCCGACGCGGGCAAGCGCGACTCCGTCACGATCCGTGCCGCACTCGATGGCTATCGAATCGAGACCGTTCACGTCAACGTGCGCAGCGACCAGGACGAGGTCGTGATCGATCTGCAGCCTCTTCCGAATACGCTCGCGGGTGTCGCGCACACCTACTTCGCGGGGCGCGAGGGTCTCACCTTCCTCACCAAGGTGCCGGCCCAGGTTCGCGTGCAGAAGGGCGCTGAGGGCTTCACCGTGGTGCTCACGCAGACGGCGCGCGAAGACCGGCTCGCGGCGGTGCTGGACGGGATGAGGAGCCCGCTGGTGGAGAAGGTCGAATCGAATCAGCTCGGCGAGGACCTGATGCTGCAAGTGAGGCTCACAGCGGGACACGACCCGAAGAATCTGGAGCTTCGCTCGCGCGAGTCGCAGGACACGGCGCGCGGTCTCTATCGCTACACGATCGACATCGGCGGTAGCGGCAACGTCGAGCGTGCGCGCAGCGCCCTCGGCAGTATCGGCAGCGGCGACGTCACTGGCTGCGCGGCGAGCTTCGACGATGCCCTGCGTCGCAAGCTCGATCCCGAGCAGCTCGCTCGCGCGCTGTCGCCGCGCGGCGACTTCACCGATCCCTACGTACGTGCGGCGTTGCGCCGACTCGGAGAAGTGTCTCCGGGCGCCGTGATTCGCATGGAAGACGGCTCGGCGTTCCGTCCGGGCATTCCGATCGAGTTGGCAGCGGCCGGAAGCCAGGCGGCAGCGGCGAAGGGCTTCCTCGCGCTGTTGCGCGCCTGGGTGCGCATCCTCGAGCCGCCCGAGTACCGCAGCGAGGCGCTGCGCAGTCTGATAGCGCCGGAAATGGACCATGCTGGCTTCGCCAAGGCGCTTGCCGCCGCGAACGCGGCGAGCTGCGGCGGAACCACGGCTGGAGCCGACTCCGGTCCTGGCTAGCAAGCCTTCGCCCCAACCCGCGGTCCCGCGGGAGATCGCCATGAGTTGGCTGTTGCGAGGCAAGCGCGGCACAGCGTCACGCGCACGCGACACTGCTCTGAACGCTGGTGACGGACCGCGCGAACGCCTCGACACGCTCGGTGCGGAGGCGCTCTCGGAGGCGGAGCTGATCGCGTTGCTCTTGCGCACGGGCGGATCGGGTCGCGATGCGCTCGCGCTCGCCGCGTGGCTCTTGCAGCAGCATCAGGGTCTTCTCGGTCTGGCCGCGACCGAGGCTCGTGAACTGACGTGCACGCCGGGTGTGGGTCCCGCCAAGAGCGCGGCGCTCGCGGCAGCACTGGAGTTGGGGCGCCGGCTCGCTGCGAGACGGCTGCGTCCGGGCGATCCGGTACGCGGTCCGGCCGACGTGTTCCGCCACTTCCACGCGCGTCTGCGTCATGCACGTCACGAGCGATTCCTGGTCGTTCTGCTCGACGGTCGCCATCGGATGCTGCGCGAGGTGGTGATCTCGCAGGGCACGCTCACGGCGAGCCTCGTGCATCCGCGCGAAGTCTTCCGGCCGGCGCTGCGAGAGGCGGCAGCGGCAGTCGTCCTGGTGCACAACCACCCGAGCGGCGACCCGACGCCGAGCACGGAGGATCGCGAGATCACGGAACGCCTGGCCGATGCCGGTCTGCTGTTGGGGGTTCCGGTGCTCGACCACGTCGTCGTCGCGGAACGAGGCTGGGCGAGTCTCTGCGACCTCGGAGTGCTGCCGCGTCGGGAGCTGTCTGACTCTCCCTCAGTCTCCCCTAAGGCGGGCGAGTCGGGCGGTCGATGAACGGCAACAGCGCCCCTGACGGGGTGCAAGGAGTCGGTCATGGCCGAGCCTGCGGAACGGGTCGGGAGAAGCGCGAACCGGGAGTACGAGGCGGAGGTCGAGCGCCGCCGCTCGCCGCGCGCACCGCTCGTGGTGCGGATCGCCTATTCGACGATCGACGCGCTCTTCTCCGAGTTCACGCGCAACGTCAACGAGGGAGGTCTCTTCATCGAGACCGACAATCCGCCGCCGGCCGACACCCGCGTCACCCTGCAGTTCAAGCTGCCCGGCACCGACGCGCCGATCCAGGCGCGTGGGCGCGTCGCCTGGCTGCAGCAGTCCGGCGAGGACGGACCCGCCGGCATGGGCGTCGAGTTCGAGAATCTCGGACAGGACGCCCATGCACTGATCGACGAGCTGGTGCGAGGCCTCAAGGGCCGCTGACGGCTTACAGTCGCGTTTCGCCCCGGAACGCGACGACTAGAACGGGATCTCTTCGTCCGCGGGCGGCGCTTCCGAAGGCTGGCTCGAACTCGACTCGCTCGCGCGCGGTCCGCCGCCGCCACCACCAGCCGGCGCGCCCTGCCCGCGCGGGCCGATGAACTGCACGGTCTGCGCGTGGACTTCCGTGGTCTGGCGCTTGTGGCCCTCTTTGTCTTCCCACTCCCGCGTGCGGAGCTGTCCCTCGATGTAGGCGGCTCGCCCCTTGGTCAGGTACTGGGTGCACAGCTCGGCCGTCTTTCCCCACGCGACGACGCGATGCCACTCGGTGCGCTCTTCGCGCTGTCCGTCCTTGTTCGTGAAGTTGTCGCTCGTGGCCAGGCTGAAGTTCGCCACAGCCTGGCCGTTCTTCGTGTAGCGAAGCTCCGGGTCGCGCCCGAGGTTCCCGATCAGGATGACTTTGTTGACGCTCGCCATGGAAGGGGGTCTCCGTCTAGGAGGGTGAGAGCCCCATCATTCCCGCGTCGAGCGAACGAGTCAAGCGCGAGCGCACGTTGACACCCGCTCGTGCCCGTCCCTAGGCTTCCGCCGCGCGCATCTGGTGACGCGCGACCGACCACGAGAGGGCGGATTCCGTGGTCAAGAGCTTTGCGCAGTTCGGCCTGATCGGTCTGTACACGATCCTCATCGGTGTGCCGGTCATCGCCGCGAGCTTCTTCGACGGCGGCCGCACGATGATGGTGCTCGGGCGCCTCTGGGCTCGCTGGATCCTCGCGACGTTCGCCGTTCGCGTCGACGTCGCCGGACTCGAAAACGTCCCCACGCACGCGCCGATCCTCCTGATGTCGAACCATCAGAGCCTGGCCGACATCGCCGCGATCGTTTCGACACTGCCGCCCTCGATCAAGTGGCGCTTCGTCGCCAAGAAGGAGTTGGTGCGGGTGCCGGTCTTCGGGCAGGCGCTGCTCGCGAGCGGCCACATCATCATCGACCGGGGCAATCGCGAACGGGCCGTCGCGAGTTTGCGCCGCGCCGCGGAGCGGATCCGCGCTGGTACCAGCGTGATCGTGTTTCCGGAAGGTACGCGGAGCCCCGATGGGCACCTGCGACTGTTCAAGAGCGGACCCTTCCACCTGGCGGTCGAGGCACAGGTTCCGATCGTTCCCGTCACGGTTTCCGGCAGCCAGCGCATCACGCCGAAAGGCGAACTGCGCGTCCGCTCGGGTCGCGTGAAGATCGTCTATGGCAAACCGATTCCGACGCGCGGCATCTCGATCGAGGAGCGCAAAGTCCTCGCAGCGCGGGTTCGTGACGCAATCGCACGGGGCTATGACGTCGCGTATCAGGGTCCGATCGTGCTCGAATCCGCACCCGCCGCCGGCGGGTCGGCATTGGCTTGACGCCGCGTCGCGCTCGTCTGTAAGCTCGCGAAGATTCCCGTCCCACCGGGGGGTGAGGGACGTGGGCATTCCCACAGCTGTTCTCACATGCGCTCGTGGATGCGCGCCGCACGTAGTGCACGAACTCCGTGCGCAAAGGAGTTGGCGTGGCTAGAGCCGGCGCGCGCCGCCGACGCGCGGAGTCCTCGCGCTCCGACTCGCCGTATGGGCGGCTCGCCGCCGAGTCGGTCGGCCTGGTGCTGATCGTGTTTTCGGCGCTCGCAGCACTCGCTCTCGCCACCTACAGCCCGAGTGACCCTCTGTTCCGCCTGACCGACGTCGCGAACGCCGCGGGCGCGGTCGGCGCCACATTGGCCGGCTTGCTCTTCCGTACTTCGGGATTCGGTGGCGCCATATTGGTTGGGACGGCCGTCATCGTGGGCGGTCGTCTCTTGCTCGGACGCGACCTACCCGGAGCACGCTTCTGGACGGGGGCGGCACTGCTGCTGCTCGCGGCGGCCACGCTCCCCCCGCTCGCCGCTGCGGCAGGGGCATCCGCGCTGGCGCCCGGGGGCAACGGGCTACTCGGTGAGTGGTTGGCCTCGGGCGAGCGGCTGCTCTTGAGCTTGTGGGGCGCCTTGCTGCTCAACGTGATCTTCGCGGTCGCGGGCTGTCTGGCCGTGACGGGGGTGCAGAATGGCACGGCGCTGCGTGTCGCGGCGCGAGGAATTGCACGCCTCGCTCACGCCGCCGGCGTGGTCGGTGTCGCGAGCGGACGCGCGACCCGCAGTGCCGGCGTAGCGGCATTCCACGCACTCGAGGCGATCGGAGATTCGGCGATCACGAACCTCTCGCGCGCACGCGACGCGCTCATTGCCGGCGTTCGTGCCGTCAGCGTATGGCGCGCGCGGCGCGCGCGGCGCGCACGCCCGCTTTCGCCCGCGCTGGCCACGGGGCCCATCGAGACTCCCGAGCTGGAAGCGGAACTCGGCCCGATCGGAGAAGCGGAACCCGGCGCTGCTGCCGAGCTGACGGCTCCGGTGCAGCGCGGTCCGCGCAAGCGCGAAGATCCGCACATCGTCGATCACCGCGACGACCGGAAGAAACACACACCCGAACAGGAAGCGTTCCTGTTCTCGGAGCACACGCCGCAAGGTCCCTACCAGCATCCCGACATCGCAATCTTCCAGCGCCCGCCAGACGTGGGTCGTAGTTACGACCGCGACAGCCTGATCATGAACTCGCGGATTCTCGAGAAGAAGCTCGCTGACTTCGGTGTGCTCGGTCGCGTCGTGACGGTACACCCTGGACCCGTCGTCACGATGTTCGAGTTCGAGCCCGGCTCGGGCGTCAAGGTGCATCGCATCACCAATCTCGCGGACGATCTCGCACTCGCGCTGCGCGCGCTCTCGGTGCGCATCATCGCGCCGCTGCCGGGCAAGTCCGTGGTCGGCATCGAGATCCCGAACCCGGAGCGCGACGTCGTCTATCTCCGCGACCTGCTCGAGTCGGAGAACTTTCGCAAGAGCAAGTCGAAGCTCACGGTGGCTCTGGGCAAGGACATCTTCGGCAATCCGGTCGAGGCCGATCTCACCAAGATGCCGCACCTGCTGGTTGCGGGCGCGACGGGCACGGGCAAGAGCGTCTTCCTGAACGCGTTGCTCTGCTCGATCCTGTGTCGCGCTTCGCCGGACGAGCTGAAACTGCTGCTGGTCGACCCGAAGATTCTCGAGCTGTCGATCTACGAGGGCATCCCGCATCTCATCGCGGATGTCGTCACCAACCCGAAGCGGGCGTCGGCGGCGCTGCACGGCATCGTGCTCAAGATGGAGGAGCGCTACCGCGCGATGGCGGCGCTCGGTGTGCGCAACATCTTGCAGTTCAATGAGCGCGTCGACGAGCTGCTCGCGGATGGGCAGACGACGATTCGCTTGAAGCCCCGGCCCGGCGAGGATCAGGGCGTCGAGGTCCCGCTTGCGCGCATTCCCTACATCGTCGTGGTGATCGACGAGCTGGCGGACCTGATGGTCGTGTCGGCGCGTGATGTCGAGGAGGCACTGCAACGGCTGGCGCAGATGGCGCGCGCGGCCGGTATCCATCTCGTGCTCGCGACGCAGCGACCCAGTGTCGACGTCCTCACGGGTGTGATCAAGGCAAACTTCCCGTCGCGTATTTCGTTCCAGGTCTCGTCGAAGATCGACTCGCGCACGATCATGGATCAGAACGGCGCCGAGCATCTGCTCGGCCAGGGCGACATGCTCTACCTCCCGCCCGGAACCTCGAAGCTGCAGCGCATGCATGGCGCGTACGTATCCGAAAAGGAGGTTGCGGAGTTGGTCGCGTTCCTGCGCACCCAGGGACCGCCGCGCTTCGACGAAACGTTGATGCGCGCCAAGAAGGAGAGCGAGGACAAGGAGGAACGCGGCGACGACGCCGACGATCTCTACGACCGCGCGATCGCGATCGTCGCCGAGACGCGCAATGCCTCGATCTCCTACATCCAGCGCCGCCTCAAGGTCGGCTACAACCGCGCCGCGCGGATGATCGAGCAGATGGAAGAAGAGGGCGTCATCGGGCCGCAGGTCGGCACGAAACCGCGCGACGTCTTTGCGCGGCCGCTCGACGCTGAATGAGGTCCGGGGAGACGCGTCGAAGCCGCGTGCGAACGCCTGGCCTCCGCTCACTCGTCGCTCTCGTCGCGGTGTTCGTCGCCGCGCCCGGCGCAGCAGCGGACGGCGCGGATTGTGCCGACGAGATCGCCCAGCGCGTCCAGCAACGCTATGAGAAGGTTCGCGATCTCGCAGGTCACTTCGAGCAGACCACGCAGCGCGTGGCTCTCGGGGGTGGCGCCGGCGACGCACTGGTCGCGAGCGGCGAGGTGGTGTTCGCGAAGCCCGGCAAGATGCGTTGGTCCTACGAAGCGCCCGAGCCGAGCCTGGTCGTGAGCGACGGCGCGACGCTCTGGGTCTACGACCCGAAGGCGCGTGAGGTCCAGAAGCTGCCGCTCGGTGAGGGCTATCTCTCCGCGGCCGGCGTCCAGTTCCTGCTCGGCGAAGGAAAGCTGCAGGACGAGTTCCGCGTGACTGCGAGTGGCTGTGCCGAAGCGACCGTCACGCTCGGACTGACACCCAAGCGCCCGGCCCAGTACGAGCGGCTCGAGATGCGCGTGGATCGCGCCGGTTTCGCCGTTCGCGAGACCTCCGTGGTCGATCTCTTCGGCAACCGGACGACGATCACCTTCGGCGAGCTGCGCGAGAACACGAAGCCCGCCGCGGGCCTGTTCGCGTTCAAGCCGCCCGAGGGCGTACGCGTCCTCAGCGTACCGGGCGCGCCTTGAGTCGCGTCGGCACTCCGGTCCACGCCGACCGCGCTTTGTCCACGGACGGCAATTCGCGTCACCCAGTCCCTCCGCCGCGCAAGGCGTTGCGCAGAGCCCCGGTGGGCGCTGTCTCTCCGACGGCGCCGTCAAAATCGCGGCGAAGGATCGATCGCATCGCATCCCAAGGCGGCAGATTCGATGCAAGTTGCGCACGACCTGCGCCGATCGGGGAAGGGAACCCTCGCGAGGTCCATGCCCCGCGGGCGTTCCGGTAATCCGGAGTGAACCCACGAGGTGGCGTGCAAACCGTTGGTGGTGGAGCCTGCGGACCGCGCGAAGAGCGGCGAGGCCACGCGCGTTCGCTTGACAGGGGTAGGTGCTCTGATATGCTCGATCGGCCCGAAAATGCCGAAAATACTAAGGTTTTTGGCCTTTCAGCGAGATGGTGGATGAGACCGCGCAGGCGTCGAACCGGCATGCAGCGGACCCACTTGGCAGGCCCGAGCGGGATTCGGACTGCGTCTGCCCCGCTGCTTCCCGGCGCACGCGAGGCCGTGTGTGCATCGTCGCCCTCGCTCGAGCGGTTGTTGCCGAGGCCGCGTACCGAAGCATCGGCCGACAGGAACTTCGCGGTGTTGCGAGTCACGGAGTCGCTTGATGGCTCGCGCCAGTTGAATTTCGAACGCCTGCTTCTTTGCGGCGCCCCCTTGATCAGACCAGCGTCCGGTGACGGCACGAGCCTTGCAGCTCGAATCAGGCAGGTGGTTCCTCGAATGGTGACGGAGCCGCTGAACCGGGAAGGGGCGCGACGATGAGTGAGTTCGACGACGCCGGCAGCTTGGGCAAGAAGGGATTCGTCCGCGACGTGATGCGACGCATCTCTGCGTCAGGTCCGCGGCCGGGCGAGGAACCCGATCGCGACTCCAGCTCGGCGGGCGATCCGGTCGAAGAGCTGCAGGACGCCCTGCGCTTCTTCGGCAGCGACTCCTCCGAGTTCCGCCGCCGCCTCGAGCGACTGCTCGCCGAGTACGACGCTGCGCGCCGTCGCTATCACGTGCTGCGCCAGCAGTTGGGCGATGCCGAGCGCCAGAACGAGAAGCTGGTGCACACGCTGCAAGAGGCGAAGCAGCAGATCGAACTCCTGAAGGAGGAGGTCGACAAACTCTGCGCGCCGCCCAACAACTACGGTGTCTTCACGCGCTCCAACAAGGACGGTACGGCGGAGATCGTCGTGGACGGCCGGGCGATGCGCGTCAACGTCCATCCCAAGGTCGATGCGAGCGGCTTCGAAGAAGGACAGCTCGTCCTGCTGAACGAGGCCTTCAACGTGATCGAGCCCGCTGGTTTCGTGAACCGCGGTGAGATCGCATCGGTGATCGAGGTGCTCGGCGACGGTCGCGCCATCGTGCTCGGCCACACGGACGACGAGCGCGTCGTCACCCTCGCGGATCCGCTGCGTCGCGAGATGCTGAAGGCAGGCGATCACTTGATGATCGATGCGCGCACGCAGTACGCGTTCGAGAAGATGCCGAAGTCGGCCGTCGAAGAGGTGATGCTCGAGGAGATTCCGGACATCACCTACGACCGCATCGGCGGGCTCGAAGAGCAGATCGAGATCCTGCGCGACGCAATCGAGCTGCCGTACATGCACCCGGAAATCTTCCATGAGCACCAGCTCCGGCCGCCCAAGGGCATCCTGCTCTACGGACCGCCGGGCTGCGGCAAGACGCTGATCGCGAAGGCGGTCGCGAACAGCCTGGCCAAGAGCGTCGAGAAGCGCACCGGTCGCCAGACCACGGCGTTCTTCCTGAACGTGAAGGGTCCCGAGTTGCTCAACAAGTACGTCGGCGAAACCGAGCACAAGATCCGCGAGGTGTTCCGCAAGGCGCGCGAGAAGGCCAGCGAAGACGTTCCCGTCGTGATCTTCTTCGACGAGATGGACTCGCTGTTCCGGATGCGCGGCTCGGGCATCTCCTCCGACATGGAGGCGACCGTCGTCGCGCAGTTCCTGTCCGAGATCGACGGCGTCGAGTCGCTCAAGAACGTGATCGTGATCGGCGCCAGCAACCGGCAGGACCTGATCGATCCGGCCGTGCTTCGCCCCGGTCGCCTCGACTTGAAGGTGAAGGTGAGCCGGCCGGACGCGAAGTCCGCGCACGACATCTTCACCAAGTACCTGAAGCCCGAGCTTCCCTTCCACCGCTCGACGGAGGAGCACTACGGCTCCGATCCGCAGAAGATCACGGATGGGCTCATCCGCGACACGATCGACAACATGTACGCAACCACAGAGGAGAACAAGTTCCTCGAGGTGACGTACGCGAAGGGCGAGCGTGAGATCTTCTACTTCAAGGATTTCGCGAGTGGCGCGATGATCCAGAACATCGTCGATCGTGCCAAGAAGAAGGCGGTGAAGCGTCTGATCGAGCGGGACGAGCGGGGCATCCAGCTCGGTGACCTGATCGACTCGGTGCGCGACGAATTCAAGGAGAACGAGGATCTTCCGAACACCACCAACCCCGACGACTGGGCCCGCATTTCAGGGCGCAAGGGCGAGCGCATCATCAACGTTCGTACCCTGATCACGGGGATCAACCGCAATGAAGGGCGGTCGATCGAAGACATCCGATCGGGTCAGTACCTGTAGTGAGGTCGTGGTGAAGAGGATTCGATGGCGATTCCCAAGGTAATGGGGACGGAGATCGAGTACGGAATCACTGTCAAGAACGACCGCGATTTCGACCCCATCTCCAGCTGCGTCCTCCTCGTCAACTCGTACCGGGAAGAGTCCACGACGAAGATCCTGTGGGACTACGACCAGGAAAACCCGCTCGCCGACGCGCGCGGCTTCCAGGTCGAAGGGGAGAAGTACACCCCGAACCAGCAAGAGAACATCGCCCGCAACAAGACGCTTGCGAACGGCGCGCGTTACTACGTCGACCACGCGCACCCCGAGTACTCGTGCCCGGAAGTGACCAACGCGCGCGACCTCGTGATCCACGAGAAGGCGGGCGAGCGCATCGTCGAGCAGAGCCGTCGCGACGCCAACCGGGTGCTCCCGCCGGGCACCCAGATGCTGATCTACAAGAACAACAGCGATCGCAAGGGCAATTCCTACGGGAGTCACGAGAACTACTTGATGGACCGCCGAACGTCCTTCAAGCAGATCGTCGAGCACCTGATGCCTTTCTTCGTGACGCGCCAGATCTACAGCGGCGCGGGCAAGGTCGGCTCCGAGAACCGCGCGCATCCGTGCGAGTACCAGCTCTCGCAGCGCGCCGATTTCTTCGAAACCGAGGTTGCGCTCGACACGATGGTCAAGCGGCCGATCATCAATACACGGGATGAACCGCATGCCGATCGCGAGAAGTATCGCCGCCTGCACGTGATCGTCGGCGACGCGAACATGAGCGAGTTCACGATCTGGCTGCGCAACGGGCTCACCGCGCTCGTGCTCGCGATGATCGAAGACGGCGCCGTCGACCGCGATCTTTCCTTCCGTGATCCCGTGCGCGCGATCAAGGAGATCTCGCACGACGCCAGCTGTCGTCGCGAAGTCGAAATGCAGAGTGGCCGCCGGCGAAGCGCCGTCCAGGTGCAGCGCGAATATCTGGAGATGGCGCGGCGGTATGTCGCGACGCGCGAGGTCGCCGCCGAGGTCAAGGACCTGATCGTCGAGTGGGAGCGTGTGCTCGACGCGCTCGAGCGTGATCCGATGGAGCTTCGCGGTGAGATCGACTGGATCATCAAACGCGCACTCATCGAAGGATTCATGGAGCGCAAGGGTGTCGACTGGGGCTCACCGCAGGTCCAGATGCTCGACCTGCAATATCACGACCTACGACCCGACAAGGGCCTGTACTATATTCTCGAACGTCAGGGCCGTGTGAGACGCGTGGTCACGGACGAGGAGATCGAGCGAGCTGTTCTGTATCCGCCCGAAGACACGCGCGCCTATTTTCGCGGTGGCTGTCTTCGTCGCTACGGTACGCAGGTTTTTGGAGTCAACTGGGACTCGATTTCGTTCGGCATCGGCGACGAGCCAATCAAGCGCGTGATGATGATCGAGCCGCTCAAGGGATCGAAGCAACACGTCGAGGCGCTCTTCAACTCGTCGCCCACTGCAGCCGAGTTGGTGCGCAATCTCCGGAGTTGAGATCTGCCATTCACCGACGAGCGCTGCCGCTCGGGGAGAACCGCATGAAAGTCCACTCGAGAAGTCCGCGGCGCGAAGCCAAAGAGAAACTCCGCTTCCTCGGCGCTGCCGAGTCACAGCAGCAACAGAAGAAGGGCGGCGGTGATGGCGGCGATGACGGTGGCGAGAAAGGCGCGGGCGGAAAGAAGCTCGCCAAGAAGGGCGAAGACCTCAAAGAAGAGATGGACTCCCTGATCGACGAGATCGACGAGGTTCTCGAGGAAAACGCCGAGGAGTTCGTCAAGAATTACGTACAGCGCGGCGGGCAGTAGCTGCTCGACGTCCGGAGGCAGGGGGGTGCTCATCCGAGGCAAGTACCAGGGCGCGAGCTTCTTCGAGCTGCTCGAAGTCGATTTCCCGCACCTGCATCCCGCCGCGAACGCGCGCGATCGGGTCGACGCGTCCGCGTTGCAGGGCGTCCCGCACGGCACGACTGTGCTCGCGATGCGTTGCGCCGAAGGCGTGCTGATGGCGGGCGATCGACTCGCCACCGAAGGCCACCGGGTTGCTTCGCGCGACCTGCAAAAGGTGTATCCGACCGACGCGCACTCGATGGTGGCGATCGCCGGAGCGGCGGGCCCGGCGATCGAGATGGCGCGCATGCTGCGGATCGAACTCGAGCACTACGAGAAGATCGAAGGCGAGGCGCTCGAGCTCGAGGGCAAGGCCAACAAGCTCTCGCAGATGGTGCGCGCGAACCTGCCGGCGGCGATGCAGGGCCTCGTCGTCGTGCCGATCTTCGCCGGCTACGACCGGCGCCGGCGTCTCGGACGTCTCTGGAAGTACGACGTCACGGGGGGGCGCTACGAAGAGGCCGAGTTCGAGTCCTCGGGGAGCGGCAGCCTCTACGCGCGTGAGTCGATCAAGAAGGCGTGGCGGAGCGATCTCGGTCGCGACGACGCTCTGCGCGTCTCACTGCAAGCGCTCGCCGATGCGGCAGACGAGGATCGAGCGACGGGCGGCGTCGATCTCGCGCGCGGCATCTTCCCGATCGTCTGCTTCTGCACCGAGGCCGGCGTCGAGGAAGTGACCCGGGAGGAGATCGAGCGAACCTACCGCGAGCATGTTGCGATCGCGCACCATCACGTCGGTTCGGGGGGCTGATGTCGATCCCGTTCTACGTCTCGCCCGAACAGTTGATGCAGGACAAGGCCGACTTTGCCCGAAAGGGCATCGCTCGGGGCAAGTCCATCGTCGCGCTCGAATACGACAAGGGCATCGTGCTGCTCGCCGAGAACCCGTCGAGCTTGTCGAAGATCGGCGAGATCTACGACCGTCTCGCCTTCGCGGGCGTCGGCAAGTTCAGCGAGTTCGACCAGCTCCGGAAGATCGGCGTGCGCTTCTGCGATGTGCGCGGCTACGCTTACAGCCGCGAGGACGTGCGCGCCAAGGCGCTCGCCAACGCCTACTCGCAGGCGATCGGCGACGTGTTCACGCAGCAGATGAAGCCGCTCGAGGCCGAGGTGATCGTGGCCGAGGTCGGTGATCCGCATCTGCTCGGCCAGGAGCAGAACACGCTCTATCGCGTCCAGTTCGATGGCAGCATCTCCGATCACCGCGGCTTCTGCGGGATCGGGGGCACCGTGGAACAGCTCGAGATCTATCTGAAGGAGCACTACCGAGCCGGTCAACCCCTAGGGGATGCGGTGCGCGTTGGCGTCGCCGCGCTCTCGAACGGTGGCAGCCGGATCGCGGCGGATCGGCTCGAGATGTGCACACTCGATCGTGAGCGCCCGGGCCGAAAGTTCCGTCGCGCCTCCGCCGATGAAGTAGCGGCTATTCTGGGCTGACCGCAGGCTCAGCGCCGAGGTCGAGTCGTGCAGAAGCGCATCTACGGCGTCGAGACCGAGTACGGGATCATCTTCACGCCGGAAGGTCGCAAGACCCTCCCGGTCGAGAAGGCGATCCGCTTCCTGTTCGAGAAGCTGATCACCACCGAACACTTCCTGAACGTCTTCCTCGAGAACGGCGCGCGTTTCTACCAGGACACCGGTTGTCACCCTGAGTACGCCACGCCGGAATGCGCGTCGCCGCGCCAGCTCATCGTCTACGACAAGGCCGGTGAGCGGATCCTCGAAGAACTCGAAGACTACGCCGAAGAGAAGATCCGCGAAGAGCGCATCGCCGGGAAGCTCTCGATCTTCAAGAACAACACCGACTTCGTCGGGAACTCCTACGGCTGCCACGAGAACTACCTGGTCGACCGCGACGTCGACTTCTACTACCTGGCCGAGCAGCTGATTCCGTTCCTGGTGACGCGGCAGATATACACCGGGGCGGGCAAGGTCTTCCAGACCCAGGACGGTGTGCACTACTGCATCAGCCAGCGCGCGCAGCACATCTACCAGAAGATCTCGGGCACCACGACCAACGACCGCTCGATCATCAACACCCGCGACGAGCCGCACGCCGACCGCGAGAAGTACCGCCGCCTGCACGTGATCGTCGGCGACTCGAACATGTCCGAGTACACGAACTTCGTGAAGATCGGCGCGTGCGCGGTCGTGCTCCAGATGATCGAAGACAACTTCATCAACAAGGACTTCACGCTCCGCAACCCGGTCAAGGCGATCAAGGACATCTCCTACGACACGACCTGCAAGCGGAAGCTCCGCCTCGACAACGGCC
>Ga0316603_10001165_pt1 | contig 13808 bp, 14 predicted proteins | sample OWC_soil_day10_n_FD_207649 | JGI IMG/M metagenome (GOLD analysis project Ga0316603, IMG submission 207649) | Wetland soil microbial communities from Old Woman Creek delta, Ohio, United States - OWC_soil_day10_noCT | ecosystem: Environmental > Terrestrial > Soil > Wetlands | place: USA: Ohio...
TACAGATTCGTCTGGTTGATTCACGGAGCGGACAGTTCGTCAAAGATTTTCTCTTCAAATAATAGCCATGTCTTTTTTTTCTACTATGGCAGCTAACGACCAAGGCTATGGGCACGGGCGGTTTGCGGGCGTATTTCCTGTCGTGAAACGACAAGGGAAATGCGGGCGCAAAACCTGCTAAGTGCACGTCAGCCAGCCTGTGACCATAGGCGTGTGTTAGGGGCTAGGCGCTTTGTCGTCATATTACTTCTGTTTCATTTTCAATACTTTCTACCAAAGCATCATATTGGTCTTTGTCTGTTGATTTCATTTTTGTCATAACAGCAACCGATACTGTATGAATTACACTCACATCAATTGGTTCTAAACTTCTATCAAAATTGTCTTCCAAGTGAGAAAATTCATTAATTACTCTTCTTACTAGATTAAATGAGACCTCATCATTATCAAAGTATTTTTTAATTCTTTGGTCAAATGTCATTTTGTTACTAGGATATTTATAGAAAAGAAATGCTTCTAAAAATTTGCGCATGTTATTCCCAAAATTATACTGAAAGTTGTGCTCAATATTTTGAATGTCAGCAGTTGAACAAGTATAAATCTGGTAAAACAAATAGTTGAATTCTGTTATGTATTTTTTCAGATAATCAGGTGAAAGTTTTAGTATTGAACTTGCTTTTGATTTTCGTTCAATCAAAAACTGATTCATATCAGGTTTTTCCTTTGAGTTTGGTTGTGGCTTATATTTTGGATAAGTCAATTGTTTTAAGTACTTTAGAAAATCAAGGTTGTGTGTAGAAATAAATAGCTGACAATACTTCTTCGGTTTTGCAATAATACTCTCTATAAGACTAAACATAAAGAAAATATGATTACTATCTAAACTTGAAATTGGGTCGTCTATATAAATTATAAGTTTGTCGCTATTTACAAGGTCTTTTAGTTCATCTTCCATTTTAGCAATAAAATAGCAAAATGAAATCAAACTACATTCGCCCTCACTAAGATTATTTGCATACCCATTTTCACGTACAATTCTAAAACGGACATTCGGTGATTCTCCTTCTGCAACTAATTTCAATTCACTGTGACCAAAGAAATGTGATAAGTGCTGATTTACTAATTCAGCCCCTTTACTTTCATCTTTGGATTGAGCTTCTAGGGTTCTTTTTTCTTCATTTAGAAGTTCAACCCGTTGATTTAACTTGTCAAATATTTTTTTCGAATCTTCTTCTTCTTTTTTTAATGTTTCAAACTCCTTTAATCTGTCTTGATAATTTTCTTTAATTAGAAACTTAGCAATTTCAGAATACCGTAACTCAATTCGTGCCTTGTCTTGGTCATTTTTTAAAGTATTTGATTTGTTAGAATGCTCTTCAATTATTTTATTTATTTCAACTATTGTATCATAGATTGTCTCTGAGACATTATTTATTTCTGTAATTTCTCGTGATTTAAATATATCTTTTTCACGCTCTCGAAGTTGAGTAATTAAGATATCAATATTCTTGTTATAAACCTTTACTGTTGAATTCCATTGTTTTTGTAAGGTGTCAAAGCGTGAATGAAGATTGGAATAAAACTCTTCTTTAGTGAGTGTGAAAAAATCAGACAAATTTGTTTTTGACTGTTCTAATTTGTCAATTTTTAATCTTATTTCTGCACGGAGTTCTTCTGATTCTTTGCTAAAATGAGCGTCAAGTTTATCCCACAAATCTTTATTTATTGGATTGCCGCAAAATCCACAAGTTTCTCTGATACCTTTATGTTTGTCAATTCCTTGACGTACCCATTCTTGTAATAGACTATTGTTTACTAACTCAATAATTGGCTCATTAGGCTTAATTTGTTTTTTGAGTAATTCAGAAACCTGCATGAGTTGATTTGCAAAATCGGGCAGTATCTCATTTAATTTAGTAATAATGGCTTTTTTTTCTTCCTTTAGAAGATTTTTTAATTCAGTTATTTTCTCGGGTGTGAGTTCTCCTTGTTTGACAGCGGGCTCAATATCAGCTTTTATTGTTCTGATTTGATATGTAGGTACATTGAAGATTGGAGCATTATTCTTTATTTCTCGTGCTTTGTCAGTTAGTTTGGAATCAAGTTCGTTTATTCTATTTTGATAGTTGCTTTTCTTGTTAGAATATTCTTTTTCTAATTTTGATAGGTCAAATAGTAAACCCTTACTTTCTTCTATCGAACCAAGTAATAATTCAATCTCTTTTATTTTAGCATCAATTTCAACGTTTTTTGACCCCAAAATTGTGAATGGACTTATTGTCCCATCTTCTTTATATAACCAACTCAAATTTGCTTTTACAAAATCTGAGTTATAAACTCTAAAGTTAAAGTATAGTTCTAATGTAGATAAATCATTTTGAGTAATAGTTGAATTGTCTGAAAATGTAAGCCTAAATTTTCCATTTTCGTAGTTTTGAGGCAGTTTCTTTTCAAATACCGAATTTAATATTCTAGATAATGTTGTCTTACCAGAATAATTTCTTCCATAAATAATATTTAAACGCCTTAAAGTTTGGTCTCTTCCAATAAAAGTGTCCCATTTATATTCTTCAAATAGTCCAAACTTGTCAATGTCAATTTTTGTAATCATTCAATTTATGTATAAAACTTTCGGTTTTTGTTTTTTTTGCGCTTGCCCCTAACGACCGAGGCTATGGGCATTTGGCGGTTTGCGGGCGAATTCGCTGTCGTGGAACGACAAAGTGAATGCGGGAGCAAAACTGCCGGAATGCACGTCAGCCAGCCTATGCCCATAGGCGTGTGTTAGCAGCTGGCCGTTGGTTGTGAATAGTTGTTCTTCGTTCTATAATAGTCATAGTCTGTTTCATTTTAGTCGGAAGTCATTACAATTTAGTCTAGCATAATTACACTTTAGCCAAAGGTCATTACATTTTAGTCGGACATAAATACATTTTAGCTGAAGGCTGTTACAACTTAGTCGGAAACTATTACAGTTTAGCCGGAGGCTATTACAACTTTGCCGAAGCTTATTACACTTTATCCGAAAGCAATTACATAATAGTCGGGCGTCGATTTACTTTTGACGGTGTCTGATACAACTTAGACGCTTACTGTTTTACTTTATAGGATTATTATTTTTTCTTTTTTCCTCCAATTAAGTCTTGTAATACATCAATACCAAAAATTTCTTCTGTAATATGAGTGTTTATATCAAAATTTTCTGGAATTCCTCCATGAATTTTCCGTTGTATTCCTTTCATATATGTTTTAAATAATTTGTCATTTTGATATAGCTTTCTGTAATTGTAATTTTTAAAGCTTTCTAATTCGTAATTTGATAGAAGTTCCGTTTTTTTAGATAATGAATTCGAAAAAATTCTATTCATGTAATCGTCGCACCCATTGTATAATATTTTTTCAGATAGTTTGTTATAACTCATAACTAACTCATAGAGATTAAATTCTTTTACGTTACCAAAACTATCAACTGCATGTAATTCATTTCCCTTTGCATTCAACTGCATTTGAGTAATTCTAAAAGAATTACGATTGAATTTTTGAGGCATATAATCTGATTTGTCTTCAAAATTTGCCGTATGTGCCCCCATTATGTTTCTTAACTCGAAAATTTTATGTTTTTTGAATTTGTCAACAATATCATTTTTGTTTTGGATTTTGCAAATCTCATAAATTTCAATTATTGAATATATCTGTAAATAAATAGCATTCAAAATGCCATATAATTTTATATATATTTCGCCAAAATCTTTACCAATCTCAGGTGTGAATTTTTCTAAACCGTAATTTGAAAAGTGTATTATTGCATTTTCTGTGTCTTCAATTAAGTCAATGCAACTGCGAAACCTAAGAGTGTCAAACTCATATTGAAATTTCAATTTTTTCTTTATCTTAGTTTCTATTTCTTCATGTGAACCATATACATTACTACAACCCCAATTCATGCATGATAAAAGGAGCATTGAACACTTTTCTTTTGTAGTTAACTTGTAAAATCTTTTCTCCATGGTTTACACTTTAGTTTTAGTGTTTTCTTTCGATTTCTGCAATGACAGTAGTTTTTCTTTTTTTTTTCGGCTTGCTGCTAACGGTCGCTACTATCCTGATTTAGGGGCTTTCACAAATGATGGATAGCGAACAAAACTTATTAATTGCACTTCTGGAGCATAACCACACGCCCCTAAATAGGGATAGTTAGATGTTATGCAGTCGTTTATTTCTTAATTCAAAATTTTTAAAATTCAATTATATATGAAAACTTATGTATTAACAGTTAGTCGTTATTTTCCGAAAACTCACAAAAGAGCTGGCGAACAAACGCATTTTACAACTAAAATCGAATTAAATGAAACCATTTGGGGCGGAACAAAATCAACATTAGAATTATCCCTAATGGAATTTGGAAAACCTAAAATTCACACTATTCGTCAGAATGTCGAATTATGGCAAAAACGTATTTCTGAAATTAAAAAAGGTAACGCAATACTTTCTATTCGATACTGGAGCGGAAAACCTTATAATTCAAAACAAGTCGAAATTTGTCAACTTGATAAAGATTCAGGCATCGGAATAGAAGAACTTGATTTATCAGTTTTCAAAGAACTTGGAATGTGTTTTATTAATTATAACGAACTAACATTTTCAGGAGCAAAACAAGTTAGTCATAAAGAATTAGCAAAGAATGACGGACTTTCAATTTTTGATTTTATTGAATGGTTTAAAAAATACGACTTGTCGAAACCGATGGCAATTATTCACTTCACAAAGTTTCGTTATTTTTTTTAAATGCTGCATAACGACCGAGGCTATGGGCATTTGGCGGTTTGCGGGAGCATTCGCTGTCGTGAAACGACGAAGTGAATGCGGGAGAAAAACCGCCGGAATGCACGTCAGCCAGCCAATGCGCATAGGCGGGTGTTAGGTGCATGGTGTTGAATCCATTTACTTGTTTTCTTTAAGTCAAAAGATTTAATCTCTTATAATTGTTGCTTGTTTTTGAGATAAGTGTCCCATAACAAATCTATTTGATTCTTTAATTCGTTGAGCCATTCAATGTTCGCACGTAATGAGTATGTCGGTTCTAATGGTTTTCCAAATATGTCTTTGGGCATTTCTCCACTTTTAGTTTGCTCAATTATGTCTAAACAGTTGTCTTTAATTCTATTCGCAGCTTTGTTCACATTTGCGGTTATTTCAATAATAGCATCTACTGTGTGAATTTTCCGATTAAAAGTATTTTCAATTGAAGGTTCAAAATCTGGTAAAATTGCATTTAAAAATATTTCTAGTCTATTTATTACGTCGTATCCTACTTTTTCTTTCTTTCCTTCCAATATGTCTCTAATTATAGTATCTGAAACGCCAGCTCTTTTACTAAATTCCTTTGCTTCTCTGTAACCTACAATTTTTGACAGCTCGTTTTTTATTCGTAACGTTTTTGCGATTCTGTCAGACTGAATTACATTATATATTCGATTAACTTCGCTCTCGGAAGGTGTCGAATGCATATATAAATCCCATTTCTCAATAGGAATTTCAACTCGATAAACTAATAATTGACGTTCTTTTAAAATTTTCTTAATATCTGCCCATCTTGTTTTGATTTGTTTGTCTGTCAAGTTTTCCATGATTTATGTCTTTATTTTTTTACACTTGCACCTAACGACCGAGGCTATGGGCATTTGGCGGTTTGCGGGAGCATTCGCTGTCGTGGAACGACAAGGTGAATGCGGGAGCAAAGCTGCCGGAATGCACGTCAGCCAGCCAATGCGCATAGGCGTGTGTTATGGCCTGTAGTTTGGTGTCATTCAATATGTTTTCTATTTTCTTCAATCACGTTGTCTAGATGATTAAGTCCTTCCAGCCAATTCACTAAATCTTTATTCAACCAGTCCAATGCTTCCAAAATTTCTTTCTCATATTCCTGTATTACATCAAGATTCCAAGTTATAGCTTCATGATGAAAAATTCTGTTTCTGAGTTTTCTGACTAAATTAAATTTCGAACTCATGGTTCTCCTCTTTCTAATTTCTTTCGGGCAGTTTGGAAATGCAAGTCGAAGAGTTTTCCAAAGAGTCATTTCAAATTTAGTGTCAAATAAAGATGTCCAGAAACCAAATGAGAGTTCAGAAATAATTCTGCCAGAAGTTATTTCCTTTTTTTCTGATAGGATATTTGACCTTGCATCCGATATTCTGTCAATTTGAAATCTCGAAGCAACTTTAATGAATTCATGATTTTCAAACCAATTCTTGTCATTGAATCTTATAGTCAACTGAAAATCAATGGAATTTCTCAGTCCAATTTCGAGTATAGACAATAATGGGTAAAATGCTTCAGAAACAAGTATATTGCTTTTATAGTGCTGTATAGCTTTTTCTTGATCGTTCTTGTGGTGGGTCAAATAAGGTTGTAAACGCTCCTTTGAAATAATTCGCTCGATAATTGTTTTGTTTTCCATATTTCTTTGTATCTTTGTGCCGTAGTCCCGGTGATTCCTCTCCCAGTTTTTATGCTGGTGATGAAGCCGGGTTTTTTGTTTTTATGACTCTCCAAAGATAATATTTTCTTTTCGTTTAACTTTCCGAGATCCTTTTTTTCTTTTTTGTTTTCATTCGTCAGACTGAATTCCTCAAATTTTAGTTGTTCCGGCTCATAGTCGTAAAAGCTAAAAGTCCAATTCTTTCCTTAGAAAATCTGAGAGGAATTGTCCGCCGAGCCTAGGCCCGAAAATGAGCGAATTCTGTCGTTACAGATTCGTCTGTTTATGTCGTAAAAGCGGACAGTTCGTCAAAGATTTTTCAACCAACAAATCCGTCTTTTTTCTTTTTCTACTATAGGCCATAACGACCGAGGCTATGGGCATTGGCGGTTTGCGGGAGCATTCACTGTCGCCCTGCGACAAAGTGAATGCGGGAGCAAAACCGCCGAATTGCACGTAAGCCGCCTGTGCACATAGGCGTGTGTTATGGCCTAGTGCTTTGGATCTCATTAAATTACTTATTGTCGTAAGCTTCAACAATTTCGAACAATTTGTCCGAAAAGTTGAAAATATCGTCAAGGGTTTGAATTTCTGTTTTCACTTCTTTTTTGTTCTCGTCAAGCACGACAAAATATTTCTTGTTTCCGTTTAAATAGAGTCTGCAAATTGTTTTTCTGTTGTTGTCGTCAAGTAAAATCGCAAAATATGATTGAGCGTCACGATATGCAATTCGTTTTATGTCGATTTTTTGTCGCAGAATTGTCTTGACAATCATAAATCCTTCTAATTCTTCTTCAGTCGTTTCAACTTTACTCTCAGGTTCTTCTGCAATAGTTACAGTTTCCTGAACTGCGGAAGTTTCTTTTTCTTTATTCAATGCAGTGTTTAGTCTTTCAGTAATTAAGTCGCTGATAAGTACTTGAGCTGATTTTTTTGTCAGATTTGTAAATTGGTCTAATACTTTTGCTGTTATAATGCCCGGATAGACTTGTTTAGCAAAGAACTTCACGAAATCCGGACTTGGATTGTTTAGTTCTTGACTTAGAAGTTGTTTCAATTCGTTTGAGAATTTGAGTTCGCTCGCTGTGTTTACAATACTGTCAGCGTCAAAGTATGATTTGTGAAATTTCTTAAGTTCTTCAATCTGATTGTCTTTGATTTCGGTTATGTTGAATTCTAAAAACGGTTTTTCGTCCATTTTGTTAGCTTCAACCAAATCAGAGTAGAATCTATAGTTTATACCGTTTGTCAATATGCCAAATTTAGCTTTCGAAACATGGAAATAACGCAAAAGTTGTCCGTCATGTAAATCTAAATTCTGAGCACAATGTTTGCATTCTACTAAAATGATTGGTGCACCGTCTTTGAAAATTGCATAATCAATTTTTTCTCCTTTTTTTGTTCCAATATCTGTAACATATTCAGGAACAACTTCTGTCGGGTTAAACACATCGTAACCAAGTGATTGAAGGAAAGGCATAATGAAAGCATTTTTTGTTGCTTCTTCTGTTGCAATTTGCTCTTTGAGTTTCAAAACTCGTTCGCCAATAATTTTAATTTGGTCTTTGAAGTCCATAATTTTAATGTTTTTGATTGTTATTCTGTATGTTTATTAATGTATCAATTTTGTCGTTTAAGCTGTCAATTTTTCCTTTAAGCTCGTTTACTTCCTCTTCTAATTCTTTGTTGTTGTCACTTACCATTGCATCCACAAAAATTGAATTTACAAGCGATAATCCTAAAATTCCACCCGCCAACAACAAAAAACCGAAATATAATTTGCTGAAAACTGCAACAGTCGGGCTAGTTCTAGTTGCAATTAAATCGGGTATTTCATACCAACCCTCAACAGAAAAAAGTCTAAATATGGAATAAAATGAACTGATTGGATTTTCAAAGTATTCAGGTACTATTCTTTTATAAATAGAACAAGTTACTAATGACACAATAAAAACTAAAACAAAAAATCCCGCAATTACAATGTATGAAGCCTTAATTGCTCTTTGAATTGAAGAAATCAAAGGATTGATATTTGGGAAGAATTTGAGTAGTCGAAAAAACTTAAATACTCTAAATACTCTCAAAGTCAACAAGATATTTAAGTCTAAAACACTGTCTGTATAAAATACAGTTGCTAATGAGGGAATTGAAACTACAATTAGAAAAAAGTCGAGTTTATTCCAACCGTCTGAAATGTAATTCTTGAAACCTCTTTCGTTAACCTTAATCAGCATTTCAACGACAAACAAGACCGTAAAAATGGGTTCTATAAAATCTAATAAGTTTCCTTTTAATTCAAATTCTTGTATGAAAATCAGGATTGAATTTCCAATTATAAGACTTAAAATAAAAAATTCATTTAAGAATAGTTGCTTGATTTTATACATATTGTCTGTCTCTTATTTTTTTTAGCATTGGCCATAACGACCGAGGCTATGGGCATTGGCGGTTTGCGGGAGCATTCGCTGTCATGGAACGACAAAGTGAATGCGGGCGCAAAACCTGCTAAGTGCACGTCAGCCAGCCTGTGCACATAGGCGTGTGTTATGGGCTAGGTGTTTGTTGTAAGGTTAGTATATTCTAACAGCTTAGTAATGGTTAAATTTAAATAGTTGAATCGCATTTTGTTTTGTTCTTTTGCACTTTTAGAAATGTCAATGTCTTGTACTCCATTTCAGTTGTCAATGCGAATTCAATTTTTGTTGGTTTGTAGGGAAGATAACAATAAAATTTATTGTCTAAAATCCATTGATTAAGATTGCCATGACTGAAATCAAATGCCTTTTTCTTTGAAGTACCACAAACTGCACTACATGAAAATATTATATTATTTGGAAGTTCAAATTTTACCATTTCTTTGTGTTTGAATAGAGTAATGGAATCATCTGTACTTAAACCAAGACGCCATTTATTTTTGCCTGTTGACTGAACAGTTAATATTATAATTTTCATGTTTCAAATTTTAAATATGTTTTTTGTTATGTACTAATCCAATATCTAATTGTCAGTTTAAACCAAATATACCCCAAAAGAGGCAAAACTATTATAATCAAATTGTTATAATGCCATGCTTCAACAAAACTAAAATGGAATACACAAACAATCGCTCGTGTCATACCACATCCAAAGCACTCATGACCAGTAAGATTTTTGAACACACAAATAGTATGTTGGTTTTCTAACCAATTTAATGGTACTATGAATAAAAAGAATGGGAAGATTGTTATGCCAATTCTTTTAATTTGAAGTATTATATTTTTATTTTTTGACCAATTTCTTGCCATCGGCATCTAAATAGCTTCCAGTTAGAATTTGTACTAAATCTACGATAGTCCAGATATAACATCCTCCAGCAGTCAATAATTGGACAACACCTATTGCAGTATGTTTTGTATAAAATCTGTGAATACCCAGGAATCCTAGGAAAATACACAAAAGAAGAGTTGTCAGCCAGTCTTTACCTTCACCATCCTTAGATAATTCTACACCGCATTTCATGCAAATTTTAGCTTTTGGGTCAGTCTCAGCTTTACAATTGTCACAGTATTTGTCTCCTGCTTTTGGAGGAGTCCCACATGCAACACACATTACTGCTTTCTCGGAAACTTCATTTCCACAATTTCTACAATACATAATTTAAATGTTTAATTTTTTTCTACTCGTTTGGCTTTTCGATTACGCCCATTTTTTTTGTGGTTATTTGTCCACTGTGTCATTTATGCTGTTTTCGTGATATAATTGTATGCTTGTCTTTGTTTTTTTACACTTGCCCATAACGCCCGAGGCTATGGGCATTTGGCGGTTTGCGGGAGCGTTCGCTGTCGCACAGCGACAAAGTGAATGCGGGCGCAAAACCGTCGGAATGCACGTCAGCCAGCCAATGAACATAGGCGTGTGTTATGGGCTAGCAGCTTGGTTGTGTTTGATTTGTCTTTTTTGTACGTGTCAAAATACTGAATTGTTGTCGTAATAAATAAAACAGTCAAAGCGGATAATTTTTTATTTTGACTTTCCAATTAAAGGTTTCAAATCTTTAGTCAATTCCAACTCTAATGGATTAATAAAATCGTCTAAGTTGTCGTCAAACACAAGAATGTTTACTTTTAGTTTTAAGCCAATCTGTTTTGCCCAGAATCTCAGTTGTAATCCACCTGTTTGTGAGTTTGCATATCCAAAATGTGTCGCAAAACGAGCACCTACATCTTTCTTGACTTTTCCAAGGTAAAGTATTTGTGTCTCAAAATTTGGTTTCTCTTTGATTCCAGAAAGATTTCTGTCTGTTCCTGAATTCTTAAAGTCTTTAAATCTCTCGAAAATAGTCGTAGCCAAATGTTGGTCAAATTCAAAAAAGTAAATACACGATTTTTTCTTTATATTCTCGATTAAGGAATCAAAATTTCGATAGAATGAAATTTTCAAACTTTCAGGTAAATCATGTTTTCTCAAACTTTCGCTGTCAGGTTCTACTAATTCAGAACAGTCGAGGTCTAAAATAAAATGATTGAAATTCTCTTTTTGAGCAATTTTACTGTAAAAGTCAAGTCCTTTCTTTGTTGATTTAATCAATTTTTCTCTAATCAGTTCTTCATTCATAGCTTTAAATTTTGTTCGTTGTATCGTATCTTAATTTTTTTTGCTGTTGCCCATAACGACCGAGGCTATGGGCATTGGCGGTTTGCGGGAGCATTCGCTGTCGTGAAACGACAAAGTGAATGCGGGAGCAAAACCGCCGGAATGCACGTCAGCCAGCCTGTGCCCATAGGCGTGTGTTAGGCGGTCGTTTTTTTGTCAGTCAATAGAAAGTTTAATCTTATAGTCTTGTCCGCTAAGACGAAACTCAATGTTGTTTAAATCGTGAAGTTTTATTTCTAGTTGCCCTAAATCGAATTCCTTATGGTGGTTTGGGCATAGTAGAATTATATTTTCAAGTGTTTCTCTTCCTTTTTTGTGTTTCGGTTTAATATGAGCTGCTTCAACATATTTACTCCCATCTTTTTTAATTATGGTTGTTGAGCAAATTTGACATTTGAAATCTCGTAGTATTTTTATTTGAGCTATAGTTTTGTTATCTCGTTTGTAAGTTTTGTGATTTACAATAATCTCTTCAGGGTCTGTTTCTGTCAGATTTTTTAGTTCACGTAGTATTTCTGCTTTGGACTTAGTTTTCAGATAAAGTTGTTCGAGTTCTTTCTGTTCTTTGTCGTCTTTTGATACAAATGGGAGCTTAAATTCTTTACCGACATAGTGTTCATAAATTGAAACGAGTTTGTTGAAATCATTTTCGTTTGTTCCAGCTTTAGATAATTCAGATAGTTCGTCAAATAAAATCTGTTCCGCAAATTGTTTGTCTTTATATGTAAAACCTATTTGTCCAACAATTCGCTCGCTAGAATTTTCTTTGTAATTGTCGGCTGAAAGAGGAATTGGAAATAGAATTGAATATTCTCTTTCTGCTCTCAAGTTTGTCCAGTAGTCGCTTTTCTGAAAAGGTACGTTGTGCGACCTTGCTTCATCATAAGTTTCTGCTTTTCCGAAGACACCAACAATCTGTCCCTTATTTATGTCTGTATTGCGGGTATAGAAAAATATAAGTCCGCCCTTTTCAAATTTTTTTGGACTTTTTGTCCATTGAACATACCCATGAACATATTTTGCAGTGTCCACAGTCTGTTTGTTGAAGTTGAAGTTAAGCGATTCTCCACCAACATTCTTCTTTGCATAATTATGTCCTGCTTTCGGATTTATGTAATTATTATTTCTCCAACCAAATGGATTCCAAGTTATGTTAGCAAGTAAAATTTCGTTCATCTGTTTCTTTTTTTTTTTCTAAAATGCCGCCTAACGACCGAGGCTATGGTGGCACGAAACGCACACCATTGTCAAACCGCTAAAACCTATCGAAGTGCCGACCATAGGCATTTGTTAGCAGTCTGGCGGTTCTTTTTTAATCATAAAATATTAATCAACTAAATAATTCATTATGAAACTAATATCAGAAGAAAAGATTTTATCAGAATCAAAAAAGTATGAAAAAGTAGTAAACGGTAAATTGTCTACTGCTTTTAAAAAAGGTGTTGCGTTTGCTCAGGAAGAAATCGAAAAGCAAATCAAAAAACGTTTCTACTGGCTAAAACCTGACGGAACTATTTCAAATATGTGGGACGAAAAAACACATAATTTATATCTAACCAAAGAAGATATTGAAAAAGCCCAGTCAGACGGTTGGAATTTAATCGAAATACACATAATTTGATCAGTGAGCAGACGGTCGTTTTTTTTCTTCCGCTTGCTGCTAACGACAAAGGCTATGGGCACCCTGCGGTTTGCGGGAGATTTCACTGTCGGGAACCGACGAAGTGAAAGCGGGCGCAAACCTACCAAATACCACGTCAGCCAGCAGGTGAACATAGGCGTGTGTTAGCGGTTAGGGCTTTGATATTCAATAATTTATTTTTAATTCTTTAAAACAAAAAGTCATGAAAGCAAAATTCAATAATGGAGTAATCGTAGATTATCCATGCAATATTAAGTCAATAACTGAGTCTAGATTTTACAATTGGGATTTCGGAGAACTTCTAATATTCGTTCTAGAAAATATCCAAAAAGTTTGTCTTGCTCCAATGGATACACAAGATATTGTCGAATCGATAAAACGGAACATTGAAGAACCTGAGTATAAGGATTTTCTTGTTGCATACGCAATGTCAATCGACCAAACAGATTTTTTTATGCTTGTCAACGCTTATGGGCACGAAGTCTCTTTATATAAGGAAGGCCTTTTTCAACTAATTGACTAACATCAAAAGAACTTTCACATGAATGTACTAATTCAATCAAACTTGAAATTTCTTTTCTTTCAACTTCGTCAATGTCAAGTGACAAGAAAATATCAATTGCTTTTAAAAGTCTTTTTTTTATTTCGTTCAATTGTTTTTCTGCGCTACCTAAAGTTTTTGTTGATAATCCTTTTTCTGCATCAATTAAATTTTGCAGTTCTCGGATATAAGCTCTTGAAACTCTTTTGTCGTGCATAAATGCAGCACCTAAAAAATTTTCTAATTGTGAAGCATTTAAGTAATTTTCTTGTTCTTGTGTCATTGTTGTCTGGTATTTAATAATTTATAATTCAGTCGTAAAATATGAATAGTTCTTAATTATTTTCTTTTCACAGCGGTACAGTCTTTTTTTTCTAGCCTTACCGCTAACGACCGAGGCTATGGGCACGGGCGGGTTGCGGACGTATTCGCTGTCGCACAGCGACAAAGTGAATGCGGGCGCAAAACCTGCTAAATGCACGTCAGCCAGCCAATGAACATAGGCGTGTGTT
>Ga0316603_10001166_pt1 | contig 13805 bp, 15 predicted proteins | sample OWC_soil_day10_n_FD_207649 | JGI IMG/M metagenome (GOLD analysis project Ga0316603, IMG submission 207649) | Wetland soil microbial communities from Old Woman Creek delta, Ohio, United States - OWC_soil_day10_noCT | ecosystem: Environmental > Terrestrial > Soil > Wetlands | place: USA: Ohio...
CCGAAGACTCCATTCGTTCTCGTCGGCATTTCTCAGGGCGGCGCGGCTGCCATTCGATATGCGGTGACACATCCCGAGAACGTCTCGCACCTGATCCTGTATGGCGTTTACGTGCAGGGACGGGCGCAACGTGGCGACCCGCAGGCGGAGGAACAGCTGCGTGCGATCATCGCGCTCACACGCGTCGGCTGGGGGCAGAACAACCCGGTGTACCGTCAGCTGTTCACCTCCCGGTTCATTCCCGGAGCGAGCGACGAGCAGCTTCAGTGGTTCAACGAGCTTTGCCGGCGTACGACGACGCCGGAAATGGCCGCGCGCATCATGGAATTCCGGATGAACATCGACGTCGTCGATCTCCTGCCGCACGTATCGGTGCCAACGCTGGTGCTGCATTCGACCAGCGAGGACGTCGTGCCGCTGTCCCAGGGTCGCCTGGTGGCATCGCGAATCCCGGGCGCGACTTTCGTACAGCTCGATTCACGCAATCACATCCTGCTCGAAACGGAGCCTGCCTGGGAGCGGTTCAAGGTGGAGGTGCTCGCATTCACGGGCCGCTCATCAGACCGCGCGGTAGACGACGACACGATCTTCGCGACCCTGTCGCCACGCGAACACGAGGTCCTCGCCAGGATTGCCGAGGGCCGTACAAACATCGAAATCGGCCGCCAGCTCTTCATCAGCGAAAAGACCGTGCGCAATCACGTGACGCGGATCTTCGAGAAGCTCGGCGTCCGTTCGCGCGCACAGGCGATCGTGCTCGCCAAGGACAGCGGACTCGCGACGCGACGCTCGGCACGTGGACCTGCGGCGCACTTGCAGAAGCACGGAACGAACAGGTGAAGTAGCGTACGCGCCTAACCTGCCAGTGAACGCCGCGCCTGGTTCGCGTAGAGGGCGATGGTGAATCCGCGTCGAATGAGGCGCAGCGCGCGGTGCGGTCCGAGTGCGAACATCACCGCCACGCCGACGACAGCGATCACGGGGGCGAGGCTGCGCACCGTCTCTATCGCCCGGTCCACGCGGTCCGTCCGGCTCTCGATGCCAGCGTAGATCTGCCCGACGTCATCCCGCTGCAGTTCGCATTCTGCCTGCAGGGCCCTCCGCCGGGCAGTCAAGGCCGCAAGACGTGAACTCACGGCTCTCTCTGCAGCGCCGTCACGTCCCGACGCAACTCCGTACGCGTCGCATCGAGCAGACGGGGCTTCTCGTGCAGCCGTTTGCGGAACACAACGCCGGCCAGCAGTGCGGCCAGCAGGAAAATGGCCGTCACACCGACCGCCGCCGCCATACGGTGCGTGTCCCAGAAGTAGATCACGACCGTGAGGCCGACCAGCAGTAGCCCCAGGATGCCGGCCATCAGCGCCCCGAGGGCCCAGAGCAGGATCTGTATGCCTCGTTCGAGGTCCTCGCTGATCTCCGTCGTCAGCAGTTCGACACGAGTCTGCGCGACCGCGAGCAGCGTGCCGCCCAGCTGGACCAGCGACCGCAGAAGGTTGGTCGCTGGTCCCTGCGTTCCGTCACTCATATGAGAATCAGCGACGGGCCAGCAATACGCCGATCACGAGCCCGACTCCGGCGGCGATGCCCATCGCCTGCCAGGGATTGCGTTTCGCGTAGTCCTCGGTGGCATGGAGCGCGTCCTCGCCGTGCTGGCGCGCCGCACGTTCGGCTTCGCGGACCCGGGCCTTGGCGGCCTCGATCGACTCGCGGATCTTCGCGCGAGCCTCAGTCAACTTCTCGCCTCCCTGGTCGCCGGAAGCCTTGATAAGGGCTTCGGCATCGCGCATCACGGCGGCGAGGTCGTCCTTCAACTTGGCAGTGGTTACGGTTTCGTTCATGGTCTGCTCCTGCCCGTCTGGGTGGGCTGCCGGAATCCATTGGCGGCAAAAATCATGCTATGCCCCTCGGCTACAGCAGGCAATCCGTAATCTGAACGATCCGGCAAGGGTGCCAACGCCATTCCACCGGTGGTCGAGGACGCCATGGTTCGACACGAATTGGCGCTGGGACCGCGAGAGGCATTGAAAAGACAGGAAAAAAAGCCTGCCCAGCGACGAAATCTAACCATCGACGCGCGCACTTTCCGCGCGCGTCGGTGAGTTGCGAGCGCTGTCCAATGTCACTCAGACCGCAGCGGGGGGCACACTGGCCGGCGCCTCCGCAATCGCCTGCAGAGCGTCACCGGCGGTCGTCGGTTTCGTCAGCGCGAGGTCGCCCAGCGAAACGATGCCCACGAGCCGCTTGTCGCGATTCAACACGGGTAAACGCCGGACATGGAGATCGGCCATGACCCTGGCAACGTCCTTGACGGATTCATCGTCATAGACGTACTTGACGTCCGAGGACATGACCTCGCGGACCGTGCATTCCTGCGGTGTCAACCCTCGCGCCACAGCGCGTATCGTGATGTCGCGATCCGTCAGCATGCCCACCAACCGATCGTTCTCGCCGACGGGCAAGCTGCCGAAGTCCTCCCGGTCCATCATCTGTGCGGCGGACTGGAGGGTGTCGTGCGGGGATGCAATCCTGACGTCGCGCGTCATGACTTCGCTGATGATCATAGGCTGGCTCCTTTGTGGGATCACATCTGCCGGATCTCGAGATCGTTGCGCACCTCTGCGACGCCGTCGACGGAGCGCGCCAGTTCGCCGGCGCGGGTCTTCGCCGCCGTCGATTCGACGAACCCGGTCAGCTGCACCACGCCCTTCTGCGTTTCCACGTTGATCTGGTACGCCTTGGTCGTCGTATCCTCGATGAGCTTCGCCTTGACCGAGGCCGTCACCATGCCATCGTCGATGGCCTCGCCGGTCGTCGCCTGCGGAGTGCTGATGCGGAGATCATTGCGAACCTCCTTGACGCCCGTGACCGAGCGGGCCACCTTCGTGGCCTGGTCCTTCTGCTGGGCGTTATCGACGAAGCCGCCGAGTTCCACGACGCCGCGATAGGTCTCGACGTTGATCTGGCCGGCCTTGGTGATCGGATCGTCGATCAGCCCCGCCTTTACCTTTGCGGTGAGCACGCTGTCGTCGATGACCTCGCCAGCCGACTGCTGCGTGCGCGTGGAAGAGCAGGCGCCGAGCAACGCCAGCGCCGCCATCATGGCAATGAGTCTCGGAAATCTACGTTTCATGATCATCTCCTCTTCGTTTGTCGATGCGGCCACTGCTGCGCCGCAATCGGTCCTGATGCCACCCCGTTATAGACAGGCCAATACACGTAACGATTCGTTCGCCCGCTGCCGGCCCCGATCCGCAATCTGCGCATAACCACGTCCCATCAAGTACTTGGCACCACCGTGTAGGACGAACACCGACAGCAGGAGACGGGAAAGCCGAAGTCGATCCGCTGCGCCGCCGATGCAACGCCGACGACGATGGGGTTACACAGTTGCCCAGGCGGCGTGAGAAATGATTCAGGCGACTTCGGTCCAGGAACATCCTGGGACGACGTGTCAAAAAGGTTGTATTTAGGCAGCGAAACCAGCGAAGGTGCATCGGCATGACACGGGTACTGATCGCCGACGACCACGCATTGTTCCGCGCAGGGTTGCGCCAGTTTCTTACGCAATCTCTGGCTTCGACGGACATCGGCGAGGCCGCGTCGGGGAACGAGACACTGACGTGCCTGCAGCAGAAGACATGGGACCTGCTCGTCCTCGACATCAATATGCCCGACCGCAGCGGGCTGGACATCCTCCGGCACGTTCGGTCCGGTCACCCGGGTACGAAGGTGCTGGTCCTCTCCGGATACCCGGAGCGCCAGTACGCGCTCAATGTGCTGAGGGCGGGAGCCTCCGGTTACATCGCGAAGGACAGCGAGCCGGAGGAGCTTCTCAAGGCCGTACGGGTGGTACTGCAGGGCCGACGCTACGTAAGCGAAGGCCTTGCGGAGTTGCTGCTGCTCGACCTCGACCGCGCGGACAAGCCGCTGCACAGCCTTCTGTCGGATCGCGAATTCCAGATCTTCGGAAAGCTCGCCGCGGGGCAGGGAGTATCGGAGATCGGCCGCGAGCTGTGCCTGTCCGTGAAGACCGTGAGCACCTACCGGACGCGCATCCTCGAGAAGATGCGCATGAAGAGCAATGCGGACCTTACCAGCTATGAATTACGAAACGACATCATCCAGTAGTCGCACCGACAAGGATGGTACGGTGGCCGTTGCGGCCCGTCTGCAGGTCCTGCTGGTCGAGGATTCGGTTGTTATCTGCAACTTGATCGCGAACATCATCAGCAACGTGGCAGGAGTCGCCCTCTCTGGCAGCGTCGGCTCGGAGGACGACGCAGTCGAGGCCATCAACCGCGGCAACGTCGACGTGGTGATCCTCGACCTGCAGCTGCGTCGTGGCACGGGGTTCGGGGTCCTGCGGGCCGTGCGCACGATGGACAGAAAACCGATCGTAGTGGTGCTCACCAACTTCGCGCTCAGCACCTACCGGGAGTCCGCGCTCGCGCTGGGGGCACGACATTTCCTCGACAAGTCACGCGATTACGATCGCCTCCCGGAGATACTCGCGGAGATCGCCGCCGCACGCGCTTCGTGATCCTCACGCGGTGGATCCGCCCCTCTCCGCCCCGGGAATCGCCGCGAACGTCCCCGAGCTGTCGGCGTCGGGCGACTCTGTCTGGATCACGCTGGTGAGTGGAACCCTCACGCGGACATGCGTGCCACCGCCCGGCTCGGAGGAGATGTCGAGCTGGCCGCCCAGCACATGGACGCGGTGGCGCATTCCCGCAATGCCGTGGGATCGGGGCCGTGCGAGATTCGCCGGCGACGCGCCGATGCCATTGTCGCGGACGGTCAGGACGACCTGCTCGTCGGTCACCTCGAACGCGACCTCGACTTCGCTCGCGGAAGCGTGCTTCACCACGTTAGCCAGGGCTTCCTGCACGACTCGAAACAACGTGATCGCGCCGGCCCGGCTGAACTGCGGCTCGTCGTCCGGGAAGTGCTCCGTGCAGCCGATATTGGCGCGTTTGCATGTTTCCTCGACCTGCCAGCGCAGCGCCGCCAGCAGCCCCATGGTATCGAGCAAGGTCGGACGCAGTTCCTCGACGACCCGCCGTTTCAGGTCGATGCCCTGATCGAGCGCCTGTCGACCCGTTCCAGCCGCTCCTTCATGTCCGTCTGGCCGCCGGGCGCGTGCTTCTGCATCCAGGTTACGTCCATCCGCGCGGCCAACAGCACGCCGCCGAGTTCGTCATGCAGGCCGCGCGACAGGCGGGCGCGCTCCTCCTCCTGCACGTGCTGCAAGTGGCGGTACAACTCGCTCAGCTCCGCCGCCTGCGCTGCCGCCTGGGCCTTGAGCTCATCGTGCTGCCGTGCCAGCTCGGCCGCCGCATCCGCGCGCTGGCGCGCGCCACGCGCCATGGCGGTGACGGCGAGCGCGGCAAGGACAAGGCCGGCCAGGAGCGTCGCGAGATTCAATCGCCCCACGACCTGCAGTTCCCGGCCCCAGTTGGCCAGTGAGCGATCCAGCAACGCCTGCTCGTAGTCCCGCGCGATGCCCTCGAGTTCACGGAACGCAGCCATCGTCTGATGCCCGGAGGCCGAATTCGCAAGCGCGAGCCCTGCGGACGGGCCTTGCTGCTGGTACAACTGGATCGACGTCTCCATCTGGACCATCCGCTCGCGGGCAACGGTGCGAAGGCGTCGCAGTGCCGCACCGACCCTTTCGTCCTTTCCCTGGTAGGTCGCCACGAGCTGGCTGCTGAGCGTGTCGATCCGCTCCTCGGCGTGCAGGACCGGCTCGAGGTAGCGGGGATCCCCCGTGAGCAAGTATCCGCGATGCCCGGATTCTGCATTCATCAGGACCTGATACAGGTCGACCACCCGGGTCAACTGCGTCTGCGCGCGACGCACGTCGGCGGCCGCTGCGACGAGTCGCAAACGACCGAACTCTGCCACCACGAACAAGACGACCAGGAAGCCGATCGAAACGGTCATGACGACCGCGAACTGCCACCACTTGAGTCGCATCGCCAGTTTCTACGCCGGGTGGCAACCCGATGTCCAGCGCGGTCGTACTGGTCGTCTAGTGCGTCCGCTTCAGCTCGGTCATGGCCTGCTGCACAGCGGCCAGTCGCGTCCCGACGTCGTCGGGCCCGCGCACGTCGAGCATGTTCTCCTCACTGGCTTTCTGCAGCTGGATCAGCTCCTGCCTCCAGTTGCGGAGCACCGCAAGCTTGTCGTCGTACGACAGTTCGCGGGTCTGCACGACTGCGTGCGGGAACAGGAACACGGATTGCGGGGCCTTGAAGGCTCGCTTCCTGTCGATGGATTCCATAGGCACCTCGCGCCACGGCAAGTGACGTTGCTTATCCACACCTTCATTACATCCCCGGGCTACCCGCACGGGCTATCGGTGCCGCGGACGCCGTGGCGTCGGAAACGGCCTACGAAACTCGCCTGCCGGGACCGACTGGCAGGCACGCGAGCGCGTGGTCCAATCGACACACACCGACAGGTGAAGTGACCCGTCCCATTGGCATTCCGATCCGAGGAGAGCTGGAACGATGAGCAGTAACGCCAACCTGATGGACACCATAGACAAGGCAATGCACCCGGCACGCGAGGGCCCCGGCGCCGCCGCGCGGGCTCGCGCAAAGTTCGAGGCCACCTTGAGCACTGCCAAGGCATCGCTGCGGAACGGCACGGAGCGCGTAAGGACGACCGCGCGCCACGCCGCGGACACCACCGACGAGTACGTACACACGAACCCCTGGGCGGCGGTCGGAATCGCGGCGGCGGCCGGGGCTGCGATCGCAGTGCTGGTGAGAACGCGGATACAGCGATCGACATCCTGACGGCCCTGCCGCACAGACGCGAACCAGGTCAGGAGAGCCGCATGAACGCAGCTCCCCACGTCGTCGGCGACCCCCACCGGAACCAGCTGCTCGCCACGCTGCCGGATGCAACCTGGGCGCGGTGGCAGCCGCTTGTCGAGCCGGTGGATCTGCGTGTCGGGCAGGTACTGTGCGACTCGGGCAGCGCACCGGCGTATGCGTACTTCCCGACCACGGCGATCGTGTCTCTGGTGTGCAAGACCCTGGATGGCGCATCAGCCGAGATCGCGGTGGTTGGCAAGGACGGCGTGGTGGGCCTCTCGCTCGTCATGGGCGGCAATGCCATGACGAGCGAGGCGCTGGTGCACAGCGCGGGACAGGCCTACCGGCTGCGTTCGCGGGCAGTGAAAAGCGAGCTCGCCCGCGGCGGACCGGTGCTGGGCGCGCTGCTGCGCTACACGCTGGCGGTCATGGCGCAGGTGACACTCACGGCGGCCTGTAATCGCCACCACTCGATCGAGCAGCAACTGTGCCGTCGCCTGCTGCTTGCGCTGGACCGGTCGCCGTCCGACGAACTGGTGATGACTCAACGGCTGATGTCCACCCTGCTCGGCGTGCGCCGCGAAAGCGTAACCGCGGCGGCTCGGCGCCTGCAGCAGGCGGGTGTGATCCGCTGCAGACGCGGGCACATCACCGTGCTCGACCGCCATCGCCTCGAACAGCGCGCCTGCGAGTGCTATCTGGCGGCGAGGCAGTAGTCAGATCGCCTGAGTGCGCTGGCGTCAGTGGCGACCGAGGAGCGACACAGCGTAATCTCATGTCCGCATGCCGGACCCGCCCCGCACTGACTGGCTGACTCAACTCCGCGAGCGCGGCGTAATCCGGGTAGCGACGAGCTACTCGGTCATCGCGTGGCTGCTGCTGCAGATCGCCGACGTCAGCTTCGAGCCGCTCGGGGTCCCGGGGTGGGTCATGACGGCGCTGATCGTCTCGGCCCTGCTGGGTTTCCCCGTCGCCACCCTCCTCGCTTGGTTCTTCGAATTCGGCCACGGCGTGCGCCGCTACGCCGACATCGCGATCATCGGCGTGCTGGTAACCGTCGTGGCGGCGCTGCTGGTGCGGCAGTCCGACCTCGGCCGGGTACCGGCGCCCGAGAACCCGGCGATCGCGGTGCTGCCCTTCGAGAATCTCTCCGGCGACCCCGGGCAGGAGTACTTTTCCGACGGCCTCGCCGAGGAAATGCTGGACCGACTCGGGCGCGTGCCGGGACTCAAGGTCATCGCGCGGTCCTCCTCCTTCGGCTTCAAGGGAAAGGACGTCGACGCCCGGACCATCGGCGAGAAGCTCGGCGTTACGGCCTTGCTCGAGGGCAGCGTCCGCCGTCAAGGGCAGCGACTGAAACTCTCCGCGCGGCTCATCGACGGCACGACCGGGCAGCAGTTGTGGTCCGGCAGTTTCGATCGGGAGTTCGACGACATCTTCGCTATACAGGCTGAACTGGCGGGCGCCGTCGTGAACGCGATCGTCCCCGCGGCACGCGGCGAGGTTACGCGAGATGCAGCCGCGCCCACGTCCGACCTCAACGCCTACGACCTCTACCTCTCGGCGCGGACACAGCTGGCGCTGCGCGTCCCGGACTCGATCGTGAAGTCCGTCGAGCTCACGGAGCAGGCGCTGCGCCTCGACCCGGCCTTTGCCCGCGGCCAGGCACACCTCGCGAACTCGCTGCTTTTCCAGGCGATGTTTCTCGAGGATGCGAACCCCGAGCAGTCTGCCGCGCTGCTGCGGCGGGCCGAGGCGACGGTCCACAAGGCGCTGGCCCTCGATCCGGACCTCTCCGAGGCCCACGGCGCCTACGCGAACCTGCTCCGCCAGACGGGCCGCCCCGGAGCAGAGGAACAATACCGGCGGGCCCTCGAACTGAATCCGAACAACGCGGCGTCCTGGCACGACTACGCCGTCTACCTCAACAACGTCGCCGGGCGACCGGAGGAATCGGATCGAGCCGTCGAGCGCGCGCTCGAGCTCGACCCACGCCAGCCTGCGACCTGGGCCAACTACCTCGCCAACGTTCTCGAGCACGAGCCGCAGCGCTATAGCCGGGTACTGGAGCACGCGACTCGCGTGGTCGGCGACATGCCATTCGCGATCGATCGGATGACGAGCCCGGCCACGGCCGTCGCCGGCTACCCGGTCGATGTCTTGCGCGCCGGCCTGGCCAAGGATCCATCGCAGGCAGACAACATACCGCTCTGGGTCAACCGGCTCCGTGCGTGGATGCCGATCGATCTCGTGCGGGCCGCGCAAGTCCTCGCGGGTCCCGATGTGCCGGGCAGCAGCAGTCCACCCGCCGTGCGGGCGCACTTGTTCTTCTCAGTCGAGGTCGCTGGACGCCGGGGCGACTGGGCGCGCCTCGACCAGGCGCTCGACGAGTTGCGCACGCGATTCGGCGAGGCCGACCCCCAGGTACGCTCGGTCATGGCCTTCTGGCTGACCGTTCGGGACCGCCACGACGAGGCGGCGAAATGGCTGGCACTGGCAGAGCCGGTGCCGAACATGGCTTTTCCGACGGTCCTCGGCATCGATACGACCTACGGCCTGATGGATACGGCGATGGTTCGCATCTACCGCGCGACCGGCCGCGAGGCGGCGGCCAGGCAACTCGCACAGGAACGGCTCCAGGCGCTGCGGGCGCAGCGACGTGCCGCCGGGACGACCTGCGCGATGTCGATCTTCGTCCAGGGAAACCGTGGCACCTGGCTGCAGTACGCCAGCCTCGCCGCCAATGAGGGCCTGAAGGACGAGGCCGTGGATGCGCTCCAGGGCGCCCTGCGTTGTGGCGAACTCCCGTCGGCATTCGAGCCGGGACTCCCGTGGTTTCGCAGCCTGGAGGGCCATCCGCCGTACGACGAATTGCTGCGGGAACGCGCGCGCCGCGTCACCCGCATCCGCAGCACGCTCGAGCAACTCGAAGCCGGGCACGCGGCCAAGGCCGATGCCAGGTAGCGCGGGCGGCGACTCGTCCCAGGCGTCTCGGACCGCCGGATGGAAACCTAGCTGCATCAACAGGAATGCCGCGATCAGCTCGGCGGTTCGCGCAGCTCACGCCGCAGGACTTTCCCGATCGGCGTCTTCGGCAGGTTGTCGCGGAACTCGACGTAGCGCGGCCGCTTGTAGCCGGTCAGCTGGGCCTCGCAGTGCGCAATCACCGCTTCCTTCGTGAGGGTCGGATCCTTCCTCACGATCACCAGCTTCACCGCCTCGCCCGATTTTTCGTCGGGCACGCCCACGGCTCCGCATTCGAGCACGCCCGGATGCATCGCCACGACATTCTCGATTTCGTTCGGGTACACATTGAAGCCGGACACCAGGATCATGTCCTTCTTCCGGTCCGTAATCGTGAAGTAGCCATCAGCATTCATGAAGCCGACGTCGCCCGTCTTCAGCCAGCCGTCGCGCAGGACCTTGGCGGTTTCCGCCGGGTTGTTCCAGTAACCCTTCATCACCTGCGGGCCGCGGATGCAGATCTCGCCGGTGTGCTGCTCGAGGTCGCCTTCGCCGGTCCAGACCGGCAGTTCGTTGAAGCTGTCGTCGCGGATCGACAGTTCGGTCGAGGGGATCGGCAGGCCGATGGTCCCGTTCCAGGGCGACTCCAGGGGAAGGGCGCAGGCACCGGGCGAGCTCTCCGTCAGGCCGTAGGCTTCGGTGATGCAGCGTCCGGTCACCTGCTGCCAGCGCTCGGCCACCGGCTTCTGCACCGCCGCGCCACCGCCGACCACCACCTTCACTGCGGAGAAGTCGAGCTGGTCGAACCCGGGCGTATTCAGGAGGCCGTTGAACAGCGTGTTGACGCCGGTCATGACGCTCCACTTCCACCGCCCGAGTTCCTCGACGAAGGCCGGCAAGTCGCGCGGGTTGGTGATGAGCACGATCAGACTGCCCCACTTCATGAACGCGATCGTCGAGGTCAGGCAGAAGATGTGATACATCGGCAACGGCGCGATTGCGATCTCTGAGCCTTCCTTGAAGCTGACCGAGATCCATGTGCCCGTCTGCTCGACGTTGGCAAGGATGTTGCGGTGGGTGAGCATCGCGCCTTTCGCAATCCCCGTGGTACCGCCGGTGTACTGCAGGAACGCGATGTCCTCGCGCATCACCTCAACCGGCCTGAGCGTCATTGCTGCGCCGCGCACGAGCGCCGTCCGGAAGCTGATGGCACCCTCGATGCGCCAGGCCGGCACCATCTTCTTTACGCGCTTTATGACCAGATTGACGATCCAGCGCTTCGGCCTCGGGAGCATGTCGCCAATCTGCGTCGTGATCACGTGCTCGACGTGTGTGTTCCCGAGCACCTGCTGCAGGGTACTGGCGAAGTTCTCGACGATGACGATGGCTTTGGCGCCGGAGTCTTCCAGCTGGTGCTCCAGCTCGCGCGGCGTATAGAGGGGGTTGACGTTCACCACGGTCAAGCCGGCGCGCAGGATGCCGAACAGCGCCACTGGATACTGCAGCAGGTTCGCCGCCATGATCGCGACGCGCTCGCCCCTGACCATGCCCGGCAATCCCTGCAGGAATGCGGCGAAGTCTCGCGACAGCCGCTCCAGCTCGGCATATGTCACGGTGCGGCCGAGGTTGTGAAAGGCCGGCTTGTCGGCAAACTTGAGGGCGGTCTTCTCGAGCAGGTCCGGGATGCTCGCGAACCGGTCCGCGTCGATCTCGGCGAGCACGCCGGCGGGATAGTTCCTGAGCCAGATCCTGTCCACCGTGATCACCCGCCGCTGTCGTCCATCGCGGCGCTCAGAACCGGTAAACGAACTGCGTGCTCACGATGTCGATCGAGGACTTCTGCGTCCCATTGACCAGGCCGTACGCGGCCACGTTGCCGGCATCCTGGTCGAGCGGCGCGTCGTCGGCGAACAGGTGGGCGTAGCCGAAATCGAACAGGATCGATTCGGTGGGTTGCCAGCGCGCACCGACCGCGAGCCACTTTCGCACCGGGTCGGGCAGGCGTGGTGTGCGGGTGCTGTCCGGCACCTCGGTCCCGTCGTAGGCGACGCCGGCGCGCAGCGTGAGCGAGGGCGAGACCTCGTACGTGCCGCCGATCGCATAGCGAATGACGTCCTTCCATTCCTCCGGGGTGACGGCAACGACGGATCCCGAGTCGCGCACGACACGCAGCTCGGGAATCGAGCTCCAGCCGGTCCAGCCGATGTCGGCGAGCAGCTCGAAGCGCTCGCCGAGCTTCTGGCGCAGCGACAGCAGCACCGTTTCGGGCAACTCCAGATCGACCGACACCGGTCCGCTCGCCAGCGGGCCGCCGGAGGCGGCGGCCACGATGGCCGCGCCGACGGGTTCCGTCACGAGCGGCGGCGTGAAGTGCACCGAGCCCTGGACCTCGTAGGTGATACCCGAGCGGTAGGCCAGGCCGATGCGCGTGGCGTCCGAGAGATCGAACATGAGCCCGACGTTGAAACCCCAGGCCTCGTCGTCGCCGCGCACGCGGGCCCCGCCCTCGAGCCCCTGGTTTGCGGCGATCACACCGGGCGCGGCGGACGCGGGCAGCTGTCCCTGCGCGACCAGCTGCTGGACGCCCTGGGCGACGACGGCGGAGTAATTGACGGCGTTCGTGAGCTCGGCCTGCAGGCGCTGGTAATTGACGCCGGCACCGATGGAAAAGCGATCGTTGACGCGCCAGGCGATCGACGGATTGAAATTGATCGTCTGGATTTCGGAGTTGAGCGCCTGGAAGCGCCCGAGCCAGCCGGGCTCATACTCGAGCTTCAGGCCGAACGGCGCGTTGACCGCGAAACCGACTGCGAGGTTCTCGCCGATCGGCGCGGCGATGTAGGCGCTCGGCACGAAGCTCCAGCCGCCCGCGTCTCCGCCCTCGCCACCGAGCGGCTGGCCAAAGGCCGGTTGCGACAGGCGGTCGTGGAATCGCGACTGGATGCCGACGGCGCTCGCCACGACGATGGCCTCGGCGCCACGGAGTTCCACGAGTCCCGCGGGGTTGTAGTAATTCGTCGTGGCATCGTCCGCGGCGGCCGCGGTGCCGGCGAACGCCGTTCCGAGGCGGCTGGCACTTTGCTCGAGCAGCGCGAATCCCGACGCGTGCGCGACGGCCGGGCAGAGCGCAAGTGCGGCGATGGAGAGCAAGGGCATCGCTCCACGGTCGTAGCAGTGACGCATCGCAGGTACTCCGGCGAGAGAGTCGTCACTGCACCACGCAGGCAGGCCTTCCTCAATACGGGATACTGGTCATCGATTACGCAGTCGATGCATTCGCAGGACACGCGGCTCTGGCTCGCGTAATTCGCTACTACGGGCGAGCGAACTCGGGGATGCGAAAGCGCTTGCGATAGGCGCCCGGGGCGAGGCCGGCCGCTGCGGCCGTATCCACCGCTCAAAGGTCCGCGCTCACCCGCTTGAAGATGGTCCTCGAAGAGCTGTTGGCCAAACTCGCGCCATTGGACCGCGAGGAAGCACCGTGCAGCGACACTGTGTGTGGTTCGTCTGTGGCACAGCCGTCTCAGGACCACCCGACACGCTGACTCGCGACAGTACGACTGAGCCCCCCGGGACGGACTACCGCGCCGTCGCCGCCAGGCGCGCCTCGGCGTCCTCGACCATCGCCTTGAAGCGCGGGTCATCGCGGAGCGCATCCAGGTCCGGATCGCTCTTCAACCACTGCAGGTTTTCCTGGCCCGTCTTCTTCAATACGGGACCGAGGAATTCGAGCGCGGTGTCGAGATCACGCAATTTGAAGGCGAGGTCACACGCAAGGTTGTAGCGCATGATCAGATTGTCGGGATCGATCAGCACGGCGCGCCTGGCCCACTCCTTTGCGCGCTCGGCCTCGCCCAGTTCGAGCAGGCAAGTGTAGACCGCCGCCATCGCCGAGCCATTGTCCGCCTCCAGCGCAATGGCTTTCTCGGCGCGGGCCAGCGTGCGCTGCGCCACGCGACGCACGCTGTCGGTATCGCCGAGCGCGTTGTAGCACGAAATCAGCAGGCAGCCGTGCAC